>Ga0190265_10000438_pt1 | contig 29838 bp, 24 predicted proteins | sample Popmic124T_FD_133135 | JGI IMG/M metagenome (GOLD analysis project Ga0190265, IMG submission 133135) | Populus adjacent soil microbial communities from riparian zone of Indian Creek, Utah, USA - 124 T | ecosystem: Environmental > Terrestrial > Soil > Riparian zone | place: USA: Utah | collected...
AGAACCAGCAATCGCCCGAACTGAATTAGGCGGGTAGTCATTATGTCCCATCAACGGATTGCGTGAGGGAGTTCATATCGCCGGCGCCGGGATCGCACGCACAGTTCGGTCCGTCGCGATCACCTGCTCGTGCGTCAGCCGATCTTCTCCGAAGCGCACCAGGCGCGCCGAGTTGAACACCACCACGAAGCTGCTTAGCGTGTGCAGGATCGCCGCCACCGTCGGCGGAATCACGTCGAATGCTCCGAGTGCCATTACCGTGACCACGAACAAAACACCGAACACCAGGTTCTGCACCACCACCCGCCGCGTCGCACGGCTCAGGCGCACCAGGAACGGAATGCGCGTCAGATCGTTGTTCAGCAGCGCGATCGACGCCGACTTGATCGCCACGTCGCTGCCCGCCGCCCCCATCGCCAGGCCCAGATCGCCCGCGGCCAGGGCCGGGGCGTCGTTCACGCCGTCGCCGACCACCATCACCCGGTGCCCCTGCCGCCGCATCTGCTCGACCAGGTCGAGCTTCTCCTGCGGCAGGCAGTCGGCCTTGTATTCCGTGCATGACATCTCGGCGGCCACCCGCTTTGCGACCGCCGCCCGGTCGCCGGTCAACATCGCCACCCGGCGAATGCCCAGGTCGCGCAACTCCTGCACCGCCTCGCGGGCGGCCGTGCGGGTGCGGTCTTCGAGGCCGACCATGCCCAGCACCTGATTTCCCCGGGCGACGAACAACTGGCTCATGCCTTCTGTCGCGGCGATGGCATCGGCCATGTTCGACGTATCGACGCCCTGCTCGGCGAGAAACGACTGCCGCCCGACGAGAATGCGATGGCCGTCGATTTCCGCGATGACCCCTTTGCCAGGCACCTCGGCGAATTTCGCCGGCCGATCGATCGGAATATTGGCCTCGCGAGCGACGTTCATGATCGCGCGGGCGGCGGGGTGGTTGCTGTTCTGCTCCGCGGCGCTCGCCACGGCGAGCAGATCGGCGCCGTCGACATTCGGCGCGGGGATCAGCCGCGTCACCGAAAGCTCGCCGGTCGTCAGCGTGCCGGTCTTATCAAAAACGACCGCTGTCAACCGCCCGGCACTCTCAAGGTGCGATACGTCCTTGATGAGGATGCCCAGTCGCGCCGCGCAGCTCAACCCCGCCACCATCGCCGTCGGCGTCGCCATGATCAAAGCGCAAGGGCAACTCGCCACCAGCATGGTGATCGCCCTTCGAATGCCGTTGTCGTCCATGGTGAAAAAGAGAACCAGCGCCGCGAGCATCAGCACGATCGGCGTGTACCATACGACGTACTGATCGATCAGTCGCATGATCGGGATGCGGGTGCGCTCGGCCTGCAGGATAAGGTCCTGCACCTGCCCCAGCGTCGTCTCCCCGCCCACCTTCGTCACTTCAACTTCGAGAACCCCGGTGAGGTTCGAGGTGCCGCTGAACACCGGATCGCCCTCGCGCTTGTCGACCGGCAACGACTCGCCGGTGATATTGGCCTGATTCACCGTCGAATCCCCTCGGCGCACGCGCCCGTCCGCCGGAATATTGTCCCCCGGCCGCACCCGCACGATCTGCCCCTTCTGCAGCGAAACCGCCTCCACCTCGCGCTCGGAGTTTCCCTCCACCAATCGCGCCGTCTTCGGTGTCAGCTTAATAAGCTCCTCGATGCTCGCCCGTGCCCCGATGGCCGTCCGCGTTTCGATCAACTCCGACAGCAGCAGGAAGAAACCGATCACCCCGGCGGCGCGATAGTCGTGCGTGGCGATGGCGGCCACGATGGCCAGCGCCACCAACTCATCCATGTGCATGTGCCCGCTGAGAATGTTTCGAAAAGCGTGCCACAGAATGCGCGTGGCCAGCAGCAGCGCGCCGACGGCCGCCGCGAGATCCATCTGGAATCCATATAAGAATTCCGGCGCGTAACCCCGGTCGAGAAACAGAAGCTTGATGCGTTCCCAAGCGCTTACGTCGGTCAAGATCGTGTCATCCGGCCCCACGATCGGGCTGAAAAACTGTACGATATAACTCGTGACGATCAGGATTCCGCCGAGCAGCGTGATGAACAGCCAGAAATTCGCCATGCGCGTGGCCGCGGCGGCTTCCAGCGCGTGCAGGTGAAAATGATCCTCGTGGTGGTGCTCGTGATGGTGCTCGGCGTGATGGTGTGTTTCGGCTTTCCGAACGCCGACGATTTGATGCGCCATATTTCTCTTCCGATACGCGCCGGCGGATTGCAACCCGCCGGCATTCAGCAATCAAAGGTTTTCAACAATTCGATTAACCCACTTCGCGCGTCTCAAACAGCGCCATCGCCAGCAACAGAAACGCAACGCTGAGCATCGCCGCATAACCGAGCGACGAGGCGATGTAGTCCAACGGGATGCGCCGGTTTTCCTCCAGCGCATCGACCATCCAGAATAATTGAAAATTCGGAATGATGTGATAGGCATACGCCGCCCATCGCTTCCCGACCTCGGCCAGCGGCTTGATCATCTGGTCCGACGCCAGGCCCGCCATAATCACCAGAAAGTTGATCAGAAACGTCGGCACGACCGAAAGTCGCGTGGCCGACGCCAGCGCCACCGAGCCCAAAATCCCGATCGCGCCCACAATGAGCACGGCCGCCTTCACGATCTCAAAACTGACGACCTTCCGCGACTCCTGAACCAGGTAGTTAATGTTCTTGCGCCACTGCACGTGATCAACGAGCCCGAGCAGATACATCCGGTCTGCATCGCTTATCGGGCCTTTCCAGTTTGATCTGACCAGCGCGCCTTCGTTCCCCGTGCCTGCCACATTGCCCGGATCGGGTCGGAAGAAAATGATGTCCTTCAGCGCGCCGGGCTGCGCGGCATCCTCGGGAAGCGGCCCGATGATCTGCACCGTTTCGTAGGAAGCGAGTTTGAAATCGCGATTCATCACCAGCAGAACAATTCCGCTGAGGGTGAATGCCGGTATGGCGAGCGTTACGATCGTGGGCAGGAATCGCCATTCCAGCGTGTAATTCAGTATTCCCGCCAGCAGCATGAGCAGCAGCACCACGCCCGGCCCGAGGATCACCACGCTCACATCCGACTTTTCCGCCGCGTTCTGCAATACGCCATGTCGCACCGCCATCAACAGGCCGATGCATGCGAGGTAATGCGCCGTAAGCAGCGCGCCGAACAGGCCGGCATATTTCCCAAGGATAAACACCGACCGGCGAATGGGCTTGGCCACGACGGTGAGCATCGTCCGGTCTTCAATTTCAGCATCCAGAATCCCGGGGGCGACGAAACAGGCGAGGAACAATCCCTGAATGAGCAGCGTAGAAAGCCCGATGTCGCGCAGCATCTTGTTGTCGTCGTCGAGGGTCCAGCCCGTGATCGACGGCGTCATGGCGATCCCGCCGAGGGTGATCAGCACGATGATGCCGTACACCGGCTGCCTGATCGACTGAAGAAATGTATTCCGGGCGATGGCCCAAAATTGCGTCATAAACACCTGGGTGGCACCCGCCAATGGGGGGTGACGTAAGCTGGTGGATCACCGCCGCGATTGCGTGGTCGCGATGGATGAAGTACGTCTATCGCGTAAGAGAGGGTCGCAAAGGCCGCCAGAATCTATTCCTACTGACCCACGGCGATCTTTCGAATTGAATGTTACGGCCCGGCCAATGAGGGTCAAGGGCGGGATGATCGCCGCCTGACTCGGGGTCTTGGCATGGACGCGCGGGGACCTACAATGGCGGGTCTCGAATGGCTTCGTCCCCGAGGGTTTTGACCAGGTATGGGCAAGAAAAAAACGCTATCCGGCATCGACCGGCGTGGAGAATGGGTCGCGCTCCTGGGCGGGGGGTTGAGTCTTGTATTTGCGCTGTTGCTGGCCTGGCTCGCGATCTGGAGCGCAAGCAGCAGTGCCGCCGTCTGGTCGGCCGCTTTTCAATTTCTTGGCGTCTGCGGCGTCTGGACTCTCTGCTACATCCAATTGCATCAGCAGCGGCTGCTGGCCGAGGAGCGGCTCGAAGTCGCCGACTTGGAGCGACTTCGAAAGGAGAAGCTCGGCGGCGTCGAGACGATCTTCGACGAGGAAGACCTCGCTCAGATGGATACGCTGGCGATGGGGCGGCGGCTGCGCTCCATTCAGCGCGTGCTGATTCCGGTCTTGGCCCTGGGAATCGCCGTCTTTCACTTCATTGCGGGCTTTTCGATTTTCGCTTCCGCGTGGCAGTTTCCCCCGGTCAAGAATGCCGCGTCGATTGCCGGCGTCGTCAACGCCGAAGTGATTCTCTTCTTCACGGGCGGATTTGCCTTCGTTGCATTCATGATTTCGCGCTATGCCCTGGGCATGAGCCGCGTCGCCCGCTGGAGCGCGCTCCGCGCCGGCGGCAACTTCATGTTCGGCGCCAGTGCCGCGTGCCTTGCCATTTCCATCGGTCTGCTCTTCGTCATCAGCGGATTCTCCTACGCCGATGACTGGGTCGCCGGCGCCATCGCCTCACTGCTCATCATCCTCTCTGTCGAAACCATCATTAATTACATCCTCGATCTCTACCGCCCGCGTGTCGAAGGCGGCGACCATCGGCCGTTCTACGACAGCCGCCTGCTCGGCATGTTCAGTGAGCCCGGCGGCATTCTCCAGAGCGTCGCCAAGGCGATCGACTATCAGTTCGGATTCAAAGTCAGCGACACGTGGTTTTACAGCCTGCTTCGCCGGCAGATTCCCTATCTGCTGCTCGTGCAGGCCGCGGTCATTCTGCTGCTCACCTGTTTTGTCGTCGTTCCCCCGGGCCACGAGGCTGTCATTACGCACTTGGGCGCGGTTCGCCCCGCCACCGCCAAGCCCGGCATTCACGTGACCTGGCCGTGGCCCATCGACGGCGCCCGCATCATCCCCGTTCAACGCGTACAGCGCATGGAGCTGGGTTACGCGCCGAGCGAGCAGGACCGCGAGCGTGAGCAAAACCCCATCATCGAGGACCGCCCGCCGGTGCTCTGGACCAAGAAGCACCGCGCCCAGGAATACAAGCTGCTCGTCGGAGATCGGCAGATCTCGGGCGAATCGAAGGTGCCCGTCAATCTCTTGAGCGTCAGCATGCCGGTTCACTGGCGCGTGCGGCACGAGGACGATGCGGACGTCATTCGTTTCGACGCGCAGTCGGACGACGTGGCCGGCATCATCGAGTCGCTCTCCTATCGGGAGCTCACGCGCTACGCCGCCTCGGCCGACATCGCCGACTTGCTGGGCGCGGGCGGCATCGCGGGCGCCGATATGCTGCGCGAGCGCATTCAAAAGCGTTGCGACGAAGCGGGGTTCGACGGCCGCGGCCTCGGCGTCGAGATCGTCTACGTCGGCCTCGGCGGCATCCATCCGCCGCAGGACGAGAACGTGGCCCAGGCGTATCAAGACGTCGTCAGCGCCATCGAAACCAAGGACGCGAAAATCAAGGCCGCCGAGGGTGACTCTGCGATGACACGCATCAGCGCGGCCGGCACCGAATGGGAGCAGATTTACGACGCGATCACCGCCGAGGATCGCGCCACCGAAACCAACAGCCCGGATCGCGCGGAAAAGACCGCCGAAGTCGAGCGGCTGCTCCGCACGGTCTCGGCGGGCGACGCCCGGGCGTTGGCGGCGGAAGCTCAGCGGGATGCCTATGGCCGGCTCTTCGCCGAAAAGTCCTCGGCCGAGCGCTATGCGATTCAGCTTGCGGCATACCGGTCGGCGCCGTCGACCTACACGCTCCGCACCTATCTGCATCTTGTGGCGACGTCGATGGCGGACGTTCGCAAATACGTGATCGCCCTTCAGGATTCTTCAAAGGTCATTTATGAGCTGGACCTGAAACCGCCCGCCGCCGTCGACATTCTGGGGGCGGAGCTTTCGGCGTTCGAGGCGGAAAAGGAAACGAAGTGACACGCCGCGTGCATAGGGCAGCAGCGCGCGGCTTTCGTAGCAGCCCGAGGTTCAAACAGCATGGGTAGAAACTTACCGACGATTCTCATCGCCCTGGTCGTCATCATCATCATCGGATGCATGATGATCGCCTACCAGGTGCGATACACCGAAACCGTGGTCGTCACCCGGTTCGATCGCATCGTGGACGAGCAGCCCAAGGAGCCGGGCCTGCACTTCAAGTGGCCCTGGCCGGTGGACCGTGTTCATCGCTTCGACAAGCGGCTGCGCTCCTTCGAGACCGAGTTTCACCAGGTCGCGACCGAGGATCAGAAAACCGTCGTCCTCACGGCCTACGCCACCTGGCGGATCGAGGACGCCGTGAAGTTTTTGACGGCGGTGGGGCGCGAGGACACCGCCGCGCAGAAAATTCGCGACCTGCTCGATAACCAGGTGCAACTTGTCCTGCGGTCTCATCCTTTCAGCGAGCTGATCAACACCGATCCGAAGCAGATGAAACTGGACGAAATCGAGCGGAGCTTTTTGAGCGGCATCAAATCCTTCGCCAAAGACAAATATGGCATCAACGTGGTCAGCGTCGGCATTAAGCGCCTGGGCTTGCCCGAGTCGGTCACCAAAGATGTCTTCGCTCGCATGAAGGAAGACCGACAGACGGCCATCAAGCAGCTCACCGCCGAGGGCGAGGCCAAGGCGACCGAAATTCGCGTCAAGGCGGAGGAGATTTCCAAGAAAATCATCGCCCGCGCCGAGGCGTATGCAAAAACGCTGAAAGGCCAGGGCGATGCCGAAGCGGCGAAATACTACAAGATCTTCGCCGAGAATCCCGAGCTAAGCGCCTTTCTGAAGAAGCTCGAAACGGTCGAGGCGATCTTCGAGTCCGGCCAGATCACGCTGGTGCTCGACGCCGACAAGTTTGTTCCCTTCGACATTCTCAAGAGCGTGGAAGCGGTTTCCGCCTCGCCCGCTTCCGGCGAACCGGTGGGCGCGGCCGACCGAAGCGGCAAGGAGTAGCGAATGTCGAACGCTTCGCGCGATCCACGAGACGTTCAACTCGAAGGCGGCACGAGCCAGAGTGCCACAATGGAGTCACCGCCCGTGATCGATGACTTCGATCCGGCCCACGCGGAACTGGCCAGCGCCCTGCGCAAGAGCTTCCGCGTCCTCAAGGTGCTCATGCTCGTGCTGGTCGTGCTTTACTTCGCCAGCGGATTCTTCAGCGTGAAGCCCGATGAAAAGGGCGTCGTCCTTCGATTCGGCCAGATCGTCGGGGTCGGCGGGCCGGCCGCCGTCCGCAATCCCGGCTGGCACTGGTCGCTGCCGTTTCCCATCGACCAATGGCAGACCGTCGCCGCCAGCGAGCGCGAGATGGAGCTCGACTTCATGCTGCAGCTCACGCCCGAGGAACAGGCCAGCGGTCGACTCGAGGCGAAATATGGCAATCTCGCCCCGGAGCGCGACGATTATGTCCTCACCGGCGACGCGAACATTCTCCACGCGCGCCTCGTCGTGAAATATCGCATCGAGGACGTCATCGCCTATGTCACCAACGTGCTTCCGGCGCCCAATCCCAGGGCCGGCTTTCGCGATAGGCCTTATATGCGCTATCCCGAATACACCCTGCTTCGCAACATCTGCCGCGACGCGGTGATCTCCACCGCCGCCCGCTTCGGCGCGCTCGACATCCGCGGCGGCAGTCAGGAGGACTTTCTCCTGGCCGTCGGTAAAAGAATCGCCGACAGCCTCGACGATCTCGAAACCAAAGGCGCGTCACTGGGGATTTACGTCGACCCCAACACCGGCGTCATCGCCCCCAAGTCGCAGACCGGGCAGCTCGAAGCGATCATGCCCCCGCGCCAGACCCAGGAGGTTTTCGATCAGGTCTTCAGCGCCCAGACCAGCCGGGGCGTTGCCATCACGAAAGCGCGCTCCGAGGCCGAATCCATGCTGGTCAACGCCGCCGGCCCGGATTACCAGCAACTCTCCGATGCCATTGAACGCGAATATGAAATCGTCCGGGCCCTGTCCGCTGCCGATGGACGCAGCGATGAAAGTGCCGCCGGCGAGGCATCTACCGAGGCGAATCTGCAGGCGGCGAGAGACAAGGTCGAGGACCTGCTCCGTCTTGCGTCCGGTCGTATACGCGGCCTCATCAAGGACGCCGAGATCGAGCGCGACCGCGCCATCAATGAGGCGGCCGGCGACTACAATCGATACATGGCGGTCCTGCCGGAGTACAAGCGCAATCCCGAAATCTTCCTGTCGCGCTTGATCGGCGAGGCCCAGGCCCGTGCCTTGAGCGACGACGACATCGTAAAAGTCTATGTTCCGCAGGATGCCGAGGAATATCGGCTGCACATTCCCCGCGCCGGCGGCAACATCAAGACCGACGATCAAAAACGGAAGGAGCGGGCGGAACGAGAGAGGAAAGACTTCGGCTTGATCCCGCAGGGCCGGTTCCGGAACAAGTAACAATTGGTTATCTGGCATCAGGCGTCGCGGAGAAACATTCTCGACTGCTATAGTCAAGACGTTGACACCGGCTTGCCGTTTGGCGCAATCATCGCAGAGGTTGAATGAAAGTCGTCGAGTGCATCGCCCTGACCAAGGTCTTCCAGGATTTCTGGGGGCGCGACCGCGTCCGCGCCGTCGACAAGCTCGATCTCGACATCAACCCCGGCGAAATCTTCGGCCTCCTCGGACCCAACGGCTCCGGAAAATCGACCACCATCAAAATGCTGCTCGGTCTGCTCTATCCGACCTCCGGCTCGGCCAGGGTGTTCGGCCGCGTGCCCACCGATACCGCCATCAAGGCCCGCATCGGATTCATGCCCGAGGAGTCTTACCTCTATCGCTTTCTCACCGCGCGAGAGACGCTCGACTACTATGGCCGGCTCTTCAAGCTCGACCGCTTCGAGCGCCGCCGGCGTACTGACCAGCTCATCGAAATGATCGGCCTGAAGCGCGCCGCGAATCGGCCGGTCGGAACTTACTCGAAGGGCATGGCCCGGCGCATCGGTCTTGCCCAGGCGCTGGTGAACGACCCCGATTTCCTGATTCTCGACGAGCCGACGACGGGCCTCGACCCGATCGGCACGCGGCAGATAAAAGACGTGATCCGCATTCTCGGCGAGCGCGGCAAGACCGTTCTGCTGTGCAGTCACCTGCTGGCCGACGTTGAGGACGTTTGCGATCGCGTCGCGATCATGTACGGCGGAAAGATGCAGACGATCGGCACCGTGCGCGAGCTGCTGGTTCACAAGGACGAAACCCAGATCACCACCCGGCGACTCGATGCCAAAGCCCTGTCGCGGGTGCGCGAGATGATCGGCCAGGCCGGCGGCGAAGTCGTCGGCGTGGCCCAGCCCACCGACCGGCTGGAGGACTTGTTCCTTCGCGTCGTGGGCGGGGCCCAGCGCGAGCAGTTGGAAACCAGCGGCGCCGAATCGACCGTGGGCGTGTCGGACTTTTTGTCCGGCGAGCGGAAGGGCGGCGTCGAACTGGTGGCATCGCTCGTCGACGCCGGCAAGCAGATGGTCGAGGGGCCGGCCCCCGGCAAGGAGCCGGTCGAAGTGAAGCCCGCGAAGGCCGCGGCGCGCCGCGAGGTGCTCGAGCGCCTCACTGAAAAGGAACCGTCGCCGGCGGCCTCCGAGCCGGTTGAATCGCCGGTGGCGTCCGCCAAGCCGGATAAAGCCGTGATCGACCGGCTGGTCGGCGGCGGATCGCAGGAACCAAAGAGTTGATCCCATCCCGTTCATAAGAATTCATTGTGTCCATCGAGAACTTTTCCATTGTTTTGATCGGGTTGGGCGTGCTCATCGCCCTCCTCGCGCTCGCCTATGTCGTTCGGCGCGCCTTTGGCCGCGGATCGGGGGAAATGGGCGGCTGGGAGGTCGCCGGCGCGCACCGCATCATCTGGGCCATCGCCCGCACGACTCTCTCCGAAGGCCTTCGCACCCGCGTCGCATCCGGTTTTGTCATTCTCATTGTCGCCGCGGTGCCATTCTTCTATTTCTCCGCCGAGGGCGACGGGACGACGACCGGCCGGGTGCAGATGTTCATGAGCTACTCGCTGGGGTTCTGCGGGTTTCTGCTATCCTTGCTCGCCATCCTGTTCGCCTGCCGGTCGCTGTCGCAGGAGATCGCGGGGCGGCAGATATTCGGCATCGTGTCCAAGCCCGTGCCGCGCTGGCAGGTGATCGTGGGCAAGTTCACCGGCGTGATGGCGATGATCGTGTTGCTGATGTGCTACGTAGGCGTGACGACCTATGCCGGCACGATGCTGCTGGTGGGCCAGTTCAAATCGAACCTCAAGGCCGAAATGATCAGTTACGGCTCGCTCAGCCCCGAGCAGGCTGATGCCGCCGTCGCGTCACTCGACGGCGTCCGGGGTGAAGGCCGCCGCGGCGCCGACAGCCCGATCATCGACGCGATGGCGAGGGCGACCGGTCTCTCGAAGGAAGACGCGGTCACGACCCTCCTCCGGCTGCCCGAGGAGACTCGCGCCGACCTGCGTCGCTTCGACGAGCTGCGCCGCCAGATTCTGCTGGCCCGCGCTTCGATCGGGCCGGAGGTTCCCGAGAAGCAGATCAGGGAGGAGGTCGAGCGCCGCTTCGCGAAAATGAGGGAGGAAGGCACGCTTCCTCCGAACCTGAGCGACCGCGAGATTCGCGAAGAGCTGAACAAGCAGATGTTCGGGATGTACTGCACCATCACCACCAACGAGCTGCGCGCCTGGACCCTGAAAGGTCCTCCGCCGACGAAGGAGCAGGACCGCATCATGAGCCTGCGCTTCAAGCTGACGGTCCCGGAGATGACGCCGGCGGCCGTGCATCCGGTGACCGGCGAGCAACTGGAGGAGAACACGCTGCTGGCGGTGTGGTACATCGGCGATCCGCAGTCGGCGCATTTCTACGAGCACATCGAGGCCATTCCGACCGGCGCCGTGCAGGAGATCGAGTTTCCCGGGAAGGCGGTGCAGGCGGACGGCACGATTACGATTGCGTTCCTCAACATCGATCCCCGGGGCGCGGACGTCGTGATCGACCTCGAAAAAGGGGCGCTGGAAGTGCTCTATGTGGTCGGCTCATTCGAATTGAACCTGTTGATGGGCTGCATGGCCATGCTCATTCCCATTGCGTGCCTCGCGGCCTTCGGCGTCTGCGCTTCGACCTTTTTGAGTTTCCCGGTGGGATCGCTGGTGGTCATGTGTCTATTTCTCATTTCCGCATCCATGGGCTTCATCAAGGACGCAATGGCCATCACGGAGGACTATATCGCGGAGAAGCCCACGACCGAGCAGGAAGTCCGCACCGTGGTCATCGGGGCGATGGAATGGCTGCTGAGCATCGGCGACATTGCGGTGACGAACGATCTGATGGAAGGCCGTGCCATCGGCTGGGCACGGCTGTGGGGGGAGACGTGGCGGTACATGCTGCTGAAGACGGGCATCACGCTGGCCATTGCGGTGCTGGTTTTCCGGCGGCGGGAGCTGGCGGCGATCATCGTATAGCGCAATTGTAGCGTGGGTCAGCCTTATCGACCCACCTTATCTCATGTCAATCGTTCCACCTGTGGAAGGGTCAAAAGGACGAAACTCCTGCGAAACTCGTCGCATCCGCGGTTCGCGAGCGGGATCCGGGCAAAACTGTAGCGTCGTTCCGCGCATTTGGTGGGTCAAAAGGGCCGACCCAACCCTACGCACCCCAGCGTGGGCGAGAAGTATGGCGGGTCCGGACCGGTCCTAACCGGTCCTACGGCTCTGGTATCGCTTTCTGAAGCGATCGTTAAGCTGAATTCAGTTCGACTTCATCCAAGCCGTCTAAAGTTTACCTGTCAGCACGATTGGCGCTCGTTGGCCGAGGGGTGCAAGATTTCTCACAAAGGAACGCTCATGATCAAAGAAACCAACAATCCAGGTGGAGTTCGAGGCACAGACGCAAATCGTGATCCGATCACCGGCGCGCCCGGGGCGCATCCGGTCGGTACGGGCGTTGGCGCGGCCGGCGGCGCGGCGGCGGGCGCCGCGATCGGTTCGGTGGGCGGTCCGGTGGGTGCCGCGATTGGCGGCGTTGTCGGCGCGGTGGCCGGCGGCCTCGCTGGCAAAGGCGTGGCGGAACAGATCGATCCGACGGTGGAAGACGCTTACTGGAGAGATAACTACGCGACGCGTCCTTACGCGGACAAGAACGTCTCTTATGAGTTCTATCGGCCTGCCTATCAAACGGGCTACGAGGGCTATGTGCGATATCCGGGAAAGCGATTTGAAGATGTCGAAACGTCGCTCGCGCGCGATTACGAGCGGACGAAGGGCAAGAGCAATGTGACCTGGGACAAGGCCAAGCTGGCGACACGCGACGCGTGGCACCGGTTGGAGAAAGCGTTTCCCGGAGACGCGGACGGGGATGGGCGCTAGGACCCCGGGAGCCGTATTAAGATTCTCCCGGCCCAGGCATTGTCTCTCAGGGACTTTGCCTGGGCTGCCGCTTGAATTTGAGGTTGCGAAGCATCGGGTTGCTTAACTCGAACGCATTGACCTTTCCGGCCTTGTCGCGATTGAAACGGATGGTCATTCTGCTGAATTGAAAGGTATCCAGGGTTGCGGGTTTGAATTCCAACCTCCTTCCGGGCATGTGTTCGAGGCTCATCGCCAGGCCATCATCTCCGGGCTCAATTCCGATGACGGTCCCGAGGTCGTCGCATTTATAGCGGCCCACAAACGCTTTCAGGTTGTTCGACGCGGGTGCATAGGGCTCGGCGCGGCGGTAGCGGGTCGTTTTGCCATCCATGGATTTCAGGTCGAACTGGTCGGCAGACTGGAAGCGCAATTCGAATTCGTCGCCCGACATGAACTGCAACGAGGCGCCCCAGCGGCGGAAGTGATCATCGGTCACCGGCACAAGGCCGGGGCCATCGGCGATGCGGAACCGGCCGCGATCCACGGCCAGGCGCAGCAGTTGGCCGGTCCGGTCGTTGATGAAAAGTCCGGCCTTGCTGGCCATGTCCATTCCTTCCGGGGCGGGCGGGGGCGGCCCGTCGCCTTCGGCGAACGGCTGGTCGCCGGCAGCGGGCACGAACAAATCGAATATTCGGGCCGCGAATTCCTCGCGATCGGTGTCATCGCCGGAATTGCACATGATGGCGATGGAAAGGCCGTGCTCGGGAAAGCGCCCCAAAAATGATTTGTAGCCTTCAGCGCTTCCGGTGTGCCAAATGAGCTTGGCGCCGCGGTGGGTTTTCAAAAAGAGACCGCGGGTATAGTCGAGCTTTCTGCCGTTGTTCAGTGTTGTCGGCTCGTGCAACTTCTCGCTGACGAACGCGCCGAGGCGGTTGTTGGCCATGCCCTCGTTCCAGAGGATGAGGTCTTCTGACGTACTAAACACGCCGCCTCCCCCGCGCTGATTTCCGAGCATCATCGCGGTTGTCCAGCTTCCGTCTTCCTTTTCGTAAGCGAGTGCGCCGTTCTCGATGCCGCGTATATCCTCGCGGTACTGGGTCGACTTCATCTTGAGCGGCTCGAACATGCGCTTGCGCGTGAATTCGGCGAACGACATGCTGCTCATGCGCGCGACAATCTCCTTTGCCAGCACAACCCCGCTGTTTGAGTAGCTGAATTCTTCACCAGGCGCGAAATTGAGGCCGCGCTGGCGCAGGATCAGGGAAAGCACGTCGGGCTTTCCGGGCGCCAGCATCAGGAGGCCGGTCCAGTCGCGCACGCCGGACGTGTGCGTGAGCAGATGATCGATGGTGATCTTATGGCCGTATTCGGGCAGATCTGGAAGGTATTTGCGGATGTCTTCGGAGAGTGAGATTTTCTTGTCTTCGACGAGGATGAGTGCCGCGGCGGCGACAAACTGCTTCTGCAGCGAGCCGGCATCGAAGACCGTGCTCGGGGTAATCGGGAGTTCGCGCTCGAGGTCGGCCGATCCGTAAGCGCGGTTCACGACCAGTTCGCCGTTCAGCGAAACGGCGCATGTGCAGCCCGGCGAATCGGAAGTGGCCCAACTGAAGATCTTGTCGATCTCGGCGGTTTTGTCCTCTGCGAAGGTGGGCGTGGCGACAACCAGGACGGTGATCATCAACGAAAATAGTGTGAACACTGCGATACTCCTCTCAAATGGTTTGTTTAGTCCCGCCAACATTAGCTTTGCAATGCAAAGTAACTTGGCAAAAAAATAACGTTATGCCGGCGACCAGCCGGGCGACGTTCGAGGCACGCGTGCCTCGGGTTGCGCGTCTATATGGGCGTCGACCACGACCTTTTCAAGCACGCTGATGTACTCGGCGAAGCGGCGCCGGCCGCCGGCCGTCAGGCGATACAGGGATTGGGGGCGGCGTCCGGTCGAGCCCTTCCAGACCTCGACCAGTCCCGCGTCACTCAGTACGGCCAAGTGCCGGCTGAGGTTCCCGTCGGTGAGCGAGCACATTTTTTTCAGGTCGTTGAACAGCAACCCGCCGGCGTTGGCCGCGAGAGAGGCCAGTATGCCCAGCCGGGCCTTCTCGTGCATGACGCGGTCGAGGCCTTCGTAGGAGAATCGACCGGGGCGGGCGCTGATTCGCTCGGTTGTAGGGATCTCACTCGTTCGGCGACGAGACATTGGTTCGCTCCAGGGTCCAGTACAGAATGGCCGCACCCAGCAACTGGCCGCCGCCAAAACTGATTGCCATCTGCCACGGCGACAACGCATTCTCACTCTGTCCCCACAGCAGACAGCCACAGCCACACAGTATGTAATAGCATCCGACCCAGAATATTTGCCGAGGCAACAGGCGATTCAAGGCGGAAATGCCCAGCCCGTAGATCAGCGACCACAAGCCGGGCAGCATCCAGGCGGCGTGGGGCGCGGCTCGATAGATGCACAGGGTGAGGAGCGCTCCCACGATGACACAGGGCAGGAAATGCTCGACGGCGAGCAAGGTCTGTTGGCGCGCCAGCCCGGAGCCGGCGCGCCGCGCCCGCCAGAACATCTCTGCACCGGCGACGATCAAGCTGACTGCGGCGATTGCAAGCCAGAGAGCGAGATAGCGCCCCAACTCAAGCTCAGGCGACGCGACCCATTGCGGTTGAAGAAGCGCGGCTGACAAGCCGGCAACCCCCGAAAAACCGATTGTGATGGAACGAGAGCCGCGGAAGACTTCGCTTCGCGCCATCTGCTGGCGAATGTCGGAAATCTGGCGTAGGGCTTCGTCAAGTTGCATGCGACACGTCCTCCGGTTACACGGGAGCAGGAGCTTTGCAATGCAAAGTATGGCCGGTTCGTGGCGTGCAGTCAACAGCGCGTTATGGGTGCCCCTTGGACGGCGAACCTGGGCACGTTCACGTGAGGGGACACGCAACGGGCGGGCGGTACTGGACCGGGCCGGCGGGGGTCCGGCGGCGTTGGTTCGGGCGCGGTGCAAGCGCGATGGACTCGGCGACTTTGACTATTTGAGGCCGAGGATTTCCCGGATCACCTTCTCGTACTTCTTCTCGTCGCCCTGCTCAAAGCCCACCTGCGTGTATTTGATGACGCCCACGGCGTCAAGAATGAAGGCCGGTCAGCCAAAGGCATAGAGCTTTCCAAGATCGGATTTGTACCCGTTGAACAGGGGATACGTGACTTTCATTTCCTTTGCGAGCGCCACGGCCGTCTCGCGCTCGGGGTGCATCGAAATGATGAAGACTTGCAGGCCGTCTTTGGCGTACTTTTCGTGGAACTTCTGGAGATGAACCATCTCCTCGCGTGAAAACGCTCAGTAGCGGGAGAAAAAGAACAGCACGCTCTTTGGCCGCAGCTCTTTGCCGTCCTCGCCGCGAAACACCAGCTTTCCGTCGGCGCCGACCAGCTCCATCGGCTTGCCTTTGGCGAGCGACAGCAGCACGATCGCGGGGAAGGAATCGCCGACGCGCAGCGGCTCGCGCTCGATGGTCTCGTTCACCGGCGGCTTGCCAGCCAGCATGGCCTCGATGTTCTCGATCCACACCTTTTCGTCGCCCGCGCCGTAGCCCACCTGGGCGAAGCGCACGACGCCTTTGCCGTCGATGAGTCCAAACGTATCACCCGCCGCGAACTTGCTGGCGAGGTGCGACCCGGTTCCCATGAGCAGGGGAAACGTGAGATTCAGCTCCGTTCCCAGCGCGGCGAGGGCCTTCTCGTCGTCGCGATGGGATATTCCCAGCAGGGCCAGACCCTTCTCCGCGAAACGCCGGTGGATCTGCTCCAGCGCTTTCAACTGCGCCCGGCACTGCAGGCAGTCGGGCTGGAGAAGATGGATGGCCAACAGCTTGGGACGGTATTGTTGTCCGCCCCGTGTCAGTTCGATGGCACCGGACTCCTTTGTGAAGCTGAAATCGACGCTTCCGGTGGACCTCAATTTGAAGTCGGGAACCGTCGCGCTGATGGTGAATTCGGCCCGGGCCTCGGCGACGGCGAGGTGCAGCGCGCAGGCCGACACCATCAGGCTCCACGACTGAGTCCACGTTCGCGTATTCATAAATTACTCCTCAGTAAGACCGCCCCCCTTCGCATTGTATCACGGTGTAGCGATTCGGGCTTATAATGGAGGAGATTGAGTGAGCCTGGGATTTTGAAAGCGGCGTGAGGACGGAATGCGACCTTCGACTAAGAAATGGATTCTGCTGGTGGCTTCGCTGGCCGTCTGGGGCGGGGCGGGGATGTGGCTGCGGCCGTTGAATGCGATGCGGGCGCAGTATCACCTGTTTCTGCCGCCGCTGCCGGACGAGATGGCGCCGTCGATGCTGGCGACGCCGCTGCTGGCGTTTGGCCGTGCGCCGCTGGTGAGCTACCTGTGGCAGCGGGCGATGTTCCTGAAGGAAGAGGGGCGGTTCTTCGACGCGCTGCAGCTCTCGCAGCAGATTTGCAAGCTGCAGCCGAAGTTCGCTTCGGTCTGGGCGTTTCAGGCCTGGAACATGTCGTACAACATTTCGGTGACGCTGAAGACGCCCGAGGAGCGCTGGCGCTGGGTGCGCAACGGCTACGAGCTGCTGCGCGACAAGGGCATTCCGCTCAACCCCAACAACGCGCAGCTGTACCGCGAGCTGGCCTGGATCCTGTTCCACAAGGTCGGCGACTTCATGGACGACTGGCACTTCTATTACAAGAACCAGTTCGCCCTGCAGATGGAGGACATTCTCGGGGAGCCGCCGGCGGGGTTCATTATTCCCGGGCGGCCGCGCGACGACTTCTATCGCGACTATGACTACAAGTCGCTGGCGGCGATGCCGGAGCGGTACGACCAGTTTATCGAAGATGAGAAGGTGGCCGCGTTTGCGGAGCGGTTGGAGGAATTCGGCTTTGAGCCTTCGGATGGGAAGGCGTATCTCGGGCTGCTGAAGTCGATTCGGGAAAACAAGCTGGCGATGCCCGCGACGCCGGCGCATCTGCAGGAAGATCGCCGCCAGGCATTTTTGAAGTTCTTCAACGACCCCGAGAATGCCGGCGCCCGCGACGGCCTCGAAACATTCTGGCGCGCCTACCGCCTGCGAAACGAGGTGAAGCTCGATCCGCAGCGCATCGTTGAATTGCAGCAGGGGTTCGGGGTGACGCTCGATTTTCGGATCGCCGAGAGCCATTCGCTCTACTGGGCCAATCTCGGTCTGGAAATGGGAACCGACCGGCGCGAGGCGATCGACATTCACAAGCTCAACACCAATCGAATCGAGTTCTATTGCCTGCAGAAAATGTTCCATCGCGGGCGGCTCACCATGAGCCGGATGGCGCAGCTCGGCCAGCCTCCGATTCTGGAGCCGGACATCCGCGTCATTCCCTCGCTGTTCCGGGCGTTCATTAACGATTCCGAGAATTATCGTGACTTAGAGGTCAACCCCGACCAGAAGGTTTCGGAGAATTTCCGAACGGGGTTTGTCGGCTTCATGCGTGCCGCGATTCTGGCCTATCACGAGCGGGACATGGACCGCGAGGCCAATGAGCTTTTCACCTATCTGAAGAACTCGTTTCCCGACCCGATGTATGAAGACGGCATCGGCACGTTTCTCGCCAAGCAGATGATCCCCGACAAGGAGCTGGGCGACTATCGCGTCACCTATCGCCGCATGGAAAGTCTGATCGTGAAGGGGCTGGAGAACTATGCCTACGACGAGGACGATCAGGCCGTGCGCTATCTTGGCCGGGCGAAGCAACTCTACGACCACTATCAGAAGACGATCGTTTCGGAGCGCATGGGATTGCAGGCCAGCTTCGACGAGATCGTCCGCAACATCGCCCACGTCATCGGCGGGCGAATGCCGCGCGAGATTTACGTGTATCTGTGCGGCAAGCTGAAAATTGAACCGCTGCCCGCCGCGACTGAGACGCAGCCCGCGACGATGCCGGGTTAGTGCCCACGATTACCCACCCGATGAATGAGCAAATACTCTCAGCCCGTGTGAGCGCCGCGGGTTATTTGGTATGTTTTCGTCTCGAAATCGGACTGCTCCGCACCCGCCTCTTGCCTGTCGCGCAGCATCAGCGAGAAATCCGGACGGCTGCCCAGCCTGTGGCATCCCGCGTGCAAGGGAATGATCTGCCTGGAGCACTCGCCGGCGTCCGCAACCCGTTCGCCGTGCCATCCCACCGCTCCGCCGCTCAGCACCTGCCTCGCCGAAAGCACTTCGCCGCATGATACAGTCCATCCCCGTGTCACCCGTTGCGGAACAGTTTCCGCAAAGCGCCCTTGGAGAAACCCGCTACCTTTTCGAGCGATGGCAACTGTCCATCGCTTCGGACGGCCGCTGCTGGGCGACGCCGGTCCGAGCGTGGACGACGCCGGAAGAGGTGGCCGCCTTTCTGGCGCTTTTCCAACCCTGCTGGGACGACTTGTTTCCGGCGGCGATGATTTTCAATTTTTCCGGCGTGAAAGTGCTGGGAGAACAGTGGTCGCTGCTTTTGGACCTGCTTCACGATTTCGCCAGCAGCCACCGGGCGAAAAGTCGCGTATTCTGTTTCCGCTGCCGGCCCGGCAAGATCGTCGTTATTTCCCGCGCCGCCAGGACTCGGCCAGCGTAGGCTGCACACGGCCGGGTATCAGGATTCGCCTCACTCGCGGGAAGGCTCCTCATGCGACCGATGCGCACGTCAAGCAGGCGATCGCTCCTCCTCTTTCCGGTTCTGTTCATCGGGGCGGCATGCGACGTCGATTACGTCTCTCATCTCGCTTGCGGGCAACTGGAAGTGCTCGCTCGGCTTCGGCCGCTGGACGAGGCGATCAACGATCCGAGCCTGTCCGAAGTCGAACGAGCCCGCCTCGCCGTTGTTCGCGACGTCCGCCGTTTTGGAATCGAATCCATCGGCCTGAAGGAAACCGACGCCTACACCCATTTCGATCCGAACGGTTCGGTCCCGGCGGCGTATGTATTGACGGCCGCCGAAAAGGATCGACTCGTGGCGTATTCGTGGTCATTTCCGTTTATTGGCGAGGTGCAATACAAGGGATTTTTCGACCGCGGCCGCGCCGAGCGCGAGGCCGCGAGTTTGCGGGACCAGGGGTACGACGTGCTTTTTGGAACGGCGGACGGATTCTCGACGCTGGGCCTTTTTCCCGATCCGGTTCGGCAGTCGAACCTTAGCCGCGACGAGATCGATTTGGCCGAGCTGATTCTTCACGAAATGACCCATACGACCATTTACAAGCCGTCGGACACCGATTTCAACGAGGCCATGGCGACCTTCGTTGGCCGAAGTGCGGCGCTTCGATTCTTCGAAACCACCCGCGGGGATGACGACGACATTACGCTGCAGGCCGCGAATCGCTTTGAGGACGCCGCCGTCGTTGATGCGTTCGTGGTGCAACTTTACGACGACGCCCATGCGTACTACGCGGACAGCGCCGCGGCGGGCGACGATCGTGCGACAATCATCGCGGGCCGCCAGTCGGTCTTCGATGCGTCGCTCGCGCGGTACGAAGCAGAGTTCGAGACGCGATTGCACGAGCCACAGCGATGGGCTTCATTGAAGGACCTTGAATTGGACAACGCCGTCGTCCTTGCAGGCGTCCGATATCAGGCGGGCCTCGAAGACTTCGCCGCCGTCCTCGATGCGGCGGGCGGCGACTTCCCCGCGGCACTTCAGGTGTATGCTGAGGCGGCCGGGCAGGCGGACAGTCGAACGTATTTAAGGGATTGGGTAGCGGACCGTTGAGTCTTGGAAAGTATTCACTTGCCGTGGGCGGGCTTCCGATGTTACCCTGTGTGGCGGCGGTCTCGTCCCTCATCCGTTAGCTCAAGGCGTGAAGGAGCTCGCGACGTGTCGATCCGTGCGGGAAAGAAGCTTTCCATATTCATCGTCGGTCTGATGGTTGCGGGGGCGGGCTGCACCCGCGAACCCGAGACGTCCATCGCCCAGATTTCACCCTACACCGGCGGGCGGCCGGGCCCGATCAAACCGCTTCAGGTTCCGAAAATTCAGCCGAAAAAGCCCCGGCCCGTGGTCACCGGCGAGGCCGCATGGATTCCGCCGTCCGGAATCTCCCGGCGATGGAAATACATCGTTATTCATCATTCCGCGAACAATCGCGATACGCCGGAAAAAATGCGGGATTGGCACATGCGCGGCCGCGGGTGGGATGAGCTGGGATACCACTTCGTCATCGGCAACGGCGTGGCGTATGGCGATGGCGAGATCTACGTCGGAAATCGATGGCGCAAGCAGATGCACGGGGCGCACTGCAAGACCCCCGGCAACGAATACAACGATCATGGGGTCGGCGTCTGTCTGATCGGCGATTTGGATTCCTCGCGACCGACTCAGAAGCAGGTGGCTTCGCTGGCTCGTCTGCTCTCGTTCCTTTCACACCGGTGCAGCGTGTCGCAATCGCAAATCAAGACCCACGGCGGCGTTACGCAAAAGACGGCCTGCCCGGGACGGAATTTCTCCCTTTCGCCGGTGCTTCGGCAGATGACCCAATACCGCGCCGCGCGGTAGTCGCGTAGCCGGGCGTCATCATCTCCCAGCCCTGTGAGTATCCGCCTCGGCTCAACACCGGAATCGCACTGACTTTTCACCGATTTTCAATCGCTTCCACTATCGTACCCTGCGGAACGGGACGGTATAATTCCCTTCCTGTTACCGGCGAATTTGCGCCGTTCGTGCGATCGCTGGTTTCGTTGAGCGCTTGCCCGGTACGCTCGTCCGCGCGATACTCATCAAGGGATTCAGCTTACAGCATCGCCATCGCGGAGAATAAGCGTTGTCGCAGGACGACTCCGGAAAAAAAGCGAAGTCGATAAAGTTATCGGTGGCCGTCGTTTTGCTGATTGCGGCGGGTATCATCGCGTACTTTCAGGTGTATGGGGACGACCCGGCGACGCTCGCGCTCCAACGGCCTTTTGTCGACGTCGAGTCCGGCGAGCCCTTCGATTACACCATCAAGATGGGCGACATCGAGCCGATCGAGACGCCGGCCGGTAGAATGACGGGTTATCAGGCCGAGCGTTGTTTCTGGGGTAAGGACGCCGACGGCCGGTGGTACATCAAAGAGACGCCGACGTATGTCGTGCTGAAATGGCGCATTGAGCCCACGTCGACCGAGGAAACGATCTGTCCGGATTGCGGCCGCCGGGTGGTGGGCCACAACAAGCGGCCGACGCCGAAGGACATCGATCGGGCGAACGGCGGCGAGGAATCGAGCGGAGAAGAAATGATGGGCGATTAAGCATCGCCTGTCCGAGTTCGAATCCATGAAAGGAAGAGCCATGAAAACGCGCGAGGCCCGACGAAGAGAGCGCGGCGGTTTCACGTTGATCGAATTGCTCGTGGTGATTTCCATCATCGCGCTGCTCCTCTCGCTGCTGCTTCCCTCGCTCTCCAGCGCGCGAAGAGTCGGACAGCGGGTCAAGTGCATGGCGAATCTGCGCGAGCTGGCCCGAGGCGCCACGGAATACGGGACGGACAATGACGACTGGATCGTCGGCTCGCCCGCGGGTTCGGGCGGATATCTTGCGAACACGACGCTTCAATGGGGTCCGGCGGTTCAGCGCTACGACTTCATGGGGCCTTTGGCCGAGATGTGGGGCCTGGGCTTCGAGCTTCCCAGCATAAACAACGTCGATTACGTCAAGAAGCGGTTTAACAGGGTCCGCGGCGAAGGCCAGTTTTTGTGTCCGTCGAACAAGTTCATCTCCACTTTTTTCGGGGGTTTCGACGCCGGCGCCGGGCCGATGGTGAGTTACAACACCAGCCGGTATCAACTCTGGATTCGCGCGGACAGCGGAACCGAGGCCGGCTATCCCAACGATGGTCCCGGGCTGAGTCACTACAACAATGGCTTTGAAATCAAGCTCCCGCTGAATTGGCGGCCTTCAATCAACCGGATCGGTTCGACCTCGCGCAAGATATTCTGCGCCGACGGCGCCCGGTACGCCGATCTCGATACCGTTCCCGATTATGACATTTCCAGTGATGCGCCGTGGGGCGGCGCTTTTTGCGATGCCGCGCCTTTTCAGGGCCCCAACGCAAATGCCAGAACCAAATCATGGGATCGGTCGCTGGCCCCGGGTAATTCCAGCGCTTCGGCCGGTATCGATCCACGCGCCTATGCATTTCGACATTCCACGGGCGTGCCGACGACCGGCGGGGCGGCGAATAGCTATCGCCTGAACGCCGCCTTTTACGATGGTCACGTCGAAACGCTAGGCGATCTCGACGCGTCCAATCCCCATCTGTGGCTGCCGCTGGGCTCGACCTTGGAGCCGGGGAACGTCTATCCTGACGCGGTGGCGCGCTTCGGCTTGAATCAGCCGATCCAGATCGGGCCCTGAGTGGGACGGAATTCGCCGCTGAGCTTGCTGACGTGCATGAGGTCGGCATCAGGCACGGCGATCGGCGGATTGCAAGCTGGCGGCTCCGGCGAACCTGATTCATCCGATCCAGATTAGTTATTTTCCGGCTGCGTCGTCGTTTGCTTCAACACGCCGCGCTCGCCGATCTTTCGCAAATTCAATCCGCCCGCCGCCTCGAGCGTCACTTCCCACAACTCGCCCTCGCTCACCCGTACTGAGGGCGCCTCGCACTGCACCACGCGAATGCCGAGTTCCTTGGCCAACGTCGGATTTTCCATCATGTCCCAGAAGCGATTCCAGATGGCGGTCTCGGCCTGTCGGGCATCGGGTGACTCATTCTTGAGAACCGGCGCGGTCTGATCGAGCGGGTGGCCGGACGCAGGCGACTGCCCGTCCCCGAAGGCGCGTCGGAAAACGGCGAGGTTCGTGCTCTTGCCCGGCTGCTGCTTCCCGATGAAGTCGTATTCGAACTTGGCGACCATCGCCTCGAAGTAAACCTGTGTCCCGCGCAACGGCACGACTTCCACCGGGCCCAGAAGCCCGTTGGCCCCGATCTGCTGCCAGTGGAGCACCGTGACCGGGCCGCCTTCCGCGTCCGGGTCCTGCTCGGCGACCGTCACCTGGGCGACCCGCCGCGACGCCTTGATCCGTTCGGCGTAATCCAGCAACTGAGCGCGCTCCACGGTCAGGGCGTCAATCCGCGATTGCATCTCGCGAATCTTGAACACGGAGAATTGGTCCTTCGCCACGATCGTGGCCAAAGCCAGTGCGATCACGCCGAATGCAATCTTCAGCAATCGTATTTTCGCGAAAACCATCTCATTCCTCAGATCGCGTCTGGCCGCAGAGTCTCTTGCCTTTGTATCGTCCCGCGAGCTGCGCCGTCTCACAAACCGCGGGGTCCACAGATGATAAGGGACCTCGCCCCGCGAGCCTCGGCTGGATCACCGTCGGGAATCGCCCAACGGCGTCGGTTCCGTGAGACCCGCGGCGCGGGTTCGTTTATCGAATTGAATTCTCCGGCACAACGGAATCAACAACGCACTGTCTTGGGAAATTGCGTCCCGTTCTAACACGCGGCATCCACAAGAGTTCCAACGCGTGGTCAGGCCGACGGTATCGCGGTATGCTGTGGGTTTGGCAAATGTTTTCACACGCGTCTCAGGAGACCCCGCATGTTTGGTAAATTGCAGTTCTCAGCCGTCATCACCGCGCTCGCATTCGCGGCTGCCGCCAATTCCCGCACCGCGTCGGCCGAAGACGCCGTTTCGCTCAAGCCCAAGTTCAAGGCAGGTGAGACCTGCTATGTCGAGTCCCGTATCGACATTGAAAACGACATGAAGGGGCCGATGGGCGGCATGAAGATGGACATCAAGAAGATCGCCGGCCAGATTCAAAAGATTGAATCAAGCACCGTCGATGGCGTCGAGCTGTCCTTCGCCTTCGACCGCATGATGCTCTCGCTGAAGTCGGCGATGATGGGCGATCTCGCCTACGACTCCGACATTCCCAGCGTCGAGGACGCGCCCTATTTGAAGCAGATGTTCGACCCCATGATCGGACAATCCATTCGCTTCAAGCTCGACCGCGATCACAAGGTCGTCGACGTGACGGGCGTGGACGAGATCGTCAAGAAGGTCGAGTCGGCCGCCGGCGGCAATCCCTTTGCGATGGGTTTCAAGCAGGGCTTCAACAAGGAAACCCTGGCCGACATGTGGGATGAAATGTACATCCGGAAATTGCCGACGACCGCGGTAAAGCCCGGCGACACCTGGCAGTACAAGGGCGAGCAGGACCTGCCGCAGGCCGGCGTCGTCGTGAAGTTCGACTGCATCTGTCAGTTGGGGAAGCTTGGAAAGCACAATGGCAACAATGCCGCGTTTGTGACATTCACGGGCACCGCGACCACGGCCGAGGCCCGCAAGGGCGCCTCCGAAGCGACGCCGTTCAAGGTTGAGAAGGGCTATCAGAAGGGCAGCTACGTTTTCGATCTCGATCGCGGAATGATCGTGCAGGAAGTTCTCGACATGACCTTTGTGATCAAGGCCCCGGAGGAGAAACCCGACGCCGCCGCGGGGGACAAGCCGGCCGAGGATCCGGCGCCCACCAATCCGGCCGCGGGCATGAGCATCGCGATGCACTCCAACAGCCATGTCAGCGTCCGCTCCATGGACGACCGCGCCACTGAGAAGAAGGAAAACGACCGCAAGGCCGCGGAGCTCAAGAAGAAGGAAGAAGCCGAGGACGCCAGCGAAGACACGGACGAGGACATGGAGGATGACGCCTCCGCCGACGCGAATTCGGACGAATAGGGCGGTTCGCGGTTGATCGACCGCCCGTCATGAAAAGTCATTGAAATGAGGAAATCTGCGATGCGTAAAAGTCTGGCCCTGCAGGTGGCGCTGGCTGTTTCGTTCCTTGCCGCGAATCGCGCTGCCGCCCAGTGGCAGCAGTGGGGCGGCCCCGGCCGCGACTTCAAGATTCAATCGGCGGACCTCGCCGACAAATGGCCGGAGTCCGGGCCGAAGGTGCTCTGGTCGCGCGACCTGGGCGACGGATACGCGTGCATCGTTTCCGACGGGAAGCGGTTGTATACGACGTATCACGTCGAGGACGCGGAAAAAGACGTTCATGACGACGTTGTCGTGGCACTGAACCCCGCCGACGGCACGACGGTGTGGGAATATCGCGATCCCGCGCCGTTCGAGAAGGGCATGTTGCACGATTTCGGCTACGGCCCGCGCTCCACGCCTTTGATTCTCGGCGATCGCCTCTACACCGTCGGCGCCACCGCGATGCTCACCTGCCTCGATACCGCCACCGGCAAAAAGATATGGGCGGTCGATCTTCGCAAGGATCACGGCGCGACGCTTCTCGAACGCGGCTACGGCGCCAGCCCATTCCCGTACAAGGACAAGATCATTCTCCCTATTGGCGGCGAGGGTCATGCCGTTGTCGCCATCAATCAGGCCGATGGCTCGCTGGCCTGGAAGAACCAGAGCTTCGGGCCCACCTACGCCTCGCCATTCATTCACAAAGTCGACGGCGAAGAGCACCTGATCATCTTCGGCGACAAGGCCATTCACGGCCTCGATCCTGAAACGGGCGAGTCGAAATGGTCGCACGAGCACGCCGGCGGGGCGAACATCAGCACCCCGGTGGCCGGCGACGACGGCATCTTCTTTTTCTCCTCGGCCTACGGCGTGGGCAGCCGCGCCGTCCAGGTGTCGAAGGCCGACGGCAAATACAAAACCGAGGAGCTGTTCTTCAACAAGAAGCTGAAGATTCATCACGGCAACGCGATCCGCATCGGCGATTACATTTATGCCTCCAGCGGCGATTTCGGCCCCGCCTTTTTCGCCGCCGTGAACGTAAAGACGGGTAAGTTTGGCTGGAAGAAGCGCGGCATCACCAAGGCCAACAGCGTCTATGCGGACGACAAGCTGATCATTCTGGATGAGGACGGCCGGCTGTATTTGACGAAGGTCTCGCCGAAGAAGATCGACATCATCAGCAAGGCGCAGTTGCTGGAGAAGCAGGCGTGGACGGTTCCGACGCTCGTCGGCAAGACGCTGTACATCCGCGACCTGAAAAAAGTCGTGGCGGTCGACCTGGGATGAAATTTGTAGCGGCGGGTTGTACATGAGCGTCTTCGTACGCCGTGAAGACCCATGAAATCGGAGGAAAGAAAAATGTTGGCTGTTCAACGTGTCTCCGTTCTTGCGATTCTGGCGATATCAAGCTTTGGTTCACTTGCCGCTGCATTGGCCCAGTCCTCCCAGTTCGGCGGGCCGGAGCAGGACTTCAAGGTCAATTGCAAGAACCTCGCCTACACCTGGCCCAAGGAAGGCCCGCCGGTGCTCTGGTCGAAAGACCTCGGCGAAGGCTATTCCGCGATTCTGGCCGACGGGGAGTCGCTGTACACAACGTATCGCGAGGGCGATGAGGACCACGTCGTCGCACTGAACCGCAAGGACGGCGCGACGCAATGGGACTTCACCCACGAGTCGCCGGTCCACGAGAAGCACGTCAAGGAGTTCAACGCGGCTCCGCGCTCGACGCCGGCCCTGGCCGACGGCCGGCTCTACAGCATCAGTTGCGGCGCGATCCTGCACTGCCTGGATGCCAAGACGGGCAAGAAGCTGTGGCGCAAGGACCTGTGGAAGGATTTCGAGAAGGCTACATTCCTCAATCACGGCTATTCGGCCAGTCCTTACGTACATGGCGACACGCTTATCGTGCTGGTGGGCGGCAAGGGGCACGGCGTGGTGGCTTTCGACCGCGAGACAGGCGACGTCAAATGGCAGAAGCACGACTTTGATGCCAGCTATGCGACACCCAAATTGATCGACCTTGGCGGGCAGAAGCAGTTGCTCTGCTTCATGGCCAAGGAGCTGATCGCCATCAACCCGGACACGGGGGAACTCTACTGGCAATACGCGCATGGAAACCCGTTCGGCCAGAACATCACCATGCCGGTGTGGGGCGACGATGACATCGTGGTTATTTCGTCGATCGAGCAGGGCGGCACCCGCGCCCTGAAGCTGACACGAAAGAATGGCGCGACCGACGTCGAGGAACTTTGGCACAATCGCCGGATCAGGATTCACCACCAGAACGCGATCCGGATTGGTGATTACGTCTATGCCTCCACCGGCGATCCAGACGTGTGGCAGGCGATCAACGTGCGCACCGGCGAGGTGGCCTGGCGCGAGCGCGGCTTCGCCAAGTCCAACGCGATCTACGCCGACGGCGAATTCATCATCATCGACGAGGACGGCCACATCGGCCTGGCGACGGCCTGCCCGGATTTCTTCGAGGTGCGGGCGAAGGTTGCGCTGCTCGGCCCGCGGGCGTGGACGGTTCCTACGCTCGTCGGAACCACGCTCTACGTCCGCGACAACGCGAAGCTGGTGGCCCTCGATGTCGGCGCGAAATCGTAGCCGAAAAATCTGGCGACTTGGTGATTTGGCGATTGGATGCGTTTCTCAATCGCCAAATCACTAGATCGCCAAATTAGATACGCCCCTTGCCCCGCGCATCCGCATTCCCTAGATTGCACCCGTCGCCGCTCCCGCGACCTTCGGATGCACAATGCGCTTCGGCTTTGCCATCGACAACCGGTCCTGCATCGGCTGCCACGCCTGCACCGTGGCCTGCAAGAGCGAGCACGAAGTCCCCATCGGCGTCAATCGCACCTGGGTCAAATACATCGAGAAGGGCGAGTTTCCCAATACGCGGCGCAGCTTCAGCGTGCAGCGGTGCAACCACTGCGCCGACGCCCCCTGTGTCGAAATTTGCCCCGTCACGTCGCTTTATACCCGGCCCGACGGCATCGTCGATTTCGACAGCGACCGCTGCATCGGCTGCAAGGCGTGCATGCAGGCCTGTCCGTATGACGCCCTCTATCTGGATCCCGACACGCTGACCGCGGCCAAGTGCAATTACTGCACGCACCGCGTCGAGCAGGGCATCGAGCCGGCCTGCGTGGTGGTGTGCCCGGTGGAAGCGATCATCAGCGGCGATCTCGATGATCCGACAAGCAAGATCGCGCAGCTCGACCGGATGCAGCGGGTTCAGTATCCGAAGCCGGAGAAGAATACGAAGCCGAAGCTGTTTTACGTCGGGGGCGAGACGGCGGCACTCGATCCGGCAGCGGCGCCGCCGCGCGAGGATTACCTGTGGAGCGCCGGTGCGGGGGTCTCACTGGGCGTCAACCGCAAGACACTCTCCAACGCGGAGGAGGAGTCCGGGGCGGAAGCCCGCGCTCGGCGGGTGTACGATCAGAAAAGAAAGCCCGGGCCCTGGGGGTGGATGGTCTCGGCGTACATCACCACCAAAGCCGTCGCCGCTGGCGTCCCGCTCTTCGCATTCATATTATTCTTGTTTGAGCGATCTCCCTCGGCTTTGCCGTTTGGCGCAATGTTGATCTCGCTCCTTTTTCTTGCGATAACCGGGTACCTGCTCGTCGCTGACCTCACCCAGCCGAAACGATTTCTCTACGTGCTGCTGCGCCCGCAATGGAAGAGTTGGCTCGTGCGCGGCGCCTACATCATCACCGCCTTCGGGATTGCCCTCCCGGTGGAATGGCTCCTCGGCGCATCGGGCGCAAGCCGCACTGTGCAGCTCGTTGCCGGTGCAATCACGGGCATCCTCGCTGCCGCGACCGCCATGTACACGGCACTGCTCCTCGCCCAGGCCCGCGGCCGCGACTACTGGCAGAACCCGCTCCTGATGGTCTCAATGCTGGCGGATGCCCTCGTCGCCGGCGCGGCCGTCTGCACACTGCCGGGCGTGCTGAACGCTGACGTGAATGTTCGCGGCTATCTCGCCGCCGGCACGATTCTCCTTGCGCTGCTGAATCTCGCCGAATTCCTCCCGCGCCATCAGACCAGGAACGCCGGGCAGACCGCCCATTCGATCCTGCGCGGCGAATTCGCGCGATGGTTCTGGCTCGGCGCTATCGGCGTGGGACTGGTATTGCCGGGAATCTTGTTGATCTTCAATGTCAGCGCGCAGCTGGCCGCCGCGCTTTTGTTCCTCGGCATCGCCGCGAAAAACCACGTTCTCGTGCAGGCCCCTCAGCGCGTGCCACTGAGCTGATGTATCAGCGTGTTTTGGGGCGCTGGCTTCGGATACAATAGACACATGATGATCGCTCAAAGTTCCTGGAGGGCCTACTGCATGGCCATGGATCGCGTCCAAGACCGCCTCCTTCGCGTATCTGCCGCACTTGATGCAGCCGGCATCCCATATGCCGTCGTCGGTGGAAACGCGGTCGCCGCCTGGGTGGCCAAGGCCAATCCCGCCGCGACGCGCACGACCAAGGACGTCGATATCCTTGTCGCGCGCGCCGATCTCGGGCGGGTTACAGCCGTCATGCAGCAACTCGGCTTCAAGCGTGAGATTCTGCGCAGCCTCGTTGTCTTTCTCGATCCCGCTGAACCCGATCGGCGCTCGGGCGTTCACCTCGTATGGGCGTCGGAGAAGGTGCGTCCCTCGAACTTGCACCCTGCCCCCGACGTGCGCGAATCAATCCGAGACGTGGAGTATCAAGTGCTGGACCTGTCTGCCCTTGTTCGGATGAAGCTGACATCGTTCCGCGACATCGACCGCGTCCACGTTGCCGATCTCCTCTCGGTGGGTCTTATCGATGATCGAATCCGGAACTCTC
>Ga0190265_10000439_pt1 | contig 29837 bp, 27 predicted proteins | sample Popmic124T_FD_133135 | JGI IMG/M metagenome (GOLD analysis project Ga0190265, IMG submission 133135) | Populus adjacent soil microbial communities from riparian zone of Indian Creek, Utah, USA - 124 T | ecosystem: Environmental > Terrestrial > Soil > Riparian zone | place: USA: Utah | collected...
CCGCAGCGACCGCCGCGAAGCGTGGCTGGCACTGTGTGCCGTGATCCTGATCGTCGTCATCTCTCCAGTCGTCGGGTGGCTGGGTGCTTCCGCGGCGCACGGCGCACTGCTGCAGAACGCGAAGGAACAGGAGCGTGGCCGCCACCAGGTGTGGGCGACCGCCGAATCCGTGCAGACACGTGCTCCGCTGGACTCCGATCCCGAGTCCGCCGCGCAGCGCCCCGACAGCCATCGCGTGGTGGCCCACTGGGCGGCTCCGGACGGCAGCAGCCACAAGAGCAGTGTCGGTACGCAGCAGCGTGTGCAGCCCGGTGACCGCTTCCTCATCTGGACGGACACCGAGGGCCACGCCGTCAAACGCCCGATGAATCCGGGCACCGCTTCCTCGTACGCAGCCCTCGCCGGGCTCGCCGTCGGCGTAGGCGCCGCGGCAGCCATGGAGAGCGGACGGCGGCTGACCGTACGGCAGTTGCTGCGGCGGCGGTACGCGCTATGGGACGAGGAGTGGGCGCGCATCGGCCCGGACTGGGGACGTACGGGCTCCAACAACTGACTCCTGCGCCGGGACCGGGACACGCTCCGCCCGCGTTCACCCGCGCGGGCGGTCTCCGGTGCGGGGCTGCCCGCCCGTCTGCCCGCCTGCCGATCCGCCGGTCCCGACCAGCGCCCGAAGTGCGGACGCGTGCGTCCCGCAGCCACCGGCGCACGCTACGGTGGTGCATCTCCCGTGCGCGTTCCAACGCGCCATAGGTACCTTCGAAGTTGGGGCACAGCTGTCCATGGCACAGGGCTCGGTGCAGGTGACGCACGCCGGTACGTCGCGGTGGCGGCGCCGCACGGGAGAGTACGCCTCTCTCGCCGCAGCCCTGGAGGTGGCGACCGACGGTGACGTGGTGACCGTCGCGCCCGGCACGTACCGCGAGAACCTGGTGCTGGATCGCACCGTCACCCTGCGCGGGCCCGAGCGGGCCGCTTCGGGGTCCGTACGCATCGCCCCCGTCGAGGGTGTGGCGCTGACCGTACGGTCCTCGGCAGTCGTGCAGGACCTGCAGATCGAGGCGCAGGACGCCGCTTCACCCGCCCTGCTGGTCGAGGACGGCGCCGCCGAGCTGACCGGGCTGCGGGTCATGACGCGTTCGGCAGCCGGGATCGAGGTGCGCGGCGGCGCCCGTCCCACAGTGCGCCGCTGCACCGTCGACAATCCGGCCGGTATCGGAATCAGCGTCACCGGCGGCGCCGGCGGGGTCTACGAGGAGTGCGAGGTCGTCTCCGCCGGGCAGTCCGGGATATCGGTGCGTGACGGCGCCCATCCGCGCCTGGAGCGCTGCCGCGTCCACCACGCCACGGGCGCGGGGCTGTCGCTGCACGGCGAGGACAGCGCGGCAGAGGCGGTGGGCTGCGAGATCTACGAGATCAAGGGCAGCGGCGTGCAGGTCGTCTCCCGCGCCACCGGCCACTTCACCGACTGCCAGGTGCACCGCACTTCCGCGGACGGCGTCACCCTCGACACGGACGCGGTGCTCACGCTCGCCGACTGCGACATCCACGACATTCCCGAGAACGCCCTTGATCTGCGCTCCCGTTCGGTCCTCACGCTCACCCGCTCGACGGTGCGGCGCTTCGGCCGCAACGGTCTGTCCGTATGGGATCCGGGCACCCGTGCGGACGCCAACAGCTGCGAGATACATGAGAGTACGGGCGACTACCCCGCCGTGTGGATCAGCGACGGCGCCACCGTCGTGCTGGACTCCTGCCGGGTGCACAGCGTGCCGGACGCCCTGTTCGTCCTCGACCGGGGTTCCCGCGCCGACGTCATCGACAGCGACCTGACTCAAGTGCGCGGTACAGCGGTGTCGGTGAGCGACGGCGCGACCGTACAGCTCGACGACTGCCGGATCCGTGAGGCCGCGACGGGGGCCTGGTTCCGTGACCACGGCAGCGGAGGCACGCTCGCCAACTGCACGGTCGACGGCGTCGCCACGGGCTTCATCGTCACCAAGGGCGCGGACCCCGACATCGAGCGGTGCACGGTCTCATCACCCGAAGAGGCCGGCTTCTACGTCTCCGCGGAGGGCCGCGGCACGTTCCACGGCTGCCGGGTCACCGGCTCCCAGGGGTACGGCTTCCACGTCATCGACGGCTGCCGGACGACGCTGCGCCGCTGCCGGACGGAGCGGTGCGCGCGCGGCGGCTTCGAGTTCGCCGAAGAAGGCCCCGTCGTCGAGGACTGCACGAGCGACGAGAGCGCCGTCTCCGTGACTGCCGGCCCCACGACACCACCGGCAGACCGGCCCGCGGCCCCCGCCGGTCCGGGACTGCTCACAGCACCCCTCACCGCGCCGCAGCCGGCGACTGCGGCCAAGGCCGCGGCCCCCGCGGCATCAGCCGCAGCCGAGAGCGAGTCGGCCGGGGACGCGAAGCCCGCCCGTCCCTCGAATGAAGTCCTCGGCGAACTCGACGCCCTGGTGGGCCTGGACAGCGTCAAACGTGAGGTACGGGCGCTCACCGACATGATCGAGGTGGGGCGCCGGCGGCAGCGCGCCGGGCTCAAGGCGGCGTCCGTACGACGGCATCTGGTCTTCACCGGCTCCCCCGGCACCGGCAAGACCACGGTCGCGCGGCTCTACGGCGAGATTTTGCACTCCCTGGGGGTGCTGCAGAGCGGGCACCTCGTGGAGGTCTCCCGTGTCGACCTGGTGGGCGAGCACATCGGCTCCACGGCCATCCGCACCCAGGAGGCTTTCGACCGGGCGCGCGGCGGAGTCCTCTTCATCGACGAGGCCTACGCCCTCTCCCCGGAGGACGGCGGGCGTGACTTCGGCCGTGAGGCCATCGACACGCTGGTGAAGCTGATGGAGGACCACCGCGAGGAGGTGGTGGTGATCGCCGCGGGCTACACCACGGAGATGACGCGCTTCCTCGCCGTCAACCCCGGTGTGGCGTCCCGCTTCTCACGCACCATCACCTTCGGCGACTACGCGCCGGAGGAGCTGCTGCGGATCGTGGAGCAGCAGGCGGAGGAGCACGAGTACCACATCAACGAGGGCGCCACCGAGGCGCTGCTGAAGTACTTCACGGCGCTGCCCAAGGGGCCCTCGTTCGGCAACGGGCGCACCGCACGGCAGACGTTCGAGGCGATGGTCGAGCGCCACGCGGGCCGCGTGGCGCAGCTCCCCGACCCGAGCACCGACGACCTGACGCTCCTCTACGCGGACGACTTGCCCGATTCGCTCTGACCGGGGGCGGCTTCGCCTCCGCTCTGGCGTGGTACGCCGCCGCTCCCCTCGGTGGCCGGCTCCCCCGTCTCCTGCGGCACTTGAACAGCGGCGGGTGACTCTGGCTCCCCGGCGCCGCCGGGCGCGGGTTCCCGTCGGCGAAGGCGCGTGAGGAGGCGGTCCCTCTCCTCGTCGAAGACGGGGTCCGCCTGGTACTCGCCGTGCCCCAGGATCGGTGCGGGGAGCGGGTGGTGGACGGTGCGGCCGTACTCCAGAGGGTCCAGCAGCGGGCCGCGGTCCACGTCCGGTACATCGCTGCCGGAGCCGACAGGGCCGCCGATGGGATCGGTCAGGCGCCACAGATTGCGCCAGCAGTCCACCTGCTGGTGCAGGTCCTGCAGCTGGCGCGGGCCGAAGTAGGCGGGGAACCAGCGCCCGTAGAGCCGTTCCAGGGGCGAGCCGTAGGTGAGCAGAGCGACCTGCCCACGGGTGCCGGGGTCCAGGTGCCAGACGGCTGCCGCGGCCAGCACGCTGCCCTGGGAGTGCCCGGAGATCACCAGCCGTCCGCCTGTCTGCTCCGTCCAGGTGGCCATGCGCCACGCCAGGTCGGGGACGGCGCGCTCGGCGTAGCAGGGCGGAGAGAAGGGGTGGGCGGCGCGCGGCCAGAACGTGCCGACGTCCCAGAGGATGCCGATGGTCCGGCGGGCGGAGACATCACGGTAGGCGCGGCGGCCCCAGGCGAGGAAGAGGACGAAGGCGAAGCCGATCAGCCAGGAGCCCAACGCCTGTGCGGTGTCGGCGAATCCGTCTATCACTGCGGGCAGTCCGTCCGCGGCACGGCCCGGGACCTGCCGGGTGAGCCAGGTGCCGAGGACTCCGGCTCCGCCGAGAAGCAGCGTCACCAGAGCGATCGTGCCGGCGATCCACGGCGCGGAGTCGGTGAGCGCGGCGCGTGCGATGACGGACGCGATCCTGCGTGAACGGGAGGCGTCGGGCAGGGAGTCGGGGTAGCCGCGCTCCACATCGTCCGTCATCTCCCGGCTGCGGCGGCCGAGTTGGAAGAGGAACCACAGCAGCAGCACGAGGACGACGCCCAGCAGCACCGGAATCGCGGAGGACTGCCAGGTCAGCAGGATCGGCGGCCCGTCGATCAGCCCGTTGCCCATGCCGGGTGTGCCGGAGCCGTCCAGCCAGTCGCCGACCCGCTGGGTGACGCCGCCGGACATCACGCCGCCCAGTGCGCAGGCGAGCATCGCGACGGACGAGGCACCCAGGCCCTTCAACACCGTTCGCGGGACGGGCCGTTCGCGGTGCAGCAGGAGGCCGATCACTCCCAGCGCCGCGACCAGCACGCCCTGTCCGACGGCCAGCACGCCGAAGGTCTCGTCCCCCGGCAGCTCTCCCCCGGCAGAGACCCACTGGGGACGCGACCAGGCCGCATGCACGGCAGCGAGTGCCAGTACGCCGACGGTGATGCCGGGAAGCGCCCGGACGGTCACCTTGTCGAGGGCGTCGTCGGGTTCGCTCTCCTTACGGCCGCGCCGGCACACCACGTACAGCACCCACACCGTGCACACGACGACGAGAACCTCGATCAGCCAGCCCAGTGCGTCAAGTCCCGTGCTGCCGCCGGGTTTCCGGTCGTAGCGGGTCGTCGCGGCGGCGAGCGCGGCAGCGATGGTGAGGAAGCCGGCAGCGGTGTGGGCCGCCCGCAGCCGTGCCACCAGCCGCTTGCCGTACCAGAATCCGGGCAGGCACAGCGCCGGGCGTTCCTGCGCCGCGGCGTCGTACTCGCTCACCTCGGTCCGCAGCGGCCGCTGCGACTCGTAGGCCGCCCACGTACGGTGCGAGAGCCACCACAGCAGCAGGGTCAGCACGGCGGGCACCACGGCGGCCAGCGCGAGGCGGCGGCCCGGCTGGCTCCACCAGCCGCCCTCACCCGCGGGGTTCTGAGCCATGAAGCTCAGCCACGAACGCTCCGCGGCGCAGGCAGTGGAACCGGCGCACTGCCAGGCGACCAGGTCGAGCGCGACCTCGCAGGCGGCGGCCACCAGCAGCACGGTCAGGCTGAGGGAGACGAGACGTACGAGAACGCCGTGCATGCGGACCGCGAAGTGGCGGCCGTGGGCGGCGGGACGCATCCAGTGGGCGAGGTTGGCGACCATGAAGGGCAGCAGGATCAGCCACAGTGCGCGCGCGCCGTTGCCGGAGGTGAGGTTGCACCAGGAGTACGCCTCCGGGACCGGCTTGTCGGTGTAGTCCTGCGGGCGGGCCTCGGCGTCGACGTCGTCGGTGCGCCGGTAGACGGCTGCCGTGGTGTCGCCGGTGATGCGCTCTATGCGTGGATCACCCAGCATCTCCTCGGGCGTCGTACCGCCCACTCCGTGCACGAGCAGTTCCAGGTTCAGGCCGGGCGGCGGCTCGACTCCCGACTCCTGCTGGGCTGTTCGGGCCACGCTGGGCGGCCCGCTGCTGTTCTCGTCCTGCGGCAATGTCCTGCTCCCCCGAGGTGCTGCCTGCGGTCCAGATCGCCTCTGCATCCTGCCCGGAACGTGCCTCCCGCAGGCTCTCCACACAGAAGCCACGCGAAATCTTGCATCCTCCCCCAGCTGGAGGAGGGGGATTTTGGCTCGCGCTGCCTCGCCGCTCAGCGGACGGCCGACAGCCGCAGCCGGAAGGTGAACCGGACGTACCCGGCATGCTCGATTTTCTGAGGTGCCGTCATGCGGTGAACCTACCGGCCAGGGCTGACATCCCCACCCCGCCCCTGCAGGACGGGGCATCCAGTGCCCGCGCTGCCCCCCTCGTCACATGGGAGGATGTCCGCACGGGGAACGGAGCATGGCGGGGCGGGGCGGACGAAGGGACAAGGCGCGGTGGGCGACAACCACAATCTGCTCGCGGAGCAGCGGCGAGCGCTCATCCTCGACGAGGTACGGCGCCGCGGCGGCGCCCGAGTGGCCGAACTGACCCGGAAGTTGCTGGTCTCGGACATGACTGTGCGCCGTGATCTGGACATCCTCGCCCGCCAGGGCGCCCTCGAGAAGGTGCACGGCGGAGCGGTGCCCCTCGCGGACGCCAGCACCCATGAGCCCGGATTCGAGGCGAAATCGTCCCTGGAGCTGTCGGCGAAGGCGGAGATCGCGCGGGCGGCGGCCGTCATGGCGCAGCCCGGCAGCGCGATCGCCCTCTCCGGTGGCACGACGACGTACGCCCTGGCCCAGGAGCTGACCGACCTGCCCGATCTGACGGTGGTCACCAACTCGGTGCGCGTCGCCGACGTCTTCCACGCGGCGCACCGCGGCCCGGGCGGCTCGCGCGCACCGCGTCCCGGCGCCGCGACGGTGGTACTGACCGGCGGCGTGCGTACGCCCTCGGACTCGCTGGTCGGGCCGGTGGCCGACGCGGCGATCCGCTCGCTCCACTTCGATGTTCTCTTCCTGGGCGTGCACGGCATATCCGTCGAGGCGGGGCTCTCGACGCCGAACCTGGCGGAGGCGGAGACGAACCGGCGCTTCGTCGCCTCTGCCCGCCGGGTCGTCGTGGTTGCGGACCACACCAAGTGGGGGACGGTGGGCCTCAGTTCGTTCGCCTCGCTCGAGCAGGTCGACACCCTGGTGACGGACGGCGGACTGCCGGACGGGGCGCGCGCGGAGATAAAGGAGCATCTGCCTGAGCTGGTCGTCTCCGGTGAGGGCGAGAGCGAGGACGAGGGCGGCGTGGAGGGCGAACGCCGAAGGCGTGCCGAAGCCTGAAGGGCACTTGCGGCGACAGCGGCCGCGTCCCGCGGCACCCCTGTTGACCGTCCACCCCGTCCAGCCCGTCCGCCCCGCCTGCCCGTCCGCCACGGGAGCTAGTCCCCTCGCCCGATGCACGTCCCTCCCCGAACTGGGATAACGGAGTCATGGACGACCTTCTCATCGGCTCCTCCCGCACCGGCTCCTACCTCGCCCGCATCGGCGCGGAGCGCCCGGCACGGGCCGACGCGGGCGCGCTGCGCGAACTGCACCGCCGGCACCTGCTCACGGTCCCCTTCGAGAACCTCAGCGTGCACATGGGTGAGGACATCGTGCTGGAGGCTGGAGCGCTGACCCGCAAGGTCGCCGAAGACCGCCGCGGAGGCTTCTGCTACGAACTCAACGGCGCTTTCGCCATGTTGCTCAGCGCACTCGGATATCCGGTGACGCTGTTCGCGGCGCGGGTCTTCGGGGACGGCGTGCCGGGGCCGCTCTTCGACCACCTCGCGCTGCGTGTGGAGACACCACAACCCTGGCTGGTGGACGTCGGTTTCGGACGGCACAGCGAGTATCCGCTGCGTCTGGACCGGCGCGACGAACAGTCCGACCCCGGCGGTGTCTTCCGCATCGAGGAGACCCCGCAGGGCGACCTGGACGTGCACCGGGACGGCGTCCCGCAGTACCGGCTCGAACAACGCCCGCGCACGCTCGCCGACTTCGAGCTGGGCTGCTGGTGGAACCGCACCTCGCCCAAGTCCCACTTCACCCGGTCGCTGGTGTGCTCCCTGCTCACCGAGACGGGCCGGATCACCTTGAGCGGCCGCACCCTGACCGTCACCGACGCCGGGGACCGGCACGAGGAAGAGCTTCCCGAGGACGCCGTACTCGCCGCCTACCGCGAGCACTTCGGGATCACCCTGGACGCCGTCCCCCAGCTCAGGGCCGCGCGGACCGTCTAGCGCGTGCTTTCAGAACATGCCCTGGGTGTGGTCCCCACCCCGCGTGTTCCCGGCCGGCCAGCGGCCGGTCGTCAGGAAGGTCTCGATCGTCCGGGAGTACGGCGCGATGTCCAGGCCCTGTCCGGCGAGCCACGCGTCGGAGTAGTACTTGTCCAGGTAGCGGTCGCCGTGGTCGCAGATCAGCGTGACGACGCTGCCGGTCTCTTCCCGCCCGACCATCTCGGCGACGATCTTGAGTGCGCTCCACAGCCCGGTTCCGGTGGAGCCTCCGGCGCGCCTGCCTATGGCCTGCTCCAGCGCCCGTACGGCTGCGATGCTCGCCGCGTCCGGCACCTTCATCATCCGGTCGATCGCGCCCGGCAGGAAACTCGGCTCCATACGGGGACGGCCGATGCCCTCGATGCGTGAACTGCTGTCGCTGGACGCTTCGTTGTCGCCGCCGACCCATCCGTCGAAGAAGCAGGAGTTCTCCGGGTCCGGCACGCAGACGCGGGTGTCGTACTGCATGTAGCGGATGTAGCGGGCAATGGTGGCGGAGGTTCCCCCGGTGCCCGCGGTGGCCACGATCCAGGCGGGTTCGGGGAAGCGTTCGAGGCGCATCTGCTCGTACACGGATTCCGCGATGTTGTTGTTGCCGCGCCAGTCGGTTGCCCGCTCGGCGTAGGTGAACTGGTCCATGTAATGGCCGCCGGTCTCCGCCGCGAGGGCGGCGGAGACCTCGTACACCGTCCGCGGGTCGTCCACGAGATGGCACCGCCCGCCATGGAACTCGATGAGCCGGGTCTTCTCACGGCTTGTCGTGCGCGGCATCACCGCGATGAAGGGGATGCCGATCAGCTTGGCGAAGTAGGCCTCGCTCACCGCGGTGGACCCGGAGGACGCCTCGATCACCGGTCTGCCCGGACGGATCCAGCCGTTGCACAGCCCGTACAGGAACAGCGAGCGTGCCAGCCGGTGCTTGAGGCTGCCGGTGGGATGGGTCGATTCGTCCTTGAGGTACAGGTCGATGCCCCATTCCTCGGGCAAGGGAAAGGCCAGCAGGTGCGTGTCGGCGCTGCGGTTGTTGTCGGCGTGCACCTTCCGGACGGCTTCCTTGAGCCAGGAACGGTAGTGCGCGTCACTGCGGTCGACATCGACGGTGACGGCGGCCTCGCCGCGGGGAGGGGTGCCCGCCTCGACGGCGGCGGCTTGTGCGTGTTCCGGGACGGGACCGGGATCGGTGGTGCTCACAGGCCCGATCATAGGAGGGCCCTCTGGTGCAGCCCGCAGCTTGCGTGCACACTTCACAGAGGGTATATGGCGGTCGGTTGGGGGCACCCATTCTGCTGGGGACTGGTGGGAGGTAACCGTGGCGGAGGCGGAGTACGACGCGGGCGGGGTCCGGATACGTCGGATGATGCGCTCACTCACTCGTGCGGGGCATGTCCAGGTACGGGACGGTCAGCTGGTGCTGATGACGAGCTACGGCAGCGAGATCGACAGCGCTCCTGTGGACAAGGTGCGCATCAGCGGTTACGGCCTGCCGGACAGCGCTCTGGCGACGATCAGCGGCACGCGCTACGTGCTGCAGTTCGCCCTCGGCCGGCGGGAGGGGCTGCTCAGCGCGGTGCGTACAGCCCGCGCGAAGGCCGCCGCCGAGCGGGGGGTGCTCGGGGCCTGAAGGCCCGGGGAAAGAGCGTTGTGCGAGCCGGTCCGGTCACCGCACTCCGCTCGCGTTGCGGGCCGGTGGGTACCGGCTCATTCTGGGCCTGTGTCCTTCATCACATGCATCTCGCACTTCGCTCTCCTGCCTCTGAAGCGGGAGCTGCTGTCGTGACCGGCCGCACCACGGCACGGTCGCGTACTCACTGCGCGGTCGAGTTCCAGGCGCTGCCCTCACGCATCGGCCAGGTGCGCCGCATCGTCACCGCGCAGCTGCGCCACTGGCGGCTGGATCCGCTGATCGACGCGGCTGCCCTGGGTGTCACCGAGCTCCTCACGAACGTCCACCGGCATACCGGAGCGGACAAGCACTGCACCGTCGAGATCGTCTTCCTGCGGGACCGGCTGACCGTCTCCGTGCGGGATCACGATCCCCGGCTTCCGCGCGTACGGTCCGCGGAGTCGACGGCGACCAACGGCCGTGGGCTGGCCCTCATCGCGGCTGTCAGCGACACCTGGGGCATGCGTGCCCAGAACGACGGCTCGGGGAAGGTCGTCTGGTTCACACTCCCGGTCGTCCTCGGCACTCCGCTCCAGCCGGCGGCGATGCCCGGGACAGCACCGCCACTTCCCGCCCTGGCCGCTGCGGGCGCGCTGCCCGAAGTGGCTGCCGGAGACGCGGGCGAGTCCGGAGACGCCGTGGCTGCCGCACCCGAGGTGTGGCAGCCACGGCGGGCTCACGCCTGATCCGGCGGGAGGCGCGGGCGGCACGCACCGCACGCGCTCACTCCGTGGCGACGGCGCGCAGCACGTTCAGCCGTGCCGCCCTGCGTGCCGGACGTACTCCCGCCACGAGCCCGGCCGCCAGGCCGACCAGAGCGACGGTGCCCAGACGCAGCACCGGCAGATCGAAGACGCCGGTGCCCGCGCTGTCTGACGCCCGTACCAGTGCCCAGCCCAGGAAACCGCCGAGGACCATGCCGCCTGCCGTGCCGAAGGCCGCCACGAGCACCGACTCCCAGCGCACCATGGCCCGCAGCTGTGCGCGGGTCTGGCCGACGGAGCGCAACAGGCCCAGTTCACGGGTGCGTTCGTGCAGCGCGAGGGTGAGGGTGTTGGCGATGCCGAGCAGTGCGATGAGGACGGCCAGGGCAAGCAGGGCGTAGACGAGGGTGAGCATCATCTCGATGCCGCCGGCCGAGCTCTGCGCGTACTCCTCACGGGTCTGGACGGCCGGATTGCCGTACGGACGCGCGGACTCGGTCAGCGCTTCCTTGCCCTCGCCGGTGGAGACGCCGTCCTTGAAGGACACGGCGATCAGGGTGTCGGAGTCCTGGGTGCGGTGCGGGGCCCAGGCGGAGCGGTCCAGGATGTAGTCGCCTGCCAGTTCGTTCCTGTCGTAGAGGGCCTCGACGGTGAAGCGCTGCGCTTCCCCGTCGGTGAACCGGAGCCGGACGGTGGAGCCGGGGTGCCAGCCTTGCTTGGCGGCCTCGTCTGCCGCGACGGCCAGGCCGTTCTCACCGAGGTCGTCGAGTGAGCCGCGTACACCGGTCAGTTCCAGTACGTTCCCCAGGCGCGCGGGATCCGTGACGGTCAGCGCCCGTCCTGCGCCTTCGACGCTGGCGACGCCCCGGCCCAGGCCCAGCGCCGTCTCCACCTCCGGCAGCCGCTGCAACCGGGGAGCCAGCTCCGGGCTCAGACCGCTGCCTCCCGCGCCGAAGGCCGGGGTGCTCAGGGCGACGTCGCCCGCGAAGGAGCGGGAGACCGACTCGTCCATCGTGGCTTTCAGGGAGGAGGCGAAGACGGTGAACAGCGAGACGACCGCGACTCCTGTCATCAGCGCGGTGGCTGTGGCCGCGGTGCGCTTGGGACTGCGCAGCGCGTTGCGCTGGGCGAGGGCGCCGGTGACGCCGCGCGCCCTTGCGAGAGGGGCGCCCAGCGCCCGTACCGCCGTCGAGGCAGCGGACGGGCCGAGTACGAGGAACGCGGCCAGCACGGTCACCGCGCCGGCGCCGGTCAGGTAGATCGACCGCCCGCCGTCGCCGGCGCCGGCGACGGTCGCCGCGCACCCCGCCGCCGCGAGCGCCGCCCCCAGGAGGACGCGACTGCGTGCGACGCCTGTGCTCTCCGCGGCGGTCTCGCGCAGCGCGGTGAGCGGAGCGGTGCGTGAGGCCCGTACGGCAGGCACCAGCGCGGAGCTGAGACAGACCAGCACACCCACGCACAGCGGAAGCCCCAGGGAGAGGGCGGTGATGACCAACGAGCCGTCGGGGAAGGGGAATCCGATGGCCGGGAACAGTGCACGCAGCCCGGCGGCGATGCCGATGCCGCCCGCGGTTCCCGCGGCGGAGGCGATGAGCCCGACCACGCCGGCCTCGGTGAGGGTGGCGGTGAGCACTTGACGCCTTGAGGCGCCGAGCACACGCAACAGGGCGTTCTCGCGGGTGCGTTGGGCGACGACGATCGCGAAGGTGTTGTGGATCGAGAAGACTGCGACGAGCAGGGCGATACCGGAGAAGACCAGCAGCAGAGTGGTGAAGAGCGTGAGGAACTGACCGGAGATCATCTCCTGGTCCTCCTCGGCGACCTCCCGGCCGGTGACTGCTTCCACGCCCCGGGGCAGTACGGAATCGAGACCGGCCGCCAGCTCCTCCTGGCCGGTGCCCGGACGGGCCCGTACCTGGATGCCCGCGGCACGGTCCGGCGCCGGCATCAGGTACTTCTGCGCGTCGGCGAGCGTCAGCCCCGTGTACGTCACCTGCGCCATGCCGTCCTGGCCGCCGAAGGTGGCCAGCCCCACGATCTTGACGCGGACCGGGTCGGGGGTGCGCAGCGTCGTCGTGTCCCCGATGCGCAGGCCGCCCCTCTTCGCCGTGCCCCTGTTGAGTACGGCCTCTCCGGAGCGGTGAGGCGCCCGCCCTTCGGCCAGCGTGTACGGGTTGAGTCCGGGGTCGGTGATCCAGTTCCCGGCGAGGGTCGGCGGGCCCTGACCGCCGACGGGTTCACCCTCGGAGCCCACGATCTGGCCCATGCCTTCGACGGAGGGCACGGCCGCGGCGACTCCGGGGGCCTTCTCGACGGTCTTGAGGATGCCGGTGTCGAGGGGCTGCCGGGTGCCCTGGGTGTTGCCGGGGGTGGTGATCATGCTGTCGCTCCGTACGACCGCGTCGGTGCCCGCTGCCGCGTTGCCGAACATGGTGTCGAAGCTGGCGCGCAGCGTGTCGCCCATGACGAGCGTTCCGGCGAGGAAGGAGACGCCGATCAGTACCGCGCCGAAGGTGCCTGCGAAGCGGCGCCGGTGAGTGCGCAGGGAGGCGAGAGTGAGACGAAGTGCTGCGCGCGTGCCGCCACTTGAACCCGGAGTGCTGGGGCCGGGGGCGGTGACGGTCATGTCGGGGCTCCCGCCGTGTCGAAGGCCTTCAGCCGGTCCAGGACGCTCTCGGCGCTCGGCGAGTCCATCCGGTCGACGAGGCGTCCGTCCGCGAGGAAGACCACTTCGTCGGCGTGTGCGGCGGCCAGCGGATCGTGGGTGACCATGACGACCGTGCGGCGCATCTGCCGTACGGCGTCCCCCAGCAGCCGCAGCACCTCCTCACCGGAGCGGGAGTCGAGGTTGCCGGTCGGCTCGTCGGCGAAGACCACTTCGGGCGCTCCGGCGAACGCCCGGGCGACAGCGACGCGTTGCTGCTGGCCGCCGGAGAGTTCACCGGGCCGGTGGTGGAGCCGGTCGCGCAGCCCGACGACGTCGATGAGCGCGTCGGTCCACTCCGAGTCCGCCCGTACGCCCGCCAGATCGCGGGGGAGGGTGATGTTCTCGGCGACGGTCAGGGTCGGCAGGAGGTTGAAGGACTGGAAGACGAAACCGACACGTTCGCGGCGCAGCAGCGTCAACTGCCTGTCGCTGAGCGGGCCGAGCTCCGTGCCTCCGATGTGGGCCTGCCCCGAGGTGAGGGTGTCCAGCCCCGCGGCGCAGTGCATCAGGGTGGACTTCCCGGACCCGGAGGGCCCCATGATGGCGGTGAAGCGGCCCGCGGTGAAACCGAGGGAGACGCCGTCCAGCGCCCGCACCTCGGTGTCACCGCTGCCGTGGATCTTCACCGCGTCGACGACGCGTGCGGCGAGACCGCTCATGCAGGGCCGTCCTTGTAGCCTCGTCCGCTCTCCTGGAGGACGGACAGGCGCCGCCAGTACTCGTCCTCGTCGATCTCGCCCGAGGCGAAGCGCCGCCCCAGCAGGCCGAGGGGTGAGTTCTCGGGGTGCGGGGCTCCTGCCGCCGCCGGTCCGCGTCCGTGCCAGGGTCCGCGACGGCCGCGCCAGACCGTGCGGCGCAGCAGGAAGACCGCACCGGCGATGACGGTCGCCCAGATCAGCGGGAAGAGCAGGATCCACGGGCCGGGGCCCGCGCCGTCGTGCCATTGCGCCAGGTCGAACATGTCGGTCAACTCCTCGGTGGCGAAGTGTGGGTCGTGTGCTTCGCTACCGAGAGTCGCCCCGGCAGGGGGCTCCCGTCGTCGTACGGCCAGCGGCTGTGCGCCTACCCCGCGGGGAGTACGCACGCCGCCCTGCGGCTGCTACGGGCGGACCGGGGCGGGGCGGGGCCTCGGCTCAGAGAGTGACGGCGATCCCGACGTGCGGGCGCTTGCCGAGCCTGAGCAGGGCACCGCCGGAGTCGGTGACGCGGAACTGCCAGCCGTACTTCCGGGCCATCGCCTTGCGCACCCGCTTCAGGCCGCCCTCCTCGGTCATCAGCCTCGCGGTGCCCTCGGCGGCCTGTGCGCCCTCGGCGGTGCGGCCTCGGGCGTCGCACGGGGTGACGGTGACGCTGGCGGCGGGGGCGCCGTTGCGGATGCGTTTGACCTTGCCGCTGTCGTCCCGCGTCCACACGAGCAGTTCACCCTCGTCCTCGACGGCCCATACGGGGGTCGGTACGGCGGTGCCGTCGCGCCGGAAGGTGGTGAGGCTGACGTATCGGCTCTGTGCGATCTGCGGTGTCATCACGGGGTGAGGGTAGTACCGCGGGCCGGGCGCGGGGCCCGACGGGCGGTCAAATCGCCGTGTCCCGCTGCCCGTTGCTGCGCGTTCCGCCGCTTCCCCTTCCGTCCCGGGCTCCGCCCGCGTCACGTCCGCAGGACGGCGCGGGTTCAGCCCGTGCGGAGTTCGCGGCGCATGCAGACCCGGGGCCAGCGGTCCAGCCCCGCCAGCGCCTCCTCCGCGCGGATCTTCAGCAGCCCGGGGGTCAACTCCTCCTGCGCCAGGGGCCGGAAGCCGCAGCGCTCGTAATAGGGCGCGTTCCAGGGCACTCCTGTGAAGGTGCAGAGGGTGAGGGCGCGGACTCCGGCGGCTCCCGCCCGTGCCGCCACGTGGTCGATGAGTGCGGCTCCGATGCGCCGGCGGGCGCTGTCCGGATGCACGGAGATCTGTTCGATGTGCGCGTTGCCGTCCACGGGTTCGACCAGTGCGTACGCCACCGGACGGTCGTCCGCGACGTCCGCCGCGACCCACAGCCCGCGGCCCCGCCGGAAGCGGCGCAGCACCGCGAGGGCCGGCGGTGCGTCGTCGGCGACGAGGTCCATGCCGACGTCGCGGAAACAGCGCCCTGCCGCTCGTTCGATGTCCTGAAGCACTCGTAGGTCTTTCTCACGACCCGCCCTGATACGCATGGTGGTCATGCTGCCAGCGATCCCAGCGGGTCATCGAGTACGGGCTGCCACGCCAACTCGGCAGCTCCCACAAGGCTGTTGTGCTCCAGCGAGCTGGGCAGCACGGGCACGCTGCCGCTCCTCCCCCACAGGCTGCGGTCGGCGATCACGGCTCGCAGGCGCTCACCGTCCGACTCCACCAGGGCGCGGTGCAGTCCGCCGAGGATGACGCGGTCCGGGTTGAGGATGTTCACGAGTCCGGCCAGACCCAGCCCGAGCCGGTCGATGAGGGTTTCCACCGCCGTACGCACGGAGGGGTCCGTGGCGTACCCGGTACGAATGAGCTCGCGGGACTGCTCCAGCAGTGAGACCTCGGGCCCCGGTGTTCGTCCCGCCGCCTCCAGGAAGGCCAACGGGTCGGTCTCCACGTCCAGGCAGCCGCGGCTGCCGCAGTGGCACGGCCGCCCCCCGGGGTCGACGGTGAGGTGCCCGACCTCCAGCGCGAGGCCCGAACTGCCCGTGTGCAGGCGCCCGTCGAGCACGAGAGCGCCGCCCACGCCGCGGTGGCCGGTGCCCACGACGAGCAGGTGCTGGGCGCCGCGGCCTGCGCCGTGGCGGTGCTCGGCGAGCGCGGCGAGGTTGATGTCGTTGGCGGCGTAGCCCGTCGCCGTCGTCCGGCCGGACGGACCGGGGATGCGGGCCTCGGCCAGGCTGCGGGTGAAGATCTCACGTACCGGGGAGCCCGCCTCCCAGGCCAGGTGCAGCGGGTTGAGCGCGGTGCCCTCGGGCTCGGCGACGGCCGAGGGCACCGCGAGTCCGGCTCCTACGCAGCGGCGCCCGGTCGCCTCCAGCAGTCCGGCACCGGTCTCGACCACCTCCCGGAGTACGTAGGAGGGGTCTGCCGCGACGGTTCCGCAGCCGGGTGCTGTGGCGACGAGCTGCCCGCCGAGGCCGACGAGTGCGGCGCGGAAGCCGTCGGCGTGCACCTGCGCGGCGAGTACGACAGGTCCGTCCGGGTTCACGGAGAGGCGGTGCGAGGGGCGGCCCTGGGTGCCCGAGGCGGCACCCGGCCGGGAGTCCACCGTGATCAGGCCGAGTGTCTCCAGCTCCGCCGCGACGGCTCCCGCCGTCGCTCGTGTCACGCCGAGTTCGGCGGTGAGTACGGCACGCGTGGGCGCCCGCCCGGTGTGGACGAGTTCCAGTGCCGGACCGAGGGCGCTGCGGCCTCTCTCCAATTTGCTTGTACGCGTCGGGGTCACCCCTCTATTCTCGCTTTGTGCCGACACTGAACAAAATACGGTCGGCGCTTGCCGGTGCAATGGGGCGCGGCAGCCGCGGCGAAGTCGCCTCCCCTCCCACGGTCCAGCGCCCTCTCCGTATCGCGATCACCGCTTTCTTCGCCCTGGACGGCTTCGTCTTCGCCGGCTGGGTGGTACGCATCCCGGCGATCAAGGAGCAGACCGGGGCGTCTCCCAGCGCGCTGGGACTCGCACTGCTCGGCGTGTCCGCCGGGGGTGTGATCACCATGATGCTCACCGGACGACTGTGCCACCGCTTCGGCAACCATGCCGTGACCGTCGCCGCGGCAGCGCTGATGTCGGCCGGTATCGCGCTGCCGCCTCTGACCCACTCCGCCCTCGCCCTCGGCCTCGTACTCCTCGTATTCGGGGCAGCCTACGGCGGGTTGAACGTGGCGATGAACGCCGCAGCCGTCGATCTGATCGCTGCGCTGGGACGTCCCGTCATGCCCGCCTTCCACGCCGCCTTCAGCCTCGGCGGGATGCTCGGCGCGGGCCTGGGGGGCCTGGTGGCAGGGCAGTTGACGCCCACCCGCCATCTGCTGCTGCTCACCGCGCTCGGCCTGTGCGTGACCGCGGTCGCCGGGCGCACGCTTCTGAAGCAGCCGCCGCCGCTGATCTCCCGCGTCACGGAGGACCCGGGTCCCGACGAGGGCCCGCCAGGAGCGGCCCGTGACAGCGAAGGGCGGCCCGGCGCCCGCACGTTGACGGGGCGTTCGCGGCGGCTGGTTCTCGTACTGGGGCTGATCGCGCTGTGCACCGCCTACGGTGAGGGCGCGCTCGCCGACTGGAGTGCGCTGCACCTGGCCGAGGACCTCGGCGCCGGTCCGGGACTCGCCGCCGCCGGGTACTCCGTCTTCGCGCTCGCGATGACGGTCGGCCGCCTGACGGGCACGGCACTGCTCGAACGGCTCGGCCAGAGCCGTTCGTTGATCGCGGGCGGTCTCACGGCCGGCGCGGGCATGATGCTGGGGTCGCTGGCGCCGTCGGTGTGGCTCGTCCTGACGGGATTCGTGGTCACGGGGCTGGGCCTGGCCAACCTCTTCCCCATCGCCATCGCCCGCGCGGGAGCGATCGCGGGCCCGAGCGGGGTGGCCGCCGCTTCCACCCTCGGCTACGGCGGCATGCTCTTCGGCCCGGTCGCCATCGGCTTCCTCGCGGAGTGGTTCTCTCTGACGGCGGCGCTGACCACGGTCGCCCTGCTCGCGACCGTCGCCGCAGCGGTGGCGTGGAGCGTACGCGGTGCGGTGTCCCACTGAGTTACCCGCGGGTATCGACCGTGGTAGCTTCCCCCGTATGGCGAACCTGCTCTCCACGCCCCGCGGTCTGCGCCGGGCGCTTGCCTGGTGGCCGCCGTACCGCTGCGCGGGCATCAAGGTCGTGCACATCGCGGACGACTGGAGCAGCGCCAGGGTCCGGCTGCGGCTCGGACGGTTCAACCGCAACTACTTCGGCACCCACTTCGGCGGTTCGCTCTACTCGATGAGCGACCCCTTCTGGGTGCTGCTCGTCGTGAACCGGCTCGGCCGTGACTACCTGGTGTGGGACAAGACCGGTGAGATCGACTTCGTCTCACCGGGCCGCGGCGTCGTCCACACCGAGTTCGAACTGACCGAGGACAGGGTGGAGGAGCTGCGGCAGGCCACGGCGGACGGCTCCAAGGCACTGCCCTGGTTCGAATCCACCGTGACCGCCGCGGACGGCACTGTCGTGGCACGCGTACGCAAGCAGCTCTACGTGCGCCGTAAGCGCGGCCGGTAACCGGCGCACGTCCCCGCGCCCCCGCGTCCCCTCTCCGTGGATTCTCAGGTCAGCGTGAGCGTCGTGTGCAGCCGGGCCTCCGAACTGCCTCCCGCGTAGATCTCGAACTCGCCGGGCTCCACGAGGAGTTCACCCTGCGGGTCGTTGGTGTGGAAGCCGAGGTCGTCCGCGCCCAGTTCGAAGGCGACGGTCCGGCCTTCACCCGGCTTGAGAGTGATCCGCTCGAAGCCTCGCAGGCGCCGTACGGGCTGGGCGATGCTGGCGACCTTGTCCCGGATGTAGAGCTGTACGACCTCGTCGCCCGCACGGCGTCCGGTGTTCTCCACCTTCACCTTCACCTCGACCTTCGCCCCGCCTTCGCGTACTGCCCGCGCGCTCACGCTCTTCTCGCTCAACTCGAGCCCCGAGTAGCCGAACGTGGTGTAGCTGAGGCCGTGACCGAAGGGGAAGAGCGGGCCGTGCGGCAGGTCGAGGTACTTGGAGGTGTACTTGTCGTCCGGGTTGTAGGGGCGTCCTGTGTTCTCGTGTCCGTAGTACACGGCGAGCTGTCCCACCGCACGCGGGTACGTGGTGGGCAGTCTGCCGCCGGGATTGACCTTGCCGAACAGCACGTCGGCGACGGCGTTGCCGCCCTCCAGGCCGGGATGCCAGGCGTTGAGGATCGCCGGTGCCTGCTTCACCACACCGGAGAGCACGAGCGGACGCCCGGCGAGCACCACCACGGCGAAGGGCTTCCCCGTCTTCGCGATCCTGCGGATCAGCTCCTCCTGCACGCCGGGGAGGGTGATGTCGCTGCGAACTGCCGCTTCCCCGCTGTGACTTGCCTTCTCCCCCACGACTACGACAGCCGCGTCGGACGCCTGCACCGCCGCCACGGCCTTCGCGAAGCCGCCGGTGTCGTCACCGGTGACGTCGCATCCGCGGGCGAAGGTCACTTTCGCATCCGGTACTGCCTTCTTCACGCCCTCCAGGACGGAGACGGCGGGGAACTTCCTCGCGCCCGGTCCTGCCCAAGTGCCGTGCAGTTCCTGGGTGTCGTCGCCGAGCGGCCCGATGACGGCGAGCGACGAGGTGTCCTTGCCGAAGGGAAGTGTGTGCTCTTCGTTCTTGAGCAGCACGGCGCAGGCAGCCGCGGTCTCACGAGCGTGCCGGCGAGTCGACGCGGTGGGCTCGGCGATCTCCCCGTCCTCGTCGGTGTACGGCTTCTCGAACAGGCCCAGCCGCATCTTGACACGCAGGATGCGGGCGACGGCGTCGTCGAGCCGCTCCAACTCGATCTGTCCGGACTCGAGAAGAGCTTTGCCGTTGTCGGCGTAGGTGGTGCTGACCATCTCCATGTCGACTCCGGCGCCCAGCGCGAGACGTGCGGCGTCCGCGCCGTCTGCGGCGACGCCGTGTGGAATCAGTTCCTGTACGCCGTTGTAGTCGCCGACGACGAAGCCGTCGAAGCCGAACTCCTCGTGCAGGATGGCGCTGAGGGTGTGCCGGTTGGCGTGTGCCGGAACGCCGTTGACGGTGTTGAAGGAGGCCATCACGGTGGCCACGCCTGCGTCCACGGCCGCCTTGAAGGGGGGCAGCGCCATGTCGCGCAGCCGCCGCTCGGAGATGTCGACGGTGTTGTAGTCCCGGCCGCCCTCGGGGAAGCCGTAGCCCACGAAGTGCTTGACGCAGGCGGCGAGACGGCCGTCGGCCGCGTAGTCCTCGCCCTGGTAGCCGCGCACCTTGGCCGCGGTCAACTGCGCGGTCAGGTACGGGTCTTCACCGCTGCCCTCCGCGATCCTGCCCCAGCGGGGCTCGTGGCTGACGTCCGCCATCGGCGCGAACGTCCAGTGCACGCCCCAGGAGGCCGCTTCCCGCGCGCTCACCTCCGCGTCCCGCGTCACCACGTCGGGGTCGAAGCTCGCGCCCTGCGCCAGCGGCACGGGGAAGGTGGTCAGAAAGCCGTGGATGACGTCGAGTCCGAAGATCAGCGGAATGCCCAGCCGGGACTCCTCGACGGCGTAGCGCTGGAGTTCGTTGCACTCCTTGGCCCCGGTGATGTTGAGGACCGATCCCAGGCGTCCTTCGGCGGCGGCCTCACGGGCGGCTTCATTCTGCCCCTCGCCCGGGCCCGTGTCGGGGTTCCAGGTCAGCTGCTGCAGCTGGCCGAACTTCTCCTCGACGGTCATCCGGGCCAGCAGCTTCCGCACGCGGCGCTCCGTCTTCGCATCGGGGCGGGCGGGTCCGGCGGCAGCCGTCCGTCGCGCCACACCGGCGGAACCGGTCTGCGGCACGGCCGGCGCCGCAGCGGCCGGAGTGGCCACGAGTGGACTCGCAGACGCCGACGAGGCAAGGACGGCGGCTCCCGCGGATGCCCTGAACACGCTGCGTCGGCTGAGGTTTTCGGCCACTCAAGGTCTCCTTCGACGGTCGTGACGACCGATGCACCCGGCATCTTGTCGGACGGCAGTCAACCCGGCAGGGCAGAGACGGTCAAGAGATGAACATGTATGCGCTTCAATTTCCATGGGAGCGCGCCCACGTCTTCATACTCGAAGTCAACGCGTCGCGTGTGATTCGCCGTCAACCGGGAAATTCCCCCCACACGAGGTACTTTGAAGCGGGGTGGCGACCAACACCCCCCGGGGGAACAGGGGGCACAAACGATGAGCCGGACACGTACGCAGGCCGAACGGGACGCCGTGACGGTCGAGATCGGTTTCGCACTGGTGACGGGAGCGGTGCTGGCGGGGCTGTGCTTTCTGGCCTTCGCGGGCGCCGGCGCCGTCCTGCCCGTGCCGGACGAGCGGGTCTGGATGATGCTCGCCAAGGGGACTTCGGTGACCGTCTTCATCGCACGGGTGCTGCAGGTACTGCTGCCGCGACCGTCCGGACCGGCGGAGCGTCAGCCCAGCCAGCCGGGGCGCACGAGGCCCGATTCGTAGGCCAGCACGACCAGTTGGGCCCGGTCGCGTACGCCGAGTTTCACCATGGCGCGGCTGACGTGGGTCTTGGCCGTCAGCGGTGAGACCACGAGACGGCCGGCGATCTCGTCGTTGGACAGGCCGATCCCCACCAAGGTCATCACCTCCCGCTCCCGCTCGGTCAGCTGCGCCAGCCCTTCGGCCGCCGCCGGCTCCTTGGAGCGCGCCGCGAACTCCGCGATCAGCCGCCGCGTGACGCCGGGTGAGAGCAGCGCGTCACCGTCGACGACGGCTCGCACGGCCCGCACCAGCTCCTCCGGTTCGGTGTCCTTGACGAGGAAGCCGGACGCTCCTGAGCGGATCGCCTCGAAGACGTACTCGTCCAGCTCGAACGTGGTCAGCATGACCACCTTCACACCGGCCAGTGCGGGGTCCTCGGTGATGCGCCGGGTGGCGCCGAGGCCGTCGAGCACCGGCATCCGGATGTCCATCAGCACCAGATCCGGGCGCAGTTGACGCACCAGCTTCAGCGTCGCCTCACCGTCCGCGGCCTCACCGGCGACCTCGATGCCGGGCTGGGCGTCCAGCAGCGCTCGGAAGCCTGCACGGACCAGCGACTGGTCGTCGGCGAGCAGTACGCGGATCACGGTGTCTCCTTCGCGGATGGCCCGGGCACCGTACCGCCGGACGCGGACGGGAAGCGGGCGGTGACGCGGAAACCGCCGTCGCCGCGCGGCCCCGCGTCGGCGGTTCCGCCCAAAGCGGCGGCTCGCTCGCGCATGCCGACGAGGCCGTTGCCGCCGCCCGTTCCGCCGGCACTGTCAGGGCCGGCCTTCAGGGCCGGTCCGTCGTCGTCGACGTCGATGCGGAATTCGCCGGTGCCGTAGCGGAGCCGTACCTGCGCGGTACGGGAGCCGGAGTGCCGGACGACGTTGGTCAACGCCTCCTGGATGATGCGGAAAGCCGCCAGGTCGGCTCCGGGCGGAAGCTGCGTCGCGGTGCCCTCGGTCGCCGTGGTCACCTGCAGCCCTGCGTCGGCGGCCTGTTCGGTCAGCTCCGTCAGCCGGTCGAGCCCCGGGGCGGGGGCACGTGGTGCCGCTCCCGGGGCGCGGAGGGTGTCCAGGACCTGACGGACCTCCCCCAGCGCCTCCTTGCTGGCGGTCTTGATGGTGGTCAGTGCGGTACGGGCCTGCTCACGGTCGGAGTCGAGCAGCGCAAGACCGACACCTGCCTGGACGTTGATGACCGAGATGCTGTGGGCCAGTACGTCATGCAGCTCACGGGCGATGCGCAGTCGCTCCTCGTCCACGCGGCGCCGCTCCGACTCCTCCTCCTCGGCGAGGCGGCGTTCCCACTCGTGGCGGCGGGTGCGCGCGAGTTCGGCCCCGGCGACGATCGCCGCGACCCAGGCGGCCGCGACGAGTTCGGACTCCCATCCGGGCGGACCGTCACCGGTGGGAGGCAGCCAGCGGTAGAGCAGATGAGCGATGACCAGATGGCCTGCCCAGATCAGACCGAGGGCGCCCCATGCCGCGTAGCGCCTGCCTGCGACGACAGCGGCGAAGCAGGCGACGACGACACTGAGGAAGACGGGGCCGTAGGCGTATCCGGCACCCAAGTACACGGTCGCGGCGGCAGCGGTACCGAACGCAGCTGTGCGGGGAGCGCGGTGGCGGACGAGCAGCAGCAACGGGCCGACGGTCAGCAGCAGTCGGGCGAAACCGTCGAGCGGGAGCCGCATCCCCTCCTGGTTGGCTGCGGCTGCCTGGGAGCCCACCTGCTGGATGACGAGTACCGCGAGCGAGGACAGCCACGGCAGCGTCGTGGACCCGGGAGCCTGCTTCAGCCACCGGCGCCCGGGTGGGCCCCAGGGGCGGCCGGGCCGGGAAGGGCCGCAGGAGCGCTGCCGGATCGGCCCGTGCTGCTCCCGGAAGGCCTCGGTGAACCTCCGAAGCGGGCCGGGAAGGCCGCGGAGCAAGTTGGGACGGTGGCGGTTCATGTCTCGTAACGCTAGCCGTGAGCGGCACGTCCCGTAGTCAGCCGCAAGCGGTCACCTCGGCTACTCCCCGGGGAGTAGTCAGATGCAGGCGAAGGGTCGGCGGGGGTTCGGGCTGGTTGAGGGAGGGCGGCTCAGGCGAGCCCTGCTCCTCTGGCGAGTCCGGTGACCGCGTGGTCGAAGAAGGCGTCCCGTTCGTCGATGACGCGCTCGAACTGCCCGAAGAGCTCGAAGCTCACCAGTCCGAACAACTGCGCCCAGGCGGCGGCGAGTTCGGCCATGGCAGGGGCGGGCAGCTCGACGCCCAGCCGCTGCGTGAGGTCGCGGGCGTCCTCCAGGACGGGTCCGGGTGCGGCGTCGGCCGGGGCGGGGAGCCGCAGCGCTCCGGCGGCGTTCGCGTCGGCGGCGATGGTGATCAGGGCGAGGGCCGCACGAGCCGCAGGGCCTGTGGTGGTCTCGGGCGCCGCATAGCCGGGGACGGGCGAGCCGTAGATGAGGGCGTACTCGTGCGGATGGGACAGAGCCCATGCCCGTACGGCGCGGCAGACGGCCTGCCAGCGGGCGAGGTGGGAGTCGGCCTGGGCGGCGGACTGCTCCAGCGCGGCTTCGGCTGCGGCGCCCAGTGCGTCGTAGGAGTCGGTGATCAGAGCGGTGAGCAGGTCGTCGCGGCCCGGGAAGTAGCGGTAGAGCGCCGAGGAGACCATGCCCAGCTCGCGGGCTACTGCGCGGAGGGAGAGTTTGGCCGCGCCTTGTGCGGCGAGCTGGCGGCGTGCCTCGTCCTTGATGGCGGTGGTGATCTCACCGCGCGCCCGCTCTCTGGCGCCTTGGATCTTGGTCATGCGCCTCAGTGTGCCAGCTTTCGGAGCACTGACCAATAACGAGAGCACCGCTCTTGCATTGGTGCACTGCTCGTGTAACACTGCTCTTGAGAGAGAGCAGTGCTCTCGCATGGATCCCACAGCCGTCTCCCGCAAAGGATCACGCCATGACCACCGCCCACTTCGTCAGACCCGGCCGGTTCACCCGCACCGTCCTCAACCCCACCGTCGCCTGGCTCTCCCGGCACGGCGTAAGCCTCGCGGGCTCCCGGGTCCTCGCCGTGCGGGGCCGCAAGAGCGGCGAGTGGCGCCGCACCCCCGTCAACCCACTCCCCCTCAACGGCGAGCGGTATCTGGTCGCCCCTCGCGGCCACGTCCAGTGGACGCACAACATGCGCGCCGCAGGCGGAGGCGAGCTGCACAAGGGCAAGCACGTGGAGCCTTTCCACGCGGTCGAACTGGCCGACGAGGAGAAGCCGGAGGTGCTGCGTGCCTACATCGAGAAGTGGAGCTGGGAGGTCGGCGCGTTCTTCAAAGGCCTCAGCGCGGAGTCCACCGATGCGGAACTGCTCGCCGCCGCCGGCAGGTATCCGGTATTTCGGATCACAGCGAACTGAGCCTTCACACCGCTGTCCTCCTGGCGAGTTGAGCCGCTGTCCCCGCCGGCCGTCTCCCCTTTCGCTGTCTCCCTGCCGCCCGCCTGCCCTACGGCTTGTCCAGCGTGTCCAGAGCACGCCGGGCCACCGCGTTGGTCCGTACGACCTCGGCGAGAGACGTCGCCCCCCGCGCGAAGCGCGCGAAGACGTTCCATGCGGGGCGGAACCCCGTGAGCGCGGCGTGCAGCATGCCGGGACGGCGTGCGAAGACGTTCAGCATCCGCCGTCCGACTCCCATCTCGACGCCCAGCCCGGCCTTGATGGCGAAGGCGTAGTTCAGCGCCTGCCTGCGTGCTTCCACCGCGTCGTGCGCCTCCGCGACGCGTACGGCCCACTCCCCCGCCAGCCGCCCGGAACGCAGGGCGAAGGAGATGCCCTCACGCGTCCAGGGCTCCAGCAGCCCGGCCGCGTCGCCGCACACCAGCACCCTGCCCCGGGAGAGCGGGGAGTCCTCGGACCGGCAGCGCGTCAAGTGCCCTGAGGAGACGCTCGGTTCGAATCCGGCCAGCCCGAGCCGGCCTACGAAGTCCTCCAGATAGCGCTTGGTCGCGGAGCCCTCGCCGCGGGCCGAGATCACACCCACGGTGAGCGTGTCCCCCTTGGGAAAGACCCATCCGTAACTGCCGGGCATGGGGCCCCAGTCGATCAGCACCCGCCCCGCCCAGTCCTCTGCGACGCTGGCCGGCACAGGGACCTCCGCCTCCAGGCCGAGGTCCACCTGGTCCATTTTCACGCCGACATGGGCACCTATCCGGCTGGCGCTGCCGTCCGCACCGACCACCGCGCGGGCCAGTACGGGCTGTTCCTGCCCGGCGATCACGACGGCGACGGTCCGCCGGTCGGGCACCGCGGGGCCGTGCTGTTCGACGCGGGAGACAGTCACGCCCGTACGCACCTCGGCACCGGCCCTGACCGCGTGCTCGACCAGCGAATGGTCGAGGTCGGACCGGTTCACCAGCCCGAAGAGCATCTGCCGTGAACGCCGGGTGCGGGTCATACGGCCGTTGAGCGAGAAGGTCACAGCGTGCACGCGGTCGAGCAGCGGAAGTTCGAAGCCGGGCGGCAGGGAGTCGCGCGAGGGGCCGATGATGCCGCCGCCGCAGGTCTTGTAGCGCGGCAGTTCAGCCTTCTCCAGCAGCAGCACCCGGCGTCCCGCGACCGCCGCCGCGTACGCCGCGGACGCACCGCCCGGCCCTGCGCCGACCACGACCACGTCCCAGACCGGGCGCTCCTGATCCTCGTTCAGTACGGGCTCCTGGGCGCTCACGCCCTCCTCCGCGTGCTCGTCCCCGCCCCGGTCCTCTGCCCCGGCTGCGTTCTCGCTGCTCACGATGTGCTTCCGCTCCGCTCGACCTCGGCATTGCTGTGGCCGATCGCATCCTACGGCTCGGGGCCGGCAGACCCCGCTGTGGGAGGATCGACGGCGTCTTCCGTGCGCGTGCACCGCACAACGGACCGCGTACACAGGAGCCCAACGTCGCGCCCACAAGAAGCGTTCCCATGCCACTCGGCCCGGCCCCGGTGCAGGCGAACAGGCCGGAACCACCGGCGACTTCGCCGCCACCGTCTCCGGACTCATGTCGCAGGCCCGGACCGAGCTCGCCGAACTCGTCGCCCTCCGGTCGGTGGCCGACCCGTCGCAGTTCCCGGTCAAGTGTGGGCCTGACCGGCTCGGGGAGCGTCGCCGACAGCATCTGGGCGCGTCCCCCGGTCACGGTGCTCGGCATCGACTTCCCCTCGGTCACCGCCGCCACCGCGTCCGTGCAGGCGAGCGCGCGGGCGGCCGTCAGCCTGCGGGTGCCGCCGGGCATGGACACGGTGAAGACGACGGAGCTGCTCATCTCCCACCTGGAGTCGCATGTGCCGTTACGACGGTGAGGAGATGCAGATCGCGGGGCAGGGCGGTTCCATCCCGCTGTGCGACACGCTCGCCTCGCTCTACCCGCGCGCGGAGATCCTGCTGATCGGGCTGAGCGAGCCGGAGGCTCAGATCCGCGCGGTCAACGAGAGTGTCTCGCCCGATGAGTTGGAGCGCCTGTCGGTCGCGGAGGCGCTCTTCCTGCTGCGGTACGCACAGCGCACCTGATCCCGCGGTTCACGTCCGTACGGGGCGGGCGTACGGGCGCGCCACACCGGCATCCGCCGGGCGCCCCCGTACGTCCTTCCTCCGGTCGTCGTGTGACGGCTATCCGGCGGAGCGCCCGCTCCCGTTGCCGACGGGAACTCCTGCCTCCAGGTAGAGCGGGTGCCCTGTCTCGCGGGCACGCAGCGCCCCCTTGAGCCGTTCGAGCCTCACAGGCGGCAGCAGTCCGGCGGCCTCGGCCTCGGTCACGAAGCGCCACTCGCGCAACTCCGCGCCCGGAAGCAGCAGTCGGCGGGCTTCCTCCTCGGCCAGGCAGCCACCGTCGAAGAGGAGGCGCAGACCTCCGTATGCGGGCGGCTTCGGTGGCTCCCAGTCGGTGACCAGCAGGCACGGGTCGGCGTCCAGCCGGATCCCCAACTCCTCGGCGACCTCACGGATTCCGGCACGCGCGGGTGCCTCACCCGGTTCGACGACGCCGCCGGGGAACTCCCAGCCGGGCTTGTAGGTCGGGTCGACCAGCAGCACCCGGCCCTGCTCGTCGAAGAGCAGCACCCCGGCGGCAACGGTCTCGGCGGTCGGCTCAGGCGTCTGCACGATGTCCAGACTCCCGGCGCCCTCGCGCAGCGCGTCCGCGACGCACTCCGCGGTCTGTGCCGGGGTCAGTCCGGAGGTCTCCACGATATGCGCGTCCTCGCTGAGCCAGCCGAGTGCGGCGGTGTACGCGGGCAGCTGGCCACGGCACCAGATGCGGTGCAACTCCCCGTCGTTCCCGGCCCGTTGCTCGATACGAGCGCGAAGGATCGTTTCCTCCGTGTGCAGCAGCACATGGCGCACAGGTATCCGGCGGGCGGCGAGCGCGCCGAATATCTCATCCCGGTACTCCTGCCTCAGCAGGGTCATCGGAATGATCAGTGGCCCCGGCACCTCCGTGAGCAGCGCCGCGGCGGTGTCGGCGACGAGGCGCCGCCACGAAGGCAGTTCCTGGTAGTCGTCGACCTGAGCGAGGCGTTCCTTGGGGAGCATGCATCTCAGCCCCGTGCCGATCAGCTCCGGTTCGCAGAGCGTGCTTCCCGGCAGCAGGTTCAGGAGTTCGTGCGCCGCGGTGGTCTTGCCCGCGCCGAAGGCGCCGTTGAGCCACACGATCACGGTCGGTTCCCCCATCTTCCGTCGCCCCCCGTTTCACGCTGCCCGTTCAACCCTGCCACGGAAACGCGCGGGGGCGCCGCCGTCGCAAAACCCTGGCGCACGCGGCGGATTCACGTACGGTGCGGCGGATGAAAAGGGAGGAATCGCACGGAGAGGTGCCTGGGCGGGCCGGACGGAAGGGGCGAAGGGAGGGCGGAGAGCGGCCCTCAGAGCGCCGTGTCCACACCCCCGCGCACCGCGGGCGCGCGCCAGCCGGGGTCCCGGCCCGTGAGAGCGAGGAGCTTGTCGAAGTCCGGTGCGTCATCGGCGACGGGAAACGGCTCCCCGAAGACGTTCATCTTCCGGCCCGTCGGGGCGAGCGCTCCAAGCCCTTCATTCAGCACCGGCAGGCTCGGCTCGTACGGAACGAAGTCCTGGCCGGTCGCGCGTGCCAGGTCCCAGGCGTGCACGGTCAGATCGCCCAGCACCATCTCCCCGACCGTGCGCTGCGGCAGCCCCATCCCCTGCGAGGTGCCCTCCAGCGCTTCCGGGGCCGACCAGGCCTGCACGAGGCGCGCGGTCTCGTCCGCGAAGCGTGCCCGCCAGTCGCCGTCACCGACGTAGTCGGGGGTGGTGGAGAAATCCGCGGTTCCCTTCGCGGCAAGAGCCTGGAAGCCGACCACCACATGGAAGAGATGGTTCAGCAGTCCGCGCACGTCGTACTCGTCGCACGGCGTCGGAGCCCCCAGGTCGCTGTCCTCCACCCCGCGTACTACGGGGTGTGCTCTGTGAGCTGCGCCGTCCAGCAGTTCGGTGAGTTCGTTCGTCATGTCCCGAACGCTATGGCGGTCCGCGTCGCACAGGCTTGAAGAAATGCGACACGGGCGGGCATAGGATCTGCGTCATGGCAGGTGGGCACGGTCGGCAGGGCCCGACACCGCCGGAGCCGGGGGCACCGGAACCGGAGACGGAGCCGGGGGCGGGGACGGAGCCGTGGGCGCCCTACGGCCCGGGCCAGGACAGGCCGCGGCACGACACCCGGGGCATCATCGGCGCCGCGGAGCTCTTCTCCCGCGTCCGCTTCCGGCGCCGCTCGGCCGCGCAGGCGCTGCGCCCGTACGTCGAGCACTACTGGCTGATCGACTGGGAGCTGGAAGAGCCCTACGTCTCGCAGGTCGTTCCGCATCCCTCTGTGAACATCGTCTTCCAGCGCTACGGTTCCGGGCCGCCCGGAGCCGAGGTCGCGGGCGTGGGGCTCGGGCTTTTCTCCATCACCCTGGAGGGCACGGGCCGGGTGTGCGGCATCCAGTTCCGCCCCGGGGGATTCCGTCCGTTCCTGTCCGGACAGGGCCGCGGGACCGTCGCGGCGCTGACGGGACGGCGGCAGCCCCTCGGCGAGGTCTTCCCTTCCGCAGGAGACGGGCCCGCCACCGTGCTCCCGCCCGAGGAGGAGGACGAGAGGGTCGCCGCTCTGGACGGCTTCCTGCTGGGCCTCGGCCCGGCGCCCGACCCGGCTGCGGAGCGTGCCATGGAGCTGGCCCACCGGGTACGCACCGACCGGGGGATCACCCGTGTCGAGCAACTCGCGCGCGACGAGGGGGTGTCGGTCCGGGCCCTGCAGCGGCTGTTCGCCTCATGCGTCGGCGTGAGCCCGAAGTGGGTCATCCTGCGCTACCGCATCCACGAGGCGCTGGAGGCGGCGGCCACCCGGCCCGGCATGGACTGGGCCCGCCTGGCAGGCGAGCTGGGCTACAGCGATCAGGCACACCTCGTACGGGACTTCACCGGCACCGTGGGCGTACCGCCGACGGACTACGCACGGGCCGTGGCACACGCCGGCTCGTACTCGCGTCCAGGAGCGGACCCGCGGTGAAGTGCCGCTGAGGCAGCACAAACCGGGGTTGTCGCCGGGGAGTCGAAGGGCACGGAGACGCTGGAGCCGTACGGCGGGCCCGGCCCGCCCTGGAATCCGTCTCCTGCTCAGCGGCCCTCCAGGTCCCAGCATC
>Ga0190265_10000440_pt1 | contig 29749 bp, 29 predicted proteins | sample Popmic124T_FD_133135 | JGI IMG/M metagenome (GOLD analysis project Ga0190265, IMG submission 133135) | Populus adjacent soil microbial communities from riparian zone of Indian Creek, Utah, USA - 124 T | ecosystem: Environmental > Terrestrial > Soil > Riparian zone | place: USA: Utah | collected...
ATCTTCTTGGACTCCAGCCGCTCGCGCTCGAGCATGTTGTAGAAGTCCATGTTGCCGCCGACGTTGAGCTGCGACGTGCGCATCATCTTCACGCCGCGGTCGCCGAACAGGCGGGCGAGCTGGCGGTGGACGATCGTCGCGCCGACCTGCGACTTGATGTCGTCGCCGACGATCGGCAGGCCCTTCTGGCGGAAGCGGTTGCCCCAGTAGTCCTCGCGGGCGATGAATACGGGGATGCAGTTGACGAAGCCACAGCCGGCCTCGAGTACCTGCTCGACGTACCACTTGGTCGCATCCTCGGAGCCGACCGGCAGGTAGGAGACGACGACGTCGGTCTTGGTGTCCTTGAGGATCTGGACGATGTCGGCGGTTTCGCCGGGCGCCTTGGTGATCTTCTCCTTGAGGTACTTGCCGAGCCCGTCGTGGGTCATGCCGCGGTAGACCGGCACGTCGAGGTTCGGCACGTCGGAGAACTTGATCGTGTTGTTCTGGCCGGACCAGATCGCCTCGGAGAGGTCCTTGCCGACCTTGTCGGCATCGATGTCGAACGCGGCCGTGAACTCGATGTCGCTGATGTGGTAGCCACCGAGGTCGACGTGCATCAGGCCAGGAACGTCCTGGTTGGGGTCGGCGTCCTTGTAGTACTCGACGCCCTGCACGAAGGCGGACGCGCAGTTGCCGACGCCGACGATCGCGACGCGCACCTTCTCGGTTTGGTAGCGCGAAGCGCCGTTGGTTGAAACGTTGTCGCTCACTGAGCCTCCGTAAGGGATCTGAGGAAAGAAGAAGGGAGGGGCGGCCCTGTCCGAGGGCCGGCGCACAGGGGATATCAACCCCGGCGCGGGGTTTGCGTTACACGGTCGAGCCTAGCGCCCGGCGGACATGGAAGATGCGTTGGAAGGTCGTTATGACCGTCAGCCCGGCGAGCAGATAGATCGCCGGGGCGAGTAGTTCGAAGTCTCCGAGCCCAGCTCCCTTGGCGAAAAGCAGGCCGGCCGAGATGATCACCACGCGCACCGCACGCGTTGCGAGTCCGACCTTGCACTCGACGCCGAGCGCCTCGGCCCTGGCCCGCGTGTAGCTGACCATCAGCGAGAACAGGACGGCGACGACGACCGCCGCGACGGCGAGCTCGTCGCCCTCGGATGCGAAGTAGGCGGCTACGGCGGTCAGCACGATCCCCTCCTCGACACGGTCGAGCGTCGAGTCGAGGAAGGCGCCAAAGGGGGTTCCCTTGCCCGACATCCGCGAGTAGCGGCCGTCGAGCGTGTCCATCACCGAGCCAAGGATGAAGGCGACTCCGGCAAGGAAGAACAGCCGCTGGGTCACGAGTACCGCGGCGATCACGTTCCCGACGAGGCCGGTCATCGAGATCGCGTTGGGGGTAAGACGCGACTGAATCAGTCGGTTGCGCGCCTGCTCTCGCATCTCCGCCGCGCGGCCATTGGCCACGCGCTCACCGCCGCCGACTCCCACTAGGCCACCGCTTGAGCGCGTCCGGAGCGCCAGGCCCAGGCGTCCGGGCGGGCACGGCCAAGCGCGTAGTAGGCGCCCCAGGCCGAGATCGCAGCGACCAGGGCGCCTAGGGCGGCATCGAGCCAGAAGTGGTTGGCGGTCACGATGACCACGAATGTGACGACCGCTGGATAGAGCGCCCAGAGCACCTTCGCAAAGCGGTTTTGGGCGATTCGCATCGCTGGGATGCCGATCATCAGGGCGAACGCAACGTGCATCGACGGCACGGCGGCAAACGGGTTGTAGAGCACGTTGGCGCTCGCCTCGGCCTGCGGTCCGACGAGCGCCGAGACGGTGTCGTTGAAGCCCCACTCGGGCATGTAGCGCGGGGGGGCGGTCGGGTAGGCCATGTAGCCGACGAGCGCCAGCCCCATCGCGATCATGAACATGTTGCGCACGAAGTAGTAGCTCTGGTTACGAAAGATGTAGAGCCAGATCAGGAACGTCGTGGTGATCACAAAGTGCGAGTTGACGTACATCCAGTTCGCGCCCGTGACGAGCCAGTCGGCGTTGCCCTGAGCCCAGGACTGAAGCCCCGGCTCGAAGAACAGTCCGATTGCCCGCTCGAGATCGACCAGCGTGCGGGCGTTCTCGAACGCCAGCGCCGCCCGACCGTCGACCAGACCGCGGACGATTCTGTAGATGTAATACGCGCCGGCAAACAGCGCGAGCTGGCGCAGAGCGTCGATCCAGCCCTGCGGCAGCCAACGGCTACTGACTCGCCAGGCGCGCCGGAACTGGAGTGTGAAATCGTCGTAAACCTGACGCACGAACGAGCAGGGTACCGCGATGGAGGGACCGTGCGGGGCCTGCGTCTATGAGTTGCAGCGCTGGCCGCGCTGGAAGATTCGCTCAGGCGAGAAGCGGGTGACCAGCGGCAGGAAGCCGGCTTTGGTCGCGGTGACGCGCGTCCAGTCGCCGGCGCGCTCTACGCAGCCGCTCTTCGCCAGCCAGTAAGGCGTCCAGCGCACGCGGACCAGTGCGCTGCCGGGACGGCGGACGCGCAACAGCACGCGATCCGAGCCGAGTTGCTCGAGCTGGATGTTGGCGTCGCCCTCGGGGATCACGAACGGCGACGGCAAGGTCACCTCGTAGATCCGCCAGTGCTCGAACTGCTTACGCAGCCGCAGGTACGGCAGCCCGCTCTCGATCAATGCCCGCTCGCGGTAGGAACTGGCGTCGGGCTTGGCGTCGGGCAGCGCGACGAAGCGGACGGCGTTCTCCGACAGCCAGCTCGCATAGGTCAGCTCGTTGATCCGGTCGCCGTAGAAGATCGGGTTGCGGCCGGTGTCGAGCTGGCGCAACCAGCCGCGCGCGAGCGGTGCCTCGGAAGCCACCTCGGCGCCCTCCCAATGACCGAAGGTGAACGGGATCTCGACGCGCCATTGCCCGGGCTCGAGCGCCAGGTACTCGCGCAGCGGGTCGAAGTAGGACGCCTTGGCTACCGGGTCGTCGATCGCCTTGTAGATGTCGCGCACCGCTGGCGACCACTGCCAGAACGCGAGCACCCCGAGCAGGGCGATCATCGGCATCATCGGACGGCGGCCGAGTCGTGGCCAGAGCGCGCACGCGAGCAGCGGCCCGCCGACCAGCGCCCCGATCCGCACGGCGTTGCCGCCCATCGCGGTGTGCAGCACGAGTGCCAGCGTCGCGCCGACCCCATACAGCGCGGCCGTCCAGCGCAGCGTTCCCTCCGAGCGCGGCAACAGCAGTACGCAGGCGAGCGAGAACAGCGGGATCGGCAGGTACGAGGAGAAGGGGAACGGCGCCCAGCCGCCCTCGGGGAAGACAATCGTCAGCACGACCGGCGGCACGAACGCCGCGATCGCCAGGACGATCCCGTCGCGGCGCGCGGCGCGGTCGCCGCGCCAGTGGGCGAGCGCGTGGCCTGCGCCGCCCATAGCCAGGAAGAGTCCCGCGACCGGGCTGGAGATCGCGCTCAGCACGGCGAGCAGCGGCGCGAGCAGTCGCCGCTCGCGCTGGACCGCGAGCGCCGCCGCCATGCCGAAGCCGACGCCAAGCGCGAACGGCAGTCGGTTGGTGAACAGGAGCGTCGCCGAGCCGATGCCGAACCAGATCGTCCCGAAGCGCGCGTTGACTGGCCCATAGGCCTTGCGCATCAGCTCGGTGAAGCAGACCGTCGCCGCAACTGCGGATATTGCGCCCATCAGCTGCGGTCCGAGCAGCCAGCCGAGCGGCGGCGAGAGGATCGAGTAGGCCGGCGTGTGATGGCCGCCGTACCACTGACCGTTCCAGACCGTGAAGCCCTCGCGGCCGAACAGCTCGGAGCGGAAAATGTGCGCCGCGAGGTCCGGCGAGCGCGGCTTGAAGTAGAGGTAGATCCCCGCCAGCAGGACGGAGGTCAGCGTCGGCGCTATCCGCCACCAGTCGATTCGGCGGAGCCGCGACACGCGGGTAGGCTAGCTAGCGGATGCCGTCTTCCGCCCCGGAGCTGCTGAGCGTCGAGGACGCACGCATCCTTGCGCTGGAGGAGGGACCGGTGCGCGGGCACACCTGCAAGCTGGTGTTGCTCGACGGCGTGCGCGGGGTCGACGAGCTGCGCGAGCACGTCGGGTCGCGGCTCGACCGCGAGCACCGGCTTGGCGTTCGCCTGGTCGAGGGCGACGCTCCCGCCTGGGAGCCGGACCCCGTTGTCGAGATCGAGCACCAGGTCCGCGACGCGGGCGCCGTCGACGAGGCCGCCCTGCCCGAGACGGTCGGCACGTTGATGGCGGAGCGACTGCCGCGCGACCGGCCGTTGTGGGCGCTTGACGTGGTCGCGATCGAGGGCCGTCGTACCGCCCTCGTTTGGCGGATCCACCACGCGCTTGCCGACGGGTCGACCGCGATGCGGATGGCGCGCAACGTGTTGTTCGACGATCGCACGGAGGCGACTACGTCCGCCGCCGCGCCGGCCAGCCGCTCCGCGCCGGGCGCGGGCGATGGCGCCGTCGAGGCTCACGGCTCGAGCCGTTCGCGCCTGGCCCCGTTGCGTTCCGCGCTGCACGTTCCGGCCGCGTTGCACCGCGAGCTCGCACGTCGCGGGGCCGAGACGGCGCTCGACGCCGAGATCGGGGAGCGCCGGGCGGTCGCCTTCGTCGATGTCGAGCTCGACGCGGTCAAGCGGATCGCCCACGCGCTGCCGGAGCACGTGACCGTCAACGACGTTGTGCTGACCGCCGTCGCCGGTGGCCTGCGCGTTTGGCTGGACGGGCTCGACGCGCACCCCTGTGTGCTGCGCGTGAAGGTTCCCGTCAGTCTCCATCAGCCCGGCGACGACGACGGCAACCGCGACTCGTTCATCTGCGTCGACCTGCCGATCGACGAGACCGATCCGGTTGTCCGATTGCGCGCGGTCGCCGCCGAGACGAGTGAGCGCAAGCGCGACCACGACGCTCAAACGCTCGACGCGTTCTTCCGCGACCTCTCGCACATGTCGAGCTCGCTCGAGCGCTTCGCCGAGCACTGGGCGGAGAGCCCGCGCGTCTTCACGCTCAACGTCTCGAACGTGCCGGGTCCGCGCGGTCCGCTTTCGGTGCTCGGCGCGCCGGTCGCCTCGATGCATTCGCTCGCCGAGATCGGCCACCGTCACGCGCTGCGCGTCGCGGTCGTCTCCGCCAACGGCCGGATCGGCTTTGGCTTCTGCACCGACGCCGACGCGATCGGCTCACCGCAGCCGATCGCCGATGGCGTCGCCTCCGAGCTCAACTTGCTCGGCGCTGTGCTCGGTTAGAGCTCGATCAGCCGGATCGGCGCGCTGGCTTCGCTCAGTGCAGCGATGTCATCCGGGTCTGAGGTCGCGACGACGGCGTTCCGAGCCGTCGCGACGCAGGCCACATGTCCATCGGGCACGTCGTTCATGCCGCACGCCCCAAGACGGACGCCGACATCCTTGGACCGTCCTTCGTCGAGGGCATCGACCATGCATGCCTCGAGCAGGCGGGCGATCGGTGCGGAGCGGGGACCCCCTCGCCACGCCTGCGCCAGGACGGTCGCCGGGACGACCGTCTCGGTGCCGCGTTCTCTTGCCTCGGCGAGGATCGCCCACATCGATCGGTCGTAGCGTTCGACCGCGATGAGCGCTCCGGCGTCGAGCACGAGTGTGCTCACTCTCCCGCCGCTCCGCTCCCGCCGAGCGCGTTTCGGGCCCACGAGCGCTCCGCGTCGGTCAGAGGCTGGTCTGGATGGTGAGCCGCGAAGTCGTCAAGCAGCCGATCGAGGGCGCGCGTTCGGGCACGATCGCGCAGCGCCACCTCGATCGCGGCGGACAGGTTCGGAGCCTCGCCGGCCGCCACTTCCTCACGGACGGTATCGAGGACCCCTGCCTCGACCGAAATGCTGACACGCTCCTTCATACAGAGCATCATACGGCTCGTCGCGGCGGGAGTCGTCGTCTCGATGACAGCCATGCCCGCAACGTAGCCACGTGCCGACCGGTCCGCCACCCATGGCGGGCTGTGCAGGGTCTGCCGTAGCGCCGGTGTTACGCGGCGGGGCGGGGCGAGGTGTGTCCCGTCACGAAGTCCGCGACGTCGTCGAGCAGCGCTGGTTGGTCGAGCCAGGGCCAGTGGCCGGCGTCGTCGAGCACCTTCGCTGTTGCCGGACCGCCAAGCGAGTCGGTGTAGCGCTGCGCGAACTCCGGAGCGATGAAGGGGTCGCTGCCGCCGTTGACGACGAGCGCCGGGCATTGGAGCTTGCCCAGGTCGGCGCCGGCGGCCGCCAGCACGTCGGACGGCGAGGAGCGGTAGAGCTTGAGGATCGCCCGCTGGGTGCCGTGGTCGAAGTGCTCCCAGGTCGCGTCGAGGAAGTTAGCCGGGACCGGCTTGTGGTTGCCGCGGTTGGTCACGTTGCGCAGTGCGGCCTTGAAGGTGAAGCCCATCGCCAACTCGCCGAGCAGCGGGCGCCGCCACTGGCGCGCGATGAAATGCCAGCGGTAGTCGGGCAGCAGTGGGACGCCGGAGAGGATCGCCAGCCGCTCGACGCGCTCCGGTATCGCTTGTGCGAGCGCCAGGCCGACGACTCCCCAGTCGTGCACGACGAGCGAGAAGCGGTTGAGCCCCTGCTGGTCGGCGAAGGCGCGCAGCCAGCGCGCGTAGCCGGCGATCGAGTAGTCGAAGCTGGCGAGCTTGTCGGACTCGCCGTAGCCCGGCAGGTCGGGCGCGTAGCCGCCGGTCCGTTCGAGGAAGTCGCGCCACATCCAGCCGCCGTTCGGCACCCCGTGGACGTAGAGCACTGGGGCGTGGTCGCCGCCCGGCGCGGCCAGCCAGTGCGTCTCGATCCCGTCGATGCTCCCTCGCCGCTCTTCGACAGTCACCATGGCGGCGGTTCATATCAGGGGAGTCGCCGCCATAGGCTTCGGCCCATGCCTCGCCGCGCCGACTGGAAGCCTCCGCCACCCCGGCGTCTGCGGACGATCCTCGAGCGGTTGCGTGCCGAGTACGGCCGGCCGGCGACGCGCATCCACGGCGCGCCGATCGACGAGCTGGTGCTGACCGTCCTCTCGCAGAACACCAACGACCGCAACCGTGACGTCGCCTACGAGCGGCTGCGCGACCGCTTCCCGTCCTGGGAGGCGGTGCGTGAGGCACCGCCGGAGGAGATCGTCGAGGCGATCCGTCCCGGTGGCCTCGCCGTCACCAAGGCGCCGCGGATCCAGAAGATCCTCGACGCGATCTCCGGCTCCGGCTCGATGGACCTCTCGTGGATGGCCGACGCTGCGCTCGGCGAGGCGCGCGACTACCTCTGCGAGCTGCCCGGCGTCGGTCGCAAGACGGCCGCCTGCGTCCTGCTCTTCTCCTACGGCCGCCACGACGTTCCGGTCGACACCCACGTCCACCGCGTTGGCACGCGGCTCGGCCTGTTCCGCGAAGGCGCGTCGCTCGACGAATGCCACGACGAGATGCTGCGGCTCAGCAAGGGCACCGATCCACTCGAGGCCCATGTAGCCCTGATTCGCCACGGCCGCCGTATCTGCCACGCCCGCAAGCCGCAGTGCGGAGAGTGCCCGCTGCTGCGCCTTTGCCCGTATGGACGCTCGCGCGACGATCTGCCATAGTGAGGCTTAGATTTTCTTCCTTAAGAATTGAAAGCAAGCAGAAGGAGCAGATGCGATGGGCAAGACCATCGGAATCGATCTGGGCACGACCAACTCGTGCATGGCCGTGCTCGATGGCGGTGAGCCCACGGTCATCGAGAACGCTGAGGGCGCTCGGACCACACCGTCCGTAGTCGCCTTCACCGACAGCGGGGAGCGCCTCGTTGGCGCGCCGGCCAAGCGCCAGGCAGTCACCAACCCCGAGAACACGATCTTCTCGATCAAGCGCTTCATGGGCCGCAAGGAGGCGGAGGTCAAGGAGGAGGAGACGATCGTCCCGTACGAGGTCGTCCGCGGGCCGAACGGCGACGCGCGCGTCAAGGCGGCCGGCAAGGAGTACTCGCCGCCGGAGATCAGCGCGATGATCCTTCAGAAGCTGAAGGCTGACGCCGAGGCCTATCTCGGTGACACCGTCGACAGCGTCGTGATCACCGTCCCGGCGTACTTCAACGACGACCAGCGCCAGGCGACCAAGGACGCCGGCAAGGTCGCCGGCCTCGACGTCAAGCGGATCATCAACGAGCCGACGGCCGCATCGCTGGCCTACGGGCTCGACAAGGAGGGCGAGGACCAGACGATTCTCGTCTTCGACCTCGGCGGCGGCACGTTCGATGTGTCGGTGCTCGAGATCGGCGACGGCGTCTTCGAGGTCAAGTCGACCGCCGGCGACAACCACCTCGGCGGCGATAACTTCGACAAGGCGATTGTCGACTGGCTCGTCAGCGAGTTCAAGAAGGCCGAGGGGACTGACCTGTCGCAGGACAAGATGGCCCTCCAGCGCCTCTACCAGGAGGCCGAGAAGGCGAAGGCTGAGCTGTCCTCCGCGCAGGAGACGCAGATCAACCTGCCTTTCATCACCGCGGTCGACTCGGTGCCGAAGCATCTCAACGAGCGGCTGACCCGCGCGAAGCTCAACGAGCTGACTGCGGCTCTGCTCGACCGCGTCGTCGGTCCGACCCGACAGGCGCTCGAGGACGCCGGCGCCAAGGGCGGCGCGGGCATCGACCACGTCGTGATGGTCGGCGGCATGACTCGCATGCCGGCGGTCCAGGAGAAGGTCAAGGAGCTGACCGGCAAGGATCCGCACAAGGGCGTCAACCCGGACGAGGTCGTCGCCGTCGGCGCCGCGATCCAGGCCGGCGTGCTGGCCGGTGACGTCAAGGACGTGCTGCTGCTCGACGTCACCCCGCTGACTCTCGGCATCGAGACCAAGGGCGGCGTGATGACGAAGCTGATCGAGCGCAACACGACGATTCCGACGCGCAAGTCAGAGGTCTTCTCGACCGCGGAGGACAACCAGACCTCGGTCGAGGTCCACGTCCTCCAGGGCGAGCGTGAGATGGCCTCGGGCAACAAGTCGCTCGGCAAGTTCCAGCTGACCGGCATCCCGCCGGCGCCGCGCGGCATCCCGCAGGTCGAGGTCGGCTTCGACATCGACGCCAACGGCATCGTCAACGTGACTGCCAAGGACCTCGGCACCGGCAAGGAGCAGAAGATCGAGATCAAGTCCGGCTCCGGGCTGTCCGACGCCGAGGTCGAGCAGATGGTCAAGGACGCCGAGTCGCACGCCGACGAGGACCGTCGCCAGCGTGAGCTGGTCGAGGCGCGCAACAACGCCGAGAACGCGGCCTACCAGGCCGAGAAGCAGCTCACCGAGCTCGGCGACTCTGTCGACGATGACTCGAAGAAGGAGATCCAGGACGCGATCGCCGACGTGCGCGGCGTGCTCGAGTCCGAGGATCCCGCTGAGATCAACGCCAAGGCCGAGGCGCTGCAGGCGTCCTTCCACAAGGTCTCCGAGCAGATGTACTCGCAGGCCGCGGCGCAGCAGGCCGCCGACGGCGGTGGGGACGGTGCGACCGACGGTGGCGGTGACGACGAGGAGGTCGTCGACGCCGAGGTCGTGGACGACAAGGAGGGCTGATGGAGCGCTCCGAGCATCCAGGGACCGAGCCCGAGGAGCTGCCGACCGAGCAGGACGAGACTGCCGAGTCGGCGGGCGGCGAGGGCCCGGCCAACGAGGCCGAGCGGGTCGTCGAGGCGGAGCCGGTAGCTGAGCCTGAGGACGAGCTGACCGTTGCCAAGCGCGAGCGCGAGGAGTACCTCACGCTCGCGCAGCGCACGCAGGCCGACTTCGAGAATTACCGCAAGCGGGCGGCGCGCGACGCAGCGGCCGCGGGCGAGCGCGCGAAGAGTGGGCTCGTGCGCGAGCTGCTGCCGGTTGTCGACAACCTCGAGCGGGCACTCGACGCGGCGACCGCTGGCGAGCGCGGCGACGATGGCGGACAGCCGTCCGAGCATCTCGCCGACGGCGTCCGGCTCGTGCACTCCGAGCTGGTCGCGGTGCTCGCGCGCAATGGCGTCGAGGCGTTCGATCCGCGCGGCGAAAAGTTCGATCCCGAGCTGCACGAGGCGCTGTCGATGCGCTCCGAGGAGGGTGCCGAGGCCGGCACCGTGCTCGACGTCGTCGAGCGGGGCTACCGGCTCAACGGCGCGGTCCTGCGTCCGGCGCGCGTGGTGGTCTCAGGCTGAGGGGGCGCTCCGCGCATGGCGACCGCTACCGACCCATACAAGGCGCTCGGCGTCGACAAGAAGGCCTCCGACGAGGAGATCAAGAAGGCCTACCGCAAGCTTGCGCGCAAATACCACCCGGACACCAACCCGGACGACGCGTCGGCGGAGGATCGCTTCAAGGAGATCCAGGAGGCGTACTCGATCCTCAGCGATCCGGAGAAGCGCAAGCAGTACGACTCCGGCGGAGGGATCTTCGGCGGTGGCGGCGGGTTCGATCCGGGGGCGTTCCGTCAGGGCGGTGGCGGCGGGGGCTTCGCCGGCAACGTCGGCGACATTCTCAGCGATCTCTTCGGCGGTGGCGGGCCGGGCGGTCGTGCCGGCGGGCCTCCTCCGCCTGAGCGTGGCCGCGACCTCGAGACCGAGGTCCACGTCTCGTTCGACCAGGCGATGAACGGCGCCCAGGTGCCGGTCAGCGTCGCGCTCGCGGCGCCCTGTCCGACCTGTCGCGGGACCGGCGCCAAGCCGGGCACCTCGCCGCGCGTCTGCAGCCGCTGCCAAGGCCGCGGCGTCGAGGCCGAGTCCCAGGGGCTGTTCTCGATCACCCAGCCCTGCCGTCAGTGCGGCGGTACCGGAACCGAGATCGACGAGCCGTGCCCGACCTGCAGCGGCGCGGGTCAGACCCGCCAGGTCAAGCGCTACAAGGTCAACATCCCCGCCGGGGTGCGCAACGGCAGCCGCGTCAAGCTCGCGGGCAAGGGCGAGGCCGGTCGTCGCGGCGGTCCGTCCGGAGATCTCTATGTCGTAACGCGCGTCGACGACTCGCCGCTGTTTCGGCGCAAGGGCGACAACCTCGAGGTCGAGGTGCCGATCACGATTCCCGAGGCGATCAAGGGGGCGACGATCGAGGTGCCGACGCTCGACGGGACGAAGCGGATCAAGGTCCAGCCGGGCACCAAGCACGGCACGCTGCAGCGACTGCGCGGTGAGGGCGCGCCGAAGCTCAAGGGCTCGGGCCACGGCGACATCCACTACCGGCTCAATATCGACGTGCCGGACTCGCTGACCGACGAGCAGCTTGCCGCGGTCGACGATCTCGCGGCGGTGCTCGACGGTGACCCGCGCGCGCGGATCCTCGGGGGAGGTGGGAGCTGATGACGATCTCGCCGGACGGTCGCCGTGAGCGCGGCGTCTACATGATCTCGGTCGCGGCCGAGCTGGCCGGGATGCACCCGCAGACGTTGCGGATCTACGAGACGCGCGGCCTGATCACGCCGAAGCGCTCGCCGAAGAACACCCGCCTCTACTCCGACGAGGACGTCGAGCGGCTGCGCCGGATCCAGGAGCTGACGACCGAGCTCGGGATGAACCTCGCCGGCGTCGAGAAGGTCTTTGAGCTCGAGCAGCAGATCGGTCGCATGGATCGCCGGATCCGCAGCCTCGAGCGTCAGGCTGAGCAGATCCGGGAGGAGGTCAGCGCCGAGCTCGAGCGCGTGCGGCGGTCCTATCGTGCGGAGCTGGTGCCGTACAAGCCGCCCGAGCAGAGTCTCGCCGCGGTGCATGTCCGGGTGAGGAGGAGCTAGGGCTATGCAAGCCGACCGCTTCACCGTCAAGTCGCAAGAGGCGCTCGCCGCGGCCCAGCGACTCGCCGGCGCGCGGCGCAACTCCGAGGTCGTGCCCCAGCACCTGCTGGTCGCGCTGCTGGAGCAGGAGGGCGGGATCGTCGTGCCGGTGCTCGAGCGTGCCGGGGCGTCGAGCGAGACCGTGCGTCGCGCCGCCAACGCGGCGCTCGACGCGCTGCCGACCGTGACCGGCGAGCCGAGCGCGACGCCGGCGATCGGCGTCGAGCTGATCGAGGTGCTGAAGGCGGCCGACGACGAGGCGCGCGGGATGGGGGACGAGTACGTCTCGACCGAGCACCTGCTGCTGGCGCTCGCGGGCGACCCGAAGATCGACGTCGGCGCGTCACGCGAGCAGATAGCCGAGGCCGTCGCCGAGGTGCGCGGTCCGCACCGTGTCACCGACCAGAACCCCGAGGAGAAATATCAGGCGCTGGAGCAGTTCGGCCGCGATCTGACCGCCGTGGCGGAGGACGGCAAGCTCGACCCAGTGATCGGTCGCGACGACGAGATCCGGCGCGTGATCCAGGTGCTGTCGCGGCGGACCAAGAACAACCCGGTGCTGATCGGCGAGCCCGGCGTCGGCAAGACGGCAATCGTCGAGGGGCTCGCGCAGCGGATCGTCAGGGGCGATGTTCCGGGAACGCTCCGCGACCGCCGCGTGATCGCGCTCGACATCGGGTCGCTGATCGCCGGCGCCAAGTACCGCGGCGAGTTCGAGGATCGGCTGAAGGCCGTGCTCAAGGAGGTTCAGGAGGGCGAGGGACGGATCATCCTGTTCCTCGACGAGCTGCACACGATCGTCGGCGCGGGAGCCGCCGAGGGCGCGGTCGACGCCGCCAACCTGCTCAAGCCGATGCTCGCCCGCGGCGAGCTGCGTTGTGTCGGCGCGACGACGATCGACGAGTACCGCAAGCACATCGAGAAGGACGCCGCGCTCGAGCGGCGCTTCCAGCCGGTCCAGGTCGACGAGCCGTCCGAGCAGGACACGATTGCGATCCTGCGTGGGCTCAAGGAGCGCTACGAGAGCCACCACGGCGTGCGGATCCAGGACGCGGCGATCGTCGCGGCCGCGACGCTGTCGCACCGCTACATCGCCGACCGCTTCCTGCCCGACAAGGCGATCGACCTGATTGACGAGGCGGCTTCGCGGCTGAGCATCGAGATCGACTCGGTGCCGACCGAGATCGACGAGGTCGACCGTCGAGTCCGGCAGCTGGAGATCGAGCTGACGGCGCTCGAGAAGGAGACCGACGCGGCCAGCGTCGCGCGCCGCGAGGGCATCGAACGCGAGATGGCCGACCTGCGCGAGCAGTTCAACGCGATGAACGCCGAGTGGCAGGCAGAGAAGGAGGCGATCGCGGCGATCAACGAGATCCGCGAGCAGCTCGAGGAGGCCAATCGCGAGGTCGAGCGTGCGGAGCGTGAGGCCGACCTCCAGCGCGCCGCCGAGCTGCGCTACGGCACGATCCCGGAGCTCGAGCGGCAGCTCGCCGACGCCGAGGCGCACGCCGACGGCAGCGGCAATAAGTTCCTCAAGGAGGAGGTCGACGAGGAGGACATCGCCGAGGTCGTCGCGCGCTGGACCGGCATCCCGGTCTCGCGGCTGATGGAGTCCGAGGTCCAGAAGCTGATCCACATGGAGGACCGCCTCCACGATCGCGTGATCGGCCAGCAGGACGCGGTCGAGGCAGTATCGAACGCGCTGCGCCGCTCACGGGCCGGCCTGCAGGATCCCAACCGGCCGATCGGCAGCTTCCTCTTCATGGGCCCGACCGGCGTCGGCAAGACCGAGCTGGCGCGCGCGCTCGCGGAGTTCATGTTCGACACCGAGGATGCGATGGTGAGGATCGACATGTCGGAGTACATGGAGAAGCACTCGGTGTCGCGGCTCGTTGGCGCCCCGCCCGGCTACGTCGGTTACGACGAGGGCGGTCAGCTGACCGAGGCAGTGCGGCGGCGGCCCTACGCGGTCGTGCTGCTCGACGAGATCGAGAAGGCCCACGCCGACGTCTTCAACATCCTGCTGCAGGTGATGGACGACGGCCGGCTGACCGACGGCCAGGGCCGCACGGTCAGCTTCACCAACACCGTGCTGATCATGACCTCGAACGTCGCCGGCGGGCTCGAGGGCGTCCAGTCGACGTTCAAGCCGGAGTTCGTCAACCGGCTCGACGAGATCGTCCAGTTCGAGCCGCTCAGCCGCGAGCAGATCGGCGAGATCGTCGAGCTGGCAGTCAGCGGGCTGGCACGCCGGCTGAGTGAGCGCGGGATCGAGATCGAGCTGACCGACGCGGCAAAGATGCTGATCGGCAACCTCGGCTACGACCCCGCCTACGGCGCGCGCCCGCTGCGGCGTGTGGTGCAGAAGCAGCTTGTTGACAAGCTGGCGCTGCAGCTGCTCGAGGGCGAGTTCGCGCCCGGCGACACGGTCACTGTCGACGCCGAGGGCGGCGAGCTAACGTTTGTCAGCGCCAGCGTGACGGCCGTCTAGCCAGTGGGCAAGCGGGGCCGCAGGCGGAGCAAGGGCGACGGCGATTCCGCCCCCGCGGCCGTCAGCGAGTACCGCGACGGCGACGGCAACGTGCTGACCCTGCGCGACGAGCTCAGCAGCGGAACGCTGAACGGGCTGGCGCGGATGGACGCAAAGCCGGCGGCGAGCGCCGAGGATCGCTGGCAGCGGCGGGTCGAGTATCTGTTCGAGCGGCTTGCCGTTCGCTGGGAGATCGCCGGGCTGCCGCTCGAGGGGCAGCGCGAGCTGTTGGGTCGCTACCGGATGGCGTCGCCGGACGAGCGCCGCGCTGTGCGCGCGGCGCTCGCCGAACATCTTCAGACGCGCTATCCCGAAATCGACGTCTAGTCGATCTGAATCCAGCGCTCGCCGACGGAGCTGGCGCTGGCGGGCTTGAACGTGCGGAAGACGACGACCTGGAACGAGACCTGGGGGGCCGTCTTCTTCGAGTACTTGCGCGTGGTGTCGAAATGGACGCTGTAGAGGCCGTCCCTGGCGTCGGCCTTGAACAGCTTGCGCTTGACGTCCAGCGTCTTGCAGGCGCCCTTGAGCTTGCCGATCCTCACGTTGCGCTTGTTCTTGCCGCGTTGCACGTGAGCCCAGAGCACCTTGCCGGAGGTGAAGCCGCGCGCGACGATCCGCTTCGCTTTTCCCGGATTGCCGTTGGTCGGCGCCACCTTGACGTTCAGCGAGGTGAGGTGAACGGGCGCGTTGGCAGTCAGCGACAGGTCGGTCTGATCGGTTGCGGTGAAAAGGTCGGTGCGTCGCTTGCCCTTGATGTCGGGAGCGGCGAGGCTGACCTCGAACTCCCCGACCGGGTTGACCATACCGACGCCGAGTTGTTGTCCGCCGACGCTCAGCGCGACTGGTCCGTTCGGCGTGAAGCCGACGCCGCTGAAAGCGACCTCGTCGCCCGGTCCGTAGCACTGCTTGTTGACGCTCAACGAGGCGGCAGAGGCTGTCGCTGGCGCTGCAAGTGCAATGGCGACGAGGCTGGGTAGCAGGGCGGTACGCAGCTTCAAGACGAGCTTTCTGTCCGGGGTGGAGGGAGTGTCACGATACCCGCGCGACGCCGAGCAGCATCGGCTTGACGAGCGGAGGCATCTTCGGGATTCGCCCGCGCTCGACCCAGTCGACCGTTAGCGCGGATCGCTCGATCGTCGCGAGCGTGTCGCGGTTGCAGTTGCAGCCGTGGCCGAGGACGCGCCAAGGCGGGTTGAGCCGATCCTGCCACTGTGCGAGGCGCGGCTCCTCGGCGCGGACGTGCTCGAGGAACAGGAAGCGACCGCCCGGCTTCAACACGCGGGCGATCTCGGCCAGCGCGCGGTCGGGCTCGGGAACCGTGCAGAGCACCAGCGTCAGCGCGACGGTGTCGAAGCTGGCGTCGGGGAAGGGCAGCGACTCGGCAGGCGCCTCCACGACCTCGACCGGGATCGCCAGGGCCGCCGCCTTCTCGCCCAGCTGCCGCGCCATCGGTTCGAACGGCTCGGTCAACGTCAGCTCGGTGACCGCCGCCGGATAGAGGTCGTGGTTGAGGCCGGTGCCGGCCCCGATCTCGAGCGTCTTCCCACTCGCGTCGGCGAGTGCTCGGCGGCGCAGCTCGCGCAGTCCGCCGCGCTCCGCACGGGTGAAGAAGAAGTCGTAGCCGAAGGCGAAAGCGCGGCCCCAGGTAGCGTCGTAGATACCGCCCGACATGGGGCGAGGCTACCGGCCTTGCACCGGATCGGGAAAACTGCGACAAACAGGCTGGTGGCGTCGATCGAAAGGACATGCCTTGCCCACGTTCGTACTGCTCAGCACACTGACCCCCGAGGGGGTCCAGACGATCAAGAACAACCCGCAGCGGATCCTCGAGGTCAACCGTGAGATCGAGCAGCTCGGCGCCGAGGTCAAGGCGCAGTGGGCCGTGCTCGGCCGCTACGACTTCATCAACGTCGTCGAGGCTCCGGACGAGGTGACGATGGCGCGTGTCTCGCTCGAGCTCGGCTCGCGCGGAACGGCGCGCTACGAGTCGCTGACGGCGATCCCGGTCGACGACTTCATCGCCTCGCTGTAGACGTGGCGAGGGTTCTGGTCATCGGCGGCGGCGGGCGCGAGCACGCGCTCGTCAGGCGATTGCTGCGTAGCCCGCAGCACCCGGAGTTGCTCTGCGCGCCGGGCAATGCGGGTATCGCGAAGGACAAGGTCGAGTGCCTCGATGTCGCCGTCGACGATGTTGAGGGCCTCGTCGCCGCGGCCCGTGAGCGCGAGGTCGACCTCGTCGTCGTCGGGCCCGAGGCGCCGCTGGTGGCGGGCGTCGTCGATGCGCTCGGCGAGGCGGGGATCCGCGCCTTCGGTCCGACCGCAGCGGCCGCCGAGATCGAGGGATCGAAGCGCTACGCCAAGGAGCTGATGGCGGCGGTCGGGGTGCCGACCGCCGACTACGCCGTTCTCACCTCGCGCGCGGAGGCACTCGAGCGGCTCGCGTCGGCGACCTACCCGCTGGTGCTGAAGGCCGACACGCTGGCGGCCGGCAAGGGCGTTGTGATCTGCCAGGACGAGCAGGAGGCAAAGGCGGCGGTCGAGGAGATGTTCACCCAGCAGCGGTTCGGCAAGACTGACGTCGTGATGGAGGAGTTCCTCGAGGGCGAGGAGCTGTCGCTGCTCGCGCTTTGTGACGGCGAGCGGGCGATTCCGATGGCGCCCGCCCAGGACTACAAGCGCATCTACGACGGCGACGAGGGGCCTAACACCGGCGGCATGGGTAGCTACTCGCCGGTGCCCGGCATCGACCGCGAGCACGCCGAAGCGCTTGCGCTCGCCGTCCACCAGCCGATCGTCGACGAGATGAAGCGGCGCGGGACGCCCTTCCACGGAGTCCTCTACGCCGGCCTGATGATGACCGCCGACGGGCCGAAGGTGCTCGAGTACAACGCCCGCTTCGGCGACCCTGAGACCCAGGCGGTGCTGACGCGGCTGCGTTCCGATCTGCTCGACCTGCTCGAGGCGGCGACACGTCCGGGCGGGCTCGAGGGCGTCGAGATCGAGTGGTCGGAGGACTGGGCGGTGACGGTCGTGCTCGCGTCGAACGGCTACCCCGCGTCGTCGTCGAGCGGCGACGAAATCAGCGGACTGCGCGCGGTCGACTCGATCGAGGTCGAGCTGCTGCACGCCGGCACCGCTGAGCGCGACGGCCGGATCGTGACCGCCGGCGGGCGGGTTCTCAACGTGACCGGGATAGGCTCCACGCCCGCCGAGGCCCGGGAGCACGCCTATCGGGTCGCGGAGAAGATCCAGTTCGACGGCAAGCAGATGCGCCGCGACATCGCCGAACGGGCGGTCGCGCGTGTCGAGGAGGTAGCGGGATGACCGATCCACAGCAAGAGGGCGCGGAGCCAGTAACCCAGACCGAGGTCGAGCACCAGTTCGACGAGCTCGAGGTCGATGCTCCGCACGTCGGCATCGTGATGGGCTCAAAGTCCGACATGCCGGTGATGGAGAAGGCCGGCAAGGAGCTTGAGGAGCGCGGCATCCGCTACGAGATTCGCGTGATGAGCGCCCATCGCGACCCTGAGGTTGTCGCCGACTACTCCAAGAACGCGCGCATGCGCGGACTGCGGGTGATCATCGCCGGCGCCGGCTTGGCCGCGGCGCTGCCGGGCACGGTTGCCGCGCACACCGACCTGCCGGTGATCGGGGTACCGCTGACCTCGCGTACGTCGGTTGCGGGTGGGCTCGACGCGATGCTGGCGATCGCCCAGATGCCGCCCGGCGTGCCGGTCGCCTGTGTCGGCATCGACAGCGCGAAGAACGCGGCCGTGCTCGCGGCGCGGATTCTCGACGCGTGATCGACCGCTACACACGCCCGGAGATGGGCGCGGTCTGGTCCGAGCAAACGAAGCTCGACGGCTGGCTGGCTGTCGAGCTGGCGGTGGTTGACGCACTCGCTGAGGCCGGCGCGGTGCCGGCCGCCGACGCCGCGGTCGTGCGCGAGCGGGCGAGCTTCACCGTCGAGGCCGTCAAGGAGCGCGAGCAGGTCACCGACCATGACGTCGCCGCGTTCGTCGACGTGGTCGCGGCGTCGATCGGCGACGAGGGCCGCTGGGTCCACCACGGGCTAACGTCCTCGGACGTGCTCGACACCGCGCTCGGCCTGCAGATCGCGCGCGCGGGGGCGATCCTGGTCGAGGGCGCGCGTGGCTACCGTGGCGCCCTCGTCGCGCGGGCGCGTGAGCACGCCGCGACGCTCTGCGTCGGTCGCACCCACGGCATCCACGCCGAGCCGACGACCTTCGGCGTCAAGCTCGCCGGCTTCGCGTTCGAGGCCGACCGCAATCTGCGCCGGCTCGAGCGCGCGGTCGAGCAAGCATCGGTCGGCGCGCTGTCGGGCGCCGTCGGCACCTATGCCGCCAACGGTCCGGAGCTCGAGGCTGCGGTGCTGGAGCGAATCGGGCTGGCGCGCGAGGACGTCTCGACCCAGGTCGTGGCGCGCGACCGCCACGCCGAGCTGCTCGAGGCAGTTGCGCTCGCCGGCGCCGGGTTGGAGCGCTTCGCCACCGAGCTCCGTCATCTCCAGCGGACCGAGGTGCTCGAGGTGAGTGAGCCGTTCCGCGCCGGCCAGAAAGGCTCGTCGGCGATGCCGCACAAGCGCAACCCGATCGTCTCGGAGCGGCTGACCGGGATCGCGCGGCTGCTGCGCGGCTACTCGCAGGCAGGGCTCGAGGACGTCGCGCTCTGGCACGAGCGAGATATCTCGCACTCCTCGGTCGAGCGCGTGATCCTGCCCGACGCGACGATCCTGCTCGACTACGGCCACCACCTGGCGATCCGTGTCGTCGAGGGGATGGTTGTCGACGCCGAGCGGATGCGCGCCAACATCGACCTGACCCACGGCGCGCTGTTCTCGCAGCGGGCGCTGCTCGCCCTTGTGGAGTCCGGCCGCTCGCGCGACGACGCCTACCGGATCGTCCAGGAGAACGCCCAGCGCGCCTGGGACGACGGAATCCAGTTCCGCGAGCTGCTTGCCCCAGCCGCGCCCGAGCTCGATCTCGACGCGATCTTCGACCCGGCCGCCTTCACCCGCCACGCGGCGGACATCGTCGGCCGGCTCGACGCGCTCGACGGCTAGTTCCCCCGCGACCATTGGTAGCCTCGCGGGGGTGACTGAACTCACCTTTCTTTCCGACCTCCAGCCAGTCGCCCAGGGCAAGGTTCGCGACATCTACGCAGTCGGCGACGACCAACTACTGCTCGTCACCTCGGACCGCATCTCGACCTACGACGCGGTTCACCCGACGCCGATCCCCGACAAGGGCAAGGTGCTGACCGGGCTGTCCTGCTTCTGGTTCGAGCGGACCGGCCAGATCGTCCCGAACCACCTCGTCTCCTACACCGACGTACCTGATGAGGTGCGCGGCCGCGGGTTGCTCGTCGAGCGGCTCGAGATGGCGCAGGTCGAGTGCGTCGTGCGCGGCTACATCACCGGCTCGGGCTGGAAGGACTACCAGGCCACCGGCGCGGTCTGCGGGATTGAGCTGCCGTCCGGGCTGCGGGAGTCCGAGCAGCTTCCGGAGCCGATCTTCACACCGGCGACGAAGGCGGCCGTTGGCGACCATGACGAGAACGTCGACTTCGATCGCGCCGCCGAGATTCTCGGCGATCGCGCGCTGCTCGAGGAGCTGCGGCGACTGTCGCTGGCGCTGTATGAGTTCGGCGCCGCCCACGCGCGCGAGCGCGGGATCATCCTCGCCGACACGAAGTTCGAGTTTGGCCGTCGCCCCGACGGGACGATCGTGCTCGCCGACGAGGTGCTGACGCCAGACTCGTCGCGCTTCTGGCCGGCCGACGGCTACGCGCCGGGGCAGGGGCAGCCGAGCTTCGACAAGCAGTTCGTGCGCGACTGGGCTTCGGGCTCCGGCTGGGACAAGTCGCCACCGGCACCGGTGATCCCCGACGACGTCGTCGGGGGTACGCGGGCGCGCTATGTCGACGCCTACGAGCGGGTCGCTGACGAGCCGTTCACGGCCTGGCTGGAGCGGTCGGGGTCGTGAGGGCGCGCGTTCTCATCCGTCCGAAGGAGGGCATCCTCGACCCCCAGGGTCAGGCGGTCGAGCGGGCGCTGCCGGCGCTCGGCTTCGACGGCGTTGCCAACGTCCACGTCGGCCGGTTGGTGGAGTTCGACGTCGTCGACGCTTCCCAGGTGCCCGAGATGTGCGAGCGGCTGTTGGCCAACCCGCTCATCGAGGACTACGAAGTTCTCACGGTCGAGTGAAGTTCGGGGTCGTCCGCTTCCCCGGTAGCTGCGACGAGGTCGACGCCGTGCTCGCCTGCGAGCAGCAGGGCGAGGCCGAGATCCTCTGGCACGGCGACCGTGACCTCAAGGGTGTCGACGCCGTCGTCGTTCCCGGCGGCTTCAGCTACGGCGACTACCTGCGCGTCGGCGCGATCGCCCAGTTCTCGCCGGTGATGGAGTCGGTCGCTGAGTTCGCCCGTGACGGCGGCCCGGTGCTGGGAATCTGCAACGGCTTCCAGGTGCTCTGCGAGGCCGGCCTGCTGCCGGGCGCGCTGCTGCCGAACACCGAGCTGCGCTTCCTCTGTCGCCAGGTCGACGTTGAGGTGGTCAACGCCGGTACACCGTTCACGAGCGTGTGCGAGCAAGGCCAGGTCCTGTCGATCCCGGTCAAGCACACGACCGGCCGCTACTACGCGCCCGACGACACGCTCGCCGAGATGGAGGCCGCCGGGCAGGTGGTGTTCCGCTACGTCGAGAGCTGGAACCCGAACGGCTCGGTGCGCGACATCGCCGGCGTGAGCAACCGCGCGGGCAACGTCGTCGGCTTGATGCCACATCCCGAGCACGCGGTTGACCCGCTGACCGGCTCCGCTGACGGGGCGTGCCTGTTCGCTTCGGCGGCCGCGCGGGCGGTGGCGGCATGAGCGCCGAAGCGACGTCGCCAGCCCTGCGCGAGGAGGCGCGCGCGCTGGGCCTCACCGATTCAGAGTACGACCTGGTTTGCGCCAAGCTGGGCCGAGCGCCGAACGGGCTGGAGCTCGCCGTCTTCTCGCTGATGTGGTCGGAGCACTGCGCCTACAAGCACTCGAAGAAGCTGCTGCGCAGGTTGCCGGTCGAGGGTCCGCACCTGCTGATGGGGCCGGGCGAGAACGCGGGCGCGGTCGACGTCGGCGACGGGCTGGCGATCGCCTTCAAGGTCGAGTCGCACAACCACCCGAGCGCCGTCGAGCCGTTCCAGGGGGCGGCCACGGGGGTCGGCGGCATCATGCGCGACATCTTCGCTGTCGGTGCACGGCCGATCGCCGTGCTCGACTCGCTGCGCTTCGGCGAGCTGGACTCGTCGCGTTCGCGCTACCTGCTCGACGGCGCGGTCTCGGGTATTGGCCACTACGGCAACTCGATCGGCGTCGCGACGGTCGGCGGCGAGGTCTACTTCGAGGGGCCGTACGAGCAGAACTGCCTCGTCAACGCGATGTGCCTTGGGATCGCGCCGCAGGAGCGGCTGACGCGCAGCGCGGCCGCCGGGGTCGGGAACCACCTCGTGCTGATGGGCGCGCGGACCGGCCGCGACGGGATCGGCGGCGCGTCGGTGCTCGCCAGCGCCGAGTTCGGCGACGACGACGCCGACAAGCGGCCGACCGTCCAGATCGGCGACCCCTTCGAGGAGAAGAAGGTCATGGAGGCCTGCCTCGAGCTGCTCGACCGCGAGCTGCTCGCCTCGCTGCAGGACCTCGGTGCGGCCGGCCTGTCGTCGTCGTCCTCGGAGATGGCGTCCGGCGGCAAGGTCGGGCTCGACATCGACGTGTCGAAGGTCCCGTTGCGTGAGGCCGACATGGAGCCGTTCGAGATCATGGTCTCCGAGTCGCAGGAGCGGATGCTCGCGGTCGTCGAGCCGGAGCGGCTGGCCGAGGTCGAGGCGGTCTGCGAGCGCTGGGAGGTCCGCTGCACGGTGATCGGCTCGGTCACCGATACGCGCCACCTGCGCGTCTTTTCCGGCGACGAGCTGGTCGGCGACATGCCGGTCGAGGCGCTCGTCGACGACTGCCCGCTCTACGACCTCGCGCCTGAGGAGCCGGCCGAGCAGATCTACCCGGCTCCGAAGCGCACGCTGGAGCCAAGCGAGGACATCGCCGAGAACCTGCTCGCGCTGCTCGGCTCTTCGAACATCGCCTCGCGCCGACCGCTGTTCGAGCAGTACGACTGCATCGTCCAGTCGCGCACCGTGCGCCGGCCCGAAGTCGCCGACGCCGCCGTGCTCCAGCTCGCCCACGACACCGGCGGCGGCTCGACCGCGATCGCTGTCTCGATCGACGGGAACGGCCGCCGCGTCGCCTGCGACCCGTACTGGGGGACGGTCGAGGCGGTGCTCGAGTGCGCCTCAAACCTCGCCTGCGTCGGCGCCGAGCCGCTCGGCCTGACCAACTGCCTCAACTTCGGCAATCCCGAGCGCCCGCACATCGCTTGGCAGCTCTCGCAGTCGGTCGACGGCATGACCGCTGCGCTGAACGAGCTTGGCGTTCCGGTCGTCGGCGGCAACGTTTCGCTCTACAACCAGTCCGGCGACGGCCCGATCTACCCGACCCCGGTCGTCGGCATGGTCGGCTCGATCCCCAATGCCGAGCGCGCCGCTGCGATCGGAATCGGTTTCCGGGAGGAGGGCCACGTGATCGCGATGTGCGGCACCCCGCAGCCCGCGCTCGCCGGATCGGAGCTCGCCAAGCTGCGCGGCGAGCCGCTGCCGACATCTCTGCCCCAGGCCGACTTCGCCGCCGTCAAGCGCGCCCAGGACGCCGTCCGCAACGCCGTCCGTGCTGGCGACCTCGCCTCAGCCCACGACATGGCTGAGGGCGGCTTCTTGGTCGCGATTGCCGAGTGCTGCCTGGCTAGTGGCATCGGAGCAAAGCTCGCCTCTCCTGCCAACCAAGGTCCGCCGCCCAGCTACGCCGACCTAGAGCCCTATCTCTTCGGCGAGGCCGTCGGCGGCTTCATCGTCTCCGGTACGCGCGAGGCGATCGACCGCTTGGCCAAGCGAGTCCCCACCGACATCTTTGGCACCGTCGGCGGAGATTCGTTCGAGGTCGACCTCGGTGAGCAGCCAGTTCGGTTGTCGCTAGCCATCCTGCGCACCGCACACGACTCGCTGTTGGCCGCTTTCGCCTAGACCTTCGTGCCGCTGACGCTGGAGCGACGGAGAGACCTTCCAACGTCCGATGCCTAGGCCATCCTCGCTGGTACCCTCAAAAGTCTGCGTCGGACTTAATCCACGCGGTCTGGCAACGCTTCTCTTGAACCGGTCGCAATGACCTCTCAGCCAACGATCCCCGATCGTGACGGGCCGCGCGACGAGTGCGGCGTGTTTGGCGTATTCGCTCCCGAGTCTGAGGTGGCGAGGCTCGCGTACTTCGGTCTGTTTGCGCTCCAACACCGGGGTCAAGAGTCCGCCGGGATCGCGGCGTGCGAGGACGGCCACATCATGACCGTGCGCGACCTGGGGCTGGTGTCGCAGGTCTTCGACGAGCAGAAGCTGAAGGCGCTGACCGGTGACATGGCGGTCGGGCACGTGCGCTACTCGACTACCGGGTCGTCGGCGTGGGAGAACGCGCAGCCGGTCTATCGCTCTGACCACCGCCATTTAGCGCTCGCCCACAACGGCAACCTGATCAACGCCGTCGAGCTGCACGGCGAGCTGCTCGACAAGGGCGTCGCGTTCCGATCGACCTCGGACTCCGAGATCATCGCCGCGCTGCTGTCGACCCATGAGGCCGACACGATCGAGGAGGCGCTTGCCGAGACGCTGCCGCGCCTGCAGGGCGCGTTCTCGACCGTCGTGATGACGACCGACAAGCTGGTCGCCTTCCGCGACGGTGCCGGACTGCGGCCGCTGTCGCTGGGCAAGATCGGCGACCGTTGGTGTGTTGCCTCGGAGAGCTGCGCGTTCGACATCATCGGCGCCGAGCTGGTGCGCGAGGTAGAGCCCGGCGAGATGATCGTCATCTCCGAGTCTGGAATGGAGGCGCGCCAGGTCATCGACTCGCCGCGCAAGGCCTTCTGCGTCTTCGAGCACATCTACTTCGCGCGACCCGACTCGATCCTTGAGGGCAACCGCACCCAGGTCTCGCGGCGCAAGATGGGCGAGATCCTCTGGCGCGAGTCGCCGGTGCAGGCCGACGTCGTCGTCGCCGTGCCGGACTCCGGCAACCCAGCTGCCGCCGGCTTCTCGAAGGCGTCAGGGATCCCACGTGACGAGGGCTTGATCAAGAATCGCTACGTCGCGCGCACGTTCATTCAGCCCGGCCAGGAGCTGCGCAAGCACGGCCTGCGGATGAAGTTCAACCCGCTGCGCGAGGTCGTCGAGGGAAAGCGACTAGTGGTCGTCGACGACTCGATCGTGCGCGGCAACACGACGCGTCAGATCGTCCAGATGCTGCGCGGTGCGGGCGCGCTCGAGGTCCACATGCGGATCTCCGCGCCGCCGATCCGTTACCCCTGCCATTACGGCGTCGACATGTCGACGACCGACGAGATGGTCGCCCACGGCCGCAGCGTCGAGGAGATCGCCGAGCACCTGGATTGCGACTCGCTCGCCTACCTGTCACTCGAGGGTGTCTACGAGGCGATCCGCGGCGAACGCGGCACCCACTGCGACGCCTGCTTCTCAGGCGAGTACCCGCTCGACGGCACCGGTGACGCTCAGGGCAAGTACGCCTTCGAGCTGCCGGTCGTCAGCGGCGGCTGAGCTAGCGGCGACCCTCGTCGCGCTCGCGCTGAGCTGCGCGAGGGCCGAACCGGTCGTCGGCCAGTAGCGCAAGTCCGAGCAGCACGAAGTTCAGGAACTCCCGCACGCTGTCCGAGAATCCGAGTGCATCCTGAACGGCCAGGATCGTTCCCACCCCGAACAAGAAGATCGGTATGAGGAACAGGAGCGAAAGCAGCATGGTATATATGCTACCAAGACTGCAGGATGTCGTAGAGCAGGACGATCCCGCCAAGTGCCGCGCCGCCCGCCGCGCCGTAGCCGGTGGCTCGATCCCAGCGGGGCTCGCGGCGCATTGCTTCGAACGCGCACATCAGTCCTATGCCAACCCCCGGCGCCGCCTCCAATCATTCGGAACAGTGGGTCGACGCTGCCGCTTAGCGATGCGGCGAGCCATGCGACTTGGGCGGGTGAGTCCACGCCGACGAGCCTCGTCGGCAGCGTGTAACGGGACAACACGCTTGGGCGACGGCTCTGCAACAGCCGCGGTTTCATGGCCGGACGCGGCGGTACTGTGGCCGGGCGATGGAGTTGGAACAGGCGCTGCAGCGGTACTTTGGTTTCTCGGCCTTCCGGCCGGGTCAGCGAGAGGCTTGCGAAGCGGCGCTGGCGGGTCGGGACACGTTGGTCGTGATGCCGACAGGGTCGGGCAAGTCGCTCTGCTACCAGCTGCCGGCGCTGATGCGCGAGGACCTGACGATTGTCGTCTCGCCGCTGGTGGCGCTGATGCAGGACCAGGTCGAGGCGCTGCAGGCGCGCGGGCTCGGCGATCGGGTCGCACTCGTCAATGCGCAGCGCGACGCGGCGACGAACGCCGAGACGCTCCGGCGTGCGGCCGGCGGTGGTCTGAGCCTGCTCTACGTCGCGCCGGAGCGGTTCGCCTCGCCCGGCTTCCTTGAGGCGATGAAGGACGCCCGGATCGGGCTGTTCGTCGTCGACGAGGCGCACTGTGTCTCGCAGTGGGGGCACGACTTCCGCCCCGACTACTTCCGGCTCGCGGATGCGGCGCGCTATCTCGGCGCTGGCTCGATCATCGCTTCGACCGCTACAGCGACGACGCGTGTAGCGCTCGACATCGCCCGTCGGCTGGGTCTCGAGGATCCGGTCAAGGTCTCGACCGGGTTCGACCGGCCGAACATCTCGTTCGCGGTCGCTCGCCCGGCCGGTCACCAGAAGCGACCGCTGATCGCCCAGGCGCTGGCGGAGCCCGATGCGCTACCTGCGATCGTCTACGCGGGCACGCGAGCGGGTACGGAGGAGATCGCCGAGCAGTTGACGGAAGCGCTCGGCGAGCCGGCGCTCGCCTACCACGCTGGTCTCGACCGCGAGACGCGCGCGACCGTCCAGCGCCGCTTCCTCGCTGACGACGCACGCGTGATCGTTGCGACTAATGCCTTCGGGATGGGTGTCGACAAGCCGAACGTGCGGACGGTGATCCACGCCAGCGTGCCGTCGTCTCTCGAGGCCTACTACCAAGAGGCCGGTCGCGGGGGTCGCGACGGACTTCCGGCGCGTGCGCTGCTGCTCGCCGAGAACCGCGACAAGGCACTACACGTTCATTTCATCAAGCGCGAGCAGGTCGACGAGAAGCTGCCGGCCGCGCTCTACGAGCGGCTGCGTGCGGCCGCCGGTGAGGGTGGGCGCTACGCCGCCGAAGCCGGTGACCTCGTCGGAGCTGTAGGTGGCATGCCTGACCGGCTGCGCGCCGTGCTCGGTCACTTGACGCGAGCCGGCGCGATCTCGCCGTCGCCGTCGTCGCCCGACCGTGTCGCCGGCAAGATCGTCGCGCCGTATGAGCGACTAGTGGCCGCGCAGTGCCGCCGCTCGGTCGAGGAGGGCGGTCGCGCGCGCTGGCGCCAGTACCGCGAGATCTGGGCCTACGTCGAGAGCGACAGCTGCCGGCGCAAGGCGATCCTGCAGCACTTTGGCGATCGCGCCGAGGCCGAGCGTCCGGCCGGCGCGCCCTGTTGCGACGTTTGCGACAGCGGACTGATCCCGGAGCTGGCCCCGCCGCCCGCCCACGAGATTGCGAATCTCGACGACGCGATCGTCTCGGTCGCCCGGCTCGCGAAGCCAGCGATCGGCCGCACGACTTGCGCGGCGATCGTCCACGGCGGGCGTAGCCAGAAGATTGAGCGCAACTCCTACGACGGCCTGCCCGGCTACGCGGCGGCCGCTCACATGCGCCGCGCCGACATCCTTGCCCGCGTTGACGAGCTGATCGCCGCTGGCTCGATCGAAGTCTCCGGCGGCATTCGTCCTACCCTCAGCGTGCCGGCCGCACAGCTGGCCGCCTGACTCCCATGGCGTTTCGCGTCGGCGTCCTGATCTCGGGTGAGGGCAGCAACCTCCAGGCGCTGCTCGATCAGGTCCATGGCCGCGACGGCATCGAGGTCGCCTGTGTCGCGTCGAGTCGCGATCGAGCGCGTGGGCTCGAGCGGGCGGCGGTCGCCGGAGTTGAGGCGGCCGTGTTCGCCAAGGCCGACCACTCCGATCGCGACGCTGCACTCGGCAACTGGCTCGACGACCACGGAATCGATCTGGTCGTGCTCGCCGGCTTCATGGAGATCCTCGGCGGGCCGTTCATCCGGCGCTTCGAGGGACGGTTGATCAACGTCCATCCTTCGCTGTTGCCCGCCTTCCCGGGTGTGCGGGCGATCGAGCAGGCGCTCGACTATGGCGTCCAGGTCAGCGGCGTCACCGTCCACTACGTCGACGAGGGGGTTGACACAGGGCCGGTCGTACTGCAAGAGGCGTTCGAGCTTCCATATGCTCGCGCGGTGGAGGAAGTCGAGAGGGTGACGCACGAGATCGAGCATCGGCTCTTGCCGCGCGCGGTGAGGCTGATCGCGACTGGCGCCGTGTCACGCGACCCGTCGAACCCGCGCGTCGTGCGCGTGGATGAGACGGCGTGAGCGCGGCTACTGACACCCCCGCCGAGGAGGGCGGCGTGCGCGTCCGCCGGGCGTTGCTAACGGTCTCCGACAAGCGCGGCCTGGTCGACTTCGCGCGGGGCCTGCAGGAACTCGGCGTCGAGATCGTGTCGACCGGCGGCACCGCGTCGACGCTCGCAGATGCCAGCATCGAGACCCGCTCGGTCGAGGACTACACCAGCTTCCCGGAGATCCTCGACGGTCGCGTCAAGACACTCAACCCGCGTATCTATGCCGGCCTGCTTGCCGTCCGCACGAACCCGGAGCACGCCGCGACACTCGAGCAGCAGGAGATCGAGCCGATCGACCTCGTCTGCGTCAACCTCTACCCGTTCGAGCGCGTCTCTGGCCGGCGCGGCGTTGACGAGGACGAGGTGATCGAGAACATCGACATCGGCGGGCCGACGCTGATCCGCGCAGCCGCCAAGAATCACCGCTTCGCGGCGGTCGTCGTGAGTCCCGAGAGCTACGATGCCGTGCTCGAGGAGCTTCAGTCTTCCGACGGCCACCTAGAGGCGGCGACCAGTGAGGCGCTCGCGCTCGAGGCCTTCTCCTATACCGCTCGCTACGACGCCGCGATCTCTGGCTGGTTTGCCGAGCGCGAGGAGGACTTCCCCGGCCAGGTCACGCGGTCGTTCGTCAAGGTGCTCGACCTCTCCTACGGAGAGAACCCGCACCAGCGTGCCGCCTACTACGCCGACGCTCGTGCTCGTACCCATCTGTTGTCGATGGTCTCGAAGCTGCACGGCAAGGAGCTGTCGTTCAACAACCTGCTCGACCTCGACTCCGGCCGCCGCCTGCTCGAGGAGTTCGAGCTGCCAGCCGCGGTGATCATCAAGCACAACAATCCTTGCGGCTGCGGGGTCGGCTCGACCGTCGAGGACGCCTTCGAGAAGGCGCTGGCAACCGACCCGCTGAGTGCCTTCGGTGGGGTCATGTGCTTCAACCGGCCGATCGAGCGGGCGCTCGCTGAGCGACTGAACTCGATGTTCGTCGAGTTGGTCTTCGCACCGGGTTTCGAGGGCGACGCGCTCGAGGTGCTGAAGCAGAAGCCGAACATCCGGCTGCTCGAGGACAAGGAGCGTCGCCGACCCGAGGTCGCCGAACAGGACTTCAAGCGCGTTCGCGGCGGCATCCTCGTCCAAGACCGCGACCTCAGCTCCGAGGCCCGCGAAGACATGATCGCCGTCACCGAGCGCAAGCCGACGGAGGCCGAGTGGGGCGAGCTGCTGTTCGCCTGGCGGGTCTCAAAGCACGTCCGCTCGAACGCGATCGTTCTGGCGCGTGAGCTCGCAACGGTTGGGATCGGCGCCGGTCAGATGAGCCGCGTCGACTCTGTCAGGCTCGCCGTCGAGAAAGCCCGCGACGCTGATCGCCCACTCGACGGTGCCGTGATGGCCTCCGACGCCTTCTTCCCCTTCGCCGACGGACCCGAGATGGCGATCGAGGCCGGCGTCCGCGCCATCGTCCAACCTGGCGGCTCCCGCAACGACCCCGAGGTTGTCACCGCCTGCGACGCCGCGGGCGTCGCGATGGTCTTCACGTCGCGCCGCCACTTCCGGCATTAGCGCCTGACGCAGTGCCCCCGGTCGGATTCGAACCGACGACCTTGCGGTTAAAAGCCGCTTGCTCTAAGCCACTGAGCTACGGGGGCCCGGCGAATGATGCCGGACCCCGCTCAGCGTGTCGATCTTGAAGTAGCCCCGGGGAGAATCGAACTCACGCCTGCGGCGTGAAAGGCCGCTGTCCTAACCGTTAGACCACGGGGCCTGGAGGGATGTGGACCAGTCTAGAGCGCCCTTTGGAGCTATCCGCCGGTC
>Ga0190265_10000441_pt1 | contig 29742 bp, 23 predicted proteins | sample Popmic124T_FD_133135 | JGI IMG/M metagenome (GOLD analysis project Ga0190265, IMG submission 133135) | Populus adjacent soil microbial communities from riparian zone of Indian Creek, Utah, USA - 124 T | ecosystem: Environmental > Terrestrial > Soil > Riparian zone | place: USA: Utah | collected...
ATGTTGATGTAGGCGAACTCGGCGGTGTCGTTGTAGTAGCGGCGGTCGACGTCGGTGTAGACGCAGCCGATCGCGTCGATCGCCTTCTGGAAGCCCTTGAAGTCGACGTTGATGACGTGGTTGATCGAGAGCCCGGTAAGTCGCTTGACGGTCTTGAGCGTCAGCTTCGGCCCGCCGATCGAGTACGCCGCGTTGATCTTGTCGACGCCGTAGCCGGGGATCTCGACCTTGAGGTCGCGCGGCAGCGACATCATCGCCGTCGCCTGCTCGTCCGGGTTGAGGCGGACGAGGATGATCGTGTCCGAGCGCGCGCCGGTGCCGGCACCGCCGTCGGTCGCGTCGTCGGGGCGGCGGTCGGAGCCGAGCAGCAGGATCGTCTGCGGCTTGCCCGGATCGCTCTTGGCGAGGCCGACCAGCTGGAGGTCCTTCGAGTTGTCGAGCGCGTCGACGACCTTGTCGATCTCGCGGAACGCGGCGACCGCGGTCGCCGAGGCGGCGGCGAAGACGAGCAGGAGCCCGCCGAGCAGCAGGCGCTTCCAGAGGCCGGGGCGTGCGCTGTCGTCGTATGGAGGCATCAGGCGATCCGCAGGTCGCGCTTGCGGGAATGTTGGGGGATCGACTCGACGAACTGGATCAGCGCGTCACGGTAGCGGCCGAGCGAGTCGATCGAGACCCACTCCTCCGGCCCGTGGTGGCCGTCGCCGGCGGGGCCGAACTCGACTCCCGGCATACCCGCCCTGATGAAGGAGATGACGTCCGAGGTGCCGTCACGGCCAACCGCGATGCTCTCCTCGAGCGTCGTCATCTCAGTGACAGCATCGGCGAGCAGCTGGACGTAGTGGTTCTCGCGGTCGACGACGATCGGCTCGCGGTGGAAGACCCAGGTGATCCGCGCCCCCTCGACGGCCTCGATCGCCGCGAGGATCTCCTCAGCGTCCTGTCCCGGCAGGTAGCGCAGATCTACCTCGACCTCGCAGTGGTCGGGCACGCGGTTCATCGCGTCTCCCCCGGCGATCCGGCCGAGGCTGACCGACCGCCGGTCGAACAGGTCCGAGGACTCGCGCGTGAACGGCAGCGTCTCGATCGCGCGGAAGACGTCGATCGCCTTGAGGACCGCGTTGTCGCCGAGCCAGGGCGTCGAGCCGTGCGCGGAGCGGCCGTCGACCTCGATCCGCATCGCCAGCACGCCCTTCGCCTGGACGCCGATGTGGAGGTTGGTCGGCTCGCCCGTGATCGCGAAGTCGCCGACGTAGCCCCGCTCGACGACGAAGTCCGAGGCGCGCTGGCCCTCCTCCTCGTTGGTCTCCTCATCCGAGACGCAGACGAAGTGGACCTTGACCGCGTCCTGACGCGCGAGCCGGCAGGTGGCCGCCATCATCGCCGCGAGCCCGCCCTTCATGTCGTAGGCGCCGCGCCCGTAGAGGCGGTCGCCGTCGACGCGCGGCTCGAACTGCTCCGGGTTGCCCGGCACGACGTCGATGTGGCCGTGCAGGACGACCGTCGGACCGTGCCCGGCGCCGACCGTGGCGGCCAGGACCGGCCGTCCGTTGTGCAGCTCGCCATTCACCTCGACGTCGTTGGACTCGAGCCACCCTTTGACGAAGGCGGCGGCAGCGTGCATCCCCTCGGGGGTCGCCGTGTCGTAGGTGATCAGGCGCTCTGTGAGGGAGCGCTCGTCCACTGCGGGGGCAGGATAGAGGCTGCCAGCAGCGGAGCGGCAACAGCGCCGTCACGGGCTCGCGAACACGCGTGTCCAACCCATGCCGGGCGGGTAACCCACCCGCGTGCACATCCTCGTGCTCGCCGACCGCGACTGGACACATCCCCAGGGAGGAGGATCGGGAGCGAACCTGCGTGAGCAGGTGGTCCGCTGGATCGCCGCCGGCAACCGGGTGACGGTTATCGCCTGTCGCTATCCGGGCTGCGCACAGGTCGAGCGTGACGGGGATCTGACCATCCATCGCGTCGGCGGACGCTCGACCGTCTTCCCGCGCACCATCTGGCGCCAGTGGCGCGGCCTGGTACCGGACGCCGACGTCGTGCTCGAGGTGATCAACGGGATCACCTTCCTGACCCCGATCTGGCTCGACCGCCCGCGGGTCGCTCTCGTCCACCACGTCCACCGCGACCACTACGTCGAGGAGATGGGTCGCGTCCGCGGCCGGGCGGCCGCCTTCCTGCTCGAGACCCTCCCGCTGCGGCTGCTCTACCGCGGCGCGCGCTTCATGACCGTCTCCGAGTCCGCCGCCGCCGACATCGCCGAGCACGGCGTCCCCGCCGAGTCGATCGAGGTCGTCCGCAACGGCGTCGAGATCGGCCCGCCTCGCGCGGGCGAGCGCGCCGAGCACCCGACGCTGCTGTTCCTCGGGCGACTCAAGCGCTACAAGCGGATCGAGCTGCTGCTCGACGTCGTCGAGCAGCTGCCCGACGTGAAGCTCGACATCGCCGGCGACGGCGAGCACCGCCCACGGATCGAGCGCGAGATCGACCGCCGCGGAATCGCCGACCGCGTGCGCCTGCACGGCTACGTCGGCGAGGAGACCAAGCGGGAGCTGCTCGCACGGGCGTGGGTCAACGTCACCGCCTCCTCGAACGAGGGCTGGTGCCTGACCGTCATGGAGGCCGCCGCCCTCGGCACCCCCAGCGTGGCGATCGCCGAGGGCGGGCTGCGCGAGTCGATCGTCGACGGCGAGACCGGGCTGCTCGCCGAGAGCCCCGCCGAGCTGCCGGACGCGGTGGCGCGGGTGGTCCGCGACCCAGCGCTGCGCGAGCGGCTGGGCGACCGCGCCCGCGAGCGGGCGCTCAGCTTCACGTGGGACGAGACGGCCTCCGCGAGCCTGACGGCACTCGAGTCGGCACGGGCGAGCGGGCAGCCGGCGGGGCTGTCGCTCGAGGCGCTCGCGCGCAGCGACTTCGGCCGTGCGGGCGGCCTGGCTGCCGCCGTGATCGCCAGCAACGTCGTCGCGCTCGCCTTCACCGTCGTCTTCGCCCGCCTGCTAGGCGCCTCGGGCTACGGCTCGCTCGCGGCGCTGCTGTCGGCCTTCATCATCCTGATGGTCCCCGGCTCGGCGCTGCAGATCGCCGTCGCCCGCGAGATCAGCGCCTCCGGGACCGGCGGTGGGGCCGGCGTCAGGCACTGGATCTCGCGGATCGCGATCGGCGCGGTGGCGGTCACGATCGCCGCGATCCTGCTGCGCGACGTGCTCGGAGCGATCCTCAACGTCGACGACGTCTGGGCCGCCGCGGCCGTGCCGCTGTGCGCGTTCCTCTGGATGATCGTGTCCGTCGAGCGCGGCGCCCTACAGGGCTACCGGCGCTACCGGCTGGTCGCGGGGAGCATCATCGGCGAGGCACTCGCGCGGCTCGCGTTCGGGCTGGCGCTCGTGCTTGCCGGCCTGGACGTCACCGGCGCGTTCCTGGCCACCCCCCTGTCGCTGATCGCGATCGCGCTGCTGCTCGCCCCCGCCCTCGCACGCGAGCTCCCGCAGCGCCGCGATCGCCGTCCGCTGCGCGACCTGCTCGCGGGCGCCTGGATCCCCGTCGTCGGGCTGACGCTGCTGTTCGCGCTCCAGGAGGTCCACGTGATCGTCGTCAAGCACGAGGTCTCCGACGAGCTCGCCGGCTCCTACGGGGTCGCCGCGGTCGCCGCCAAGGCGATCGTCTGGGTGGCGGTCGGACTGGGGATGTACCTGCTGCCGGAGGCCGCGCGCCGCAGTCACGAGGGTGTCGACACGCGCCCGGTGCTGGTCCGCACGCTGACGTTGATCGCGATCGCCGCGCTGCCGATGGTCGCCATTTACACGATCGCGGCGGAGCCGCTCCTGCGAACCGTCTTCGGCCCCGACCTGACCGGGGCCGCCGACGCGCTGCCCTGGCTCGGACTGGCGATGGCGCTGCTGGCCTGTGCCTATCTCGCCGTCCAGTACCTGCTCGCGTTGCGACGCTCGAGCTTCATCTGGCTGCTCGCCGTCGCGGCGGTGCTCGAGATCGTCCTGCTCGCACTCGTCGGTGCCGACGTCGTCGACGTCGCGCTCGTGCTGTTCGGCCTCCAGCTCGGCTGCGCGGTCGGACTGCTGGCGCTTTCGCTGCGGATCCGCCCGAAGGGGACAATCGCCGCGTGAGCATGCGTGAGAAGTGGCGGCTGTTCCGCCGCGAGCAGGAGGATCCGGTGCCGTTCTACTCGTTGCTGGCACAGGAGGCGGCGGCCGAGCTCGACCGGCGCAACGGGCCGCTGCGCGGACAGCGGATCGTCGACCTCGGCTGTGGACCCGGCTTCTACACCGCGGCCCTGCGGGAGCGCGGCGCCGATGTGATCCCGATCGACAGCTCGCTCGAGGAGATGTCGCTGCTCGGCGACCCGCCAGCCGGAGCGCGCGTCGGCGACGCGGGCGCGCTCGACCTCGCCGACGAGTCCGTCGACGGCGCGTTCTGCTCGAACCTGCTCGAGCACACCCCCGATGCGGCGCCGGTGATCGCCGAGATCGAGCGGGTGCTGAAGCCCGGCGGCTGGGCCTACGTCTCGTGGACCAACTGGTACTCGCCGTGGGGCGGCCACGACATGACTCCCTATCAGTACCTGGGGCCGCGACGCGGCCCACGCCTCTACGAGCGCCGCCACGGCAAGCCCCGCAAGAACGCCTACGGCGAGGGCCTGTGGGCCTGTCACATCGGTCCCACGCTGCGGTTGGCGCGTGAGCGCCCGCGCTTGGATGTCGAGCGGGTCGAGCCGCGCTACTGGCCGTGGGCGGCGGCGATCTGCCGCGTGCCGGGCCTGCGCGAGCTGTTGACCTGGAACTGCGTGATCAGGGCGCGCAAGCTGTGAGCGACGGCTTCGACGCAGCGCTCGCCGCGGTGGCCGACGTCGAGGGCTGGACGAGCGAGGACCAGCTGCGACGGCTGTGGGACGCGGCGGCCGTGGCGGCTCCAGGCGGCCAGATCGTCGAGATCGGCAGCTTCCACGGGCGCTCGGCGATCGTGCTCGCACGGGGTGCGCGCGACGGCACGGCGGTCGTCGCGATCGACCCCCATGCGGGTGGCGACCGCGGTCCCGGCGAGATAGCGGACGAGCCGACGCGCGGCGAGCGCGATCATGCCGCGTTCACCGCGAACCTCGCCGCGGCCGGCGTCGCCCAGCAGGTGCGCCACGTGCGTGCCATGTCCGCTGCGGCTCACGGAAGCGTCACGGGCGACATCGACCTGCTCCACGTCGACGGCGCCCACCGCTATGTCCCCGCCCGCGACGACATCGCCGACTGGGGTGCGCGGGTGGCGCTCGGCGGCACGCTGCTGATCCACGACTCGTTCAGCTCGCTCGGCGTGACCGGCGCGCAACTGCGGCTGCTGGTCCTCTCCGCTCGCTTTCGCTATCTCGGGCGGACCGGCTCGCTCGCCGAGTACAGGCGCGAGGAGCTGAACGGCAGTGCGCGCCTGCGCAACGCGGCCCGTCAGCTGGCTCAGCTGCCGTGGTTCGCGCGCAACGTGGCGGTCAAGGTCCTGCTCACCCTTCGCCTGCGTCGGGCGGCCCGGCTGCTCGGCGCCGAGGGATGGCCCTACTGACCGCGAGCGCGAACAGCACCCAGACGGCGACCGCCACCCAGTGCGCGCCGATCAGGTCGTTCGCGTAGTCGGAGTTGAAGCCGCCGTTGTCGGCGGGCGGGAACAGCAGGTAGACGGCGGGCAGCGCGACGCCCGCAAGCACCCCCGCGGTCAAGGCGAGCGGCGCCGCGGCGACACCGCGCCAGAGGATCAGCGCCGCCGCGGGACCGATCACCAAGCCGGCACGCAGCGCGAAGAGGAAGGCGCCGACGGCGCCCACGGCGACGCCGATCGCGAGCGCGTGGCCGAGCGGGAGCGCCCTCGTGCGCCGCTCACAGGTCGGCCCGCGTGCGCCCTCGGCCTCGGCCGTCCGGGCGGTCGCTCGGCCGCGTCGGCGCAAGAGGCCCGCGACGAGCAGCGCCAGCAGTGCGACGGTCACGCCCGAGACGGCGAAGCCGGCCGTCATCAGGCGCTGCGGCCGGAAGCCGAAGCTCACGTCGCGGCAGTCCGCCGGCGCGCGCCAGCCGTTCGCGAAGCCGTCGATAGGACGCGGATGGCCGAGGTCGCGCCCGTCGCACTCGGCGCGCCAGCCGCGGTTGTAGCTCTCGGCGAGGATCAGCCACGCCGGCTCACGCAAGGCGACCTCCACGCCGTCGCGCGAGCCCCGGCCGTCGCCGCCCCGGTCGATCACCCGGCCGACAGGCCGCTGCGCCACAGGCCCACGCGGCGCAGGCGAACGGAGGCGCAGCAGGTCCGCACGCAGGGGCCGGCGCCGACCGACGAGCGTCGCCTCCCCCGCGGGAAGCACGACCGGCGGACCGCACGCGAGCGCTCGTACCGGCAGCCCCCGACGCAGGCCCGCCATGCTCCCGACGGGCCGCATGCGCAACGTCGCTGCCCTTCCCGCGACCGCGGCCCGCGCCGTCACCCCACCACAGGGCGCCGCGATCCTCCCGCCGGACCCGCGCCAGCGCTCGAGCAGCGAGGCGGGCGTTCCCGGCGCTACGGTCGCCCATCCGTCGGCACGCCACGCCCGTGCCGCCGGTAGCTCGAAGCGGCGTGCGATCGCCAGCTCGCCGTCGCCCGCCGTGGCGACGAGCGCACCGCTCTGGCTGTCGCTCTCGGGAACCGACGTCGCGTCGGGATCGGGGTTCGCCTCGCGATCGAACGGATCCGTGCCCGTCGTCCGCTCGAAGAGGAAGGCCAGCGGGGTGGCACGCCGGTCGATGCCCGCCAGAGCCTCGGTCGCCAGCTGTGGCGGCCGCAACCGCTCACGGACCCGGACGCCCGGGATCCTCAGCTCCGCGATCGCGCCGGCGCCGCCCGTGAGCCCCGGGGGCGGGCCCTCGTGCGCGGTGACGTTCACGCGCAACCCCGTCACGTCGCGCAGGCCCACCGGCAGCCGGTTCCAGCCGGGCCGCACCCGATAGCGCTCACCCGCGATCTCGACCTCGCTCAGGATGGTGCGCGTCTCACGCTGCGGCAGCAGGCCGAGCACGGGGACGTCGATCCGCCGGCCGAAGTCGATCTCGATCCAGCGCTCGTCGTCCTCGAGATAGCGGTCGGCGTTCCACCAGGTCGCCCGGTCGCCGTCGAGCGCGGCATAGGGACGGTGCTCGGGGAACTGGACGAACGACGGCGAGAACGGAGCGATGACCGAGCGAGCGCCCTCGTAGACGGCGACCGTCTGGGCCGCGCTGCCACCCCTGGCGAACGGGTCGAGGACCGGGCCGTCGGGCGGGATCGGATCGCCGGGGCCGAGCGTCGCCCCCTCGGCCTGACGCGGCTGCGAGGGCAGGACGACGCGCCGGCGGTTCGAGTCGCTGACCACGACCTCGGCCCCGGCGCGTGCCGCGGCGCGGATCTCCGCGGGCGACAGGTCGGCGGCGTAGAGCGTCGCGGTGCGCTCGGGGAGGTCGTCCAACGCGGCGAGTCCGGTCAGGGCGGCGGCCGACCCGTCGACGATCCGCACGCCCGTCAGCGGCTTCACGCGGACGAGCCCCTGGGACGCCGGCAGCGCGTAGCGACGGACGGCTCCAAGGCGGCTGTCGGCCACGGCGAGCCCCGCGCCGCGCCGCAGCTCGTCCGCGGCAGGCGCGGGCGCGACCGCGCCGCTGCGGAACCGATCGTCATCCGTGCCCACCACGACCTCCCCCGCTCCCATCAGGGCCAGCAGCGGCGCCAGCTGACCGGGCAGCGTCCGGCGCTGCTGAACCAGCGAGTCGGTCGCCCACAGGAGCTCGACCGCACGCAGGTCGGCGTAGGGCACGACGCCGCGTACCGACACCGGCCGGTCGGTCAGCGCCGGCAGGATCGCGTCCTGCGTCCCACCCCAGCGGTAGAACGGGAACACCTGCCCGGGCAGCACGAGCGCGCGCGTGCCGCGCGGCAGCTCGCGATCGACGCCCGCGGCGGCGCGCTCCCAGTCCGCGGGCACCCGGTCGAACGAGATCTGCCGGTCGACGGCTCGGCCCTCGAACAGCGGCGCGGCCCATCCGACGATCAGCGCGCCGCCCGCGAGCAGGGCGAGCGCCGGCGTCGGCGCACGTCCACGCAGCCGCTCCCAGAGCACGCCGGCCGCCATGCCGCCGAGGCAGGCGAGCGCGAGCGCGAGCAGCGGACCGGCCTTGTAGGCGGTCCGTAGGAAGCGGACGATCTCGACTTCGTCGTAGGCGTTGTGCAGCGCGCGCCGCAGCGGCGCGCCGTCGGGGAAGCCGGTGAACATCACGAGCAGCGCGATCAGCGCCAGCCCGGCGAAGAACGGCCCGTAGCGCGCACGGCGCGTCCAGGTGAAGCCGGCGATCGCCAGGGCCGGCACCGCGAAGCCGGCGACGATCACGAGCGGGGCGTAGAGCAGCGTCGGGCCGGTGTCGAACGCCGGTGTCAGGTCGGGGCCGTAGCCGACGCCCAGATAGGCGACCCAGAAGCCCATCAGGCGCAGGCTCTCGCTCATGCTCGTCGAGGTCCAGATCGCGCCGGCGGGCTCGGTGAACGGCAGGAAGTCGACGCCGTAGCCGATCTGGACGAGCACGGGCGCGATCCACCAGGCGGACGCGAGCGCGGTCAGCGGTACCGCCCGGACGAGGAAGCGGCCGGCGTCGCGCCACGCGACGCCCACGAAAGCGGTCTCGTAGGCGACCAGGAGCGCCGGTCCCAGCAGCACCCAGCTCGCGACGGCAGCGTTGACGCCGCCCCCGAGCGACGTCACCAGCAGCGCCGTGACCGCCGGCCATAGCCAGCCGCGGGGGTGACGGACACCGCGGTGCACGGCGAGCAGCAGCCACGGCAGCAGCGCGTACGCGAGCAGCGTCACGCTCGTCCTGTTGGCGAACACGACGACGTAGGGGTTGGCAACCATCAACGCGCCCGCCACGAGGTGCGGCACGCCGCGCGGACGCTCGGCGAGCGCGTCCAGCAGCCGCACCGTCCCCCACGCCGCGAGCGCGAGCAACGTGCCGAGCCACAGCCTCTGCGTCACCCACGGCGCGAGGCCGATCAGGTCGCCGAGCGCGTGGAACGGACCCATCGGCCACAGGTAGCCGGCGTACTGACCGGCCTGGACCTGACCGAGGCCGCCCGACGGGGCCCAGGCGGCGGCAGCGTCGGCCAGGAAGCCGACGGGGTCGGTGTGCAGATCGATCTTCGTGTCAGCGACGAGCTCGCCCGGGCGCTGGAGGAACGCGAGCGCATAGGCGGCGAGTGCGAGCGCCGCCGGAATGGCGCGCCGTGCGCGTCTGCCGCGATCGGCTGCGGGGCTATCGTTGTCGCCGATGCGCTGGACGACCGTCGTGCGCGCCGTCATCGCCGTCTCCGCGCTGGTCGTGGCGTTGCTGCTCGTGGGTTCCGAGCGGGCCCGCGACCGCTGTGACGAGGCCACGCGGGGTACGTTCCTCGCCTCCTCCGCGCCCGATCCAGCTCTGCAGAGGCACGTGAGCGAGATGATCGCCGAGTGCTCGGGGGGCGAGGCGTTGACCGACATCGCGGTCGGGTTGCGCCTCGACCGCCCCCGTGCCGCCGTCCGCCTGGCCCACGCGGCGACCGACCGCGAGCCTGAGAGCTACAGCGCATGGGCGGTCCTCGCGATCGCCGCGCCGCCTGCAGAGGCCCGGTCCGCCGCGCGTCGGGCGCGCGCCCTCAACCCGCTCTCCGCTTCCGGCGCGGGTCCTTGAAGCGCAGGATCGGCCGCTCGACGACGTAGTAGCTCGCGGCCGCACAGGCGACCGTGAGCACGAAGCCGAGCAGCAGGAGCGGCACGAACCCGTCGGCCCCTCGCCCGATCAGCCAGGTCAGCGCACCCGTCTGCCAGAGGTAGATGCCGTAGGAGACGAGCCCCAGCCAAGCCACCACCGGCAGCGCGAGGAACCGCCGGACGCCACCTCGCCCGCGATCGCCGATCACCGCCGGGAGGATCAGCAGGACGCCGATCAGCGGCGACAAGACGTTGATCGCGTGGAACTCGAGCTCGCTGTAGGGCACCGACACCGACGGTGCGGGGACCACCGCCGCCAAGACGAGCAGCAGCGCAAGCGCACCGAGCCAAAGCGCGCCCGGATGCTCGCCGAGCAGGCGCACCCAGCGCGGCTCGTCCCCACGCTCGGCGAGCCAGACGCTGAGCACCGCGAGCGCCATCCCCGCCGCGAACCAGTCGAACAGGCCGGGCAGCGTGTAGGGCAGCAACGAGGGTCCCTCGCCCAGCACCGCCACCCGCAGCGCCAGGCACGCGACGGTGAGCAGCGCGAGGACCGCGAGCTCCAGTCGCAGCCGGCCACGCCGGCCGAGCCTCCGCCCCGCGTGCCGCAGCGCGAGCGCGTAGAAGGGGAGTGCGACGTAGAAGGTGGCCTCGACGCACAGCGACCACGCCTGCGAGATCCCCTGGGAGAAGGTCTCGAAGCTGTAGATTTGGCCGAAGCCGTAGAACACCCACCAGCGGTCGCCGAACAGCCCCGGCAACCCCGGATAGATCGCCAGCAGCGTCAGCGCCAGCCAGTAGGCGGGCACGATGCGCAGCACCCGGCGACGCATGAAGTCCTTGATCGCGGGGCCGTCGCGACCGGCGTAGTGGGCGGCGAAGTAGGGCCGGTAGAGCAGGAACCCGCTGATCACGAAGAAGACGGCGACGCCCATCTCGAGCCGCCCGAGCACGTCGCCCCACCAGCCGTCGTCGAGCAGACCGCCGAAGAACGCCGCGTGGAAGACGAGGATGCTCAGCGCGGCCAGCGCGCGCAGGCCGTCGATCAGCGGAAAGCGCGGGTTCCCCGGCGGTGGGGCGACCACCGGGTCCGTGTCGCGACGAGCGGACCGGCCGCTGACCGCCGCCGTCACGAGCGATCGTCTCCGATCACGGCGCCCGCGAGCATCAACGCCGGCAGCGCGAGCGCCGGCAGCTCCCAGTCCCAGTCGATCCCGGCGTGAACCGCGAGCATGGCCAGCGCCGCGCACGGTCCGGCGACGAGTGCCGGATCGCGCCGCGTCAGCCGCACCGCCGAGACCGCCGTCGCCGCGACGAACGCCGCCAGTGCCAGCAGCCCGACCAGGCCGAGCTCGGCAGCGGTCTCGAGGTAGAGCGAGTGAGCGTCGGACGCGCCCTCCCGCACGTCTCGCTCGCGCAGCCATTCGACGCGGAAGCCGGCGGTCCCGACTCCGATCGGCGGAGCGTCGGCGAACGCCCGCGCAGCGACGCGCCAGTAGTCGGCTCGGTTGCTGCCCAGGTCGGCGAGCCGCTCTGCGGTAGCGCCGCGGTGCGGTGGCGCGGCGCGATCGGCCGCGACGAAGACGAGCGCCGCGGCGATCGCCAGCGCGGCGCCCCAGCCGGCTGCCACGCGCCACCGGTGCCCAGCTCGCTCCCATGCCGGCCGCGCCTCCGGGATCACGAGCGCCAGCACGACCAGTCCGAGCGCCGCCGCGGCGAGCGCGCCACGCGAGTAGGTCAGGTAGAGCGCGCCGGCCGTAGGTACCGCGGCGATGCCCGACGCGAGCCGCAGCGTGGACGGCCGCGTGCGATCGGCCGCGATCCGTACGCAGAGCACCAGGCCGAAAGCCGCCAGCGCGCCCATCGCGTTCCAGTAGGTGAGCGGCTGATCGAGGCGACCGTCCGAGCCGGCGGAGGCCTTGACGTCGATCGCGCCGAGATCGCCCAGGAGGCCGTACCCGACCACCACGGCCGCCAGTCCGGCGAGCGCTACCTCGAGCGCCCGCACCAACGCGCGGCCGCGAAACGCGAAGACCGACAGCGGCAGCACGGCGGCGTAGAGCGCCAGGCGCAGCGCGTCCTCGCGCGCCGATCCGAGCAACGGCGCCCAGAGCAGCGAGAGCGCCGTCCAAGCGGCCAGGGCGAGCAGTCCCGCGAGCGCGACCCGCCCCACCTGCGCCGGCGGCACGAGCGACGGGCCCGCGGGCAGCACGGCGACGACGGCGACACCGACCCAGGCGGCGATCGCCATCCCGGTTCGCGGGTCGTGGAAGAAGCCCCCGGAGCGGAAGCAGAGCACCGCCGTCGCACACACCAGCGCGCCGCCGACCAGCGCCTGCGATATTGGCGGCCGTGTCGGTGCCGCGCTCACGGCTTCCGCTCCTCGCGGCGCTCTTCGGTGGCGCGCTCCTGATCTCCGCGTTCACGTTGCGACGCGGTGGAGCCGAGTTCGACGAGGGACTGGTGCTCCAGGCGGCTGCGCGCGTGGCGAGCGGACAGGTCCCCTACGCGGACTTCGCGTGGCCCTACGGCCCGGCTCATCCCTATCTGCTCGGCTGGTCGTTCGACCTCTTCGGTCCCTCGATGATCGGTTGGCGGGTGCTGCGTAGCCTCGTCGACGCCGCGGTCGCCGTGACGGTCTACGTTCTGGTGCGCCGCGAGGGCGGTCCCGGCTGGCTGGCGGCTGCGGGCTGGCTGATCGCGGCGTGCGCGATGGCGCAGCCCACGAGCGCGACGCCGTTCGCGCCGGCGCTGCTGCTCGCGCTGCTCGCGGTCGCCACGGCGACGAGTCAGCGGCCGCTGCCGGGCGGCGTGCTGATCCCCGCGGCCTTGACCGCCCTCACGGCGGCGTGGCGGCTCGACTTCGGCCTCTACGCGGGCGGCGCGGTGGTGGTCGCGCTCCTGCTCCAGGCTCCCACCGCCCGCGAGCGGGTGCGCGCGATCGCCACGTACTCGGCCGCCGCGATCGGGCTTGGCCTGCTCGCCTACCTCCCCTTCCTGCTCGCCATCGGTCCGGCCGACCTCTACGACGCGCTCGTCGGCGCCTCGCTGCGCGAGCGCGACTACTGGACGCTGCCGTTCCCGCTCGGCTACGACGGCGGGCTGACGCTGTGGCCGCCGGCCGACCTGGCGGAGGACGCCAAGGACCTGCTCGGCTTCTATGCGCCGCTGATCGTCGTCGCTGGCCTGGCCCTGCTCGTCACGTGGGGTGCCGTGAGAGCGCGCGCCGAGCGCGCGGTGCCGGCCCGCGCCGCAGCGCTCGCAGTGCTGGGCGTTGGCTGTCTGCTGTACCTGCTCTCGCGCACCGACGAGTTCCACGCGACGCCGCTGATCGTCGTGCTCGCGGCGACCCTCCCGGCGGCACTGGCGTGGCGTGGCGGCCGTGCAGCGTTGCGCGCCGCGCTGGTCGCCGTCATCGCCCTGCTGCTCGCCTACGGGTCGGCCAACCGGCTCTCGGCTCTGTTGCGCCCACCCGAGCTGGCAGCGATCGATCTGCCCGTCGCCGACGGTGCCGAGGCTCCGCCGAGCGAGGCGCGGGCGCTCGCCGGCATGGCGCGGCTCGTCCAGCACGAGGTCCCGCCGGGGCAGTCGATCTACGCGGTGACGCGCCGTTCGGATCTCGTCCGCTTCAACCAGCCGCTGATCTACGTCGCGGCCGGCCGACCCAACCCGACCCGCCACGACTACGCGATCCAGACTTCCGCCGCCGATCAGCTGGCGCTGACGCGCGAGCTGGCGGACGCCCGGCCGCGCGCGATCGTCCGCTGGAACGACGCGATATCCGTCGTGCGCGAGCCCAACCAGCGCGGGGAGCCGACCGGCTCGCGCGTCCTCGACCGCTGGATCGCCGATCGCTACCGCCTCCTCGAGCGCTTCGGCGACTACGAGGTCCTCGTCCCCCGAGCTGAGGGGTAGCCGGCCGCGGAGTGACCGTTCAGGCTGAGCCCGTTCGAGCCGTTGGCGCCATTGACCGCGGCTGCCCGCCGCGCGCTCGAGGCGATCTCGACCTGACGCGGGAAGGCCTCGCGGAACACGGCGCGGTCGAAGCGGCGGGCGTTCTCGACGCAGGCCCGGGGATCGACGGCCAGCGGGTCGAAGGTCGTGACGGCGTCGACCAGTCCCTCGACGCCGCCGCCCCAGAGTCGTCCGGTCACGCCGTCGACGACCGTCTCGAGTGCCCCGCCTGCGCCGACGGCCAGCACCGGCCGACCTGCGGCCTGAGCCTCGACCGCGGCGATGCCGAACTCCTCCACTGAAGTGACTACGACCGCTCGAGCGGTCGCGAGTTGCCTTGCCGCCTCCCCGTCTCCAAGCCGGCCGGTGAAGCGGACCGTGGGTCCAGCGAGTGCCCGCAGGCGACAGGCGTCCGGGCCGTCGCCGATCACGACGAGCGGGAGCCGGAGCCGATTGAACGCCTCGACGGCGATCTCGATCCGCTTGTGGGACATCAGCGCGGACAGCAGCACGTAGCTGTCGCCTACGTCGCCGGGCTCGAAGTGGCGCGTGTCGACGGGCGGGTAGACGACGGTCGACACGCGACCGAATGTCTCGGCGATGCGTGCCTGGGTGGTGTGGGAGTTGGTCAGGTAGCGGTCGACCCCTCCCGCGGCGCGGCGGTCCCACTCACGCCACCGTCGCAGGAACGAGCCCAACAGTGCTCGGCTGACGGGGTCGCGGCGCTCGGCGAGGGTGCGATCGAGCTCGTTCCAAGCGTAGCGGAAGGGGTTGTGGCAATAACAGACGTGGGTTGCCATGCCCGTCGGCACGGCGTGTGCCCATGCGCTGGAGCTCGAGATGACCAAGTCGTAGCCCGAGAGGTCGAAGGAGCGAATTGCCGCCGGGTAGAGCGGCAGCAGACCTCTGAACGTCCGCTTGCCGGGACGAACCCGTTGCAGGAACGACGTCTGGACGTTGCGACCGGCGAGGCGGCCCTCGGTGCCCTGCTCGTCGTAGATCGGTGAGAAGACGTCGGCGTCGGGGTATAGGTCGCAGATCTCGAGGAAGACGCGCTCAGCCCCTCTGACTCCGACCAGGAAGTCGTGTACCAATGCCACTCGGGGTACTGAGGCGAGCCTCAAATCAGCGGGCACGGTTCGAGTGTAGGCGCGAATGTAAAGGTCGAAACATGGGTTTATCCATCGCGTACACAGTGCCCCTCGCCGGTATGGACAAATACGCTCTGAACCGATCGACACGAGCGCTCGCCTCGGCCGTTCTCGCTCTGGTCGCGCTTGCCGTGGCGGTCCCGGCGGCATTCGCCCAGAGCGCGGGCGATCGCCAGTACGCCGATCCGCTCGGCGGCGGCAACAGCGGCCAGGACTCAGCGCCACAGCAGCCGCAGGGCAACGACACGCCCACCAGCAGCGACGACGTGCCGTCCGAGCCGGCGGCCGGCACCGACGACGCCACGCCCCTGCCTCCGGGCGTCGAGCCCGCCGTTGCCGACCCCGCGGCGACGTTGCCGCGCACCGGCGCGAGCGCGCCACTGCTCGCTCTCCTCGGCACGGCGCTACTCGCACTAGGCGCCGCGCTTCGACGACCGCCGTCCGCAGCTTCACGCCGTCCCTAGGGTTGAGGGGGCGATGCCCCGCGCGATCTGGCTGAGCTTCTCGCTCGCCCTCCTAGCCCTCACCCTGGCCGCGCCTGCCGACGCGCGCGTGCCGTTCGGCTTCGTCGGCGTGATGGCCGACGGGCCGATCGCCGAGGCCAGCTTCGACCCCGCCCCCGAGATGGACCTGATGGTCGCGAGCGGCGTCGAGAGAGCGCGCGTCGTCTTCCACTGGTCGACCGCCCAGCCGCTGCAGACCGCACCACCGAGCTTCGCCCGCTTCGACGCCCTCGTGGGCAACGCCGCCGCGCGCGGGATCAGGGTGCTGCCCGTCGTCACCAGCGCGCCCGCCTGGGCGGCCAAGTACCCGGGCGAGTTCGCGTCGCCCCCAGCCGGGACGGCGGACTACGCCGGCTTCCTCCGCGCGCTCGTCGGGCGCTATGGGCCGAACGGCAGCTTCTGGGCAGCGAACCCGGCGCTGCCCCGCCGGCCGATGCGCATCTGGCAGCTCTGGAACGAGCCGAACCTGCGCACCTCCTGGAGCGACCGCGACTGGCCGGCGCCCTACGTCGCGCTGCTGCGTGCAGGACGCACCGCACTCAGGGCCGCCGATCCCGGAGCGCGGATCGTGCTCGCAGGGCTCGCCAACTACAGCTGGCGCAGCCTCGCGGCGATCTACCGCGTCCGCGGCGCGCGCAAGCTCTTCGACCAGGTGGCTATCCACCCCTACACCCGTGAGGTCCCAGGGCTCGTCACCATCCTCCGCCGCGTCCGCCACGTGATGGCGAGCAACGGCGATCGGCGCAAGCGGATCGCCGTGACCGAGTTCGGCTGGCCGTCGGCGAAGGGCAGGGCGAAGGGCTTCGGCATCGAGACGACCGAGCGCGGGCAGGCTCGCAAGGCGGCGGCCGCCTTGACCCTGCTCGCCCGCGAGCGCAGGCGGCTGAAGCTCGCCGGCCTCTTCTGGCACAACTGGATCGGCACAGACCGCGGCTCCGGATCGATCTGGCCCTACTCGGGCCTGCGCCGCCAGGAGCCGAGTGGCGCGGTCACCTCCAAACCGGCTCTCGCCGCATTCCGCCGCGCCGCCCTCCGCCTGGAGGACTGTCGCCGCAAGGGCTCCACCGCCGCTCGCTGCGCCCGCCGGTAGGGTTCCCACCCGTGCGCTTTCCGGCCTTGACAGCGGTCGCGGCCGTGCTCATCTTCGCAGGCTGCGGATCGGACGACCCGTCGGCCACCGGAAACTCCGCAGGGGACGGCGAGCCATCCGCCGGGCAGACCAAGGGCGTCGCGGACGGTCCGATGACTCCGAGACGCTACGAGCAGCTCGAGGATCTGTACGAAGCGGGAATCGAGTCGGAGAAGGCCGGCGCCGTGGGCGAGTTCCGCGCCTCCACGCGCATCCTGCTCCGCGCCTGCGACCGGGTCGATCGCGACGACAGACTGCTCGCCGCCGTCACCTTGGACTGCGATCAGGCGTTGAGCGAGCTCCACGCGATCTTCGGCGAGGACTGCTCCAGCCCTGAGTCCTGCGCGCCGTTGGCACGCCGCGGCGCACGCGCCGCGAGGCAGTCGATCGAGACGGGGCGCGAGACGAACGACGTGATCGCCGACGAGGTCGACGACGTGGCGTGCCGGGATGCTCTGATGTCTTCCGACCGCTACCTCACGGCGCTGAGCAAGCTCGCCGACGCGTTGGACGACCTGGCAGCCACGATCGACGAGAACGGCGACATCGACGCCGCGCAGGCACGGCTCGACCGTGCCTCGGCCGCGATCGAGGCGCTCCCCTCGGCGCGCGCGATGCTCAGGCGGTTCCAGCGCGCGTGTGCGCCGTCCGCGTGAGCGCGAGCAGCTCGCCGAGCAGGCGCCGCTCGAGCGCCCAGGTAAGGCCGCCGGTGACGGCGACGAACAGCGCCAGCTGAGCGATCGCCTCGACGGCCTCGCGCTCGCCACCCCCGAGCGCCGCCCGAACCGCCAGCACCGCCGCGACGCCGACGGCGGCCGGCACCACGCCGCGCAGCGCGATCCGCGCCAGTCCGATCTCTGGGAACAGCGCACGGACGTAGTGCTCGCGCACGGCGAGCATCGCGAGCGAGACGGCGACCCTGCCGGCCACGAACCCCTCGAACCCCCATAGGAGCAGGCCGGGAACGGCGAGCCCGAGGAACGTCGTCACCATCGCCGCCGACTCGACGGCCTGAGGCGCCGTGTCGGCCCGGGCCCGGTAGAACGAGAACCAGACGTAGCCGACCTGCTGGAGCGCCGCGGCGCCCGCGAGCCCCTGGATCAGCAGCACCGCGGGCTCCCACTCGTCACCGAGCAAGAGCTGCACGAGGTCGGGCGCGAAGAGGATCAGCGCACCGCAGAACGGCAGCGCCCAGATCAGCGTCAGCCGGCTCGCAGCGACGAAGATCCGCCGCTGGGCGTCCGGACGGTCGACGACGGCGCAGATCGCCGGGTAGATCGTGGTGGCGACGATCTGGTCGGCGCGGTCGGCGTAGCGCGTGAGCGTGAACGCCAGGGTGATGAATCCGGCGGCCGCCAGCCCGCCCTCGACGTCGAAGGCGAGGACCTGCCCCTGCTGGACGATCAGCAGCGCGAGGGCGGTCACGAAGATCGGCCAGGAGAAGCTCAGGTAGCGCCGGGCAGCGGCGCGGTCGAAGACGGGCCGTAGCGGGTACGGCGAGATCGCGACCCCCGCGATCACCGCGACGAGGTTCCCGCAGAACGGCCCGATCACCAGCGCCCAGACGCTGTCGGTGACGATCGCCAGCGGGACCGTCACGAGGAACGTGACGAGCGGGATCGCGAACTGGAGCAGTCGCACGCGCAGGAAGTCCATCCGGCGGAAGAAGACCCACTGGGGAGCCTGCAGCGAGAAGGCGAGCGGCAGGTAGGCGACGGCGAGGGTCAGGCCGAGCAGCTCGTCGTCGCCGTAGACGACCGCGACGAGCGGGGCGAGCGCCACGATCAGCACGGTGCCCAGGAGCCCCAAGCCCAGCTCGACCCCGAACGCGCGGCGGAACTCGCCCTCCTGATCCTCGGCGGCCTGCTGGACGAACGCCTCGTCGATCCCGACACGACGCAGCTGGACGATCGTCATCGCCGTCGTGGTCACGATCCCGTAGAGCCCGATCGCGACCGGGCCGAGCAGCGCCGTCACGATCAGCCCCTGCAGCAGGGCGAGTCCCTCGCCACCGCCGAGGAAGAGCGCGTTGAGCACCCCGCCGCGCGCCGTGCGCCCGCGCAGCTCGTCGACCGGGAAGCCGAGCCGCTCCTCCCCTTCGCTCACCAGCGCCTCCGCAGGCCGAGCCACGTCCCCTCGAGCAGCCCGCGCAGCTTGGCGGTCGCGATCCGCGCCCGGACGGCGGACCGCTGCCCGAGCGCGCTCGCCGCCATGTCGAGCACGTCCACGAGACCCCACGCCCACAGCCGCAGCGCACCGCGATCGCCGCCGCGCAGGTGCTTGCAGGCGAAGCCGGCCCAGGCGCGCGAGTAGCCGCGCTGGAGCGCCACGACCTCGTCGGGCGAGCGCCACTGGTCGTGGGTCGCCCGGACGCTCGGCGTCAGCAGGGCCACGCCGCCGGCCCGCAGCAGCCGGTGGTTGAAGTCCATGTCGTCGGCCGCCGGGAAGTCCGCGACCCCCGGGCCGAACCGCTCGTCCCAGCCGCCGAGCCGGCGTGCGGTGTCGGTGCGCACGCAGAACAGGACGCCGAACCCGATCGTGCCCGGCAGCGTGCGCGCGCCGCGGCGGATCGTGCGCCGCTCGACCGGGAACGTCGTCACCGGCGGCAGCTCGCCCTCGCTCGCGCCACCGCCGACGTGGCCGGCAACGCAGTCCGTGCTGGGGTGGGTCGCGATCTCCTCGGCGAGGGCCACGCCGAAGTCGGGCTCGACGAGGCAGTCGTCGTCGACGAACGCGACCCAGTCGGTCTCGACGGCGGCCAGAGCGAGGTTGCGTGCCCGCGAGAGCCCGCGGCCGCGGTCGTACAGGATGCGCAGCCGCCCGTCATGCTCGCTGCGCAGGGTCAGCTCGTCGGAGCGGGAGTCGCCCTGATCGACGACCAGCAGCGGCACCCCGGGAGCGCCCCGGTCGAGTGCGTCGAGCGTCGCGCGCACCTTCTCCGGCCGACCACGAGTGCAGACCGCAACCGTGATGGTGGGTGTCGTATCGCTCATCGCTGCGCGGGGCAATGGTAGGTTCGATGCGAGTGTCGACGTCCCCGCAGGCGCTGTTCGTCAGCTACACGTCGCTCCTCGGGGGGGCCGAGCTGATCCTGCTCGACCACGCTACGGCCCTGACCGGACCGGCGGTGATCGCCTGCCCCGAGGGACCGCTCGCCGAGGCTGCACGCAGCGCCGGGGTCGAGGTGGTCACCTTGCGCCGCCGGCGGATGGAGCTGCGCGCGAGCGCCCGCGACCGGCTGGCGATGCCGCTGCGGATGGGCGCCCAGAGCCGCGAGGTGCGGCGCATCGTGGCCCAGCTGCGGCCGGGCTGCGTGGTCGGCTGGAGCATGCGCGGACTGCTGTCGAGCGCCGGCGCGCTGCGCGGCCTGAAGCCCGCGCGGCCGCTCGTCTTCCATCACAACGACCTGCTGCCGAGCCCGCTCGTCGGCCGGGCGGTGAAGGCCGCTGCGCGGCGCGCCGACCTCGTGATCGCGCTCTCGCAGGCGATCGCCGAGGACCTCGACGACGATGGGCTGCTGGGCACGCCCGTCGAGGTCGTGCGCCCCGGCGTCGACCTCGCCCGCTTCAGGCCTTCCGGCCCTCCACCGGCAGTCCCGCCGACGGCGCTGCTGCTCGGCGCGATCGTCGACTGGAAGCGCCCCGACCTGGCGCTCGAGGCGGTCGCGCTCGCCGCGCGCGAGCTGCCGGATCTGCGCCTGCGTGTCGCCGGCGCGCCGCTTGCAGACTCTGGACACGCCCTGCTGACCGCTTTGGAGCGCCGCGCCCGGCAACCTGACCTCGTCGGCCGCATCGAGTTCCTCGGTGCCGTCGAGGACGTGGCCGCTCTGCTCGCCGAGACAACCTGCCTCCTCCACTGCTCGGATCGCGAGCCCTACGGGATGGCGCTCGTCGAGGCGCTCGCGAGCGGCCGGCCGGTCGTCGCGCCGGCAGCGGCCGGTCCCGCCGAGATCGTCGATCCGAGCTGCGGCGTGCTCTACCCAGCCGGCGACGCGGACGCGGCCGCCGCTGCGCTGGTCGACGCGATCCGCCGCGCGGAGCCGCTCGGGCGCGGCGCCCGTGCGCGCGCCGAGGCGGTGTTCGACCAAGCGATCGCCCGCGACGGCTTCCGCACCCTGATCGACGACCTGGCCGTATGACCGGACTGGTCGCCGTCGACGCGCGCGCGGCGATCCGGCCCGAGGCCGGCGGCGTGGAGCGCGTGACGCGCGAGCTGACGAGTCGCCTGCCGGCGCTGCGCCCCGAGCGCTACCGCGTCCTCGCCCCGCCGCCGCGCCTCGCCCACCGCGCCGGCCACCTCTGGGAGCAGATCGCGCTGCCCGTTCGCGCCCGCGACGCCGAGCTGCTCCTCTGCCCCGCGAACGCCTCGCCGATCGCGGGGCGCCGCAACGTCGTCTTCGTCCACGACCTGGCGGCGCTGGTCGAGCCGGACTGGTACGGCGGCGCATACGGTCGCTGGCACCGTCGGCTGCTGCGCGCCGCCGCACGCCGGGCACGGCTGGCGATCGTGCCGTCGGAGACCGTGCGCGACGAGCTCGTGGACCGGCTGGCGATGCCACGGGAGCGGATCGCCGTCGCGCCGCTCGGGGTCGATCCAGCCCAGTTCCACGGCGGGATCGCTGCCGACCCGCTGCGCCGACGCCTCGCGCTCGAGCGGCCGTACGTGCTGGCCGTGGGCACCGCGATCGCACGCAAGAACCTCGGCCTGCTCGATCGCGCCGCCCCAGCACTCGCGGACGCCGGGCTCGACGTAGTCGTCGCCGGCGGCGACCGGGGCTACATGCGCGGCGACGCGGTCGCGGCCGGCGCGCGGCGGCTCGGCCACGTCGCCGAGCGCGACCTCGCGGCGCTGTACGCCGGCGCGGCTGCGTTCGCGCTCCCCTCGCTCTACGAGGGATTCGGACTGCCCTGCATCGAGGCGATGGCCTGCGGCACGCCCGTCGTGACGACCGACCGAGGCGCGCTGGCCGAGACCTGTGGCGACGCCGCGCTCTACGTCGATCCGGGCGACCCCGATGCGCTCGCCCGCGCCTGCCTGCTCGCCGCGCACGACGCAGCTACCCGGGAGCGGCTCGTCGCTGCCGGCCATCGACGCGCTGCTGGCCTGACCTGGGATCGCACGGCGCGCGCGGTCGACGGCGCCATCGGCTCCGCTCTCGCCTGACCCTGCGGCGAACGCCGATGCGTCGAGGACCGGCGCGACGGGCACAGATGAGGGATACCCTGGGGTCGGGAGGCGCTGCTGACCCCGTACAGCAGAAAGGACGCCTACACATGAATCGCACGTCGGCTCGCCGCTCGCTCGCGGCATTCCTCGCCTTGACTGCGCTCACGGCGATCGTTCCCGCAGCAGAGGCCGCCAAGGCCAAGAAGAAGCGGTCGACCAACGTGACCGTCATGACCCGCAACCTCTACCTGGGCACCGATCTGATCCCGATCGCGCTCGCCCCGAACCGACCCGCCTTCGAGGCCGCCGCCTCGGCCGGCTTCGCCCAGGTCAAGGCGACCAACTTCGCCGCCCGCTCGAAGCTGATCGCGAAGGAGATCAAGCGGACCAAGCCGGACTTGATCGGGCTCCAGGAGACCGCGCTCTGGCGCACGGGCCCGAAGGACGGGACCGCCACCCGCGCCGGAGACGTCCAGATCGACTACCTCGCACTGCTGCGCAAGGCGCTCAAGCAGGCCAAGCTCAAGTACTCGGTGGTCCGCGTCACCAACGAGGCCGACATCGAGGGCCCGCTGCAGGAGAACCTCGACGTCCGGCTGACGATGCGCGACGTGATCCTCGCCAAGAAGCGCGACGGGATGAAGGTGCGCAAGCGCGGCGGCGGCAACTACACGGCCGCCCTCGCGATCCCGACCGTCGCCGGGACGTTCACCTCGCGGCGCGGCTTCGCGTTCGCCGATCTCAACCTCAACGGCAAGCGCTTCCGCTTCGTCAACACGCACCTCGAGGCCTACGGCGATCAGTTCCGCACCCCGCAGGCGCAGCAGCTGGTCGGAGGCGCAGCGGGCAAGAGCGGCCGGGTGATACTCGTCGGCGACATGAACTCGGACCCCAACGGGGACGAGCCGAACGCTTTCAACACGCTGATCGCGGCCGGCTTCACCGACACCTGGGCACGTCTGCATCCGGGCGACCCCGGCCTGACATCGGGCCTGAACGCGGACCTCAAGGACCCGCCGAGCCCGAACCCGTTCGACGACAGCCGGATCGATCACGTCCTCTACAAGGGCAAGATCCGTCCGCTGAACTCGACGATTGTCGGCAAGAACCCGGCCAACAGCCGCACGAGCAGCGGACTGTGGGCATCGGATCACGCTGGGGTGGTAACGAAGTACAAGCTCAAGTAGCGTTCGGGGGCGGATGAGTTCCGACTTGTCATCCGCCCCCGCTTACGCCACCCATGAGGTGAGCAACCAGGCGCCGCCCCTGGCGCCGTACAACGTCTTCGAGGCCGACCCGGCCTTGCGCGAGGCGGTCGAGCGCGAGGGCGCAGGCTGGGGCGTCGACCGCCTGCGCGACACCGGCGAGCTCGCCGGCAGCGTCGAGGCGATCGCCCACTCCGAGCGCTCCGAGCGCAACGAGCCGGTTCTGCGCACCCACGACCGCTACGGCAACCGGATCGACCACGTCGAGCTCGACCCGTCGTGGCACTGGCTGCTGCGCCAGGCGATCGAGCGCGAGTGCCACGGCCTGCCGTGGCGCGACCCCCAGCCGGGCGCGCACACGGTCCGCGCCGCGCTGTTCATGGTCTGGTCGCAGGTCAGCGCCGGTGTGATGTGTCCCGTCTCGATGACCCACGCGGTGATCCCGGCGCTGCGCGAGAGCCCCGAGCTCGCCGCCGAGTGGGAGCCGCGTCTGGTCAAGCCGATCTACCAGGACGGCGGCGCGCTGGCCGGCATGGCGATGACCGAGAAGCAGGGCGGCTCCGACGTCCGCGCCAACACCACCAGGGCCGTTCCCGCCGGCGACGGGATGTGGGAGATCACCGGCCACAAGTGGTTCTGCTCCTACCCGCCCTGCGACGTCTTCCTGACCCTCGCCCAGACCGACGAGGGACTCTCCTGCTTCCTGATCGAGGGACCGGAGCGCGATGGCGGTCAGCCCGGCTTCCGCATCCAGCGGCTCAAGGACAAGCTCGGCACGCGCTCGCTGCCGTCGTCCGAGGTCGAGTTCCACGCCGTGCCCAGCCGCCTTGTCGGCGAGGAGGGTCGCGGGATCCAGACGATCATCCGGATGGTCAACCACACCCGGCTCGACTGCCTGCTCGGCTCGACCGCGTCGATTCGCTACGGGACCGTGCAGGCCGTCCACCACGCCCGTCACCGCTCGGCGTTCGGCAAGCTGCTCGCCGAGCAGCCCGCGATGCGCAACGTCCTGGCAGACCTCCAGCTCGAGTCCGAGGCCGCGACCGCGACCGCGATGCGGATCGCCCGCTCCTACGACGACGCCGACGCGCCGTTCCGCCGCTTCGCCACCGCCGTCACCAAGTACTGGATCTGCAAGCGCGCGCCGCAGCACGCGATCGAGGCGCTCGAGTGCCTCGGCGGCAACGGCTTCGTCGAGGAGTCCGGGATGCCGCGGCTCTACCGCGACAGCCCGCTGAACTCGATCTGGGAGGGCTCGGGCAACGTCGCCGCGCTCGACGTCCTGCGCGCGCTCGTCAAGGAGCCCGAGGGCCTGCCGGCCTTCCTGGCCGAGGTCGAGCTCGCCGCCGGCGCGGACGCCCGCCTGGATGCTCACGTCGCGAAGATCAAGGACCGCGTCGCCGGCTTCATGGCCGAGGGCGCCGATCCCCAGTGGGAGGCCCGCGGCCTGGTCGAGGACCTCGGCCTCGCCCTCCAGGGCTCGCTACTCGTCCGTGACGCGCCACCGGCCGTCGCCGACGCCTTCTGCGCCGCCCGCCTCACCAGCGACTCCGGCCGCGTCTTCGGCACCCTGCCGAAGGGCGTCGACGCCGAGACGCTGATCGCCCGCGCGCTCCCTGCGTAACGCTTTTGTCAGCGAGCCTTGACGCTTGCAATCTCGTAGTCATACTTTGTAGGTATGACTTATCGAGTGGGCGCCAAAGGACAGGTCGTCATACCCAAGCCGATCCGTGACCAGATCGGCCTGCTCCCCGGTGAGGAGGTCGACTTCTCCGTCGAGGACGGGCGGATCGTGATGGAGCCGCGGCGACAGCGACCCACGCTCGGTGGCCGCTTCAAGAGGACCGGGATGGCGGCCCGCCTACTCGAGGACCGGGCCCAGGAGCCCCGATGAGCGCCTGCCTCGACTCATGGGCCGTCCTCGCCTGGCTCGACGGGGATCCACCCGCCCACGAGCGCGTCGAGCGAGTGGTGCCCTCGCAGCCGGTCATCAGCTGGGTCAACGCCGTCGAGGTCTACTACCGAGTCGAGCGTGACCACGGCCGCAGTGAGGCCGACGGGGTGCTTCGCGAGCTGCGCCCGCTGTTCGACCTCGATCTGCCTGGGACGGGGCGCATGATCGAGACGGCGCGGCTCAAGGCCACGTTGGCGATCGCGCTCGGCGACTGCTTCGCGATCGCCACGGCGGCGGCTCGCGATCTGCCGCTGCTCACCGGGGACCCCGAGATCCTCGAGTGCGACGACCTGCCATGCCGGGTCGAGGACCTGCGCGCCCCGCCCGCCTAGCCCGGCTCGCTGATCACAAGCACCTGGCGCCCAGAGCGCTGGACGAGCTCGAACGGGAGGCTGCCGAGCAGGCGCTTGATCATGCCCTTGCGGCGGCTGGACCCGACGACGATCAGGTCGGCGTCGATCTCGTCGGCGTACTCGATCGCGGTCGGCGCGGCAGGACCCGAGCGGGCGATTGCGTTCGCCCCCACCCCGTGCTCGGCGAGCCGGTCGGCGATCCGCTGGGCGGTCTCCGCTGCCTTGCGCACCGTCTCGGTCCGTGGCAGCGCCTCGAAGCGCTGGCTCTCGACGTCGTCGACAGCGAGCACGGTGACCTCGGCGCCGGTCTCGCCCGCCAGCTGGACAGTCGGCTCGATCAGCCACGGCTCGTCTGCTCCCGCGATCGACACGACGAGGATCCGCTTCATGACGTCCTCTCCCTGCCCAGGGCTACCCGGTTCACACCCCAGAGCACCACGCCCAGCCCGAGCAGCAGCGCCGCCCGCAGCCCGACGGCCGCGTCGTCGGAGAGCGTGTCGTAGATCAGCACGAGCGACACCACGGCGCCGAGGATCGGCGCGATCGCCGGCGCGCGGAAGTGGTCCGAGTCGACCTCGTCGCGGCGCAGGACGAGGACCGTGACGTTCACGACCGCGAACACCGCGAGCAGCAGCAGGACGGTCGTGTCGGCCAGGTCGCTGATGTCACCGGTCGAGATCAGCACGACCGCGAGCGCAGTGGTGAACGCGATCGCGATGTGCGGCGTGCGGCGCTCGCTGAGCACACGCGCGAAGGGCGCCGGCACGATGTTGCGCCGCGCCATGCCGTAGACGAGCCGCGAGGCCATGATCATGTTGATCAGCGCGCCGTTCGCCACGGCGAGCAGCGCGATGAACGCGAACAGCTTCGGCGAGATGTCGAGCGGGCCGCGCTCGACGACCTCGAGCAGCGGGCCGCTGGAGTCGCTCAGCTGGCCGGTCGGGACGACCATCGACGCGGTCATCGTCACGAGCAGGTAGATCACGCCGGCGATCGCGAGGCCGCCGAACAGCGCCCGCGGGTAGGCGCGCACCGGGTCGCGCGTCTCCTCGGCCACGTTGACCGAGTCCTCGAAGCCGATCAGTGCATAGAAGGCGAGCGAGGCGCCGCCCATGATCGCCACGAAGACGCTCTCGCCCTCCTTGAACTCGAAGTTGCGCGAGAAATCGCCCTCGCCCTGACCGAGCGCGGCGATCCCGACGGCGACGATCAGCAGCAGGCCGAGCACCTCGACCCCGGTCAGGACCATGTTGACCTTGACCGACTCCGCGATCCCACGCAGGTTCACCGCTGCGACCACGAGGATGAAGCCGATCGCCACGGCCACGAGCGGCAGGTCGACGAACTGCTCGAAGTAGTCGCCGGCGAAAGCGCGTGAGAGCGTGCTGGCCGAGGTGATTCCCGACGCCATGACCGCGAAGCCGACCATGAAGGTCAGGAACGGCACCTTGTAGGCGCGGTCGACGTAGAGCGCCGAGCCGGCCGCCTGCGGGTACTTCGTAACCAGCTCGGCGTAGGCGAAGGCGGTCAGCACCGCGAGGATCAGCGCGGCCGTGAAAGCCGTCCAGATGGCGCCACCGACCTCGGCTCCGACTGCGCCGACGAGGGCGTAGATCCCGGCTCCGAGCACATCGCCGACGACGAAGACCAGCAGCATCCGCGTGCCGAGCACCCGCCGCAGTGGGCTATCGGACACCTGTCGAGTGGGCGTTGCCTCCACGTTTTGCGGGTACCCCATTGGGCAGAGAACCAGTCTGCCGGCAATTTCGTACCCATAGAAGAGGTCCCGCGGCCGCCATCCCCCCCCCCGATAGTCAACTTACCTATCGTAAGCTATACTACTCCCAGAGCGCGACATGAAAGGAACCATCACGGCAGAGAACAGCGGCATCACCACGGACCTGTCCACCGATTCGATCCAGCAGTTCATGAACGAGGCGGCGCGCCACCCCCTGCTCACGGCACAGGAGGAGGTCGAGCTGTCCAAGCGCGTCGAGAAGGGCGATCTCGCAGCCAAGGAGCGCATGATCAACGCGAACCTGAGGCTCGTGATCTCGATCGCGCGCAAGTATCAGGGCCAGGGGCTCCCCCTCGGCGACCTGATCCAGGAGGGCATGCTCGGCCTGATCCGCGCGGTCGAGAAGTTCGACTGGCGCAAGGGCTTCAAGTTCTCCACCTACGGCACGCTCTGGATCCGCCAGGCGATCGGACGCGGGCTCGCCAACTCGAGCCGCACCGTCCGCCTCCCCGTCCACATCGCCAGCCAGGCGCGCAAGATCCGCGACACCGAGCGCGACCTCGCCGCGAAGCTCGAGCGCGAGCCGACAGCCGAGGAGATCGGCGACGTGATCGGCATGACGGCGGTCGAGGTCGACGACATCCGCGCCGCCGACCGGACCCCGACCAGTCTCGATCGCGGTGTTGGCGACGCGGAGGAGACGGCGCTCGGCGACCTGATCGCAGACGACTCGGCGACCCCCGATCAGGAGGTCCAGCAGGACCAGGGCGAGCGCACGGTCCGCCAGGTCGTGCGCAAGCTCCCCAGCCCGGAGCGCGACGTGCTCACGCTGCGCTTCGGCCTCGGCGGGACCGAGGCAGTGGCGCTCCGCGAGACCGGCCGCCGGCTAGGCCTGTCCGCCGAGCGCGTCCGCCAGATCGAGGACCGCGCCCTGCGCAAGCTCGCCGACCACGGCGAGCTCGCCGCCCTCCGCGACGCCGCCTGAGGGCGGCGTCGCGCCTAGCGGCGCTTCTTCGGCTTGGGCTTGACCTTCATCGTCACGCCGACCTGCGCGTTGACGACGCGCTCAGCACCGGCGCGGGGGCTGGTCGACTTGACGATCAGCTTCTTGCCCCTGCTGCCCTTCGGCTTCTTGACCTTGCCGAGCTTGCACCTCGCCTTCTTCAGCGCGCTCTTGGCCTTCGCAAGCGCCTTGCCCTTGAGCTTCGGGACGACGCACTTCTCGGGCGGGGGCGTGACCTCGGTATAGCTGAGTGCCGCTGAGCACGCCGAGCGATTCGCCGCAGTGTCGGTGGCATTGGCCGAGAAGGCGCGCGTCGAGTCGTCCGGAACCGACACCGCAATCCCAAGCGACCCGAACGACGCCGCCGAGACGGTCGCGAGCGGCGCTCCGCCGCAGCCCGCGCCGCTGTAGACACGCACCGTCGAAAGCTCCTCGGCCGTACCGCGCACCTTCGGGGCGTTGTTGTCGGCCGGCGAGGCGGGCGTGCTCGCGAGCTGCGGCGGCGCCGGCGCCTGGTCGTCGAACTCGTCGAGCGCTTGCGAGGCGTTGAGCCGCCCGCCGGTGGCGACCAGCCCATCGAGCGCCGTGACCGGATCGACGCTGTCCAGCAGCGCATCGCGCACCTGTGCCACGGTCGCCGCGGGCCGTTGCGAGAATAAAAGGCTCGCGACTCCGGTCACGTGCGGCGCCGCCATCGACGTGCCGGCCAGCAGCTCGTAGTTTCCGACTGACGACGTCGGCGAGTCGTAGCAGTCGACCTCGAGGTCGTCCAGCCAGGCGCCGTTCGACGCCGTCGGCGCGCTGCCGCTCGTGAAACGGAAACGGAGCTTGATCGCGCCGCCGGCCAGGCCAGCGATCGGCACCGTGAAGAACCTGATCGGAACGGAGCCCGGCGTGCTGCCCGGCGAGCTGGTGAAGACGCTGACGTCGTTGCGCAGCACCGTGTAGCTGAAGCTGCCACCGGTTCCGAGCGACAGGAAGCGCATTCCGCTGAGCGTGCACGAGCCCACCCCCGCGGGGAGGCTGAACCCGGTCGTCAGCGTCGACTCGTAGACCGTGCTCGCCTCCGGCGCCGAGCCGTCGGAGTCGGTGATCCCGAAGGAGGTCAGAGGCGCGTCGTCGGAACGGTCGAAGCCCTCTGCTCCGGTCGCCGACCACTTGCTCGCCAAGTCGTTGGCCGTGAACGACTCGCTGTAGCGGTTGCTGGTCGGGTAGGAGCTCAGGACCTCCGTCCCCGGGGCGGCGAGGTCGACGGAGGTCGCTCCCCAGTCGGAGAAGCTGGCCAGCTCGTCGGCCTGGTCGGTCGCAGCGACGCAGACGACGTTGTCGACGGTCCCAGGCGGAACGGCCTCGACCGTCGGCCGGTAGTCGCACGGATAGTGGTGGTTGGTCTCGTTGTTCTCGGCGTCGTTGCCGGCCGAGATCACGTAGAGCGTCTCCGGGCTCGCGGCGAGCGCATTGACCTCGACCTGCGAGAAGTTCGTGCCGCCGAGCGACATGTTGGCGACGCGCGCGCCGTTGTCGTTGGCGTAGAGGATCGCCTCGATCTCCGCCGAGACCGCGCAGCGCGTGCCGCTGAAGACGACCGAGTGCGCGCAGACTCGCAACGGCATGATCCGTACGTCCTGGGCGACGCCGGTGATCCCAACGCCGTTGTTGCCCTTGGCGCCGATCGTCCCCGCGACGTGGGTGCCGTGGCCGCCGGAGGTGACGTTGTCGTCGTTCGGATCGCTGTCGGGGCTCTGGCTGTCGTAGTTGTTGCCAACGAAGTCGTAACCGCGGCGATCGTCGACGTAGCCGTTGAGGTCGTTGTCGGTACTGTCGCCGGCGATCTCGTCGGTGTTCGTCCAGGCCACGGGCCC
>Ga0190265_10000442_pt1 | contig 29707 bp, 27 predicted proteins | sample Popmic124T_FD_133135 | JGI IMG/M metagenome (GOLD analysis project Ga0190265, IMG submission 133135) | Populus adjacent soil microbial communities from riparian zone of Indian Creek, Utah, USA - 124 T | ecosystem: Environmental > Terrestrial > Soil > Riparian zone | place: USA: Utah | collected...
CCGCTCGCGCACGATGTCCATGTGCAGCAGGCCGAGGAAGCCGCAGCGGAAGCCGAAGCCGAGCGCCTGGCTGGTCTCGGGATCCCAGGACAGCGCCGCGTCGTTGAGCGAGAGCTTCTCGAGTGCGTCGCGCAGGTCGGCGAAGCGGTCCGTCTCGACCGGGAAGAGGCCGCAGAAGACCATCGGCTTGACCTCGCGATAGCCGGGCAGCGGCTCGGCGGCGGGACGCGCCTTCGTCGTCAGCGTGTCGCCGACCCGCAGCAGCGACACGTCCTTGATCCCGGTGATGATGTAGCCGACCTCGCCGGCCTGCAGCTCGTTCACCGGCGTCATCTGGGGTCCGAAGAAGCCGATCTCGTCGATGTCGGCCTGGGTCCCGGTCTGCATCGCTGTGATCGCCGCCCCGCTGCGCAGCACGCCGTCGACGACGCGGACGTAGGCGATCACGCCGCGGTACTGGTCGAACTCCGAGTCGAAGATCAGCGCGCGCGGCGGCGCGGCGCCGTCACCCGCCGGCGAGGAGACGTTCGCGACGATCGCCTCCAGCACCTCGGTGACCCCCTCGCCGGTCTTGGCCGACATCCGGATCACTCCGTCGGCGGGCTCGCCGAGCAGCTCCGAGATCTCGCCGGCGACACGCTCGGGCTCGGCGCCCGGCAGGTCGATCTTGTTCATCACCGGGATCAGCTCGAGGCCGGCGTCGACGGCGAGGTAGGTGTTCGCGACCGTCTGCGCCTCGACTCCCTGCGAGGCGTCGACGACCAGCAGCGCGCCGTCGCACGCGGCCAGCGAGCGCGAGACCTCGTAGGTGAAGTCGACGTGGCCGGGCGTGTCGATCAGGTGCAGGCGGTAGGTCTCGCCGTCACGCGCCGTGTACTCGACGCGCACGGCCTGGGCCTTGATCGTGATCCCGCGCTCGCGCTCGAGATCCATCGAGTCGAGCAGCTGCGGCCGGTGGTCGCGCGCCTCGACGGTCTTGGTCACCTCGAGGATGCGGTCGGCCAGGGTCGACTTGCCGTGATCGATGTGAGCGATGATCGAGAAGTTGCGGATGTTCGAGGCCGGGGCGCTCACTGCCGCTGATTATGCGGGGTGACCGTCGACGGGCTCGCGTCCCGGCCGTTCCGCGGCGCCCGGCCGGCTCGCGCGCCTTCAGCTGCGAAGGGCGCGCAGCAGCACGTCGACCTGCTCCTGCTTGCGCATGATCATGTGCTCGAGGCGGTGCTCGACGGCCTCCGACGCGGCCTCGCGACCGGTCGGCTCGATCGCGTCCTGCAGCGCGGTCAGCGCCTCGGCCTCGCAGTCGATCAGCCGTCGCAGCGCCTGCTCGGGGTCGGAGTCGAAGCGCGGCGGCGCAACCTGATCGGTCGGGTCGCCTCCGAGCGCGGCGATCTTCTCCACCAGCCTGCGCGCGTCGTCGATCTCGGCGCGCGCGAACTCGCCGAAGCGCTCCGCGAGCAGCTGGTGCTCGAGGCCGGTGATGCTGCCGCCGGTCAGCGTGTACTGGAGCGCGGAGCGTGCCTGGAGGCGCAGCGCCGCGTTGAGCCGGTCGATCTGCTCGTCCACGTCCATCTGCTCATCGGCCATGGACTGCCGCTACCCGGAGTGGCCGCGCGCTACTCGTCGGGCGCGCCCGACGGCTCGGCGACGGCGCGGATCGGGACGGGCGCGTCGAGGAGCTCGAACGCGAGCCGCGTGGCAAGGGCCATGATCGTGATCTGGGGATTGACGCCGAGCGAGCTCGGGACGACCGAGCCGTCGGCGACGTAGAGGCCGCCGACGTCGTGGACCGCGAGGTCGCCGTCCACGACGCCGTGCGACGGCCGAGCGTCGGCACGGGCCGTCCCGAGCGGGTGGAAGGCCATCAGCTTGAGGTCGCGGCGACGGGCCCGCGCGGGCTCGACGCCGTGCGGCAGCGGCAGGTGCACCTCGCGCGCCCCGGCAGCCTCGAAGAGCTCGCGCAGAAGCGCCAGGCCGCGGCGAAAGCGGCCGAGGTCGGCCTCGTCGAGGTCATAGCGGATCAGCGGCCGCCCGCCGACGACGTGGACCCGGCCCCGCGATTCGTCACTGACCATCAGGCCGAACTGCGCCAGGCGCCGGTAGTCGGCCATCGCCTCGGCGTGGCGACCGCCGGTCAGGGGCAGGGCCATCGCCGCGTGTGCCGGCGGCCCGGCGATGCCCTCGAAGACGATTCCCTCGCCGGCGAACTCGTCGACGTAGAGGCTCTGCGGAACGCCGTGCGCCATGTCGACGATCTCGTCCATGCGGGCGAAGGCGGCGGTCGCGGGATGCAGCGAGAGGTTGCGGCCGAGCTGACCCGAGCGGCCGCCGAGATCGTTGCGCCCGAGCAGCACCGGCGTGTTGACCGTGCCGGCGGCGACGACCACCACCGGCGCGTCGACCGCGAGCCGGCCGCCGTCGAGCAGCCGGGCCTCGACGCCGCGGACATGGCCGTCGCGAACCACGATTCGCCGCACGTCGGCGCCGCTGACGACGTTCGCGCCGGCCGCCACCGCGCGCGGCACGTAGGTGATGCCGGTGTGCTGCTTGGCCGAGGTCGGACAACCGTAGGCGCAGACCCCGGAGCCGACGCAGCCGCGCGCGTTGCGCCAGACGTAGTCGTGCGCCCAGTCGAGCCGCTCCGCACCGCGACGCGCGACCTCCGCGTTGCCACCGGCGAGCTCGGGGGTGACCTGCGCCACCGACAGCGACCGCTCGACGCGCTCGAAGCACGGATCGAGCGCGGCCGCGTCGAGCTCGAGCCCGAACTCGCGCGCCCAGCGGTCGAGCACATGGTCGGGGGTGCGGAAGCAGGTTCCGGAGTTGACCAGCGTCGTGCCTCCGATCCCGCGGCCGAGCGGCAATCCGATCGGCGGGGTGCCGAGCGTGAGCGTCTGGCCGCCGTCGCGGTAGAGGCGGGCGAGCATCTGCGGCGGGCGGGCGGTGAAGTCGTCGGCGTCGTGGCGCGGGCCCTGCTCGAGGACGACGACGCGCGCTCCGCCCTCGGCGAGCTCGGCGGCGACGACGGCGCCACCGGCGCCGGCGCCGACGACGCAGGCATCGGCCTGCAGACTGCGCGTGCGCCGACGGCTCACGACGCGCGTGCCTTAGGAGCCGGGCGGGCTGGACCGGGCCGCGTCATCCGGGCCTGCCCTCGGAGGCTCGCAGGGCACGGCCCCTGGCGGCGACGGCGTCGGGGTCCCAGCCGAGCGCTCGCGACCGGGCGGGATCGTCGAAGCGGCCCATCGCGACCATCGAGCCGGCGAGCTGGCCGAGCGGTCCGAGCCGGCGCAGCAGCGCGGCGCCGCGCGGGCGGCGGGCAAGTGCGAGCAGCGCTCGAACGCCGGCTCGCCGGGACCACGGCCCGGCGGCGACCCATGTGTCCAGGCTCGTGTTCACAGCGCCGCGCGGATCCGCGTCTCGTGGGCAGCCGCCAGCCCGGCGATCGCCGCGGCCGCTCCGTCCGGATCGCGCGCGGCAATCGCATCGGCGGCGCGCGCGTAGAGCGGGGCCAGCTCGTCGCGGCGCTCCAGCATCGCGGTGAACAGCTCGGCCTGCGCGAGGTACAGCTCGCGCACCGAGTTCATGATCAGCTGGAAGACGAGGTTGCCGGCCGCCTCGACGACGACCGCCATGAAGGCCCAATCGGCGAGCTGCGCCGACGCGGCGTCCGGCGCCGCGTCGAAGGCGGCGGCCAGCTCGTGCAGTGCCTCGGCCTGTCCCGAGTCGCGTCGCTCGGCCGCCAGCCGCGCCGACTCGGCGAGCAGCAGCCGGCGCGCCTCGAACAGCGGGCCGATCACCGTCGCGTCGACGCTGCCAAGCAGCGCCAGCGCCTCCAGCCCGCCGGACCGGCGCCAGTCGAGCACGCGCGTCGCGTCGCCGTGGCGCACCTCGACCAGCCGCAGCTGCTCGAGGCGCTTCAGCGCCTCGCGGATCGAGGCCATGTTGACCTCGAGCTCCGCGGCGAGCGCCCGCTGCGGGGGCAGCCGCTCGCCCGGCGCGTACCGGCCGGCGAGGATCGCCTCACAGAGGCGCGCGAAGACCTGGTCGGGGACAGACGAGCGCGTGACGGGGCCGAGGGTCGGCATGGGCTCACTGTACCAGTGTTCCGAACACTACTCCCAGCGCGATGCAGGATCTGTGCCGAAATACAGACCGAATGCTGCATCCAAGGCCGGCTACGCGACCTCATGGCCGAAATCGTCTGCATACGGGCATTGCGGTCTGCCTGGATCGCCGCGATCATCGAGGCGATGGCACCACGCTCGATCGCGATCTTCGGCTTCGACGACGCCCAGTCGCTAGACGTCAGCGGGCCGCTGGAGGTCTTCGAGACCGCCGAGCAGCTCTCCCCGGGCCGCTACCGGCACACCGTCGTCAGCCGCGACGGCACGCCCTTCACGACGCGCAGCGGGTTGCGGATCGCGCCCGAGCGCTCCCTCGACACGGTGTCGGGACCGATCGACACCCTCCTCGTCGCGGGCGGTGGCGGTGTCGCTGCCGCGCGACGCGACCCGGCGACGATCGCCGCGATCCGGGTGGCGGCCGGACAGGCGCGCCGCGTCGCGTCCGTCTGCACGGGCGCCTTCCTACTGGCCGAGGCCGGGCTGCTCGACGGCCGGCGCGCCGCGACGCACTGGTCGGCCGTCGACCTGCTCGCCCAGCGCCACCCGCTGGTCGACGTCGACCCCGACTCGATCTTCGTCCGCGACGGGGACGTCTGGACCTCGGCGGGCGTCACGGCGGGGATCGATCTCGCGCTGGCGCTGGTCGAGGAGGACCACGGCCGCGCCGCGGCGCTGGAGATAGCGCGCTGGCTGGTCGTGTTCGCCAAGCGGCCGGGCGGCCAGGCGCAGTTCTCGGCTCCGCTGGCGGCCCAGCTCGCCGAGCGGCCGCCGATCCGCGCCGCGCAAGAGCTGGCGCGGGCCCGGCCGGAGGAGGATTTGACCGTCGAGGCGCTCGCCAGCCATGCCCACATGAGCGTGCGCGGCTTCGCGCGCGCCTTCCGGCGTGAGGTCGGCGTCACGCCCGCCGCCTATGTCGAGGCGGTGCGCGTCGAACGCGCCGTGACGATGCTGCAGACAACCGCCGCCGGCGCCGAGCAGATAGCCGCCGCCTGCGGCTTCGGCACGCCCGAGACGTTCCGGCGGGCGTTCCGGCGCCGGATGGGCGTCAGCCCCGGCGAGTACCGCGACCGCTTTCGCGGCGCCCTCGAGGGCGCCGCCTGACCGAAGGAGACCCGATGCAAATCGCAATCCCGCTGTTCGACCGCTTCGCCGCCCAGGACGCGATCGGGCCCTATCAGGTGCTGTCGGCGATTCCCGGCGCGACCGTGCGATTCACGGGTCCTGAGCCCGGGCCGGTCAAGACCGACAACCGCATGCTCACGGTGCTCGTCGACGAGCGCTGGGAGGATCTGCCCGATCCCGACGTGCTCGTCGTCCCCGGCGGCATCGGCACGCGCGCCTTGTTGCGCGACGAGCGCGTCCTCGAGTGGGTCCGCGGCGCGCATGCGACCTCTCGGTGGACGGCGTCCGTCTGCACCGGCTCGCTCTTGCTCGCCGCGGCCGGCTTGCTCGACGGGGTCGACGCGACGACCAACTGGATGGAGTACGAGGTGCTCGCCGAGCTCGGCGCCTGTCCGACCGCCGAGCGGGTCGTCGAGCGCGGCAAGATCATGACCGCCGCCGGCGTGACCGCCGGGCTCGACATGGCGCTGATCCTCGCCGCCCGCCTGACCACGCCCGAGGTCGCTCAGGCGATCCAGCTCGGCCTGGAGTACGACCCGCAACCGCCATTCGACGCGGGCTCGCCCGACAAGGCCGCGCCCGAGATCGTCGAGCTGGTACGCACCGCGGTCACGGCCCAGAACGCCGAGGCGCTCGCCGAGATGGAGGCGGCCGGGACCAGCCGCTAGGAGCGCCGCGCCCGGACCAGGTGCAGGACCTGACGCGCCTCGGGGACGCGCAACACCCAGACGGCAGCCGCGTAAACGACGACGCCTGTCGCGATGCCCGCTCCGACGGTGACGACCTGCGCGATCAGCGAGCGCCCGAGCAGCTCGTCGAGGCCGTACCAGGCGCCGTAGGCAAAGGCGGCGAGGACGGCCGCGGCGGCGAGCATCCGCGCCACCGTCCCGACGAGCTCGCGACCCTCGATGCCGCCGAGCTCGCCGCGCAGGATCCAGCCCTGGGCGATCGTCATCACGAGCGTGCCGACAACCGTGCCGAGCACGATCCCCGCGATGCCGAACGGCTCGTAGAGCGCGAAGGCGACCGCCGCGTTGACGGCCATGTTGACCCCCGCGAGCGCGGTGGTCGCCCATGGCTGCTGGAGGCCGAAGAAGGTTCGCGAGAACAGCAGGCTGACGCCCTGGAAGGGCAGCGAGATCGACCACCACACGAGCGCGGTCGTCACGAGGCCGGTCGCCTCCGCGCCGAACTCGCCGCGCTCGTAGAGCAGCCGCACGATCGGCTCGGCGAGCACCGCCATCAGCACCGCGCTCGGGATCAGCAACAGGCAGATCTGGCGCACGCCGTTGCTCATGGTGGCGCGCAGGTCGTCGTGGGCGCCACGCGCGGCGAGCTTCGACAGCGTCGGGAACAGCACCGTCGCGATCGAGATCGAGAACAGCCCCTGAGGCAGCTGATAGATGCGGAACGCCTTGTCGATCGCCGCCGGCGCCTCGTCGGAGACCAGCGTGCCGAACAGCGAGTTGATCAACAGGCTGAGGTTGATCATCCCGAGCGCCAGCGTCACCGGCAGCATCAGCCACAGCACGCGCCGCACGTGCTCGTTACGCCAGTCGAGCGCGATCGAGAAGCGACCGCCGCGACCGCGCAGCCACGGGATCGGCAGCAGGAACTGGACGATCGTCCCGACCAGGACGCCGATCGCGTAGGCATAGACGCGATCCTGGCCCTCGAACAGCGGCGTCATTCCCACCAGCGCGGCGATGATCACGAGGTTCCACGCGACCGGGGCCAGCGCCGGGACGCTGAAGTGCTCGAAGCTGTTGAGCATCCCGACGATCACGCCCGACAGCGCGAGCAGCAGCACGATCGGGAACATCAGCTGCGACAGGCCCACCGTCAGCTCGCGCAGCTGCGGCTGGTCGTCGAAGCCGGGCGCGAACAGCGACATGATCGGCTCGGCGAAGACGACGAACAGCGCCGTCGTCAGGCCCAGCACGAGGAGGAGCAGGAAGAGCAGGCTCGAGGCGACGTGGAACGCCTCGCGCTTGCGACCCCTCTCGAGCAGCTCCGTGAAGACCGGCACGAACGCGCCCTGCAGCGCGGCGTCGGCGAACAGGGCACGGATCAGATTCGGCACCTGGAAGGCGATCGTGAACGCCGACATCGCCCCGCTCACGCCGAAGTAGCTGGCGGCTACGATCTCACGCGCCAGGCCCAGGACCCGCGAGAGGCCGGTCGCGGCAGAGAAGAACGCGGTGCTGCGAGCCAGCCGACCGCCCCGTTGGCTGGCGCTCTCCTCCCGCGGTGCGGGCGCCGCGGTCGTCGGATCGGCCATCCCCGCTACACTACGCCGCCGCCGCGCCGTTCCCTGGCGTGCGGACACAGAGCCATGGCCAACATCGCATCACAGAAGAAGCGGATCCTGCGCACCGAGCGTGAGCGCGACGAGAACCGTCGCTACACGTCGGCGGTCAAGACCCACTTCCGTCGCCTCGAGGCCGCCGCCGAGTCCGGCAAGGCCGAGGACGTCGAGAGCGAGTTCCGCGCCCTGGTCTCGCGCATCGACCGCGCCGTGCGCAGCGGAGCGCTGCACAAGAACACCGGCGCACGCAAGAAGAGCCGGGCCGCGAAGCTGCGCGCCGGCGCTTCGTCCTAGGCCGCGCGGGCCAACGTCAGCGTCACCGCGGTCGCCTCGTCGAGGCTGCCGCCGCCGCGCAGCTCGACCTCGAGGTCGGCGAAGCGGCAGACGGCGCGCTCGAGCACCTCGCGGTCGGCGCGACGGGCGAGTGCGACGACCTTCTTCGCCCGCCACGGCGGCATCTTCAACGCGCTGGCGAGCTCCTTCTCGGTCAGGCCGGCCTCGAGCAGCTCGACGGCGCGATGCACCTCGCGCAGCCGTCCGACGATCGGGTACACGAAGCGGCTCGGCCGCTCGCCCCACTCGCTCAGCTCCTCGGCCAGCGCGATCGAGGACTCGACGTTGCCGCCGACGACGGCGTCCGCGAGGTCGTAGACCTTCGGGCTGGCCTCGCCGGCGGCGAGCCGCTCGACGTCCTCGACGGTCGCCGTCGCCTCGGGATGGAGGGCGATCGAGATCTTCTCCAGCTCGCGCGACATCCGCTGCTGGCTCGGCCCGGCGATCGCGACGAGCGTCTTGGCGGCCTCGCCGTCGAGCCGCAGGCCGAGCTCGCGCGCCCGTCCGGTGGCCCACTTCGGCAGCTCCCACGGTTTCGGCGCCGGGTGGTCGCGTACCTCTCCCCCCGCCTGCTCGACCGCCGTGACCAGGCCCTTGAGCGGCTTGCCCCGCACGACCAGCACGAGCACCGTGTCGGGCGGCAGCGAGCCGATCGCCTCGATCAGCGGCGCCGCGTCGGCGGCCTTCCAGGCGCCGACGTCGTCGACGAGCACGTAGCGCGTCCCGCTCGCGAATGTCAGCGCCGCGAGGGAGGCGACGACCGCCTCGGCCTCGTCCCCGCCGCTCGCGTCGAAGGACTCGAGCGCTCCGGGTCCGTTCTCGCTCTCGGCGCGCTTGCGGACGCGCGAGCGCCAGGCGTCGATCTTCGAGTCGTCGTCGCCGTGGATCAGGTAGACGGGCTTGAGGTCGGGCACGGGGCGATCCTAGGGGGCGGGGCGGCTGGGGCGGTGGACGTGCGTAGCTGCGGCCGCGGATGACGAGTCCCCGTTCCGCTTGGGAATCGCTGCTCGGAGACTCGTCATCCGCGGCTATCGGCGTTGGAGGTGGACGCTCTCGCCCCGTTCGGGGTCGGCGACCTGGGCGCCGTGATCGACCGTCAGGCGGATGGTGCCGTGGCGATCGTTGCGCCAGGTGGGTACGTCGGCGGCCTGCAGGGCGGCGAGCGTCGAGGGCGCGGGATGCCCGTAGCTGTTGGCGCCGACGGGGATCGAGGCGACCTCGGGCCGGATGCGATCGAGCACCTCGCGCAGCCCGGGATCGGCACTGCCGTGGTGGGGCAGCTTCATGGCGTCGACGTCGGGCAGGGCGAGCGGCAGCAGCGCCTCGCTCTCGGCGTCGCCGGAGAGCAGCAGTTCGAAGCCATCGCAGCTGACGATCGCCACGACGGCGCGTGGATTCGGGTCCTCGGGCGGCGGACCGGGTGGGCGCCGCGCCGGGGACAGCACGTCGACCTGCAGCGAGCCGGCCTGGACGGTCAGCGGCGCGACAGCCGCGATCCGGCGAGCGCCGCGTTCGCGAGCCGTGACGACGATCGTGCGGAAGTCACGGTCGCGGGAGCCGTCGCCGCCGTCGACCAGCAGGTCGACGGGAAACCGCTCGACGACCTCGGCGAGGCCGCCGTGGTGATCCCGCGACGCGTGGGTCATCACGATCGCCGAAAGGCGCCGCACGCCGGCGCGGCGGAGCAGGCGCGCCACGCCGCCCTCCGGCGGCCCGCCGTCGAAGAGCACCGCGCTGCCGTCGGGGTGCTGGACGAGCGTCGCGTCGCCCTGGCCGACGTCGAGGAAGGTCACGGTGAGCCGCGCCGGCGGCCCGGCCGGTGAGAGGCCGTGGGCGAGCGCCAACACGATCATCGCCACGGCCGCGACCGTCAATGCGAGTCGCCGCCGGCGAGGCAGTCGCCGGACGTAGGCGACAGCCGTCGAGAAGCGCGTATCGGCCCGCCGAACGAGGCGCCGAGCGACGAGCGCGAGCGCGGCCAGCGCCGCATACGCGGCGACCACCTCGGCCGGACTCGCGAGCGCGAGCGGAAGCGCGCTGCCCGGAGCGTCGGCGAAGATCGTCGCGAGCCGCTCGACGCCTGCGAGAAGCGGCTCGAGCAGGGCTCCGAGCAGGCCGTTGACGAAGCCCTCCGGCGCGACCTGCCCGACCAGTCCGCGCAGCATCCCGAGCCACATGATCGGAGCGATCAACGGCAGCGCGACCACGTTCGCCGGCAGCGCCGCGAGCGACAGCGTGCCGAAGTGGTAGGCGAGCAGCGGCGCCGTCGCCACCGTCGCGGAGACCGTGAGCGCGATCCCGTCGGCGAGCGCCCGGGGCGTGGCGCCGAGACGCCGGCCGATTCCCGGAGCAAGCGCGAGGATCCCCACCACAGCGGCGAACGACAGCTGCCAACCCGGCTCGCCCCACACGCGCGGGTTCAGGCCGAGCGTCACGCAGGCGGCGAGCAGCAGCGCGTACCAGCGCGAGGCCGGCCGCGCCAGCAGCATCGCGAGCAGCCCGGCGGCGCCCATCACCCCTGCGCGCTGGATCGAGGGACCGGCGCCGGCGAGCGGCACGTAGAGCGCGATCAGGGCGATCAGGAGCGGGAGCCGGGCACGGTGGGAGAGCCCGGCCGCCGCGAGCAGCGGGATCGCCAGCGCGACTAGCAGCATCACGTTCTGGCCGGAGGCGGCCAGGACGTGGCTCAGCCCGGCGTCGCGAAAGTCCTCGCTCACCGAGTCGGGCACGTCCTCGTCGGCGCCGAGAACCATGCCCTGGGCGAGCGCGCCGACGGCGGGCGGCAGCCCCGACGCGATTCCGGCGAGCGCGCGCGCCCGGATGCGCTCGATCGCTCCGCGCGGGCCGCCGCGGAGCGCGCCCGTCACGCGCACGCGCTCGACGGCCAGCTCACCCGCGATTCCGCGTCGACGAAGGTGGGCGGCGAAGTCGAAGTCGCCGTCGCCCGCCTTCGGCCGCCGAAAGCCGCCGGAGAGCCGCAGCTCGGTCCCCGGTCCCACGTCGGGTGGGAGATCGGCCCCGTGCGGAAACCGCGCCAGCAGGCGGGTGCCCCGCTCCGGGCCGGTGGCGATCTCGATCGCGGCGGAGGCCCCGAACGGCCCCTCGCGCGCAGGCTCGACGACGTACGCCCTGGCGACGATGGCCTGCCCGTCGGCGAGCCGCGCGACTGGCGCGTCGATCGCCGCGACTCGCGCGAGCCCGACGACGGCGGTCAGCGCCAGCAACACGAGCACCACCCGGATCACGGCGTCAGCGCCGCCTTCAGCGCCTCGAGGCGCTTCTCGCCGATGCCCTCGACCTCGGCGAGCTGGTCGAGCGAGCCGAAGCCGCCCTTCGCCTGACGGTGCTCGACGATCCGCTCGGCGAGCGTCGGCCCGATGCCGTCGAGCTCGTCGAGCTGCTCGACGGTCGCGGAGCCCAGGCTGACCGGCGCGTCGACCTCGCTCGCGACGCCGGCGTCCATGCCGTCCGCCGCAGGAACGACGACCTGCTGTCCATCCTGGAGCCGAGCGGCAAGGTTGATCAGGTTCAGGTCGGCCGTCGCCGTGGCGCCGCCGGCGCGGCGAACCGCCGCGGCGACACGGGCGCCCTGCGTCAGCCGGTAGACGCCTGGCCGGCGCACCGCGCCCGCGACGTGGACATACGGGCCGGCGACCCGCACGGACCGCCCGCCGACGGCGCGACCGTCCGCGCCGGCACCACCGACGCGGACGGCCGGAGGCGACGGGCCCGAGTCGCCGAGCAGGCGGACGCCGAGCAGCACCGCCACCACGGCGACCACCGCCCACGCTCCGGCCTGCCAGCCGCGTTCGTCCATCGCCGCGACGCTAGGCGGGCGGCTGTGCCAACGGGCGCCTCAGGCGCGACGAGGTCGAGCCAGCTCAGCGACAGGTTCGCGCGTAGCCGGGCGTATCGGCGAGGCGAGCGCTCAGCGCAGCGAAAGCGCGTACTGGAAGCCCGTGGCGTAGCCGGGCTCGCCGCCGAGCTCGACCATCAGCTCGGCCGCGTCGCCGAGCAGCTCGGTGTCGCGATAGCCGATCCCGTGGCGACGGTCGATCCTCGCCAGCTGATTCGAGATGTTGCGCTCGATCCGGCGCGCCAGGGGCGTCGCCCGATAGTCGGCACGGACGATCTGCGCCGCCGATCGGGTCGGGAACTCGCGCACGCGCTTCGTCAGCTCGTTGAAGATGCCGCAGCTCGCCTCGATCGCTCGCACGTCGCGGTAGGCGGCAAGGCGACGGCCCTGGGCCGCGATCGCGTCGCGCAGCGTCGGATTCGTCACCGGCACGGCGCGCAGGGCGGCGACGAAACGCTCGAACAACGGCTCGAAGACGACGATCCGCGGCCGCCGATCGTCGAGCAGCGACTTCATGTCGGCGAGCAGGCGACGCGCGGCAGCCGTGTAGAGCGCGCGCTGCGAAGGGTGGCCGATCGAGCGAATCCGCTTCCAGCCCGGACCGCCGCGCAGACAGGGACGGAGCACGTCGGAGCTGCGGCTGAGCCGTGCGACCTCGGCGGCGGCAGCGCGCTTGGCGCGTCCGAGCTCGCCGGTCGCCTGCTCGACGGCTTCGACCTCGTTCGGGGTCGACGCCGACGCCTCGCCAGCGGTCGGCGCGCTCGCCGCGATGACGGCGGCCAGCAGCGCCAGCACGGGGAGCGCGAGCACGCGCGAGATCGGAACGGCCATGCCCGATCCATCGGCAGCCGATCGGCCGTCCTTGACGGCGGCTGGACGCGCCGCGGATCGCTAAGCCGCGACGAGATTCACGAGCCGGCCCGGGACGACGATCGCCTTGACGATCTCACGACCGTCGAGCCGCTCCGCCACCCGCTCCGAGGCGCGTGCCAGTCGCTCCTGCTCGCCCTCGGCGATCCCCGCCGGGGCCTCGAAGCGGTCGATCACCTTGCCGTTGAGCTGGACGACGATCGTCACCGTGTCGGTCTCGAGCAGCGCCGGATCGGCCTGCGGCCACGGCTGCTCCCAGACGCGCAGGCCGGTCAGCTGCTCGTAGACCTCGCTGCCGAGGTGGGGCGCGAACGGGAAGATCAGCGAGGCCGCCGTCGCCGCCGCGAAGCGGTACTGCGAGGCGCCGTCCGCCGTTGCGAGCAGCTGGTCGCGATGCTTGGTCAGGTCGTTGACGAGCTCGATCACCGCTGCGATCGCCGTGTGGGTGGCGAACCGCTCGCCGAGGTCGGTGGTCACCTTGTCGATCGCCCAGTGGGCCTTGCGCAGCACCGCGGTCGGCGCGCCGGTCGGCTGCTCGGAGGGCTCGCTGTTCGCCGCGGCGTCGGCTCCGGCTCGCCACAACCGCGCCAGGAAGCGACCGATGCCCTCGATCCCCTTGTCGTTCCAGTCGCCGCCCTCGGCCGGGTGGCCGACGTAGAGGATGTAGCAGCGCGCCGCGTCGGCGCCGAACTCGTCGACCAGCTCGCGCGGGCTGACGACGTTGCCCCTCGACTTCGACATCTTCGCCCCGTCGCGGGTGACCATCCCCTGCGTGAACAGGCGCGCGAAGGGCTCCTGGAAGTCGAGCAGGCCGATGTCGGCGAACGCCTTCGTGAAGAAGCGCGCGTACATCAGGTGCAGGATCGCGTGCTCGACGCCGCCGATGTACTGGTCGACCGGCATCCACCCGTCGAGCACGTCGCGATCCCACGGCGCCGAGTCGTTGCGCGCGTCGCAGTAGCGCAGGAAGTACCAGGAGGAGTCGACGAAGGTGTCCATCGTGTCGGTCTCGCGCCGTGCCCGGGCGCCGCACTTCGGGCAGTCGACGCTGACCCACTCCTCAGCGGCGGCGAGCGGCGAGCGACCCTTCGGCGCGTAGTCCTCCACGTCGGGCAGCACGACCGGCAGCTGGTCGTCGGGCACCGGCACCAGGCCGCAGCGCTCGCAGTGGACGATCGGGATCGGGCAGCCCCAGTAGCGCTGGCGCGAGAGCAGCCAGTCGCGCAGGCGATAGTTGATCGCCGGCTCGCCCTTGCCCTGCTCGCCAAGCCAGGCGACGATCTGCTCGAACGCCGCGCGGTTGTCCAGGCCGTCGAAGCGGCCGCTGCCGACCATCGGGCCGTCGCCGGAGTAGGGCAGCTCGTCGCCGCCGTCGATCACCCGCTTGACCGGCAGGTCGTGCCTGCGGGCGAACTCGAAGTCGCGCTCGTCGTGGGCGGGCACCGCCATGATCGCCCCGGTTCCGTACTCCATCAGCACGTAGTCCGCGACGTAGACGGGGATCTGCTCGCCGTTGACGGGGTTGGTCACCGTCGCGCCGAGCGCGACGCCGGTCTTCTCGCGGTCCTCCGCCCCGCGCTCCTCGGCCGACTCGGTGAGCGCGCCCCGGACGTAGTCGCGCACCTCCGGCGAGTCGTTGAGCCTCAGCACGTCGGGGTGCTCGGGCGCCATCACGAAGAACGTCGCGCCGAACAGCGTGTCCGGACGGGTCGTGAAGACCGGGTAGTCGGTCTGGAGCGCGTCGCAGCGGAAGACGACCTCGGCGCCCTCGGAGCGGCCGATCCAGTTGCGCTGCATCGTGACGACGTTCTGCGGCCAGTCGATCGTCTCGAGGTCGTCGAGCAGCCGGTCGGCGTACTCGGTGATCTTGAAGAACCACTGCCCGAGCTGACGCTTCTCGACCAGCGCGCCCGAGCGCTCGCCGCGCCCGTCGATCACCTGCTCGTTGGCCAGCACGGTCTCCTCGACCGGGTCCCAGTTGACAGCCGCCTCCTTGCGATACGCCAGGCCGTTCTCGAACAGGCGCAGGAACAGCCACTGCGTCCAGCGGTAGTAGGACGGCTCGTGAGTGCCGAGCTCGCGCGACCAGTCGATCGACACGCCCCAGTCGTTGAACTGGCGGCGGAACTCGGCGATCGAGGCCTCGGTGGACTCGCGCGGGTGCTGGCCGGTCTTGATGGCGTGGTTCTCGGCCGGCAGGCCGAAGGCGTCGTAGCCGAGCGGATGCAGCACGCGGTGGCCGGTGCGACGCTTGAAGTGGGCGATCGCGTCACCGACCGAGTACACCTTGAGATGGCCGATGTGGGGCTCGCCCGACGGGTAGGGAAGCATCTCGAGCACGTAGGACTTGGGCCGTCCGTCGTCCTCGTTGGCGACCTCCCACGTACGCTCGTCCGTCCAGACGCGCTGCCACCGGCGCTCGATCTCGCGGGGTTCGTAGCTCTCGGCCGCCATTGCGCAGGGCAGCGTACCGGCGCCGGATCGACGGCTACGTCGGCAGCGACGAGCCGGCGAAGAAGAAGAACCAGATTCCGAAGGCGACGACGCCGATCGAGACGCTGATCACCATCACCACGTCGAGCACCGTCCGGGGCGCCTTGCCCTCGTGCTCGCCGCGCAGTCCACGGTGCCACGGCAGCACGATCCGCACCGGCTCGTCGGCGCCGGTCACGGTCCCGTAGAGCCGGTTGAGTCGCTGCAGCAGCTTGGCGAGCGCGACGGCGGTGATCGCGATTCCGAACAGGACCACCATGTACGGCCCGAAGCCCGCCGCCTGAGTGTCCTTCTGCATCTGCGACGCGATCCAGAGCCAGCCGATCGGAGAGCCGATCCACAGCACGATGCTCCCGAGCGCCATCAGCGCGATCAATCCCGCCTTGGCGAGCGGCTGGAACGGAGACGCGACCATCTCTGGACAGTCTGACACGCCAACATGTCCCCGACAGGGGGCGCCGCGCTATTCCAAGCGCTGTGGACGGAGCGGCTCGGCCGGCGGCGCGTCGTCGTCCTCGGCGCGCAGGAACAGCTGCCACCAGCCGACGTCGCGCCAGGCGCCGGCCTTGTAGCCGATACGCCGGTAGACGCCGATCGGCTCGAAGCCCAGCGCTTCATGCAGGGCGACGCTGGCCGCGTTCGGCTGCGTGATCCCGGCGAGCGCGACACGCAGCTCTTGACGCCGCAGCAACTCGATCAGCGCCTCGTAGAGCTGCCGCCCAACCCCGTTGCGGTGATACCGGTTGGCGACGTAGACGCTCGTCTCGGCCGTCCAGCGATACGCCGGCCGTGCCCGATGCGGCGCCGCGTAGGCGAAGCCGGCCACGACGCCGTCGTACTCGGCGACGAGCCAGGGGTGCGCTCTGGACACCCGCTCGATCCGCTCCGCGAAGGCGGCGGCGTCGGGCGCCTGCTCCTCGAACGACGTCGCCGCACCCGCGACATACGGGGCGTAGATCGTCGCGCAGGCGCGACCGTCGCGCTCTGGGTCGGCGTGCCTGATCACCGCCGCAGCCTTTCAGATGGCCACACCGCGAATGGAGCTAGTCGGGCTCGAACCGACGACCTCCGCCATGCCATGGCGGCGCTCTTCCAGCTGAGCTATAGCCCCTCGAGGAGCGTTGAGTCTAGCGAGGCGCGCGCGCCGCGGGTCACTCGACCGTGCGCTGCGGAGCGTCGCCCCAGAGCTTGTCGAGGCGGTAGAAGTCACGCGCGTCGGGGGTGAAGATGTGGACGATGCAGTCGAGGTAGTCGAGCAGGATCCAGCGTGCCTCGCCGGCGCCCTCGGCGCGGCGGGGCAGGAGGGCGTGGTCGTCCTTGAGCTGCTTGTGGATCGCGTCGCGGATCGCGTTGGTCTGGCGCTCGGTGTTGCCGGAGCAGATGACGAGGTAGTCGGTGTAGCTGACGAGGCCGCTGACGTCGACGACGCGGATGTCGATCGCCTTGCGGTCCGAGGCGATCCCGGCGATCTCGACTGCCAGGGCGGCGGCGCCGAGGGCGGCGTCGCGCTCTGTCGCGGGCTGCTCGGCGCTCACGACGCGGCTTCTCTCGCGGCGGCGGAGGCGTAGTGGCCCCGATCCGCGATGCGGTCGGCGACGGCGTCGGGGACGAGGTAGCGGATCGGCAAGCCGGCGGCGATGCGCTCGCGGATCAGCGTCGAGCTGACGTCGATCCGGGGCAGCGCGAAGCCCGCTATCGCTTCGGCGTCGACGAGGCCGTCGAGCGCCGCCACGACGTCGTCGCGGCCATGGCCGTCGCGATCCGCGACGGCCAGGCTCGCCTGCTCCAGCACCCTCTCGGGCTCGTGCCAGCCCGGCAGCCGCAACGCCTGGTCGGCTCCCAGGATCAGCGTCGGCTCGGTGGCGGGCTCGATCTCTCTCAACAGCGTCAGTGTGTCGGCCATGTAGGACGGACCGGGACGGTCGACCTCGATCGCGGAGACGCCGAGCCGGTCGTCGTCGCCGGCGGCGAGCTGGGCCATCCGCAGTCGCTCGCCCGCGCCCGGATCGGCGTCGAGAGTCCGATGCGGCGCCTCGCCGAACGGGACGAGCAGGACCCGGTCGAGACCGAGCCTCGCATGCGCCTCCTGGGCCAGCCAGAGGTGGCCGACGTGCGGCGGGTTGAAGGCGCCGCCGAGGATTCCGACACGGAGGCTCGGACCGCCCGCGGCGCCACTCACTCGCGGATCTGGCCGGTACCCTCGGCCACGTACTTGTAGGTCGTCAGCTCGCGCACGCCGATCGGCCCGCGAACGTGGAGCTTCTGCGTCGAGTTGCCGATCTCGGCTCCCATCCCGAAGACGCCGCCATCGGTGAAGCGGGTCGAGGCGTTGACGTACACGCAGGCCGCGTCGACCGCATGCGTGAAGCGCTCGGCGGCCTCGGTCGAGTCGGTGACGATCGCCTCCGAGTGGCCCGAGCTGTAGCGGTTGACGTGGTCGATCGCCTCGTCGAGCGAGTCGACCACCTTGACGGCGAGGATGAGCGCCAGGTACTCGGTCGCCCAGTCGTCCTCGTCGGCGTCGTGCAGCGAGTCGGCGAGGTCTCCGGCGAGCGCGCGGACGCGGGCGTCGGCACGCAGCTCGACGCCGGCCTCGCGCAGCTCCCGCAGCGCGCGCGGCAGGAACTCGGGCGCCGCGTCGGCGTGGACGAGCAGCGTCTCGGCCGAGTTGCAGACGCCCGGCCGCTGGACCTTCGCGTTGAGCACGATCGCCAGCGCGTCGTCGAGGTGCGCGGTCGCGTCGACGTAGACATGGCAGTTGCCGGCCGCCGCGTAGATCACGGGAACCGTCGCGACGTCCTGCAGCGCCGCCTTCAGCCCCTCGCCGCCACGCGGGATGACGAGGTCGACGACGCCCGCCTGGGTCGCCAGCTCGGCGAGCTCCTCGCGACCGCCGCCCGCGACGAGCGAGACGACGGCGCGCGGCAGGCCGGCCGACTCGACCGCGCTGGCGGCGATCTCGGCCAGCACGGCGTTCGAGTGGGTCGCCATCGACGAGCCGCGCAGCACGATCGCGTTGCCCGACTTCAGGCACAGTGCCGAGCAGTCGATCGTCACGTTCGGACGCGCCTCGTAGACGACCGCCACGACGCCGAGCGGCACCCTCACCTTGCGCATCTCGAGCCCGTTCTCCAGCCGCCAGCCCTCCAGCACCTCGCCGACGGGATCGGGCAGCGCCGCGATCCTGCGCACGTCGGCGGCGATCCCGCGCACGCGCGCCTCGTCGAGCCTCAGCCGGTCGAGCAGGGCCGCCGAGAGGCCGTTCTCAGCGCCCGCCGACATGTCGCGCTCGTTGGCCTCGAGCACGTGGCCGACGCGCTCCTCGAGCGCGCTCGCCATCGTCGCCAGCGCGGCGTCCTTGGTCTCGTCGCTGGCGGTCGCGAGCGCGCGCGAAGCCTCACGCGCCGCCCGGCAGACCTCAGCGACCGTTCGAGCTGCGGTAGCCATGCGCCAAGGGTAACGCCAGCGCCAAGCGCTTCCGCGGAGCGCGGTTCACCGGCACGGCGCCGGGGCCCTGGATCCGCGCCGCCTCACGCGCCACGGCGGCCAGGCCTGAGCTACTCCAGCACGAAGTAGTCCCGGTGCACCGCCTCCTGGGCCGCCCGCGGAATCGCCTCCGACACGGCGTCGGACTTCATCCCCTTGATCCGCCGCAGCTCCACCGCCGAGTAGTTGACGATCCCCTTGCCGATCGGTCGTCCGCCGGCCCTAGCCCGCACCTCGACGGCATCGCCGGCCTCGAAATCGCCACGCACGTCGACGATCCCGACCGGCAGCAGGCTCGTGCCGCGCTCGCGCAGGGCGCGCTCGGCGCCGGCGTCGACGACCAGCGACCCGTGCGTCGGCTTGGCGTACTTCAGCCACAGCTTGAAGCTCGACACGCGTCCGTCCTGAGGATGGAAGCGCGTGCCGACGCCGCCGCCGTCGAGGGCGCCGCGCACCGTCTCGGCATCGAGCCCACTCGTGATCGTCACGGGGATTCCGGCCGCCGTCGCCATCTCGGCCGCGACGACCTTCGAGCGCATCCCGCCCGAACCGAGCGGCGACGACGAGAAGCCGATGTCGAGCTCCTCGAGCTGCTCGATGCTCGATATCTCGGCAACCGGCCGAGCATCCGGATCGAGCGTCGGATCGGCGCTGTACAGCCCGTCGGTGCTCGTCAACAGCACCAACCGATCCGAGCCGAGCAGGATCGCCACCTGCGCTGCCAGGAAGTCGTTGTCGCCGAACGAGATCTCGTCGGTCGTCGTCGTGTCGTTCTCGTTGATCACCGGCACGACTCCCCAATCGAGCAGCTTGCGCAGCGTGTGGCGCGCATTGAGGTAGTGCGTGCGCGCCGACATGTCGAAGAACGTCAACAGCACCTGCGCGCTCGGCACCTCGCGCGCCGCCAGCAGCTCGTCGTAGGCCCGGTAGAGCTTTCCCTGCCCGACGGCCGATGCGGCCTGCAGCTCCTCCATCGCCGCCGGGCGCGCCGGCAGGTCCATCAGCCGCATCCCGCGCGCGATCGCCCCCGAGGTCACGAGCACGACCTCGTCGCCGGCGGCGTGGCGCGCCGCCACCGCGTCGCAGATTCGCGCGAGAACGTCCTCGCGCAGCTCGCCCGTCGAGTCGGCGACGATGCTCGATCCCATCTTGACCACCAGCGATGCCATTGCGCGGGCAGCGTAGCCCGTGGGGCACCCGATCAGCCCTGGATGCACGATTTCGGCGCATATCCAGCGCGAATCCTGCATCGGGAGCCGCGCTAGCCGGGATCCAGCTCGAACACCATCCCGGCGATCTCGACGTCGTCGCCGACCTCGAACCCGGCGTTCTCGAGGGCGGCGATCACGCCCATCCGCCGCAGACGATCCTCGACGTAGCGCTGCGCCTCCTCGTTCTCGAGGTCGTGCCGCGCCAGCAGCCGCTCGACCCGCATCCCCGTGACCCGGTAGGCGCCCGAGTCGGTCCGCTCGACGTGGAAGGCGTCGTTCGCTCCCGGTCGATACACGCGGTGCTCCGCGACCACCTCCTCCGGCGCGACCAGCGGCACCTCGTCCTCTGGCACGCCCCGCACGATCGCCGCCCGCAGCTCCTCCAGCCCGGCGCCGGTCGCCGACGACGTCGCGAGCACGTCGAGCACCCGCTCGCCAGTCGGCTGAGCCGCACCCGCGAGCAGATCGTCCGAGGTCGCGTCGAGCGCAGGCTCGGCGCCCAGCCCCAACCGCCCCCGCCACGCCAAGAGGGCGTCCTCCACGTCCCCGGCAGATACCAGGTCCGCCTTCGACAGGCAGAGTATCCGCGGCAGCTCCGCCAACCCCTGCCCATGCTCACGCAGCTCCGCCTCGACTGCCGCGTGGTTCGCAACCGGGTCGGACCCATCCAGCGGCGCGAGGTCCAGGACATGCACCAAGACCCGGCAGCGCTCGACATGCGCCAGGAACTCATGGCCCAGCCCCGCACCCTCATGAGCTCCCTCGATCAGTCCCGGGATGTCGGCGACGACCAGCTGCCGCTCGTCCGCCTCGATCGTTCCCAGCACCGGGGACAGCGTGGTGAACGGATATCCGGCCACCTTCGGACGCGCGGCCGTCAAGCGCCCCAGCAACGAGCTCTTCCCGGCGTTGGGCAACCCGACCAAGCCGGCATCCGCCAGCAGCCGGAGCCGCAGCTCCAGCCAGCCCTCCTCGCCCGCCAGGCCCCGCTCCGCCAACCGCGGCGTCTGCCGCGTCGGCCCGGCGAACGCCTTGTTCCCCCGACCGCTCCGTCCGCCCTTCGCGACGACGGCCCGCTGCCCCGGCTCGGTCAGCTCCCAGCGCGCCCCGCGCTCCTCGTCCTCGGCCACGGTCCCGGGCGGCACGAGCAACTCCAACGGCGGCGCCGTCGCCCCATGGCGCTGACCCCCCTCGCCATGCCCGCCCCGCTCAGCCTTGTAGTGCCCGCCGCGATGGAACTCCGACAGATCGCGGCGCGACGGATCGCAGACCAGGACCACGTCACCCCCCTCGCCCCCGTCCCCGCCGTCCGGCCCCCCCTTCGGCACGTGCGCCTCGCGCCGGAACGACACGCAGCCTGAGCCGCCAGCGCCGGCGGCTACGAAGATCCTGGCGCGGTCGTGGAACATCCGCCGATCGTAGTCTCGGGCGGTGCTCCGAGCGTTTCGGGGAAGCCTCAACGGGCGAGCGAGTTGTGCGGCGTGGCTGTACGGAAGGCTGGTAGGGCGGCGAGCTCAGCGGAGCGGTGCAGTTCTCCCGTTAGGCCGGGCTGTGGGCTCACCGGCGGCCGTTGTGCATGGATGGGGTGCATGAGTCCCGTCGGTCGGCCCGAGTCGCTGACCGTTGTGGAGTTATGCACCGCATACGTGCATCGATCCCACAAGGCCCTCCCCGGCCAAAGGCGTTGTGAAGCTAGCCACCGTCTGGGTGGACAGCACCGCAAGGCCTACCGCCACCGCCGGCCGGCCCGGCCGAGCCCTAGCTACTCGCCGGCGGCCGGCTCTACGGAGATGAAGCGGCCGCGGTGCTTGGTCTTGAACTGGACCGTTCCCGGACGCGTCGCGAAGATCGTGTCGTCCTTGCCGATGCCGACGCCGTCGCCCGGCTTGAAGCGCGTGCCGCGCTGGCGCACGATGATCTCACCGCCGGTGACGGCCTCGCCGGCGAAGACCTTGACGCCGAGGCGCTGCGCGTTGGAGTCGCGGCCGTTGCGGCTGGATCCAAGACCCTTCTTATGCGCCATCGCCGTCCTCCTTCTTCGCAGCGGGCTTCTTGGCCGCGGGCTTCTTCGCCGGCGCCTTCTTCGCGGGAGCCTTCTTCTCAGCAGCGGGCTTGTCGTCCGCGGCCTTGGCGGCTGGCTTCTTCGCGGGCGCCTTCTTCGCAGCCGCCTTCGCATCCGTCGCAGCCTCCGCCTTCGACTGCGTCGCCTTCTTGGCCGCAGGCTTCCTGGCCGGTGCCTTCTTGGGCTCGGCCTTCGGCTTCGCCGCCGCCTCCGCCTTCGGCTGGTCGGCGGACTTCGCGGCTGCGGGCTTGCGGCTCAGCAGCTTGATGTCGCCGATCTCGAGCCGTGTGAGGTCGGAGCGGTGACCCATGCGCCGCTTGTAGCCGCGCTTGGGCTTGAACTTCAGGACGTGGATCTTCGGCCCGCGCTCGTGACCCTTGACGACGGCCTCGACCTTGATCTTCTCGAGCTCGGCGCCGGCGAAGACCGCGTCGTCGGAGTCGCCCTTGAACAGCAACGGCTGCAGGGCGACCTTGGCGCCCTCGTCGTCAGCCATGCGGTCGACGAGCAGGGAGTCGCCCTTCTCGACGCGGTACTGCTTTCCACCGACTTTGACGATTGCGTACATGACAGGAAAAGGGCGCCCGCAGAGGAGCGCCGGCCAGGCAGTGTAGCGCCCTCGCGCCCGGCCAGTCGCCGCAAGGGTGTCCGACCGAGCCACCGCGGTCGGCCAAGCGCCGCGAGGGTGCCCGACCAAGCCGCCGCGGTCGGCCAAGCGCCGCGAGGGTGCCCGACCGAGCCACCGCGGCCGGCCAAGCGCCGCGAGGGTGCCCGACCGAGCCGCCGCGGCCGGCCAAGCGCCGCGGGGGGCCCGGGGGGCGGGAGCCCCCCGGCCTCACTCCCCCTCCGCTGCGGCTTCGGCCTTCTTGCGCCGGCCGCGCCCGCCGCGCCGCCCGCGCCGGCGCGGCTTCTTGGAGTCCGGATCGGACGCCTTCGGCGGCGCCGTGCCGTTCGAGGGGGCGGCGTCGCTGACCTCGGCGCCCTCGACCAGAGTCGCCGATGCGGCCGAGCGGGCGACCTTCTCGATCCGCACGAGCGTCTTCTTGCCGATCAGCCGACCTGCCTTGGCGACCGAGATCACGTAGCCGTCCAGCTTGGCGACCGCGTCGTCCTCGTTGTACATGTGCGGCTCCTCGATCGTCACGAGGACCTCGTCGCCCTCGCTGAACGGCAGCGCGCGCTGCTCGACATCGTCGAGCGAGCCCTCCATCGTGACCGCGAAGTGGTCGAGCGGAAGCGCCTCCGAGCCCTCGAAGTGGAAGCTCTTGCCGGTCTCCTCCTCGATCGCCAGCAGCGGCCGCCCGGGTCCGCCGGCGAGCAGCGCGGCCACCCGAGGATGCATCTGGATCAGGTAGGCCTCCGGATCGGGCCGCTCGGCGGCGAGCTCGCGCAGGCGCCGCTCGGCGTCGATCGCCACCGACTCCTCGCTCAGCACGACGCCCTCGCCGTCGCAGGTGGGGCAGGTCTTGGTGAGGATCTCGCGCACTCCCTCGGTGACGTTCTGGCGCGTCATCTCGACCAGCCCGAGCGGCGAGATCTCGACCACGTAGGTCTTCGTGCGGTCCTCGTCGAGCGACTTGCGCAACGTCTTGAGCACCGCGTCGCGGTTGCGCGCGCGGGCCATGTCGATGAAGTCGATGACGATGATGCCGCCGATGTCGCGCAGCCGCAGCTGGCGGACCGCCTCCTCGGCCGCCTCGAGGTTGGTCTTGGTGATCGTGTCCTCGAGCCGCGCGCCCTTGCCACGTCCGACGAACGAGCCGGAGTTGATGTCGATGACGGTCAGCGCCTCGGTGTAGTCGATGATCAGGTAGCCGCCGGAGGGCAGGTCGACGCGGCGGTGCAGCGTCGACTGGATCTCCTTGTCGATCGCGTACTTCTCGAACAGCGCGACCTTCTTGTCCTCGTACAGCTCCAGCCGCGGCAGCAGCTCGGGCGCGGTGCGGTTGAAGAACGACTCCAAACGGTGGTGCTGCTGCTCGTCGTCGACGATCGCGCGGTCGAACTGCTTCGAGAAGATGTCGCGCACGACGCGGACCGAGAGATCCGCCTCCTGGAAGATCATCGCCGGCGCCTTGGCCTTCTTGGCGCGCTCCTGAAGCACCTCGTGGAGCTTGTGGAGGTACTTGATCTCGTGCTCGAAGTCGGCTCGCTTGGCGCCCTGAGCGGCGGTGCGAACGATCACGCCGCCGTCGCCGACCTCGAGCCCCTTGGCCTCGCGGCGCAGGCGGTCGCGCTCCTTGTCCTCGAGCCGGCGCGAGACGCCGACGCCCTCGCCCTGCGGCGTGTAGACGAGGTAGCGGCCGGCGATCGACAGCTGCATCGAGAGGCGCGAGCCCTTCGACTTCAGCGGGTCCTTGATCGCCTGGACGACGATCTCCTGGCCCGGCTTGAGCAGGTCGGCGATCTGCCGGCCCTTGCCGCCGCCGCGGCCACGGCGCGCGACCTCGACACCCTCCATGACGATGTCGTCGGCGTGCAGGAAGCCGTTCTTGTCGAGCCCGATGTCGACGAACGCCGCCTCGAGCCCGGGCAGCACGTTGTCGACGCGGCCCTTGTAGATGTTGCCGACGATCGAGCGCGATCCGCGCCGCTCCACGTAGAGCTCCGCGACCTTCCAGTCGTCGGGCTTCTGCTGGGCGCGGCTACCGCCGCCGCCCTTCTGCTTGCCGTCCTCAGCGGGGAGCGTGCCCTCCGCCTCGAGGATCGCGACTCGTGTCTCGCCGCGATCGGCTGTGACGAGTACTTGCTTTTTCAAAGGGTCCTCTTCTCATATGACTAAGTCCCGGCCCTTCGCGAACGCCGTCTCGCGCGCTTGCGCGTGGACGCTCTGCAGAAGTCCGAGAGCGATGAAGGTGGCGATCACCGAGGATCCGCCGTAGCTCATGAGCGGCAGCGTGATGCCGGTGATCGGCATGATCCCGATGGTCATGCCCACGTTTATGAAGATCTGATGCATAAGCATTGCAAGGACGCCGGCCGCTATGAGCGTGCCGAACAGATCCTTGGACATCGTGAGGATGCGCAACGTGCGCCAGATCAACAATGCGAACAGGGACAGCACCAGTGCCGCCCCCATGAACCCGAACTCCTCCCCGACGACCGAAAAGATGAAGTCGGTGTGGTGCTCGGGCAGAAAGTCGAGCTTGGTCTGGGTCGCCTGATCGCCGCGACCGGTCTTGCCGCCGGCGCCGATCGCGACCTGTGACTGAATCTGCTGGTAGCCCTGCTTGGCAGGGTTGTCGGAGGGGTTGAGGAACGCCGTCAGGCGATCCTGCTGATAGGGCTGGAGAACGTCGACGCCAAGTGATGGGGCGCCGATCAGGACGATTGCCGCCGCGGTCGCGGCCAGAGCCCCGAGCGCGGCGAAGTGAGTCCACGGCGTGCCGGCGACGAACAGGATCACCAGCGCGATGCTGATGTAGACCATGCCGGTGCCGAGGTCCTGCGAGATCACCAGCAGCGCGGGGATCAACGCGAGCAGCATCACCATCGCGGTGGTCTGGCGGCCGCCGATCTGGCGCACGCGGTCCACGATCACGGCCGCGAGCGCGAGGATCAGCAGGATCTTGCCGAGCTCGGAGAACTGCAGCTCGAAGAAGCCGAGCTCGATCGCGCGGCGCGAGCCGCGTGTGATCGAGCCGAGCGCGAAGACCAGCACGATGCCGCCGATCAGCACGCCGTAGATCTGCGCCTTCCACTCGCGCAGACGGGTGTAGTCGACCCGCGAGATGAAGAGCATCAGGCAGATGCCGACCGTCACGAAGACGATCTGGCGGTAGAGGAAGTGGTGCGGGCTGCCCGCCACGTCGTCGCGGGTCGCCTCGCCGATCGTGTAGAGCGAGCACGCCGTGAGACCGAGCACCGCCAGCAGCAGCAGCACGTCGATTCGCACGAAGCGCGGCCCCGAGTGATCGCGGAACTCGCGCACGGTGGCGCCGAGGGAGGTCGCCTGCATCAGTGGTCCACCCTACTCATCGCTAGTCGAGGGCCGTTCCCGACACGATCTGGCCGCTGTCGTCGACGTCGAACAGAGCGGTCAGGATCTGGCGCACGGCCGGCGCGGCGGTCTCCGCGCCGAAGCCGCCACGCTCGATCGTCGCCGCGACGACGTAGCGCGGGTTCGGATAGGGGGCCAGCGCGACGTACCAGGACTGGTCGCCCTGCGGCGTCTCGGCGGTGCCCGTCTTGCCGGCGATCTCGAGCGGGAAGGTCTCGAAGACCGGCGTCGAGGTGCCGCCAGGGTCGCTGGCCGCCGAGTGAAGCCCCTCGAGGATCGCCTGGCGGTGCTCCGGCGCGATCTCGACGCGCCGCGCGGGGGCCGAGCTCAGCTCCTGCAGCGGGCGGCCGGCGGAGTCCTCGATGCGCAGCCCGAGGTGCGGCTTGACGACCTTGCCGCCGTTCGCGACGGCCGCATAGGCGATCGCCATCTGGAGCGGATTGGTCAGCAGGTCGCCCTGGCCGATCGAGAAGTTGACGTTGTCGCCGACCGTCCACTGGCGATCGGTCAGCCCGCGCTTGAACCAGTCGTTGCGCCACTTCGGCGTCGGCACCCGTCCGACCTGCTCGTCGGGCAGGTCGACGCCGGTCTCGCGGCCGATGCCGAGCTTGTGCGCCCAGCGCTGGATCAGCAGGCCGTCGCCGCTGCTGTCGGCCTTCTGGCCGAGCAGGTAGAAGTAGACGTCGCTCGACACCGACAGCGCCTGGCGCAGCGCCACCGGCCCGTTGACCGTCTTGCCGGCGTTGATGAAGTCGATGTCGCCGATTCGCACCGAGCCGCCGTCGTAGATCACGTCGTCGGGAGTTATCAGCCCTCCCTCGAGCGCCGCGGCGGCGGTCACCAGCTTGAACGTCGATCCCGCCGGATAGCCGGCCTGGATCGCGCGGTTGAGCAGCGGGTTGCCGGCCTCCTCGGACTCCAGCGCCCTGTACTCGGCCGTGGTGAAGGGCGTCGAGAAGAAGTTCGGGTCGAACGACGGCGAGCTGCCCAGACCGACGACCTCGCCGTTGTCGACGTCCATCGCGACGAACCCGCCGGCCATGCCGCCCAGCGCGGCCTGGCCCGCCTGCTGGACGTCGAGGTCGACCGCCAGGCGCAGTTGGCGCCCCTGCTCCGGCTGGCGCGCGGCGAGCTGTTGCCCGCGAACGCGTCCGAGGGCGTCGACCTGGACGCGGGTCGCCCCGTTGCGGCCCCGCAGGAAGCGGTCGTACTCGGCCTCGATTCCCTGCTTGCCGACGATGTCGCCCATCGCGGCCTCGGGGAAGCGGCCGCTGTCCAGCTCCGCCTGGCTGATCTCGCGGCTATAGCCGAAGAGGTGGGCGCCCGTCTGGCCCTGGGGGTACTGGCGAACGAAGACCCGCTCCGGCTCGATCCCCGGGAAGTCGGCGCGGTGCTCGAGCAGGTAGGCGACGACGTGCTGGTCGACGTCCTGCTTGACCGTGGCCATCGCGTACGGCAGCTCGCGCAACTGCTTCTCCACCCGGCGCTCGATCCCGCGCGGACGCATGTCGAGCACCCGTCCGAGCCTGCGATAGAGGCCGCGGCGCTCCGCCTCGCCCTCCGGCAGCAGCTTCGGCGACACCTTCACCGCGAGCGCGACGCGGTTCTCGACCAGCACCCGTCCGTCGCGATCGACGATCTCGCCGCGCGGCGCCTGGACCTTGATCTGGCGGATGCGGTTGTCGTTGGCCTCCGCGCGGTAGGTGTCGCCGGAGAGCACCTGCAGGTACCAGAGGCGGAAGAAGACGAGCGCGAACGCCAGCAGGGCGATGCCACCGAGGATCGCCACGCGCATCGCCAGCTGCGGCGTCAACGACGGACGATCGCCTGGATCGAGGTACATCTCAGACCTCCAAGCCGCGCAGGCCGATCGGGCCGGCCTCGCGCGGCGCGCGCCGACGGCGCCGCAGGTCGAGCGGATCGACCAGCAGGACCGGCCGCAGCACGCGGCGACAGACCGTGAAGACCGGCAGCGCGAGGATGGCGCCGAGCAGCGTCGTCGCCACCATCTCGCGCACGACCAGCCAGCTGACGGTCGCGCCGACGTCGAGCATGAACGACACCGCCGCGTAGGCGAGCACCCAGGCGAACGTGGCGACCGCGCCGACCGGGATCGGCATCAGGCCGTGGGCGGGGTCGCGGACCTCGCGGTAGCGACCGGCGCCGTAGCCGACGGCGGTCAGCACGAGCGACGACGCGCCCATCGTCTGGCCGACGAGCAGGTCGAGCAGCAGGCCGGTCGCGAAGCCCATCGACGCGCCCGGAATCGACCCTGCGTAGATCGCGACGGCGGCGACGACGAGCGGCACGAGGTCGACGTAGGCGCCGAGCACGCGCCCGCTGCCGAGGCCCGAGACCTGGAGGATCACCGCGACCAGCGCGAGCGCGCCGCAGCGGAGGAAAGCGCCCGGCGTCGCGCTCACTGGAGCGGTACTCCGGCCTGCGTGCTGACGCCGCGCTCGGTCAGGACTTGAACGTAGTCGATGCTGCGGATGTCGGCGAGCGGCCTGACGTGGACGCGCTGGAACTGCTCGGCCTCCTGCGGGTCGACCTTCGTGACGCGGCCGATCGCGATGCCGCGCGGAAAGAGGGACTCGACGCCGTCGGATTCGAACCCGCTCGTGACGACCGTCGTGCCCTCGGTCACGCGGCGGCCCTTGGTGATGTAGTCGAGCAGCAGGTCGTTCGGATCGCCGACGACCGGATGGACGATCCCGGTCGCGCCGTTGGGCATGACCTGCGCCGAGACGGCGCTCGAGGCGTCGGTGATCAGCGTCACCTCCGCGGTGCCGCCGGTCACGTCGCTGACCTTGCCGACCAGCCCGCCCGCGGCGACGACCGGCTGGTCGCGGCGGACGCCGTCGCTCGAGCCCTTGTCGATCTTGATCGTCGAGTACCAGACCGTCGGCGAGCGCAGTATGACCCGTGCGCCGACCGGCTCGGTGCCCTGCGGATAGCCCTCGCTCTCCGTCAGTCCGACCAGCGCGCGCAGCTCGCGGACGTCGTGGCGCGCAGTCTCGGCGACTCCGAGCTGGCGGCGCAGCCGCTCCAACTCGGCGCGCAGCTCCTCGTTCTCGCCCTTCGCGTCGAAGGTGTCGCCGAACCAGCCGAAGAGGTCGCGGAACGGCTTGAGCGCGCGGTTGGCGCCTGTCTCCAGCGGCGCGAACGCCGCTTGCGCGCCGCGCTGCAGGGTATGGAACACGCCGCCCCCGGACTCGCCGAAGTAGACCGTCAGCATGCCGATCGAGAGCGCGACGAATATCGCGAGCGCCGCTCTCCTGCGGCGGATCACCTTGCTGTCGAACACGTCCGGACTCCTCCGGCGCCGTGCTTAGCGGCGCCGACCGTTTCGGGAATTCTTGTTGGCGCGGTGGATTGCCTCGAACTCCTCGAGACTGCGTCCCGAGCCGACCGCCACGCAGGTGAGCGGCGACTCGGCGAGGTGGGCCGGCATCTGGGTCTCGTCGCGCAGGCGCTCGTCGAGCCCCTGCAGCAGCGCGCCACCGCCCGCGAGCATGATGCCGCGGTCCATGATGTCGGAGGCCAGCTCCGGCGGCGTGCGGTCGAGCGTCTCCTTGACCGCGTCGATGATCGCCTGCAGCGGCTCCTCGAGCGCCAGGCGAACCTCCTCGCTGGTCAAGACGACCGTCTTGGGAAGACCCGACACGAGATCGCGGCCGCGGATCTCGGCCTGCATCTCCTCGCGCAGCGGGAAGGCCGAGCCGATCTCGAGCTTGACCTCCTCCGAGGTCTGCTGCCCGATCATCAGCTTGTACTCGCGCTTGACGTAGTTGATGATCGCCTCGTCGAGCTCGTCGCCGCCGATGCGGATCGACTGC
>Ga0190265_10000443_pt1 | contig 29705 bp, 23 predicted proteins | sample Popmic124T_FD_133135 | JGI IMG/M metagenome (GOLD analysis project Ga0190265, IMG submission 133135) | Populus adjacent soil microbial communities from riparian zone of Indian Creek, Utah, USA - 124 T | ecosystem: Environmental > Terrestrial > Soil > Riparian zone | place: USA: Utah | collected...
CCTGCTCGTGACGCGCCGCCCGGACCTCGTGCGGCGCGAGCGGCCGGCCCTGATCGCACTCGCCGGAGCGACCGCATACGGCATCGCGCTGTTCACGTACTTCGTTAACAGATCGACGGACGACATTCTTCCCTTCGTCTCCTTCCCCGCCATCCTGGCGGGGACTCTGTGGCTGAGCCTGCTTCTTCGGGGCGCGCTGCCGGTGGCACGACGGGCTCTGCTCGGGGGGCTCGCGTTCGCCCTCTCGGTAGCGCTACTGGTGTTCGCAACGGCGTGGTCGTCGGTGGGCGACCGCTTTCCCCACACGCCGCTCGCACACCTCGCCCCCGGCGGAGCCTCGCTGACCGATGCCCTCGACCGCCTCTGGAGCGGGCCTCCGATCGACCCGCGAGCGCCGCAGGGTGAGACGGTCGTCGAGCGCTTCATGCCCGACGAGCGCCGCGTACCGGTCGTGATCACGCCGGACCTCTCCGTCGAAGTCCTGATGCGAAGCGGGCGCGCCAACGAGCTTCCGTTCGGCCACCCCGTGCAGGATCTCTTCGCGCGATCACCGGACGTGTCAGTCATGCGCGACGCCGTCGACGACCTGGCCGCCGGGGATCTGGTACTGCTCCAAGAGAGCGGACTTGAGGTCCTCGACGTCCTCGCACGCGATCCGACTCGGAACCCGCTGGACGAGCCTGTCCCGGTGGAGCCTCCCGATGCCCTGACCCCGCAGCAGCAGTGGATCCTCGAACGGATCAACCAGCAGTTCAGGCTGCGGGTCGCACACCGCGACGAGCATGGATTCGTGGTCGCCGAGCTCCTTCCCAGGGAATGAGCACCCGCGGCGAGGGGCCGCTGCTAAGCGATGAACTTGCGGGACTTCAGGACGCCGGAACGGTGCAGCACGAGGCGGAAGCACGCCCAGAGCGTCTTCATCCCGTAGACCAATCCGCTCTGGAACTTCACCGACGACGCGTCCTCGAAGTAGCGGCAGCGTGCCGGGACCTCCCTGATCTCAAACCCGAAGTGGGACGCCTGCATCAGGAGCTCCGAATCGAACGCGAAGTCCAGCGAGTTGCGCAGGAACGGAACGGTCAGCAGCAGGCGGCGCGAATAGGCGCGGTAGCCCGTGTGCGCCTCGGAGAGCTCCGTGCCCAGGACTGTGTTCTCGATTCTCGTCAGGACACGGTTCGCGACATACTTCCAGCGCGGCATCCCCGCGGCGAGCGCCGCGCCCGGCTCGAGCAGCCGCGAGCCCAGCACCAGGTCCGCCTCGCCCGCCAGGATCGGCTCGATCAGGCTGGGGATCAGCTCCGGCTCGTACTGCCCGTCGGGGTGGAGCATCACGACCACGTCGGCGCCCTGCTGCAGCGCATCCAGGTAGCAGGTCTTCTGATTGCCCCCGTACCCGACCTGGTGGGGGTGCCAGATCAGGCGCAGCGGCAGCGTGCGGGCGAGCCGGACCGTTTCGTCGGTCGAGTAGTCGTCGACGAGCGTCACCCCGTCGACGACGTCCTGGGGGATCGCCGCGAACGTCGCCTCCAGCGTCCGCGCCGCCTGGCGGGCCGGCATCACGACGACAACTGTCGCGTCGCCAGGCTCAGGCATGTCGCGCCTCCACGTACACGGTCCCGGGACGACCGAGAGCAACCTCGACCGCCGTGCCGGCGACCGCGAGGGGGAACAGGAGTACGCCGGCCGCGAGCGCCGTCGCCCGCCGCGCGCCGCCGAGCGGGCCTGGGCGGGCCTCGGAGCGGCGCAGCGCCTGGTAGAGGTCGGGCGCTCCCGGCAACGATCCGACGAGCCCGGCAAGCCAGCCGATCACGAGCTGGCCCCCGCGGACCCGGGACACCCGCTCGACCGCGAAGCCGGTGGCGCTCAGCCTGGTGAGCAACGCGCCCCGCGAGAGGTGGACGAGATGCCGCGGGAGGTCCAGGTGGAGCCAACGGTCGCCGAACGCGCGCGCCTGGATGCTGTCCGTGTTCGGCACGACGATCACCATGACGCCGTCGCGACGGAGGAGCCTGGCCGTCTCTTCGATCGCCGCGCCGGGCTGCGGCAGATGCTCGAGCGAGTGCCAGAAGACGACCGCGGCCCATTCACCGTCCCCCTCGATCCGCTCGATGGGACCCTCCAGCATGTCCTCGCGCCGAGGCTTCCGTTCGAGCCCGACCGCCAGCCGGCCGCGACTCCTGAGCGCGTCGACCAGGACCCCCTCGCCGGCCCCGACGTCGAGGACCGGCCCCGGCGGCGCGATCTCGTCGATCCGATCCGCGAGCGCGGCGCGCGTGCGGCGCAGCACCGCGTCGCCGAGCAGGGCGAACCGCCGTCCCGATCCCGGCCGGTACCAGGCACCGTAAGCAGCCTCGAGGCGTTCCTCGGACGGCCAGGGGTCGGTCGTGGCGGCGCCGCATCGCGCGCAGCGCGTTCGCCCGAGCATCCGCACCGCATCCTCGCCGAGCGGCGCTCCGCACCAGACGCAGGCCTCGGCGGGCGACCACCCGGAGGTGGTTTGCCCATCGTCCGCAACGGGGCGACGGCAGAACGCGACCAGGTCGAGGGCGCCGTCGAGGTCGTCGCCGCGGAGCTCGAAGTCGTCGACCCCGATCGCCTCGGCCCGAGCGTCGTGGGGCGGGCGATAGTGGCGAAGGAGCCCGTCGTAGAGCCGCTGCCGGACCCGGCGGGGAAAGAAACGGCGAAGCCGCAACGGGTCCCGGCGCAGGATCCTCGCGAGGGTATCGCGCTCCTCGTCGAACAGCTCCATGTAGCGCGACGACCCGAACAGCCCCAGCACCTCGACGTCGGCAAACGACCGCGCGCACAGGCGGCGCAGCTCGCCGGCATCGAGCTCCACGTGGTGGTAGGGGTCGATGATCTCGTCCGGGCGGCCGAGGGTCAGCCGGTTCGGCGTCACGAATGCCGCCACCCCGTCCTCCTCGAGCACGCGAGCGGCCTCGCCAACCGTCCGTTCGGGGTCGGGGACGTGCTCCAGGGACTGCACCGCGACGACCGACGCGAAGGCTCGGTCGTTGAACGGGAGCTCGCGCATGTCCGCCACGACCGTCTCCCGGTCCTGACCGGCGAGCGCGTCGGGATCGATGTCGACCCCGACGGTCTCACGCGGCGCAAGCAGGTGATAGCTGTGGCCGACGCCACAGCCGAGATCCAAAACTTTCCCCGGACCCAGCGACGGCTCGCACGCCGCGTACGCAGCCACGTGGCGCTGCCATGTGGCGTTGAACCCACCGGTGGGGGTGACCACCCGCTCGCCTGTGACCTTCATCTGAAGCGCTCGCAGGTCCGCGCGCCCGTGTTCTCAGGCCGCCAGTGGAACGTAGCCCGCCGGGAACGCCGACGGTCCGAAGAACCAGCTCTCGATGGCGAAACGGGGCTTCGGCATGCTCGGGTCGGAGCCGGTCTGGTGGAGGAACAGCTCATCGAAGAGCAGGGCGTCGCCCGGCTCGAAGATCGGCCTCTGGATGCCCGCCTCTCCCGCAGCCTCCCTGACGAGCTCGGGAGAGATCTCGATCGGGAACGGGCTGTCGGTGCCGGCGTCGACGAGATGATCGATCCGGGCCGGGACCAGGTCGAGGCCGGGCGCATCGTCCCCGCAGTGCGACAGGGAGAGCCAGAGGTTCAGGGCGCGAATGTCGCCGAGGAACTTTCCGTCCTGGTGCCAGGCGCCCCTGACATCCGGCGCCGCCTTGCGCAACGTCGTCTTCTGCGCCGAGAACATCGGCTGCTCACCGAGGTAGCCATGCACGACTTGGGTGAAGTCAACCGGTTCGAGCGCTCTGAACATTTCGGACATCACTTTCGGCGAGTCGACCGCTAGGACGCCGCCCCCCATCTCAATCCATTCGCGCTCCGCGACCCGGTACGGAGCCTCCGGCTCGAACTCTTCGTAGTACCCCTCGGAGGCGGACGCGCCTGCGGTCAGCTTCGTCCGTGTATCGAACGCCTGATCGATTCCGTCGGCTAGATGGGTCGCGTGGGCGGGGTCGACGAGCCCGCGCACCAGCAGGCAGCCTCGCTGCAGGATCGCCGCCCGCAACACCTCGGGGGTGAGATCCCGCGGCGCGATCTCGATCAGATCCGCGTCGCGGGGCAGAGCTTCGAAGTCCGGCGTGGCGAACTCAGGTCGCTCGGGCGCCTCCTCGAGCAGCTTCACGCCCTCGAGGTGCCGATTGCGCAGGAAGCTGCGATCGGACCCGGTGGAACGGTCGGTTGGCGTCAGGGCTCTCGCGATGGCAAAAAAGTAACGGATCGAGCCGTCAGGCCGCCGGACTAGCGATCCGGCGATTGGCTCCTTTCCCGCTTCTCGAACTGGAACAGGCCGAGCGGCGCGATGCCGTCGAACCTCGTGGCGTACGTGATCCGGAACCGCGGCCTGGCTTCGTCTAGGAACCTCGACCCCAGCGCTTGGGGCTGCTCCTGGCGGTCCTCGGCCGCACGGCTTCCCGGATCGACGAGCTTGGAGGATGAGACCGGCGCGACAAGGAAGATCGGCCTTCCGTTCGCGGAGCGGAGCGCCTCCCGGATCAAGTGATTCGGCGGAGGCACCGGATCGAAGACCGTGAACGGCTCATCGCTCGCCGGAAGGCCGAGCCGGTACTCGGGATGCGTCTGCGGCAGATGAACGTCGAGCGGGGTCAGCGGAACCGGGGTGAGCACGTAAGTGTCGACGACCACGTCGCCAGGCTCCGATCGCTCCTCGATCACCTCCGCCGCGGTCTTGGCGTCGAGCTTGGCCGTATCGGCTTCGAGCGTCTTCGCGGCGCCGATCGCGAAGCCCGAGAGCATTGCCGCCGTGCAGGCAACGCTCAGCAGTGGGCCCGCCGCCGACACGATGGCGCCCAGCCCGACCGCGAGGCCGGGCCAGGAGGAGTTCAGGTTCCGGGCACCCAGGATGTCGCTGCCCAGGGCGCTGTAGAGGGCCTCTCCCAGGGGCGCCGCCAAAGCGAGCAGGGCGATCAGCGCGACCCCGGGCGGAATCCGGCGCAGGGCGTCCCGGATCGGCGGGCGATGGTCGCGAAGCCAAAGGACGCCGCGTGCGGCCAGAGCTACGGCGGCGATCAAGAACGCGGCGACCAGCATGACCGTCGCCGTGTCGCCTGGCACCACGTCGAGTTGGACGTAGGGGAAGCCGATGGCCCAGTTCTGGACGGATTGCCACACGAAGTCCGCCGTGAACGGCGACAGCGCGGCGAGGATCTCGGTCGTGGGCGAGTTGTTGTCGGCGATGAAGCCCGGGATCCAGGGGGAAAACAGGGCCAACGCCGCGATGTTCGCGAGGACCAGAGGGCGGATCGCGTCGCGGTGGAACCACAGGGCCCAGACGAGCTGCGCGGCGAGCGGAAAGAGCGCGGTGTAGTGGCTCAGCATCGCGCCGGTGGAACAGATCCCGTAGACGGCCCACCAGCGGGCCCTGCGATCCCGAACAGCGGCCAGCAGGGCCAGGGTGGACGCCGTGAGCAGCAACAGCATCAACGCATAGGAACGCGCCTCGGTCGCGTAATAGATCACGAAGGGACTGAGCGCGAACACGGCCGCGCCGACGAGACCAGCGCGGGAGCCGATCGTTCGAGCGCCGAGCAGGTAGACGAGCGGGATCGTCGCCGTGCCGGCTATGAGCGAGGGCAGCCGAACCCACTCGGGGTCCGGTCCGATTTTCATCGTCAGCCAGGCGAGCACGAAGTAGAGCGGCGGCGTGATCTCGTCGTCGCTGCGGACCGAGCTCAGCACGTCCCCAAGACCATTGCCGTCCAGGATCCAGTAGGTGGAGAGCTCATCGCCGATCAAGCTCTGATCGAAGTTGGCAACGCGGATTGCGAAGCCCAGCGCGGTTAGCGCTGCGACGGCGATCAGTGTCGATCGCCGTCGGAGAAGGGCGCCAAACACGTTGTCGGCGCTGCGTTCAGCGCGTTGGGACATCCGCGGATTCTTCCAAGCGATCAGTCGGCGTTCCCGGCGCGCTTCCCTGAGGCCGCCCGGTCGTTGGTCTCCAGGTCGATGCGCAATCTGCGCAGCGACCGCGAAAGGATCTGCTGGACGTTGGCAAGGGTCAGCCCGGTGAGCTCGGCGATCTCGGCCCCGGTCATGTCGCCGCCGTAGCGCAGCGCGATCAGATCACGCTCGCGGTCGCTCAGGCGACTCAGCGCCCGCGCGAGCTCGGGCTCGGGACCGAGCACCGGATCATCGGCCAGCGCAGCGGTGGCGCGATTGGCTTCGTCCTCATCCGGGAGGGGGAGTTGCGAGCCGCTGCGGTCGCTTCGGTAGTGGTCGATCAGGACGTTGCGCGCGATCGCCAGGAGCCAGGTCTTGACGCTCGCCCGGCTCGGGTCGAATCGGCTCCACGCGCGCAGCGCACGCTCGAACGTGGCCTGGGTCAGGTCCTCGGCCTCCTCGCGCGAGTTCAGCCGGTACCCGAGGAAGCCGTAGACATCCCAAACGTGTTCGTCGTACGCGTCGGCGAACTCCCGCGTCTCCTCTCCCACGCCGCCTCAGGCTAGTGACAGCTCAGCTACGTTCACGGTGTGCCGGACGCCGGACAGCTCTCGGCGAGCGTGATCGTGCCCAGCATGGCCGGCGACCGGGTGTCGGAGCTCTTGCGATCGCTCCAAGCTCAGAGCGCCGAAGCCGACGCGATCGTGATCGACAACGCCTCGCCAGGCGGCGAGGTCAGCGCCGCCTGCCGAGAGTTCGACTTCGCGCACGCGATCCGGCTCGAGCGCAACCTCGGCTTCTCCCGGGCCGTCAACCTGGCGGCGAGCGAAGCGACGGGCGACGCGCTGGTCCTCGTGAACGACGACGCCTGGTACGACCCGAACTTCGTCGAGCGCCTCGTCGCCACCCTCGAGCCGGAGGCTGGGGTCATGGCGGCGGCAGGGGTCCTGCGAGCCGCCCGCGACGAGCGCCTGATCGACACGGCCGGGGTCGAGATCGACCGGACGCTCCTCGGCTTCGACTACCTTCACGGCCGGCCGCTCGAGATCCTCGCAAGGAGGCCGGGTGACCCGATCGGCCCGTCCGGTGCAGCGGCAGCTTTCGAGCGTGGCGCCTTCATCCGCATGGGTGGTTTCGACGAACGGATCTTCGCGTACCTCGAAGACGTGGACTTGGCCCTGCGGATGCGCCAAACCGGCTGGATCTGCAGGCTCGCAGCGGATGCTCGCGGCACCCACGCGGGCTCAGCGACACTTGGCTCGGGCTCGGCGCGCAAGAACTACCTCATGGGGTTCGCGCGCGGCTACCTCCTGCGGAAATGGGGCGTGGTGAACTTCAGCCGGGCGCCGGGGATCGCAGCACGCGAGGCCGTCGTCTGCTTCGGGCAGGCGATCTTCGATCGCAACACCGCGGGGGTCCGCGGCCGCCTGGCCGGGTGGCGAACGGCAACCCGCGGGGAGTATCCGGCGGCGGTCGTGGCGGCAGCCGCGACGCCCGGCATGGCGGAGGGGCTTGCCCGTCGCGCCAGGCGACGAGCGTCTGCCCGGGTGCGATGACGGCCCCCGGCCTCGACGTCGTGATCGTCTCCTGGCGCTGCGAGGATCTCTTGCGCCGCTGCCTGACGTCGTTGCGCGACCACCCGGCCTCTCTGCCGATGCGGATCCAAGTCGTGGACAACGCCTCGAACGACGGGACCGCGGAGATGGTCGCGGCCGAGTTCCCCGAGGTCGAGCTGACGGTGAACGGCGAGAACCTCGGCTTTAGCGCGGCCAACAACGTCGCGCTCCGCCGAGCCCGCGCTGAGTTCTGCTTGATCCTCAACCCGGATACCCGCCTCACCGACGGAGCGCTCGACACCCTCCTCGAGCTGCTTGCCTCGAAGCCTGGGGTCGGAATCTGCGGGCCACGGCTCGAGCGCGCCGACGGCAGCTTCGACCACGCGTCCCGGAGGACGTTCCCGACGACGCTCAGCGCGCTCGGCCACTTCAGCGGGATCGGGCGCCGGCTCAGCTCCGGTCCGCTCGCCGCCTATCGCGCGCCGCAGGTCGAGCGCGGCCGGGTCGACGCCGTCAACGGCGCATTCATGCTGATCCGGCGTGCTGCCCTTGACGAGGTGGGCCTGTTCGACGAGAGCTACTGGATGTACATGGAGGACCTCGACCTCTGCTACCGCTTCAAGCAGGCGGGTTGGGAGATCTGGTTTGAGCCCGGCGTCACGGTTGTTCACGAGAAGGCCGGCACCAGCGGCCCCGAGCGGTCCCCGCAGCTGAACCGGGCTTTCCACCTCGGCATGTACCGGTTCTACCGCGCCCACTACGCCCCGCAGCGACCGCGGCTGGTCAACGGCGCGGTCTATGCGGGAATCGCCGCGAAGCTCGCGGTGTCGACGATCCGCGCCGGGGCGCGGCGGGCGCTGGCGAGGATCAGGTGAGCGTCGCGCCGGAAGCCGTCCCCGCGCGCACGCTCACGGTGCTCCACGTCGCCGAGATGAGCGGGCCCGCGCGCTCGCTGCTCGACCGGATCTCGTGGCTCGCCGAGGTCGGGGAGGTCGAGCTCGTCGTTCCGGGTCCCGGCCCGGCGGCGGACCTGTACGCCGACGTCGCCAATGTCACCCGGCTCGACTACCGGGCGCTGACGCTGCCCCGGAGTCCGGCGCAGGCGGCCGCCCTCGCGCGCGGATGGCGCCGCGAGGTTTCGTCGTTCCGCGGGCGGATCCGGGCCACCCGCCCGGATCTCGTGCTCTGCGCGACCGCGACCCTCCCGGCGGCGCTGTTCGCGGCGCGCCGCGAGCGGGTTCCCGCGATCCTCTACGCCACCGAGGTCCTCGTGACGGGTCGCTCGCCCCTGCGCAGGCTCGCGGGGCGGGCGCTGGCGCGGGCCGTCGGCTCGGCGGCCTCGGCCGTGGCCGCCAGCTCGGAGCTCGTCGCGACCCAGTACCCGCGTTCGAAGACGACGGTCATCCCGCCGCCGATCCCGGACGCGTTCGGCGGTGGCGACGGTCCCGGCTTTCGCCGGCGCCACGGGATCCCGCCTGACGCCCCGCTGGTGCTCGGCGTCGGCAGCCTCAGCGCCGGTCGTGGGCAGGACGTGCTCCTGGACGCGGTCGCGCGCGTCCGCCGGCGCCTCCCCGAGGTCGGGTGCGCGCTGGTCGGCGTGCCCTTCGCGCGTACCGTCGACCTCGAGTACGAGCGCCGGTTGCGCCGGATTGCCGCGACGCTCGATACGTCCCCTCGCACCGGCGACTCCGGAGGATCCCCCGCGATCGCCTTCTGCGGCTACGAGCCGCGGATGGAAGACGCCTACGCAGCGGCGACGGTCGTCGTCAACCCCGCGCGGTTCCCCGAGCCCTTCGGCCGGGTCGCCTGCGAGGGTCTTGCGGCCTCGCGGCCGGTCGTGGCGACCCGGGTGGGCGCCATCCCGGGGATCCTGAAGGACGGCGAGACGGCGTTGCTCGTGCCCCCCGAGGATCCGCTCGCGCTCGCCACGGCAATCGAAGCCATGCTGCGCGAGCCCGAACGCGCGCGTGCGCTGGCGGAGGCCGGCAGGCGCGACGTGCTCGAGCGCTTCGCCCCCGAGCGCTCGCTCGTGTCGTTCAAGAGCCTCGTACGGGCGACGCTCCATCCGGGCCGGGCAGGGCGGGAATCTCCCGCGCCCTGAGCGCCGCCCCGAGCGCGGCGCGGTCGCGCGTCGCGTCGCGGCCGATCACGCTCTTCGCCGCGGCGCGCAGGCCAAGGTTGAGGAGCAGGGCCGCCTGAGCCGTGCGCTCGCGGCGCGGCCCGAACGCGCGGCGGAGCACCGCGCGGCGGTTCCGGGCGATCAGCTCCGAGGGGCCCTCGGGAAGGAGCTGCGACGTCGACCCCCGCCCCCGGTGAACCACCCGCGCGAGGCCGGGACAGAAGACGGAGGCCGTCCCCGCCCGGGCCGCGCGCAGACCCAGGTCCATGTCCTCCCCGTAGAGATGGATGGCCGGGTCGAACGGTCCGAGGGCGAGCAGGACGTCGCGGGGCGCGGCCACGCAGGCCCCTGCGAGCCAGGCGACGCGAACGGTCCGGGTCAGGCGCCAGGGCTCGGTGCGGGCCTGGATGCGCGCCGGTTGGAGGGCGCCGGGAACGACCGCGCCGATCCAGGGCCAGAGCCCGACGGGCGGGCCGCTGGCCGACGGCTGCGCTGCCCCGTCGGGTTGCACCAGGCGAGGCCCCGCGAGCGCGCGCCGCTCAAGCGCGAAGCGCGCCAGCTCGGGAACGCTCGCGTCCACGAGCTCGGTGTCGGGGTTGAGAAGGACTACCCCCTCGCCTGCGGCGGTCTCCACGCCGCGGTTGGCTGCTGCTCCATAGCCGACGTTGCGCTCGAGCGCGATGAACCGCCTCGGGCCCGGCCAGGCGCTCAGGCACGCAGCCACGTCGTCGCCCGAGGCGTTGTCGACCACCACCAACTCCACGCAGGAGCTTAGGTGCTCCGTCATCGAGGCGACCAAGCGCCGAAGATCCCGAGCGGATCGCCAGGTGACGACGACGACGGAGAGGCCGGCGGAAGGCGGCTCGTCCGCGCCCCGAGGAGCGCTCACAACTCCTCGGCCACGCGGGGAGCCTCACGCTCGAAGATCCACAGTCCGAAAAGGCACGTCACGACGAGGATCGTCGCCGCGACCGCGACGCCCAAAGCGCCTCCGGCCGCTTCCACCATGCTGGGCGCGTCCGGATCCATGACCCAGATGCGGGCCTGCTCGAAGATCGGCACGAGAGGGTTGAATGCCGCGACGAAGGAGCGAAAGCCGTCCGGCACGAACTCGATGGGGTAAAGCACGGGGGTCCCGTAGAAGAGGGCGCGGGCGATCACCGTCCAGATCTGCTCGACATCCCTGAAGCGCGGGAACAGCGCCGAGAGCGCGAGTGACACCCCGGTGATGAGCACAAGCAGCACGATCAAAACGACCGGCAACAGGAGCCAGGTGAGGCGCGGCTCGACGCCAATCACCGAGATGAGCAGCAGCGCGGCGATCAGGTTCATCACGGCGGTGAGCAGTGCCGTCAGGACGACGGAGAGCGGGATCACGATCCGCGGAAACTGCATCTTGCGAACCAGGCTCTCCCGCCTGGCGACACAGCGCACCGAGGCGGTCGTCGCGTCGGAGAAGAACTGGAACAACATGATGTTGAAGAGGAGCAGCGCGGCGTAGTTCTCGATGTCCCCGCCGAAGCGGATCACCTGGCTGAAGACGACGTAAAGGACTCCGAAGAGCATCAGCGGGCGCAACAGGCTCCACGCATACCCCAGCCACGAATGCAGGTACCGGGTGCGATACTCGGCCACAGCAGTGAGCCAAACCAGATTCCAGAACCGGCGCCAGTCGCCTCCGAACGCGGAGGGACCTCGGATCTCCACCGGCTGGACCACCAGGGGTTCGGTTCCCGCGCTCATCTGCGGATGACCTGAGCGTCCACGAGTGGCTGCACAAGGGCGTCGTGTCCCAGATCCATGAGGGACCCGCGAATCCGGTCGCCAAGAACCTCGAACGGCACGCCCCTGATGTCCGAGACCGGGACCTCTTCGCCGTCCGGCCCGAGCTGTGAGACGCCGCAGTTGAGGCGATAGCGGCCCGGAACCAGGCGGTTCTCGATCGTCGCGACGACGAGCCAGCGTCCGGACTCGGCGCCCGGACCCTCGATCAGGGGCGTGGACGGCGCGGCGAAGATCCTGCGACCGCCGGCTGCCCAGATCTCCACTCCGAAGCGGGCACCGTCGAAGGCCTCGTCCACCTCCACCTCGGCGCGTAGCTCGATCGGCTCCCGCCGCTGCACCGAAAGCGTGCGCTCCCCGCCTTCGGTCCCCACCCACGCATCGGCGATCCGCGCCCGGGGCTCAGATGGACGTGCCTCGGAGCCGCCGGCGGACAGCAGGCTGCTGCGAACGGCTCGGGGCGCGAAGTTGACCTCCGTGTAGCGAGCCGCCACTTCGCCGGGTGCCCCGAGCGTGTCGATCCTGCCGTCCTCGAGCAGGAGGGCGCGCGAGCAGAAGCGATTCAGGTGGCCCATCGAGTGCGTCACCAGGACGATCGTCTTCCCCCGCTGCGTCAGGTCCATGAACGTCTCGGCGCAGCGCTCCTGAAACGACGCGTCGCCGACCGCCAGCACCTCGTCGATCAGCATCACGTCAGCGTCTACCTGGACCATCACCGCGAAGGCCAGCCGCACCCGCATACCCGAGGAATAGTTGCCGAGCTTGAGCTCGGTGAAGTCCTCAAGCTCGGCGAACTCGATCACCTCGTCGAACCGTCGTCGCGCCTCGCGCGGCGTGAGACCCATCATCACCCCGTTGAGGACGACGTTGTCATGCGCGTTGAGCTCCGGGTTGAAACCCACCCCCAACTCGATGAACGGCGCCATTCGTCCCGCGACCCGGATAGAGCCGGCGTCCGCCCTGTAGATGCTGGCGATCAGCTTCAGCAGCGTGCTCTTGCCGGAGCCGTTCCGCCCCACGATGCCGATGAACTCCCCGCGCTCAACGTCGAACGAGACGTCGTCGAGCGCGCGAAGGGATCGGTAGGCCTGGCTCTGGAAGGGATGGAGAACGCGCTGCTTCAATGTGAGGACGCGGTTGGTCGGGATGCGAAAGGTCTTGGAAACGTTCCGCACCTCTATAGCGTTGGCGCCCGCCATCGTGCACCGGAGGATAAGCAAGGGCGGGGCAGCGAAACCGGGGGCGTAGGAGCATTCTCCGTGAGCTAAGGCTGCGCCAGCAATGAAGATCTTTCTCCACATAGGGCCCCACAAGACCGGGACCACGTCGATTCAGGCGTATCTGCTTGACCGCCTGGGAAGACGACGGCCGAAGAGGCCCGTCTGGTACCCGGCACCGCGCGAGATGGGCCCGGGACATGCGCGCCTCGCGGCCCAGCTCAACAACGGGCCTGCCCCTTCGAGGCCCAATGCCCTGGAGCGGATCATCGAGCAAGCCGAGGCAGCGAGCGTCGAAGCCCTGATCCTCAGCTCGGAGGACTTCATCGGCGGGTTTCCCAATCGGCTCTCTGAGTACGGGGAGCCGCTCGCAGGGCACGACGTATTCCTGATCAGCACCCAGAATCCCGTTTCGAGGCGCATCGCCTCGATGTGGCAGGAGAACATCAAGCACGGTCACTTCGAAACGCTCGCCGACGTGCCCGAGATCGTCTTCAAGCGCCGCGGGATCCGGCCCGGAGTACTGACCGCGTTCGCCAAGGCGCTCCAGCCGCACCAGATCGCGATCGTCCATTCCGATCCGAGGGATCCGCCCCACGCGCTCATCGATCGCTTCCTGGCGGCGCTCGGGCTCCCGCCGGACGCGCGAAGCGCCAACGCGGTCGTGAGGCACAACCCAAGCCTCGGATTGATCGAGGTCGAGATACTGCGCTCACTCAACCGGCTCCTTGCGACCCAGGCGCAGGGCATTTCCCTCGAGGCGTCGCGCGCGCTCCGCAAGACCCTGATCAGCACGTTTCGCTCCGCCGACTGGCAAGCGAGCTGCCCGCCGATCGCCATTCCGGTTCCCGAAAACGTCCTGGAAGCGGGCCGCTCGCTGGCGCTGCGCCTGACGGCGGAGATCGCGTCGCTCGAGGACCATTGGGACGTGAAGGTCTTTGGCGATCCTGAGGTCCTGTCGCTGTGACGGCGAGCCACGAGGCTGGAGGCGATGACTTCACAGCCCAGCGGGAGCGACAGGTCGTCGTGGTCGCGGGCATGCACCGCAGCGGCACCTCGGCGATCGCGCGATTGCTCTCCCTCCTGGGCTTCGGGCTCCCCCGAAACCCGGTGGGGCCGCGCCCGAGCAACGAGCTCGGTCATTGGGGCGAATCGGAGCCGATTCGGTCGCTGAACGACGAGCTGCTGACCGCGGCGGGAAGCTCGTGGGACGACGTCTCGGCGTTCCCGGCTTCCTGGCTGGCATCGACCGAGGCCGACGAGTTCGCGAAGCGCATGGTCGAGACGCTCGCGAACGAGTACCCCGGCGAATCGCCGTTCCTGGTCAAGGATCCCCGCATCTGCCGGCTCGTCCCGTTCTGGCTCCGCGTGCTTGAGGACTTCGGCGCCCAAATCGCCTTCGTGCTCCCGGTCCGAAACCCGCTCGAGGTGGCGGCGTCGCTCGCGGCCCGCAATGGCTTCTCCGGGTCCAAGAGCCTGCTCCTGTGGCTGCGCCACACCCTGGACGCCGAGCGCGACACCCGCGGGCATCCTCGCGCCATCGTCTCGTACGACGCGCTGCTCCGGGACCGGCGCTCCGCCGCCGACGGGTTGTCCACGGCGATCGGGCTCGCCGGGGCCGGCGCCGCGGAGCGTCCCCTCGAGGAGCTGGAGCAACTCCTGCCCGAGAGCCACCGCCACCACGCGTTCGGCGCCGATGAGCTGCGCGCCAACCGGGACGTGGTCGACTGGGTGAAGGCCGCCTACGGGTTGCTGGCCGTCGCGGCCGATGGCGGGATGTCGCCTAACGCGGTGCGCCTGGACGAACTGAAAGCCGCGCTCGACGATGCCGACCTCGCCTACGGCCCGGTTCTGGCGGAATCGAGGCTGCGTGCCGAGGACCTCCGCGGCCAGCTCGAGGCCGAGCGAGCCCGCCTCAAAGCGGCGATCGCGTCACGGGAGGAGGAGCTCACCGAGCGGAGCCGGGAAACGAGTGCGCTGCGGGCGGAGGCGGCGGCCCTTCGCCGCGAGTCTCGGCGCCAGCGCGAGGTGATTGCGGAGCTCCGCACCAGTCCGAAAAGGCGAGCCTGGCGCCATGCTGGCGAGCGGGTCGTCCGCGAGGCGCGCAAGCTCAGTCAGCTCGGTTCGTGGATCCTCAAGCCCGGCACCGGCGCCGGGCCGAGGGCGGCCTGGGAGTACCTGGCGCTGCGGACGTCCGGCCTGTTCGACTCCGCCTTCTACCTGCGGCGCAATCCCGACGTGGCCGCCGCGGGAATGGAACCGCTGATGCATTACCTCGAGCACGGCGCGCGTGCCGGCCTCGATCCGAGCCCGACCTTCAGCACCACCGCGTACCTGGCCCAGCGGCCCGAGCTCGCCTGCACCGGCGTCAACCCGCTCTATGCGTACTGGCGCCGCAGCGGGGGCCGTAAGCGCGACCGCGTTCGTGACGTCGAGGGCGAGCGAGCGGCGAAGGCGGCCCGATCCAGGGCGCGCCCGTACTCGATGTTCGGCGATTACCTCGCGCACGCGACGGTGAACCCGGAGATCGACTTCCCGCTCGCCGAGGCGGATCACCGCGTCCTCGGCGCGATGGACTCCCACCGCCGGCGGCTGGCGGCCGAGTACGCAGCGCGCCCCGCAGACCGCCTCGTCTCGGTGATCATGCCCACCCACAACCGGCTTCCCACCCTCGAGGCCGCGATCGCCTCAGTTCAGGCGCAGCGGTATCGCGCCTGGGAGCTGATCGTGGTCGACGACGGCAGCGAGGACGGAACGATGGAATACGTGACGGGGCTCGACGACGATCGTGTCCGCCTGATCGCCCTGGGGGAGAACCGGGGGGTCGCGGCGGCCCGCAACGCCGGGCTGAAGGCGGCGCGCGGCCGGCTGATCGCCTACCTCGACAGCGACAACAGCTGGCATCCCGACTACCTGTCGATCATGGCCGGCTTTCTCGAAGACCACGCGGAGACGGACGTCGCCTACTGCGCGCAGGAGATCTGGCATACGGCGTCGGGGAACGGCCACGCAAGGGAGCTCGAGGCGATCCGCTTCGGCCCTTTCAACCGCGCCCTGATGGAGAACCGCAACTACGTCGACCTGAACGCGGTGATGCACACGGCCGAGATGCTCGAGCGCTTCGGCACGTTCGACGAATCGCTGCCACGACTGGTCGACTGGGAGCTGCTCCTCCGCTACACGATCGTGAAGCCGGCGGTGGGCGTCCCCTGCGTGCTGAGCCGCTACGAACGGGGCGGCGCCCCGCGGCAGCTCACCGGCGCGGCCGACTGGTGGGACGTGTTCGACCAGATGCTCGAGATCGTGCGGACCCCTCGGCTCGACATACGCCTACCGAAGGAAGAGATGCGCGCGGCAGCCTGGGGCGTCCATCCGCTCCATCGAACGGCGACCCGCACGGACTACCGGCGGCCCTTCGCGATCGTGATCCCGTCCTTCGAAGCCGAGGAGTACCTGCGCGCGTGCGTCGACTCCGTGCTGGCCCACACCGGGGGCGACTTCAAGCTCATCATCGTGGACAACGGCTCGGGCGAGGGCGTTCGGGCCTACCTCGACTCGCTGGCGAGCAACGGAGCGGCCGAGGTCATCCAGGTCGGGTCCAATCTCGGGTTCAGCGAGGCGTCGAACCGAGGTATCGAGGCGGCCGGCGAGGATCGGGACATCCTCCTCCTGAACAACGACGCGCTGGCGACGCCGGGCTGGGTCCCGGGGATGTGGGAGGTGTTCGACCACGTCGCCGACGTCGGGCTCGTCGTGCCGCGCCAGACCTTGTTCCCCGGCACGCCGACCGCCGCCGTGCATGTGCCGTACAGCCGGAACGACCGAGAGGTCGACGTCTCCCTCTCCGCTCACCACGCGAACGTCCTCGACCCGCAGCTGGATGTGAGCCGCGGCTACGTCGAGCTGAGCTTCGGGACCTTCTTCTGCGCCTACATCCCGCGTGAGACCGTGGAGACCGTCGGCCCGCTGAACGTCGAGCACGGGCCGCACTACCGCTCCGATCGGCTCTATTGCGACATGGTGCGCGAGTTCGCGAAGCGCAGGATCGTCTACACGCCGCATTCGAAGCTCTACCACTTCCTGCAGAGGTCGACCCGAGACCTTCAGGCCGCCGAGCCGGCCGCGTTCGACGCGATGTTCGTTCGCAACGACTGGCGCTCGGTGACGGCGTCGCGCAGCAGCTCCGCGCGGTGGCGGTAGGTGTGACGGGCGATGATCTCGGCGCTATAGCGCTCCGCCAGGCCCGATGCCCAATCGGGGTCATCGCGCGCACGGTCGACCTGCGCGCGGAGGGTCGACGCGTCCTCCCAGACCGGGAATTCGTCGTCGAACAGCGCGCGCACCCCGGGAGCGTCGTTTGAGACGACGAGGGTTCCGCAGGCGAGCGCGTCGAAGACTCGTGAGTTGACCGCCTCGTAAGGGCGCGCGTGCCCGGCGGAGTCGTCGACCACGACTCGCGCCGACGAGTAGGCGGCCGGCAGGCGTTCGTACTCGAGCCACCCCGCGTTGATGCCGTTCATTCCCGGCACGGCATCCCAGCCTCGGCCGAACAGCTTCACGTCCAGCTCCCGCGCGAGCACGGGCATCGCCGCCTCGATCTCGCGGCTCACCCCCCAGCGGCTACCCGCGAACACGAGATCGGCACGAAGCTCCGGATCCGGCGGCGTCCGCCGGAAGCGCGCGGGGTTCGTGGCCAGGGGCATCAGCGCAGCGGTCCGCTCGCCCCGCTCCTCGATCAGGCGCCTCGAGCGCTCGGACGAGGCGAAGACGAGGTCGTACTCGCCGAACCACGGGCGCTCCAGCCAACGCTCGGTCCAGTTGCGCACCCACGCCACGGTCAGGACGCCCGCCGGCACCTGGTCGAGCGGGAACGCGTCGAGCAGCGAGATCAGGACGTCCACCGATCCCACTCGCCGCCGCCAACGCCCTCGATGGGTCTCCAGGGTGCTCACCTCGAAGCCGAGCCGGTGCAGCTCCGCGCCAAGCTCGCGGGCGACCTGGAAGTCCCCGAAGCCGGCCTGCGCTGAGTCGCGAGTCACGGTGATCCCGATCCTGGTCGCGCCCGGCGACGCGCTGGAGGCGCCGCGCCCGGGAACCGCGGGCCGGCGGGCGAGGCGACTCCGCAACCGCACGAGATGTCCCCAGGCAATCGCCCGCGCGACGGCCGCCTCGCGCCCAGGGCGGCGACGAGGCAGGTGCGCCAGGTGACGCAACAGGAGCCGCGCCTGACCGGTTCCCGAGTGCGGGAGGTCCCGGATTCGATCCACGTCGCGGCGGTCGGGGGGCGACATCCGGTCGCCCAGGCGGAGCCGCAGCACCTCCGCCTCCTGCACGCACCGAAGGAGGACGTAGTGGTGAGCGCGCCAGTTCGGGTGGAACCCGGTCCGGCGCAGACCCGCGTATCGGCGCCGGATCGCGTGGCGGCGCGACTCGCCGCTCAGTCGGCCGGGCTCAGCCGTGCCGGCGTGTCCGAGCACCGATCCGCGGTGCTGCACGTAGTCGAACAGCGGGCGATCGACGTACGCGATGCCACCGAGCACGCGGCTGACGACGGCGATCCAGCGGTCGTGGTAGGAGGTCCCGACTGGCGGCGGAAACGGCAGCACCTGATCCAGCACCCGGCGCCGGAAGAGACAGGAAGCGCCGATCACGGGGCTCGCCAGGAGCATGGAGCCGAGACGATCGGTCCGCGGCCGGCCGCGCGGCCAAGCGGTCGGCGAGATCCGCCTGCCGTCCACACCCACGACGCGGGCGTCGCTGTAGGCGAGCACGTCCTCGTCGTCGAGCGCGGCGATCAGGGTCGCCAGCTTGTCCTCGTCCCAGCGATCGTCCTGATCGGCAAGGGCGACGTACGCGGCCTCGGCCGGCACCGAGCGAAGCGCCCGCTCGAAGTTCAGGTAGAAGCCCACCCGCTCGTCGGCGCTCGCGAAGCGAAAGCGCGGGTCGGCGTCAAGGAGTCGCTGGATCTCGCTCCGGTACTCGCGGGACGAGGCATCGTCGGTTACGAAGCAGACCCAGTCACGGTGGGTCTGCGCCCGGATCGACTCGATCTGCCTGCGGAGCAGGCCGAGCGGAGGCTGATGCGTCGCGAGGCAGATCGCGACGAGGCGCGAGGGCTCGGTGGCCGTCGCAGCCGGCTCGGCCACCCGCTCGGGACCGGGCTCGAGGTCGATCGCGCCGAGCTCGCGGGCCACCTCGACCCCGTCCACGCGAGCGTGGAGCTCGATCGGCGCCCGCCGCGGCTTCTCGACGGCGGCGATCGGCACCACCGCCGTCCACCAATCCGCTCCGGCGAGCTCGCCGGGACGCGGCAGCCCGCGGTTGGCGCGCACCTCGCCGCCACCCACCCGCACGCGCAGGTCCGCGACGTGGCACCCGGGAGCCGCCGCGACCCCCTCGATAACCACGGCGGCTCCTCCCCCCACCGGCAACCGATCGGGAACGGCTTCGCCGAGGCGCACCGCGAGATCGCTCGCTTCCGTCCGGGGAGGCTTGCGGGGCATCTCCTATTCGCCCTCCGGCCCGCCGCCGTAGATCCAGCGCCAGTCGAAGTTCGGCTCGGGATCCAGGTCGGCGACGCCGTCGTCGAAATGCAGCGCGGCCGCCGGGATCCGCAGCGATTCGAGCCTGCGGCTCATGTTCTCGTAGTGGAAGTTCATGTCCCCCCGGCGCAGGCCGGCACGATCGCGCAGGACGCGCGCCCGGGCCTGGTCGAGGGAGCGCATCGGGTAGTGGCGGAGCCGGAACCGCCGTGGTGACGGCCGCCCGTCGAGCGGGTTGTGGTTGAAGCGGCGGATGTTCGTGACCGCGGCGCGCCAGGAGCGGATCCGGGGCGGGCAGTCCTGGCGCAGGGCGTAGTGGCGGACCCGCTTGGTGGGGGCGGTGACGCTCGGGTCGTCCTCGTCGGTGAACCAGTAGTTGTAGTTCTCGAACTCGACCCAATCGACGCCGGACTCGCTGGCCTCGAGCAGGTGCTCGCGGTAGGAGCGGCCGCGGACCGGGCCCTCGAGGAACTCGTCCTGGTCTGGCCAGGAGATCCAGTCGTAGTTCCGAATGTGATCCGAGATCAGGTGGCGGGACATCGCGGGGTAGAGCTCGTAGAAGTCGAACTCGCGAGGCACGCTGCGGATCTCCACGCACTCGTTGCGGAGGCGCTCGAGCACGGCGGGCGTCTCGTCGGTCGAGCCGTGGTCCCAGATCACCAGATCGTGGTCCTGCTCGAGCAGGTATGAAATCGACTCCTCGAGCAGGTCGCCGTCGTTGTAGCAGAGAAGAACCCCGAGGCAGCGGAGCTCGCTCATCGCGTGGCGACCACCGTCATGCCAGGAAGCGTAGCCACGGCGCGGCCCCCCGGCTCGGGGATACGCTTCGGGCCTTGTTCCCATTCTGGGAGATCGCGATTGCTCCCCTGCTTCGGGCGGTGCAGCCCCGTCGCGTACTCGAGATCGGCGCGCTGCGGGGCGAGACCACGGAGCTGCTTTGCGAGCTGCTCGGCCCCGGTGCCGAGCTGCACGTGATCGATCCGAAGCCGCAGTTCGACCCGGACGCTCACGTCGAGCGGTTCCCCGGCCGCTACATCTTCCATCGCACGACCAGCCACGAGGCGCTGCCCGAGCTGCCCGCGATGGACGTCGCGCTGATCGACGGCGACCACAACTGGTACACCGTCCGCGGCGAGCTGCAGCTGCTCGCCGGCGCGGCTCGCGACGCCGGGGCGCCGTTGCCAGTGCTGGTCCTGCACGACGTCTGCTGGCCGTACGGGCGCCGCGACCTCTACTACGACCCGACGACCATCCCGGCCGAGCACAGGCAGCCGCACGCGCGCCGGGGAATGCGCTCGGGGCAATCGCGGCTCGTGCAAAGCGGCGGAGTCAACCCGACGCTCCACAACGCGATCGAGGAGGGCGGCCCTCGGAACGGCGTAATGACGGCGCTGGAGGAATTCCTGGACGAGCGGCAGGAGCGGGCGCGCGTCGTCGTCCTCCCGGTCTACTTCGGCCTCGCGATCGTTGCCGACGAGGCGCGTCTGCTGGCCGATCCGAACCTCGAGGGCGAGCTCGACCGCCTGGAGGGCCCGGAGGCCCGACTCGAGCTGATGCGCCTGGCGGAGTCGCTGCGGCTGCGCAGCGTGCTCGCCGAGCACACCGCGGTGTTCGGGGTCGACGATCGCGTCACGCAGGCGAACCGCCGCTACCTGGACCTCCTGAAGAGCGCGCTCCTCCACCGCCACTATCTCGAGGACGAGCTTCGATTGGGCTATTTCCACGAGTGCTCTCGAGAGGGGCGCAAGCCCGAGGCCGAGGTCCTGCGCGACCCGGCGCACAACCTGCGAGGACGCCTTCCCCGCCTCGAGGTCGCCCGGGATGCGGGCGTCGAGCCCGAGGGGTTGCCCGGCCCCGCGTCGTTCCCCTACGCGAACACCGGGAAGCGGCGCCTGGACCACCTCGAGCACTGCCTCGACGCGATCCGCCGGGATTCGGTTCGCGGCGACCTGCTCGACTGCGGGGTGGGCCGCGGCGGCACGACGATCTTCTTGCGCGGCTACCTCACGGCGCATGGCGTTCCCGACCGGACCGTGTGGGCCGCGGACCGGTTCCTCAACCCGGAGATCGCTCGCTCGGACGCAAGCGCCGACCTGAACATGGTGCGCACCGGCATCGCGCGGTTCGACCTGCTCGATGAACGGATCAAGTTCCTGCAGGGGCCGCCCGAAGACGCGATCGAGCAGGCGCCGAGGGGCCTGGCGCTCGCCCGCGTCGACGTCTCTCGGTTCGACGACGTGGAACCGATCGTGGTGGCGGCGTGGCGCCGACTGGGTCCCGGAGGCTTCCTGGTGGTGGACGGCCTCGATGAGTCGCTCCAGGCGCGGCTCGCCGAGCTCCGGGCGACCCTCGACGAGTCCGGGCCGCTGCTGCGCATCGATTCGCGCGCCGTCGTATGGCGCAGGACGGACCGTAACGGCGAGGAGGATCGGCCCCTCGTCCGACCCCCTCTGCCACTCGCCCCCGCCGCTCCGGCCGACGCGATCGAGCTCTCGGTCCTGGTCGTCTTTCACAATATGCGCCGCGAGGCTCAGCGCACGCTGCACTCGCTCTCGCGCGCCTACCAGCGCGGGATCGCAGACCTCGATTACGAGGTCATCGCGATCGAGAACGGTTCGGACCCGTCCGAGCGGCTGGGTGAGGAGCTTGTGTCCAGCTTCGGTCCCGAGTTCCGGTACGTCGACATGGGCGCCGAGTCGAGGCCCTCGCCGGCCTTCGCCTTGAATCGCGGAGTGGAGACCTCCCGCGGCCGCACGATCGCCTTCATGATCGACGGTGCGCACATCCTCACGCCGGGTGTCCTGCAGTTCGCGGTCAAGGGGTCGCGGGCCCACGAGCCCGCCGTTGTAGCCACCCAGCAGTGGTATCTGGGCCCCGGGCAGCAGGTCGACACCGTCGCGGAGGGCTACGGGCGGGAATACGAGGATCGGCTCCTCGACCGGATTCGCTGGCCAACTGACGGATACCGACTCTTCGAGATCGGTCACTTCGTCGGCAACCGGGACTGGCTCGACGGGATGTGGGAGAGCAATTGCCTGTTCGTGCCTCGGAAGGTCGCGCAACAGGTGGGCTCCTTGGACGAGCGCTTCGAGCTCCCGGGCGGCGGGTTCGCGAACTTGGATCTCTACGAGCGGGCGATCGCAACCCCCGGTCTGAACCTCGTGACGCTCCTCGGTGAAGGCAGCTTCCACCAAGCGCACGGCGGCACGACGACGAACGAACAGGATGCCACCGATCGAGCCAGCCGATTGACGGCGTATCGCGACGAGTACATGGATCTCAAGGGCCGGCCGTATCGCACGGCCTCGAGGTTTCACTACGTGGGCGGGATGGTCGACAGCGCGAGACGCAGCAAGCCACGACGCATGGGAGCCAAGGCGTTCCTACGCACCGCGGAGCAGCTCGCGGGCGACGACCTCCCGAGGGCGTCAACGCCGCTCCCGGCAGAGCTCGAGGAGGAATACCGAGACGGATACTGGCGAAGCTTCCGCTGGAAGAAGCTGAGCTGGCTGGGCCGCCCGGTGGAGCGGGCTCCCGGAGATCTGCTCGCGTATCAGCAGATGATTGCGGACGCGAAACCCGATTGGATCGTCACCACATCACAGGATGCAGCGCCCGGCCGGGACCTCTACCTCGCGTCCCTATGCCAGTTCCTGGGCCACGGGGAGGTTCTGGCGCTGTGTGCGCGCGAGCGAGATCAGGCGGCTGCGGCCCACCCGCGCCTCCATCCGCTGACCGGCGACGCTTACGATCCGGCCGTCGCCGCCTCGGCGCTCGACCGCGTCGATGCTCCTGCGCGGGCGCTGTTGATCCTGGGACGCGAGTCCGCGGACAGGCTGGTCGAGACGTTCGAGCTCTATTGGCACCTCGTGCCAATCGGGTCGTGGGTGGTCCTGGAAGACACGATCATGAACGGCCATCCGATCTGGCCAGCGATGGGGCCCGGTCCGGCCGAGGCGGCGAGACGGATCGTGCAAAGCCACCCGGAGTTGGTGCCCGATCGCGACCTGGAGGCGTTCGGCGTGACGTTCAACCCGCAGGGCTACCTCAAGCGGGTCGCTTAGCGAGCTAGAAGGCGCCCATCCCCCGCACCACGGCTGGGAGGGTCTGCGCCAGCAGCCAGAGGTCGCGCGTGATGGAGATGTTCTCGACGTAGTCGATCTCGACCGCCAGGCGCTCCTCGAACGAGAGCTCACCGCGGCCGAACACCTGCATCGGGCCTGTCATTCCCGGCTTCACTGCGAGCCGGAACCTGTGCTCTGCCTGATAGCGATCGGTGACCAACACCTCTTCGGGCCTTGGCCCAACGAGGCTCATGTCGCCTCGCAAGACGTTGAGGAGCTGAGGCAGCTCGTCGAGGCTGAAACGCCGCAGAAACCTCCCGACGCGCGTGATCCTGGGATCGGGGCGAAGCTTGAACATTGGATCCGCGAGCGTGTCGAGATCGACGAGTTCCGGGAGTTGCCGCTCCGCATCCACGTCCATCGAGCGGAACTTGACGATCGTGAAGGGCTCGCCGTTGCGGCCCGCGCGTCGCTGACGAAAGAACACCGGTCCGCCGTCGTCGAGCCTGATCGCAAGCGCCACGGCTGCGAGGACCGGCGCCAGCACGACGAGGGAGACGCATGCCGCCACGAGGTCGAAACCGCGCTTGAGCGCAGCCGTCGAACGCGACACGTCCCAGGTGTTGTACTCGAGGATCGGAAGGTCGGCGACCTGCGACAGGCGCAGCGCCGGCCGGGCGTGACCGCGGAACGGCGAGATCACGCTCAACTTCACCTCGTGCTGGCGACAATGCTCGAGGAGTCGACGCACGAAAGCGGGACTCGCTCCCGACCAGGCGAGCACCACCCTGTCGATCCCGGACAGGACTCGATCGATCGAGCCGCTGCCGTTGATGCGCTCGAGATGGTCGGCCGGGCCATGCGTGCCCGTGAGCTTGAGGTGCATGTCCGGGAAAAGCGCGATCTTGCGGGCGATCGCCTCGGCGGGCTCGCCCGCACCGACGACCAGCGTGGACTCCGGAGGCGTGATCCGCCGCCACGTGAGTCGTGCGACCGAGCGAAGCCCTCCGGACGTGACGATCGCGGCCGGGACGACCAGGGCGAAGGTCAACGCGGCGACGGTTTCCCGGATCGCCAACGCAAAGAGGACGGTCAGGGCAGCACACCAGACGGCGATGACTGGCACCTCGTCGATAGTCAAGTGGCGGATCGCGCGATGGTCGGCGTCGTAGAGGCCCACAATCTTGGCGAGGAGGACACCACCCGGAATTGCGACCAGCGCCCACCAGACGGGCGCTCCTGACATCCCGGCGATTACCAGCCCGACGCCGCCGGCGACGACCGCATCGGCGCTGGCCAGGAGGCGGCGGCGGCGGCGATCGCGCCACCAGCGAGGATGTTGGGCGGCATCCGCGCGCCGAGAGGATGTGGTCTGAGCTGGGTGCCGCTCGGAGCGATCGGCCGACGGCGACTCCGCACGGGCGGCAGACGACAACTCAGGTCGCCGTTCGAGGGCCGCCTCGTCGGGATTTCCGACGAGCTCCTTCTCGCTCGGTTGCTCCTCCCTCTCCACGTTCTTCTCGTCCTCCCGGGGTGCGGGTGAACTAGTTGTATCCAATCACCACTCGCACACGCAAATGCTGGCATAGGGCGTTCGGCGGATAGGTCAGAGGAGGCCGCTCGCGCGGAGATCAGGGTATGGCTCCGCAGCGCTTCGCGGCGAGGACGACGTTGTGGGCACAGCGGCGGCGGATCACGGGGGTCCGCTCCGCGAGTCGCTCGAGCGCCGCAGCGGCGGCGAGCAGGGGTCGCGGGGTGAAGTCGGGGACCAGCCCGAGCTGACTCACGCACACCGGCTGGGCGTCCGCGGCGCGGAGGCCTGCGATCAGCTCGTCCAGCGGGATGAGTCGCTCGGCGCCGATGTCCTGCGGCACCCGCTCCATCAGGTGCGGCCAGTACGGGTTGCGCGGGTTGTGGTCCCAGACGAGGATCCGCCCACCAGGCTTCACAACGCGCACCATCTCCGCCAGGGCGTCGCGGATCGCAACTGGATCGGCGATGTGGTGCATGGTCGCGATCGAGAAGCTCAGGTCGAACTCGGCGTCGCCGAAGGGCATCTCCGTCGCCGAGCCCTGGACCGCGCGGACCTCGGGAGCCTGTTTCCGCAGCACCTCGAGCATGCCGGCGGAGGGGTCGAGCCCGGCCACCTCGTAGCCGAGGCCCGCGAGTCGGGCGGCGAGGCGGCCGGTCCCGCAACCGACGTCGAGGATCTGGCCGGGAGGAGGCACGCGATCGCGGACGAACCGGGCGCGCTTGTCGAGGTAGTGCGTGGTGACGTGCGCGGGCAGCGATTCGTCGTAGTCCGCCGCGATCTCGTCGAAGTGGGTCCGGGTCACCGGCGCAGGTTGTCCGAAAGCGCGGATTCGACCTCGAACGCCGCCGGTCGCGGAAGCCGTCGCGGCGCACTGATCCTGAACTTGAGCACGAGCCAGATCATCCGCATGCCCAGCACCAGTGCCTTTAGAGGATTGCCCGTCACCGACGAGCTTCCCACGCGGGGGAGGTAATTCACGGGTATCTCGACGAACCGGCTGCCAGAGGCGACCACCAGAATCAAGATCTCCGCGCCGGCATGGCTCTCCCCGACCTTCATCGTGTCCGCCAGATAGTCGGCCAACGGCCTGTTGAACAGCCGGTAGCTGCATCCCATGTCGCTCAAGTGCCGGGTGTTGAACAGGGCCTCGACGAGCTTTGCGACGGCCCAGTTGCCCCACCGGAGGAACCAGCCCATGTTCGCGCCCACCCAGACCATCTGCCAGGTCGTTCGGGTACCGAGCACCGCGTCGCATTCGTGACTGTACGGAAGCATCTTGAGGATGTCCTGAGGCAGGAAGGTTCCATCGGGCTCGGCAAGGAGCACCAAGTCGCCGGCTGCTTCCCGCAAGCCCCTCCTGGTCGCATATCCGTAGCCCTGCCTGGTTTCGAAGACCTGACGCGCGGGCGTGGCCTCAACCTCCTCGGCCGTCCCCTCCTCGGCGTTGTTGTTCACGACGACGACCTCGTCCACGACACCGGTCTCGAAGAACCCCTGGATCACGCCGCGGATCGAGTTTCGCTCCGCGTAGGTCATCAGGACCACTGAGACTGTCTTCTCGTTCCACACTTCGAACTCCAGATTGGGCCTTTGCTCCCGCTGCTCGGATGAGCGGACTCGGCGCTAGAGCTGCTGGAGCTCGCCGGCCTGCAGTGCGAGATGTGCGGTCGCCATCGCGGGGTGAGTCTACGAGTGCTCACGAGTCCGCAGGCGCGCGGCCCAGCGCTCGTTGCGGGCATCCGCGAGCCTTGAAGTCTCGGCCGCGTCGAGCCGAACCTCGCCGTCCCACTCGACGCCGACGTGACGCGCGATTTCCGTGACGGTCCCGTTCGCGTCGGCGACGAACCGCTCGTAGGTGATACGCAGCGGTTCGATCGAATGCTGCGTGAAGAACTGCTCCCACGCAGCTTGCATCCGGATGATCTCGTCGCGCTCTGCGCGGATCCGCTCTTCATCGTAGGCAGGGTTGGGGTCGCCGCCCCCACGCGAGCGGAAAGGGTTGCCGTTGCGGTCCCGGTGCCAGACGCCCGACGCGTCGGCGATGTACGCGGAGATCGCCTGGGCGATCGTGTCGTCGCGAGTCACGTAGATGAACGCGACCGGCCCCAGCGAATCCTCCAGCGGCCCGAGTGCGAGCAGCGGTTCCAGGTCCGGGTAGAGGGTCTTGAACGAGAAGACTCCGTTCGGGGTGGTCCGCTCACGCCTCAGCGCCTCGACGTAGTCGGGGAGAGTCGACGCCGACAGCCGTCGGGCCCAGGGCCGGAGCGGCCCGCGGGGGTTGAGGTACTCGCGCGGGATCCCGAGCACCTCGGTCGCCTCCAGCAGCGAGCAGAGCGCGGTGCTGCCGGTCCGCGGCAGCATCGCGATCAGCAACGTCTGAGAGCTGAGCGGCCGGTCCGAGCGGGCGGGCGCCGGGCCGGCCTTGGCGCGCAACTCGCGGAAGACCTCGTCGAGAGTTGGGCTCACTCCTCGGTCTTCATGATCTGCGTCGGCGTTGCGATCGGATCGGCGGCCGGGTCACCCTGCTCATCGATTCGGAGCTCGACCTCGACGGCGCCGATCCGCAACTGGTCGCCGTGCTCGGCCCGGGTCGCCGAGCGGACCGGGTTGCCGTTCAGGTAGGTGCCGTTGGCCGAGCCCAGGTCCTCGAGCACCACGGTCCTGCCCTCGAGCCGGGCCAGGGCGTGGCGCCTGGAGATGCTGGGATCGGGGATCGACACATCGGCCGAGGCGCCGCGCCCGATCACGGCCTCGCCCGAGAACGTGTAGAGCTGCTCGCGCTCGCCTGCCTGCAGTGCGAGATGTGCGGTTGGCATCGTTGCGTGAGTCTACGTTCGGCTGGGTGCAGCCCACCAACGCGCATACACGAAGTAGCGTCCTCAGCAATGCGAGTCCTGGAGCTGTGGCGCTATCCCGTCAAGTCGATGCAAGGCGAACAGCTCCATTCGGTGCCGATGGCGGGCGATGGTCTGGAGGGTGATCGCCGGTTTGCGATCTATGACGTCGAGACCGGACTTGGGCTCACGGCGCGGCGCGTCCCGGAGCTGTTGTTCGCGTCGGCGCGGTTGCGCTACGACGGCAGCGTCGATGTCACGCTGCCCGACGGTTCGCTCGCCCGCGATGACGGGGCGCTCTCGGCGTGGCTCGGGCGGCGGGTGGCGCTGCGCCCGCATGATGCCGAGGTGGCACGCCAATTCGAGAATCCCGTCGTCGACTTCGAGCAGGAGACAGAGCGGAATTGGGCGCGGTACGAGGGCGCGCCCGGCGCGTTCCATGACTCGCCCGACGCGCGGGTCTCGCTCGTGTCGACCGCATCGATCGGAGAGTGGGATCGGCGCCGGTTCAGATCCAACGTGCTGCTCGAGGGAAACGGCGAGGACTCGCTCGTCGGATCGCGGGTGACGCTCGGCGGCGCGGTGCTCGAGGTGGGGATGCGCATCGAGCGCTGCGTGATGACGGTGCGCCCGCAGCCCGGCGGCATCGAGCGCGACCTCCAGGTGCTGCGGACGATCGCTCGCGAGCGCGATACGTGTCTCGCGGTCGGCGCGGTGGTGACACAGCCCGGCAGCGTGGCCGTCGGCGACGGGCTGAAGAAGGCAAGCTCAGCGCCTGAAGGCTGACCCCAAGTCGGTGTGGGACCCGAAACCCCGACCAAGCCCGGAGTGGGACTTGAACCCACGACCCCCTCCTTACCATGGAGGTGCTCTACCACTGAGCTATCCGGGCGCGGCGTTCAGGTTAGCGGCGGAGAGCCGTCTCGACTGCTCCGGCGAACTCCTCCACGTCCTCCGCGGTGGTGTCCCACGCGCACATCCACCTGACCACGTTCGCGTGCTCGTCCCAGATGTGGAACGGGGGCTCGCCGGGGAGCTCCTCGAGCAGCGTGTCGATCGCCTCTCGCGGGATCCGGGCGAAGACGGCGTTCACGTCGACCGGGTGGACGACCTCGAGGCCGGGGAGGTCGCGGACGGCGCCGGCGAGCCGGGACGCCATGTCGTTCGCGGTGCGGGCGTTCTCGAGCCAGAGGTCGCCTGAGAGCAGCGCCTCGAACTGGGCCGAGAGAAAGCGCATCTTGGACGCGAGCTGCCCGAGCTGCTTCCGCACGAACTCGTACCCGTCGGCCAGCTCAGGGCGCAGGAAGACGACTGAGTCGCCGAACGCGAGGCCGTTCTTGGTCGCGCCGAACGAGACGACGTCGGCGCCGCAGTCGGTGGTGAGTTCCTTGAGCGAGACGCCGAGCGTGGCGGCGGCATTCGCGAGGCGGGCGCCGTCGACGTGCAGGAGCATGCCGAGGTCGTGGGTGGCGTCGGCGATCGCGCGGGTCTCGGTCAGCGTGTAGACGGTGCCGAGCTCCGACGACTGGGTGATCGAGACGATGCGCTGCTGGGCGTGGTGGTCGTCGCCGCGGCGAGCCTCCCAGCGGCCGAGGTCGTCGGGCACGAGCTTCCCGTGCTCGGTGGCGACGGTGTAGAGCTTGGTGCCCGCAACACGCTCGGGCGCGCCGCACTCGTCCACGTTCATGTGCGCGGTCTCCGTGCAGATCACGGCCTCGAAGCTGCGGGTGAGGGAATCGAGCGCGGTGACGTTCGCGCCCGATCCGTTGAAGACGGGGAAGCCGCGGGCGTCGGGGCCGAAGTGGGAGCGGAAGAGCTCCTCGACGCGCTCGGTCCAGGGATCGCCGCCGTAGGCACCGGTGTGGCCCTCGTTGGCCGCCGCCATCGCAGCGAGGACGTCGGGGTGGGCGCCGGCGTGGTTGTCGGAGGCGAAGTCCTTCACGGGCCGCTCAATCTAGTCGCCCAGCCGATGAGTTTCGGCGCGGAGGCCGGTCTGTATGTTCGATGGCAGGCGACCTCCAGGGAGATCAGGTGACGACGAACGACAACTTGGCGATCGAGGCGACGGGCCTCGTCAAGTGCTTCGGCGAGACCCGCGCCGTGGACGGGCTCGACCTGAGCGTGGA
>Ga0190265_10000444_pt1 | contig 29698 bp, 33 predicted proteins | sample Popmic124T_FD_133135 | JGI IMG/M metagenome (GOLD analysis project Ga0190265, IMG submission 133135) | Populus adjacent soil microbial communities from riparian zone of Indian Creek, Utah, USA - 124 T | ecosystem: Environmental > Terrestrial > Soil > Riparian zone | place: USA: Utah | collected...
AGCGCCTGCAGCATCTTCATCACCTCCTCGCCATGGGCGGTGTCGAGATTGCCGGTCGGCTCGTCGGCGAGGATCAGCTTGGGACTGGCGACTAAGGCCCGGGCGACGGCGACACGCTGCTGCTGTCCGCCTGACAGTTGCGACGGGCGGTGCTTGGCGCGGTGGGCGATACCCACCTTGTCCATCACCTCGTCGACCCGGGTGCGCCGCTCCCCAGCGGGGACGTTGTGGTAGAGCAGCGCAAGCTCGATATTCTCGCGGACGGAAAGCTCGTCGACGAGATTGAAGGACTGGAAGATGAACCCGATGTTCCGTTTGCGGAAATCGGCCAGCTTCGATTCGGAAAGGCCGGCGACCTCGGTGCCGTTGAAGATGTAGGAGCCCGAACTCGGGCTATCGAGCATTCCGATGACGTTGAGCAGGGTCGATTTGCCGCAGCCCGACGGCCCCATGATGGCGACGAACTCGCCGTCCGCGACGTCGAGGAAGATGCCGTCCAGCGCGGTCGTCTCGACCGTGTCGGTGCGGTAGACCCGCGAAACTTCACGCATGCTCAGCATGGAATTGCTCCTTCATTGCCCACTTAAGGAAAGCCGGTCCCGTTCGGCGAAGCCGGTATAGGGAGAGGTGATCACGCGCTCGCCCGGGTCGAGCCCTTCGAGCACCTCGATGAAATCGTTGTTGCGGCGGCCGAGGCGGACGGCGCGGCGGACGGCCGAGCGGCCGTCGGGCGAAACCACGAACACGAAGGTGCCGCCGGTTTCGTTGTAGAAGGCGCCGTTCGGAATCATCCGCGCCTGGCTGGGCGCGCCGAGGACGAGGCGGATCTGGACGGTCTGGCCGCGCTGCAGGTCGCGCGGCTCCTGGCCGACGAATTGCAGGTCGATCTCGAAATTGCCGTTCCTGACCTGCGGGTAGATCTTGCTGACCCGCATCCGGAAGGGACGGCCGCCGACCTCGGCGCAGGCGAGCTGGCCTTGCGCGACCCGGCCGAGATAGAATTCGTCCACTTGCGCGCGCAATTTGTTGCGGCCGGCGCTGTCGAGCTGGCCGAGCCGCTCGCCGCGGTTCAACGACTGGCCGACCTGGATCGAGAAAGAGGTGAGCTGACCCGCGACCGGCGCGCGCAGATTGAGCGCGTCGAGGCTGGCGCGGGCGAGATCCAGGCTCTGGCCGAGCGCGGCCGAGGAGGCGCGCAGCTGGGCGAGCTGGCTCGACTGCAGTCGCTCGTCGGTCGCCTGGCCGCGGCGCAGCACGTCGGAGCGGCGGCGGTTCGCTTCATAAGTGTCGCGGCTGTCGGCGAACTGGCGGCCGGAGACGAAGCCGCGCTCGGCGAGCGGCCGATGCATCTCATATTGGCGCCGCGCCGTCTGGGTGGAAAGGTCGGCCTCGATCCGCGCCCGCTCGTTGGCGAGGCGCGACTGGGCGAGCGCGAGCTCCTGGCTGCGCATCGAGTTCAGTTGCTGGGTGACCTCGGTCTGGCGGGCGAGCACGTTGAGCTGCAGATCGGAGTTGGACAGGACCGCAAGCAGCTGGCCCTGCTGCACCATGGCGCCGTCCTCGACCAGGATCTGCTCGACCCGTCCGCCCTCGACCGCGTCGAGAAAGACGGTGACCAACGGCTCGACTCGGGCGCGCAACGGGAGGAAATCGTCGAACCGGCCCTGGCTGACTGTCGAGACGGTCAGCCGGTTGGCTGGGACCGTCTGGCTGTTGGCGGCCGGGCCGACGAAATAGAAAAGCGCCGCGAGCAGCAGGATTCCGGCCGCGGCGAGGCCGATCTTGAACTTGAGCGGCAACCTGCGCGAGGCGACGGCGCGGTCCATGCCGCCGCCGCTCTGCGGGCCGTCGTTCTGCTGTTGCATCCGCAAGACGCTCATTCGAAACCCCATCGGGTCGGCCGGGGCGCGGCGGACGATCGTCCGAAAACGGACAGTGGCTGTCCGCCGCCGCACACCAAGCCGGCCTCAGGCAAGCGGAAGCGCCACGAGCGTGAGGAAGCCGGTCATCACGAAGCCGAGGGCGAAGGCCGCCGCTTCGAATTTGGCTATGTTCTTGATCATCGTCATACTCCCTGATCGAGGGCGAACCCCTGTCCCGAAAAGTAGAGCATGGGCCGTGCCACACGCGGAAATTGGCGGATTCGCGACGTTCTGCGCGCAACGAGGCGCCGCTTGACAGCAAGGCTGTGCGCCGACGGACACTGGCACGGTCCTTGAATGTTCGTTATCGGACAGGCGGGAGGCTCGGATGACCCAGAAACGGTTCGGCCGCTGCATCGTGATCGACGACGACGAGGACATCCTCCTTTCGGCGCGATTGCTTCTGCGCGATCTGTTCGCAGAGGTCGCCACCTTCAGCGCGCCCGACGATGCGCTGGCGGCGATGGACGCGGAGCTGCCCGACGTCATCCTGCTCGATGCCAATTTCGGGCGCGGTGCGACCAATGCCGAGGAAGGCTTCCACTGGCTCGGCGAGATATTGCGCCGCGACCCGCAGGCGGTGGTCGTGATGATCACCGCCCACGCCGGCATCAACGTCGCAGTCGACGCGATGAAGCGCGGCGCCACCGATTTCGTCTCCAAGCCCTGGGCGAACGAGCGGCTGCTCGCCACCGTCCGCACCGCCGCTGCCTTGCGCACGTCGCGCGCCGAGGTGGTGACGGAGCGCAAGAAGGCGGCGACGATCGCCGCGCCGGCCGCGGGCGGCGAGACGCCCTTGCTCGGCCGGTCGCCGGCGATGGCGCGGATCTGGTCGCTGATCGAGCGGGCCGGACCGACCGACGCCAATGTCCTCATCCTCGGTGAAAACGGCACCGGCAAGGAATTGGTCGCGCGCGAGCTCCACCGGCGCTCAGCCCGCGCGGACCAGATCCTGGTCTCGGTCGATCTCGGCGCAGTTGCCGAGACTCTGTTCGAAAGCGAGTTGTTCGGCCATGTGAAGGGCGCCTTCACCGACGCTCGCGCCGACCGGGTCGGCCGGATGCAGGCAGCCGACAAGGGTACGCTCTTCCTCGATGAGATCGGCAATCTGCCGCTCCACCTGCAACCCAAATTGCTGACCGCGCTCGAACAGCGGCAGATCGTGCCGGTCGGCGCCAACAAGCCCGCCAGGATCGACGTCCGAGTCATCGCCGCGACCAATTGCCCGCCCGACCAGCTGTCCGACGAGGGTCGCTTCCGCCAGGACCTTCTGTTCCGCCTCAACACGGTGGAGATCCATTTGCCGCCGCTGCGGGAGCGGCGCGAGGACGTCGTCGAGCTTGCCGAACATTTCGTCGCTTTCTACGCCCGGAAGTACGGCAAGCCGGCGCGGGCGTTGCCCGCCGAAGTCGCCGCCGCGCTGACCGCTTATGACTGGCCGGGCAATGTCCGGGCGCTCCGCCACGCCTGCGAACGGGCGGTGATCCTGTCCGATGGCGACGCGTTCACCCAGGAGGATTTCTCGCTGTCGCGCGGCCTCGCTCCGGCCCGCGCGGCGGCCCCGGCCCCGGCCCCGGCGGCGGTGCCCGCCCACGACCTCAATCTTGAGCGCGCCGAAAAACTGATGGTCGAGGAGGCGCTGAAGAAGCACAGCTACAACATCTCGCTCGCCGCCGCCGAGCTCGGCCTGACCCGCGCCTCGCTCTACCGGCGCATGGAAAAGCATGGGTTGTAGAGCTTCAGATCCTCCCCGGGACGGGGAGGGGGGCTGCGGCGCGAAGCGCCGTGGTGGAGGGGGTTCGGCGCGAGTCTCGCCCCCCCTCCGCCATGCTGCGCATGCCCCCTCCCCGTCCCGCGGAGGATCTGAAGGGTGAACATGCGCTTCCGCTCCCGCTTCCTTCTCGGCCTCGGCTGGCGGCTCGCGCTGTTGCTGCTCGCCGTCTTCGCCTTCGTCGCGGCGCTCGCCCGGCCCGATCTCGGCGCGGCCCGGGTGGTTGCGGGGCTGCTCGTCCTCGGCGCGGCCTGGCTGCTCTGGCACCATGTCCAGCGCACCAACCTGGAGCTGTCGCGCTTCATCGACGCGGTCAGGTTCGGCGATTTCAGCCAGGGCTTCTCGCATCGCGGCCAGGGCAGCGGCTTTGCCGAGCTCGCCGGCACGCTCGACGAGGCGATCAAGCGGATGCGCGACGAGCGCCACAAGTTGATCGACGCCAACCGCTTCTACGAGGCGGTTCTGGACGACGCGCCGACCGCCTTGCTGATCGTCGAGGCCGACGGCAAGGTCGAGCTCGCCAACAAGGCCGCCCGTCGCCTGCTGATGCGCCACAAGGGCGTCAGGGTGGAGGACTTTCGCGAATATGGCGAAGCCTTCGCCAAGGCGCTCGAGGGCGGCGCCGTCGGCCGGCCGCGGCTCGTCCCCCTGGTCAGCGACGGCGTGCCGCAGACGATGCTGGTCAGCGCCGCCATCGTCCACCGGCTCGGCGGCCTCGTCCGGGTGGTCGCGGTGCAGCCGATCCAGGGTGAATTGAACGCGATCGAGATCGCCGCTCAATCGGACCTGATCCGCGTTCTCACCCACGAGATCATGAACTCGATGACGCCGGTGACCTCGCTTGCCCACAGCGCCGCCGAATTGATGCGCGGCGTCGACAAGGGCGGCGATTCCGACGTCGCCGACGCCCGGATCGCGGTCGAAACCCTGGCCCGGCGTGCCGACGGGGTGATGCACTTCGTCGAGAGCTATCGCCAGATCAGCCGCGCCCCTGAAATCCGGGCCCGCGCGATCGACGCGCCGGGCTGGGGCCGGGAGCTCGAGGCCTTGTTCCGGGCGAGCGAGCGCACGGTCGGCATCGGCTTCACCCTCGCTGCCGAGCCGAGCCTGTCGTTCGAAGCCGACCCCGATCTGATGAGCCAGGTGCTGATCAACCTGATCCGCAACGCCGCCCAGGCGGCGCGGGGCCACGCCGCCGAACCGCATGTCTGGCTAAGCTTTTCGCGCACCCCGTCGGGGCGGGCCCAGATCGAGGTGGCGGACAACGGCCCCGGCGTCCCGGAGCGACTGCGCCAGGATATCTTCCTCCCCTTCTTCACCACCAAGGCCGAGGGGACGGGCGTGGGCCTGAGCCTCGCCCGCCAGGTCGTGCTCGCCCACAAGGGCTCGATCGACGTCGGCGACGCGGCGCAGGGCGGAGCGCTTTTCCGGATCGTGATCTAACGGCACTCCCGCTGCCGGTCGCCGGAGGGGGTCAGGCCGTCACCCGCTTTGCCACCCGCTCGGCCTGGCCGCGAATGTCCGGCACCGCCACGCTCTCCCAGAATGTGCCGCGAGTCACCGGCCCGATCACCGAGAGGGTCCCGCTCGGCGTCCCCCCGGCACCCAGGGCTCGGCATTCCGTATCGACGTCGATGCCGATGCGCAGCGCATCCGGGCGGATCGCGCCGTCCGCGAGCAAGGCGTCGAGCAGCGGCTCGCCGGCACGGGCGATGTCGCATTCGGGGCCGGTGCAATTGACGATCCGGGCCACGCGGAGCTCCTCGACCGAATCGGCGCCGCGCATGCGGAAACGGACGAGCGCGCGATCGCCGGCCGCCTCGATCGAGACCAGCTTGCCGGCCGCCACCGCGAGCCGCGCGTCGGCCTGCATCGCATCGATGGTCGCGCCGACCGCGGGCGCGACCTTGTGGCGATGGACGTCCCACCAGGGGCGCAAGTGCCTCAGGAACCGCCGCCGCTCGTCCTCGCTGGCGCTGGCCCAGAGCTTCGAGGTGACGCTGCGCAGCTCGTGGACCGCGCTGCGCCAGCCGATCTCGCCGGTTCGCTCCCGAACCCGGGCTAGCATGGCGGTGCACGATGGCGGCAGCGCCTCCTGCGGCGCGACCATCGGCTCGCGTTCGCCATGGGCGCGCGGGGCAAGTCCGCGCCGCGACAAGGCGACGATCCGCCCGCCGAAGCCGGTCGCGTCCAGGGTCAGCGCCACGTCCACCGCGGTGAGGCCGGTGCCGACCAGCAGGACGACGTCGCCGGTCGACAGTCCCGCGGCGAGATCGCCGGCCCATGGGTCATCGACCCACAAGGCGCCAAGCGCGGCTGGATCGATGCCGTGCGGCGTGGCGGGGCGGAAATTGCCGGGCGCGAGAACGACATGATCGGCCTCGATCCGGCCGCCCCCCGCGAGCCGGACAGCGCCGTCGCCGATATCGACCGCTTCGTCCTTCACCGCCGCCACGGGCGCCGCGGCAATGAGCTCGGCGAGATAGTCGCCGTAGAGCATGCGCGGCGCGAAATCCTCCTCGCCGCCGCCGGCGCGCGTCGCATACCAGCGGGTGAAATGATCGGGATCGTCGCCATAAGCGCTCATTCGCCGGGCGGGGACGTTGAGCAGATGCTCGGGCCGGCCGGTCGAATAAGCGACGCCGCGCCCCGGCGCGTGCGCGCGCTCGATCAGGGTCACCGCGCCGGCGCCCGAGCGCAACAAGTGGAGCGCCTGCAGCGTGCCGGCCGCCCCGCCGCCGACCACCACGGCGCGCGGCCCCCTCACGCCGGCACTTGCTCCTCGACCCGCACCTTGTCGGCGAGGCTGAGCCCGTCCAGGATTCGCGCTGTTTCGTCGCGGACCATCAGCATCGCCCGGTGCAGTCGGCACTTGTCCTCGGAAATGCAGTTGCGGCACTGTTCGTACGCGAGCCGGCTGGCGCAGGGCAGCAAGCCCAGCGAGCCGCGAGTCAGCCGGACGATCTCGCCATAGCTGATCTCTGCGGGCGGCCTCGCCAGCCAATAGCCGCCCTCCCGCCCGCGCATCGTTTCGACCAGGCCCTCGCGGCGCATCTGGGAGAGGATCACGGTAAGGAATTTGGCGGGCAGGTTCTGCGCATGCGCAATCTCATTGAGCTGGACCGGGCCTTCACCGTAGCGATCGGCGAGATGGAGCAGCGCCCGGATTGTATACCGCGTTCGTTGAGAAAGCATGGCCTCCCCATACACCTCGCGCGCGGCTTGGCAACGCCCGGCTCGGCGAGCGGGCGATTCCGCCGGATGTGTGGGGCTCAGACGGCGGCGAGGGGGATGGCGGGTTCGGCCTCGATCATGATATCGCCGCGCGCGCTCGGCTCGGGCGGCGACGCGCCGTCGGCTGCATAGGCCTTGAGGGCGACGTCGAGTTCGCAACGCGCCTCGGCCAGCGCTTCTTCGTCGTCGCGACCCAAAGCGGTGACGCCGGGCAGATCGGGGAAGCTGGCGATGACCAGCCCGTCATAACGGGTCACCAGCTGCACGGCGTAACGGAGCATCGGATTCTCCTCGCTTCTCGCCGACAAGGTTGAATCTCTTGGTCCAAGAGTCAATCGACCCGGTTCAATGCGGGGGCGTGACTTCTTCGAAGTGGCGCGACACCTCTTCGTTTCGGCGCAAATAGAGAAGTGCCTGAACGGCGGCTGACGGTTGCATTCAGCCTCCGCTCAAACGCGCGGCGCCATTGCCGCAGCCGAGCCCGGACGGCGCAGTCGCGCCCCGGCTTGTGTTCGAGTCACGAAATCCCGCGGGTCGCGTATCGCGGGAGGGGCCGGCGTTCCGCGAGGGCCGCCGGCCCCATTTTTTCGCGACCACGACGTAGGCCGCCATCTCGCCTGGCGTTTTCGGCGACTTCATCGGTGAGTGGCCGCCTTTCGCGGCCTTTCGCGCCGCAAGCGGAAAATGGCCGGCTGAACCCTCGAAAATTCGCTTTGCCGCACCCATATATTTGCGACGAATCGAGTCTCAACCGGTCATTTACCATATTGCGTTCGATTCCAGATGAGGCACAATGTGTGGTGGCGCTTGAATGGGGGAGCCGCTAGAGGTTGTGGGTGCCGCGTCGGCAGGCCGAGGGCCGCCGGGCGAGGAATGCGTGTCTCTGTGGATATCGGGGACAAGCCGAAAAGAACCCACCGCTGCCTCGCCGAATCGCCTAAGGGTGGGCCTGAACCCACTGGAACATGATAAGAACGAGGGGTAGAGAGATGGACCTGTCCGGCAGCCGTGAAGTGAGTTCAGAGGACGTGGCCACCATTGTCACCGAAGCGCCCGCCAAGGCGCGCAGGGCGGCTCCCGATTCGAAATCGGTGAAGCCGCAGCTGTTCGACGTCCAGGTCGATCGCGCCCGCGACGATCTGCTCACCGATTTCGGCAAGGACACGTTGCAGGATCGCTATCTGCTCCCCGGCGAATCCTACCAGGATTTGTTCGTCCGCGTCGCCTCGGCTTATGCCGACGACGCTGGCCACGCGCAGCGGCTCTACGATTATATTTCGAAGCTCTGGTTCATGCCGGCGACTCCGGTCCTGTCCAATGGCGGCACCGGCCGCGGCCTGCCGATCTCCTGCTATCTCAACAGCGTCAACGACAGCCTCGAAGGGATTGTCGGCACCTGGAACGAGAATGTGTGGCTGGCCGCGCGCGGCGGTGGCATCGGCACCTATTGGGGCAATGTCCGCGGCATCGGCGAGGCGGTCGGCCTCAACGGCAAGACCTCGGGCATCATCCCGTTCGTCCGGGTCATGGATTCGCTGACCCTGGCGATCTCGCAAGGCTCGCTGCGGCGGGGCTCGGCCGCTTGCTATCTCGATATCTCGCATCCCGAGATCGAGGAGTTCCTCGAGATCAGGAAGCCTTCGGGCGACTTCAACCGCAAGGCGCTCAATCTCCATCACGGCGTGCTCGTCTCCGATGCCTTCATGGAGGCGGTGCGCGACGGCCGCGAATGGATGCTGCAAAGCCCCAAGGACGGATCCGAGCGCGGCATGGTCGATGCCCGGGCGCTGTTCCAGAAGCTGGTCGAGACCAGGCTGGCGACCGGCGAGCCCTACATCATCTTCATCGACCAGGTGAATCGCTCGATGCCCAAGCATCAGCGCGACGTCGGCCTCAAGGTGACGACGTCGAACCTGTGCTCGGAAATCACCCTGCCGACCGGCACCGACCAGAACGGCCAGGAGCGGACTGCGGTCTGCTGCCTGTCGAGCCTCAATCTCGACACCTGGGACGATTGGAACGGCGACAAGACGTTCATCGAGGACGTGATGCGCTTCCTCGACAACGTCCTGCAGGATTATATCGACCGCGCCCCGGACGAGATGGCCCGCGCGCGATACAGCGCCGAGCGCGAGCGTTCGGTGGGCCTCGGCGTGATGGGCTTCCACTCCTTCCTCCAGGCGCGCAACATTCCCTTCGAGGGCGCGGCGGCCAAGGCCTGGAACATGAAGATCTTCAAGCATATCCGCGCCCAGGTCGACGAAGCGAGCCTGATGCTGGCGCAGGAGCGCGGCGCCTGTCCCGACGCGGCCGACCAGGGCGTGATGGAGCGCTTCTCGTGCAAGATGGCGATCGCGCCGACGGCGTCGATCTCGATCATCGCCGGCGGCACTTCGGCCTGCATCGAGCCGATCCCGGCCAATATCTATACCCACAAGACGCTCAGCGGCTCGGTCTCGATCCGCAACCCGCATCTAGAGCGGCTGCTGATGGGAAAATCGAAGAATTCGGAAGGGATCTGGTCGACGATCCTCGAGCGCGGCGGCTCCGTCCAGCATCTCGATTTCCTCACGCCCGACGAGAAGGACGTGTTCAAGACCAGCTTCGAGATCGACCAGCGCTGGCTGATCGAGCTCGCCGCCGATCGCACGCCCTATATCGACCAGGCGACCAGCCTGAACCTGTTCATCCCGGCCGACGTCGACAAATGGGACCTGCTCATGCTCCACTATCGTGCCTGGGAGCTCGGCATCAAAAGCCTCTATTATCTGCGCTCGAAATCGGTTCAGCGCGCCGGCTTCGCCGGCGGCGTCGAGGCCGACAACACGCCCGACCTCAAGCAGATCGAGCTTCAGTCGACCGATTATGACGAATGCCTGGCGTGCCAGTGATCCGGCGCGCCGCCCTCCTCCCGATCGAGCGGTGATGGCCCGGCCGCGCGCCTTCCTTGCCCTCGCGCCGCTGGCGCTGCTCGCCGCCTGCGCGACGCAGAGCGCGGCCGCGGTCGCGCCGGCCGCGCCAGGCTTCCTGCTCGGCCTGTGGCACGGCTTCATCTTCCCCGTCGCCTGGGCGATCTCGCTGTTTGTGCCTGACGTGTCGGTCTACGCCGTTCCCAACAATGGCGGCTGGTACGATTTCGGCTATTTCCTCGGCATCGCCGTGTTCGGAGTCGGCGCCCGCAAGACCGTGGTCTATCGCGACCGCGTGGTCCGCGATCGCGGCGGGCCCCGCCCGGCCAGCGGCACCCACAAGATCCACCGGGACGAGGGCGAATGACCGATCCCGCCGCCATCGTCACGGCCCTGTTCGGCCTCTTCTTCCTGCTCTTCGCGCACAAATTCGTCGCCTTCCTGATGGGCGGCCTCGCCTGGCAGCGGCGCAACATCCCCGATCCCACGGTCGGCCTGCAGGAGCGGATCGTGGGGAGCCGCGCCTTCGCCTGGTTCCTGCGCATCGTCGGCGCCCTGATCCTGTTCGGCTTCGCGCTTCAGGCACTGGGCCTGGGCGAAGGGGATGGGCGATGAGCGCCGACGACATCCGCGCCGCCCAAGGCGATGATCATCCCGGCGGCTGCACCCCCATGGCCACCGTCCCCGTCCAATCCCTGTTTTCCCCGGAGTAACCCCAATGCCGCTCATGGAAGTCCGCAACCAGTACAAGCCCTTCGAATATCCCTGGGCGTTCGATTTCTGGAAGCGCCAGCAACAGATCCACTGGATGCCGGAGGAGGTGCCGCTCGGCGAGGATTGCCGCGATTGGGCGCAGAAGCTGACCGAGCACGAGCGCAACCTGCTCACCCAGATCTTCCGCTTCTTCACCCAGGCCGACATCGAGGTGCAGGATTGCTACCACGACAAATATGGCCGCGTGTTCAAGCCCGTGGAGATCAAGATGATGCTGGCCGCTTTCTCCAACATGGAGACGGTCCATATCGCCGCCTACAGCCATCTGCTCGACACGATCGGCATGCCCGAGAGCGAATATGGCATGTTCCTTCAATATAAGGAGATGAAGGACAAGCACGATTATCTGGCCACGTTCGGCATCGACAATGACGAGGACATCGCCAAGACGCTGGCCATGTTCGGCGGCTTCACCGAGGGGCTGCAGCTCTTCGCCAGCTTCGCCATGCTGATGAATTTCCCGCGCTTCAACAAGATGAAGGGCATGGGCCAGATCGTCAGCTGGTCGGTGCGCGACGAGAGCCTCCATTGCGAGGGCATCACCCGCCTGTTCCACGCCTTCTGCGCCGAGCGCGACTGCCTGACCCCGCAGGTCCGCAAGGACATTCGCGACGTCTGCCACCATACGGTCGATCTTGAGGACGCCTTCATCGACCTCGCCTTCGAGGCCGGCCCCGTCCCGGGCATGACTCCGGGCGAGATCAAGAAATATATCCGCTACATCGCCGATTGGCGCCTGAACCAGCTCGGCCTCAAGCCGATGTACATGGTCGAGGAGCACCCCCTCCCCTGGCTCGCGCCGCTTCTGAACGGAGTCGAGCACGCCAATTTCTTCGAAACCCGCGCCACCGAATATTCGAAGGCAGCCACCCGCGGCAATTGGGGCGAGGTCTGGGACAATTTCGACAAACGCCAGGACGCCAAAGCCGCCAACGACGGCGACAGCGCCGCCGCGGCCTCGGCGAAGGAGGACGGCGACGACATGTTCACGCGGGCGGGGGTGGCGGCGGAGTAAGCTATGCGTTGTCCGCATTGTCAGACGGAATATTTCGAGGAGTGGTCTCGATCCTACGTTCAGACAGAGGGTCAGCCGCTGATGAAGGGGGGGGCCTATGATGGGCAACGGGCGAACTTCACCATCGCCGTGGCGACTTGTCCTAAATGCAGGGGTCCGAAGATAGAGTTGACGGCATATGAGCCGGTGATGGAGCCTATGGTTTATCAGGTGATCCCGGTGTTTCCGCGCGGCGGTCCATTCTCCCCGGCTCCAGTGGAAGTGCCAGCGTCGATCGCATCTGATTATGCAGAGGCAAATGAGGTCTTGCCCATCAGCGCCAAAGCGTCCGCGGCTCTGTCACGTCGATGCCTCCAAGCCATGCTGTCTGCGCACGGTTATAGCGGCCGCGACCTTGTGAAGCAGGTGGATGCGGTCCTGTCCGAGGCAGACGCGAGCAAGGCATTGCCAACAAGCTTACGCGAGAACATCGACGCCATTCGAAATTTCGGTAACTTTTCTGCTCACCCAGTTACCGATCAAACGACGCTTCAAATTGTGGAAGTTGAAGAGGGTGAAGCTGAGTGGTGCCTCCAATTACTGCTCGACCTGTTCGACCATTATTACGTATCTCCCGCCCGCGCGGCTCAAAAACGCGCTGCACTTGGCGCAAAGCTTGCCGCGGCCGGGAAGCCCCCAATGAAGGGGAAATAGGCTTGGGATAACGTGAACCTCGGAGAGACGTGGCGGGGCAACTTGAAGTCTCACGGTTATGGAGGGCGCTGACAGGTACGTACCTGTCACCACACGTCACCTGCCAAAATCGTCGCCGCCATCTCCTGGGATGCTCCCGGCCACAAGCAGCGGGTTCCCGCCGACGATGCCAACCTGGGCCTGCCTATTCTCGTAGGCGCCTGCCTCGGCGTACTGACTTTGCCCGGCGCTCAGCGCGCCCGCAAGGGGATCGTCACACTCCGAAGACCAATAACATCGAACATCCCTCCAGAACGGAACAAAAAGCGAACTTTTCGTTTTCCTACACCCCCCGTTTCGGTATAAATGTCTCGCTCCTTTCCGCGACTCGAAGGAGCAAGACCCATGAAGCGCCACACGGCAAGAGAATGGACGGTCGAGGAGTTTGAGCATTGGAGCGCGGCGACCGACCGCTTTGAGGCGGTCGCGGAGGCGGCGGACGAGGAGGGCGGGCCGAGCCTTTCGCTGGTGCCCACGAGCGAGCGGGGTGAGGTCTGGCCGACCGACCTGCTGCCGGAGCGAGGCGAGCAGCGAAGCAGCGCGCCGGTGGCCAAAGCCACGCGAACGGCCGGCCGACGGGTCGCGGAGCGAACCCGATCGACGTCACGGGACAATGGTTTCGTGTCGGAGCTTCTTCCCGCCGACACTCCTGACACAGAGGCCCCCGGCGAGCCCCCGGCCCCCGTCACGGCCACCCCGTTCGACGGCATCCCGCTGGAGGACAGCCGCAACCGCCTCGCCGGCTGGAGCGCGGAGCGGCAGCGCCTGTTCCTCTCCAATCTGGCCGAAACCGGCTCGGTTCATCTCGCCAGTGCCGCCGCGCGGCTGACCGCGCGCTCGGCCTACCGGCTGCGGGCCCGCTCGCCGGCCTTCGCCGCGGCTTGGGACACGGCGGACCAGCTCGCCGTGGGACGGCTCTCCGCTCTGGCCTTCGATCGCGCCATCCACGGCCGCACCGAGCAGGTCTGGCATGGGGGCAATCTGGTCGCCGAGAAGCGCTTGCCGAGCGACCGGCTGCTGATGTGGCTGCTGGCCCGGCTCGATCCCCGCCGCTTCGCCGCCCCGTGGGAGCTTCGCAAGGACGGCGCCGCCGATCCCCAGGCCAACGCGCGGGAGAGCTTCCCGGCGCTGCTCGACGCGCTCGCGGACACGGCAGCATGAGCCGCCGAGCGCAGGCGAGCGGGCGCGCAGCGATCCCGCGCCAGCGCGAAGATGGCAGGGAACGGGATGCCCCGCATCCCGTAGATCGCTCCGGGGGAGCGACCGACCCTGCCATGGCGAATGCCGGACGGCCTGCGGCCCGCCTTCGGGACGACAGGACCGACGTCACGCGATTGACTCGCGTGACAGCCGCGGTCGCCAGCGCACCCCCCATGGCCAGTGCGAACATTGGGACCATTCGCCGCAGCCCGCCCGCTGAACAAGGCGGCGCCTTGTTCACGGAGTCGGGCAAGGCCGGCCGACAGGTCCGCGCAGCGGAGCCTGATCGACGTCACGGCACAATGGTGCCTTGGCGGCCCTTTCCGCTGCTCCCACCTCCTTGCCCCGCCCGGGCGTCAGGTCCAGACTGCAGCCATGACCCAAACCGGAGGCTGCCTCTGCGGCGCGATCCGCTACCGCGTGACCGGGCCGCCGCGCGCGACCTCGCTCTGCCATTGCGACTCCTGCCGGCGCGCGACCGGCGGGCCGTCGCTGGCCTGGGCGATCTTCGATGAGGACAAGGTCGAAATCGTGCAGGGGACTCTCGCCATCCATGCCTCCTCGCCCGGCGTCGAGCGCGGCTTTTGCGCGGCGTGCGGGACGTCGCTGACCTATGCTCGCGCCAACCGCCCCGGCCTGTTCGACGTCACCACCGCCTCGTTGGACGATCCCGAGGCCTTTCCCCCGACCAAGGAGATCTGGACCTCCGAACGCCTCTCCTGGCAAGCCGCCAATGCGGACCTCCCGCAACATGGCCAATTCAGCCCGCCTCCCGCCGAGTGACAGCGCCGGGATTTCTGCTAGCCTCGTGTCCATGCACTTTTCCCGCTTCGCCGCCGCACTCGCCTTGACCGTGCCGCTGCTGGCCGCGCCCGCCACCGCCTGCTCGGTGGCCGGCTCCTACCGGGTGCCGACCAATTTGGAGCTGGTCGAGCGGGCCGACACGATCGTGCTCGCCACCGTCGAGCGCGACGATTCTGCGCCCACGGACGGGCGCGACATGCCGCCGAGCATGCGGATGGGCATCATCGTGCGCCCCACGATCCTGCTGAAGGGCGCGAGCCTGCCCGGCGAGCTGCGGCTGCGCGCCACTCTCTCGGACGATCCCCGCGATGTCGTCGCCAGCGACCCGCGCGACCTGCTCAATCCCAATCCCGGCGCGCTCACCGGCGCCTGCGTGCGCTACGTCTTCCGGCGGGGCATGCAGCTCGTCCTGTTCCTGGACCCGGACCGGAGGGGCGGGCTGCAGCTGGCAGGCTATCCCTTCGCGCGGTCGGCGGAGGATGTGCCCTCGCCCGACGCCCCCTGGGTGAAGGCCGTGCGCTTCTATGCCGACGTCGCGGCCTTGCCGGAGCGCGAGCGCGGGGCCGCGCTCGCCGCCCGCCGCGATGCGTTGCGCGCGACGAGCGGCGATGCGGATGCGGCGCTGCTCGCCGAGGACATCGACCGCCAGATCCGCCGCCACCGCATCCCGCCTCATGATTGAACGCCCGTCCGCCCGGATCGCGGGCAGCGCGAAACCGCCTCGAACAGGAGACCGACCATGCCACTTCCCACGATCCTTCTCATCATCGCTTTGGCCTGCTTCGTGGTGGCCGCGATCGGCTTCACCTTCCGCCGCATCAACTTCATCGCCGCCGGCCTGGCCTTCGCCGTCGCCTCGGTCCTCGTCGAGAGCGGCGTCATCGGGTGACGGTGGCGGGGCTGGCCTCCAGCCGCCATCCGGCGGGGTAGGGCGGCGGCTTTCGGTCGCGAGCCCTCAATCCCGCCAATAATCCGCCCGCTCCGCGCCGTCGAAACCGGCCCGGAGCCAGGCAGCATGTCCTGAAACCTCTTCCCCGAGCCGCACGGGCAGGGAACGTTCCGGCCGAGCTTCTCGATCAGCTCCTTGTCGCCGCCGCGCACGAAGCGCAGGCCCTGCTTCACCCGGGTCTCGGACGGGAAGCCCTTACGCCGCTTCGACATGACCTCGAAAGCAGGGCGGGTCGTTGAAGTCGTCGATGCGCGTCATGACGGCCTCCCGTGATTCCCCCGCACCCTATCGCGCGGGACCGGCGCCCTACACAGGCGCCCGGCCGGCGTAAAGACCGCGACGAGCGAGCGTCGCGACAGCCTCGCCCGATTGAGCCGCATGGGGGCGGCGGCGCGGCCCGCGGGCATGTCCGCGCTCGTCCCGGCGGGCAAGTCCCGGCCAAGTTGTTCGATCCGCCCCGAATAGACTATGAAGCGCGTGGGGGAGGGGACAAGATGCGTCTCTCGAATCGATCGATGTTCTTCTGGCTGAAGATCGCCGGCATCCCGATCCTGCTTGCGATCGTCATCGCCATCGTCATGGCCAATTCCACTTTCGGTGGCGCGGGCGACCAGTTCAAGCTCGAAGCCTATAAGCTGATCCTCCAATTTCTGCTGGTCACAGTCCTGGGCGGGCTCCTCCTCGCCTTTCTGAACACGCGGCGGGAGGACGACCAGCGAGTCGCGGCAAGGCTCCTCGCGCTGCAGGAATTCGTGGTCGAGCTCGGCGATTCCTACCGGCGGCTCAAGGTGGTGAAGCGGCGGATGCGGTCCCAGCTTCTGATCGACGACGTCGATGCGGACGGGGTGGTACGACTGCCCTTGCGGATTCGCGAAAAGGCGTTCGAAACCGCGATGGACGAGCTCCTCGCCGCCCAGATCGCGGCGGAGGAGGTGAGGGATCGGATCGGGGTGCGGAGCGACATCCTCCCCGAGGCCATGATTCGCCGGATTAGGGAAGCCCTGCGCTACTCGTCCCGCTATTTCCACGACGTCTATCAGGATTACGAATGGTGCAAAGTCCGGCGCGAGGGTGAGTTCGTCATCATCGGCGAGGAATGCAAGAACATGGCCAGCTTCCTGCTGGTCAAGAGCGCGCCCCTCGACCTGCCGAAAAAGCACCAGGCGCGGCTGACGGCGCTGGTCGAAACCCTCCGGGACGATGCCGCGGGCCTCGATGCCCGCTTTACAGCGCTCGAGGAGATCGAGAAGCTGAGGCAGCGCGATCTGCCCCACAAGCGCCGCTACCGGGTCGTCGCCACGGAAGGGTTCGATCTGTCGGCGGGCGAACTTCGAAGAGCGCTGGGGCGCAGCGAGCCCGACCTCTAGCAGCGCCCCCGCCCGGCCGATTTCTTGCGATCCGGGACGCGCGAGAAACCTGCCCCCCACGCGGCCGGGCGCGTGGCTGACGGAGCCGTTCGCGCCATGCTATAGGGTGGCGGCCTCCCCGCATGGGACGCATCATCGGGGAGGACGGGCAATGGGAAGGTTCATGATCGCGGCCACATCTTTGCTGGCGCTCGCCGGCTGCGGCCTCGGCTCCACATCGGGGAGCGATAGCGGCAATGCGGCCGTGCCGGCGCAGCCCGGCCTCGCCTCCCCGGATGGCCGAAGCGAGGTTCGCGCCGACGCCAACTTCTCCGGCCTGCCCGAGGGCATTCCCGCTTATCCGCGCGTGAGCGCCGGCGGCGCCATCCAGTTCGGCGGCGGCTCGGAGGAGGGAGAGATGCGGATCATGGGCTTCCGCACCAACGATCCGCCCGCGCAGGTGATCGCCTTCTACGCCGAGGCGGGCGCCCGCGCCGGCTATCGCGAGAGCCGGCGCGCAAGCACCGGCCCCAGCGAGGTGCTCGGCCTCGCCCGCGACGATGGCGATGCCATGCAGGTCATCGCAACGGGCACGCCGACCGGCACCAACGTCCAGATCGCGACCGGCCAGGACCGCTGAGGGCGCGCGCGGGCGGCTGCCTTGGCGTCAGCGCATCAGCCCGGCCGCCTTCAGCGCCTTCTCGATCGTCGCCTGGACGGAATTGGCCGGTTCCGGCGCCGCCTTGGCGCGGCCGCGGGCAGGACGGGGCGAACGGCCGGCGCGGGGCTCGGCGCGCGCGCCCCTGTCCCGCTCGGCCGGCTTCGCCGCCTGGGGCGCGATACCGAAGAAGGCCGCGATGCGGTCGGTCGAGCTCAGGCCGACGTCGAGCATATAGGCTCCGGCCGCGCCCGATTCGCCCTCGCCGGTGCCGGGATCGAGCGGGATGCCATGGGCCATGCCGGTGATCGTATATTGCTCGATCAGCGTTTCCCCGTCGGCGCCGAGCCAGGTCTGGCGCGGATAGCCGGCAACTTCGTCGAACCGGTCCGGCCGGGGCTCGAGCCCGTGCAGATGCGCCCATTGCAGCACGATCGCGTCGGCGTTGCTCGGCGCCACCGTCGAATCGGCGCTGCCCTGCCAGACCTGGACCCGGGGCCACGGACCCTTGTGCGGCGAGGCGCGGCGGACCTTGCGGCCGAGCTCGCCGGCGTCGCTTCGCGCCCGCCCGCCCATGCAGTCGAACGCCTCGGCGACGCCCGACGCGCAGCCATAAGCGACGCCGGCGATGATCGCGCCGGCCGCGAACAGCTCGGGATAGGTGGCGAGCATCGCCGCCGCCATCGCGCCGCCGGCCGACAGGCCGGTGACGAAGACGCGCCCGGAATCGATCGCGTGCGCGGCCTTCATCGCCGCGATCATGTTGGCGATCGAGGCCGCTTCGCCCATGCCCCGCTGGCTGTCATTGCCGGAGAACCAGTTGAAGCACAGCATCGGATTGTTGGCGCGAACCTGCTCCGGGAAGAGCAGGATGAAGCCGTGCCGGTCGGCCAGCGAAGACCAGCCCGAGCCGTGATCGTAGACCGCCGCGTCCTGGGTACAGCCATGGAGCACGACGACGAGCGGCGCCGGCCCCTTCAGCCCGGCCGGGACGTAAGTGCGGCCGGCCAGGTTGCCGGGATTGTCGCGGATCGGCGGCAGGTCGGCGAGGCGGTCGCCGCCGGAAGCTGGGCGCGCGAAGGTGCTGGCGCCCTTGCGGCTCGGCCTGATGCGCAATCCCGGTCGTATCGCAACCATCTCGTCCCTCCCCGTTCGGGCGGCCCCGGAGCGGGATCGCAGGCCATGAACGTGGCTGTCATGTAATTGTTGCAGCGCAGCATAATAAGGGGGTCGCCTGCCGTGTGGCCGGATACGCCCACTAGGCGGCGCCGCCGCGGGCTGTCATCATGGCGCTCCGCCGAGGGAGAGAAGCCGCCATGTCCCGGGAAGGAATCGCCGTCGTCCGCGGCCTTTACGAGGCCTTCGCCGCAGGCGACATTGCCGGGGTGCTCGCCCGAATGGCGCCCGACATCGTCTGGAACGAGGCCGAGAATTTTCCTTATGCGGACGGCAATCCCTATTGCGGGCCCGACGCGGTGCTGGCTGGCGTGTTCGCCCGGATCGGGGCGGATTGGGACGGCTTCCAGGTGGTGCCGGAGGAGCTGATCGACGCCGGCGGCACGATCGTCGCGCTGGGCCGCTATCGCGGCACGAACAAGGCGACCGGCCGGGCGATGGATGCGCAGATCGCCCATGTCTGGCGCGTCGCCCACGGCAAGGTGACCGCATTCCAGCAATATGCCGATACGCTCGAGGCCGCCCGCGCCTCCGGCACGGCCTGAGCCGCGCCTGCGGTCCGGCCGATGTCGCTGCGCACCCGCCACAGTCTGCCCTGGCTGGTCGGCCTGGTCTGGCTGGCCCTGAGCTGGCTGGCGCTGCCGCGCGATCTTTCGCTGTTCGAATATCTGACGTGGGTCGCCGCGCTGTTCGCGGCCATGCTGCTCGTCGACCGGCTTTACGTCGCCATCGTGCGGCGGCGCCACGGAATCGATCCGATGAAGACGCACTGGTCCAGGCTGCGCAACCGCGACGGCACCTTCATCTGCGCCGCCTGCCAAAGCGTTTTCCTGCTCCCGCCCGCGGATTTCAACGACGAGGCCTGGGTCCATTGCGGCGATTGCGGCCATGCCGTCGCGCCTTATGGCGCGATGAAACCGCATTTGCTCGGCCACGGTCCGGACGCGGCCCCATCGCCCAAGGCCGCCTCGTGAGCGCGAGGCGGGCGGTGAAATGGGCAGGCTGTAGCGTGGGCGGGCTGCTCGCGATCGGGGAGGCGAGATGAAGCGCAAGAAGCTGCTGGTCACGGCATCGGTGCTCGCTCTGGTCGCGGCCGGAACCGGCTTCTACATGGCGCCGCTGATGGCCGATCCCGCCGGCGACAAGGATTGCGGCAACGTGCTGCCCACCGTTCCGGCCGGGCGAACGCAGGCGGCAGGGGCGCAGGTGCCCGAGCCGAACTGGGCGCAGCGGGGCGGCACGGTCAACGATGCGAGCTGCCTCAGCCGGACGCAGGTTGCGGGCGTGGTGGCGGTGCGGGGCGAGGCGGATGTGGCGCGGGCCCTGGCTTATGCGCGCGCGCGCGGCCTCACTGTGTCTCCGGCGGGCGTGAAGCATTCGATGGGCGGCCAGGCCTTCCAGCGCGGCGGCATCATGCTCGACATGCGCGGAATGAACGCGATCCGGCTCGATGCGGCGCGTGGCACGGTCACCGTCGGCGCCGGCGCGACCTGGCACGACATCCAGAATGCGATCCATCCCCGCTTCGCGGTCAAGGCGATGCAATCGACCGACATCTTCACCGTCGGCGGCTCGATTTCGGTCAACGCGCACGGCATGGACCATCGCGCCGGCGCGGTGATGGGCTCGATCCGCTCGCTTCGGATCATGCTCGCCGACGGCCGGGTGGTGACCGCCTCGCGCGCACAGGAGCCCGAATTGTTCGCCCATGCGATCGGCGGCTACGGCCTGTTCGGCGTGATTCTCTCGGCCGAGCTCGAACTGGTGCCGAACGACGTCTACCAGTCGGAAAGGGCGCTGATCCGCCACGACGAATTCCCGCAAAGCTTCGCCCGGATCGCCGCCGACCCGGCGATCGGGCTCACCTACGCCCATTTGTCGACTGCGCCCGGTTCGCTGCTCGAGGAGGCCCTGGTCTATACCTATCGCCGAATTCCCGACCAATCGGGCGACCGGCCGCCGCTCGGCGAGGTCGGCGCCACCCGCTCGCGGCGCCTGTTCGTCAATCTCGCCAAGCGCGGGAGCTGGTGGCGGTCGCTGAAATGGTGGGCCGAGAAAAATCTCGAACATCGCTTCGAAACCTGCACGATCACCCGCGCTCAGGCGATGGGCGGCGGCGAGGCCTGCCTGGTCAGCCGCAACGACCCGATGCACGACAGCGTCCCCTATCTGCGCAACAATCTGCCGGCCGAAACCGACATCCTCCACGAATATTTCGTGCCCCGGGCCCGCATCGTGCCGTTCATCGACGATCTGCGCGAAATCTTCCGGGCGCAGGACGTCAATCTGGTCAACGCCTCGATCCGCGCCGTCGCTGCCGAGGAGAATGCGCTAAGCTACGCGCCGGCGCCGGCCTTCTCGGTGGTGCTCTACATCAACCAGGCGACCGACGAGGAGGGCAGTGCCCGGATGCGGCGGCTGACCGGCGACCTGATCGATCTCACCCACCGCCACGGCGGCCGTTTCTTCCTGCCCTACCAGCTCCATTACAGCCCGGCGCAGCTCGAACGTTCCTATCCCGAAATCCGCGCTTTCTTCGCGGCCAAGAGGCGCTGGGATCCGGAGGGGCGGTTCGGCAACAGCTGGTACGCGCTTTATTCTCCGGCGCTGATGCCGCAGCCGGAGGCGAGCCTGGCTTCGATCACCAGCCAGGCGCCGGCGCGGTAGAGGGCGGCAGGATCGGCGCGGGCGATGACCGCGCCGCCGCGAACCTCGATCACCCGTCCGCCGGCGGCGGCGACGGCGCGGACGGCGCCGGCGGCATCGCCGACCACGGCGACCTGGCGTCCGGCAGGCCCAAAGAAGGGCAGGGCGATCATGACGGGCGTCCAGCCGGCGAGCGCCAACAGGGCATAGACGAGCGGCCTAATAATCGTGGACATGCTCGATCTCGCCGCCCGCCGCGCGCGTCCCGCGGATCAGCCCCAGCAGCCGCGGCACCTTGACGTTGAGGCCGACTCGGCGCCAGCCGGGCCGGTCGTCGAGCGGGACCTCGACAAGGATTGTCGCCGAGGCGGGCGGGCGGACGCGATCCGGCAGCAGCAAGGTGACGAAGATGTCGTCATTGCCGGCGATCTCGCTGATCTCGATCGGGCTCCCGGCGAGGCGCAGCATCAATTCGGTGAATTGCTCGTAGCGCGGCGCCTCGACCGCGACATGGCCTTCGCCGAGCCGAGCGACCGGGCGCAAGCGCGGATCGACGGCGCGAAGCGCGGCGGGATCGGCGCGGGCGACGAGGCGCAATGTGAGCTCGTCGCGGCCCAAAGTCGCCCCCGAGGCCCAGCCGATGAGGCCGCCATAACCGGCCTTCACGCCATATTCGAGGCTGAGCGCGATCCGCCGCTCCCAATTGCGGATCGGGGCGCCGCTGGAGCTGGTGCCCCAGAGGCCACTCAGGGTCTGGCCGAACGGGAAAGCGTACCACGGCGTCTCGTGCATGAAGGCGCCGTAGCGGCCCCAGGCCTCCGCATTGTAGCGGTCGTTGGCGCTGGTATGGCCGCCGATCCATTCGAACAGCCGGCCGATCGTGTTCTCGTAAAGGCCTTTGACCGCCATCTCGGTCTGGAAGCTCACTCCGATCACGTAGAGCATGGTCTTGTAATGGCCCGAGCCCTGGGCGGCCGAGGCGCGATTGGCGGCGCAGACGCCCGACCAGAAGCTTGCGATCTGCCGCCAATGGCCGAAGCCGCTCGGCCGGTTGCCGGCGGCCAGATAGCGGCCGTAGGTTTCGGCCGAATAGACGATCGTCCATTCCGGATAAGTGAGCCAGGTCTGGACCTCGGGGCGGCGGCCGGCCTGGCCCGGCAGGCGCGATCGGAACGGCGCGTCGGCCCCGAGGCCGGCCAGCGGCGAGCGGCATTGGGTTTCGACATAGGTGATCGGGACCAGCGCCGAAATCGTCAGCGCGCCGCCAAGGCCGAGCAGGATCTTCCAGCGCTTCTTCACGCGGGCGCGCGGCCGAGGCGGTAGCCGACCCAGGCGGCCAGCCCGCCGATGATCAGGTGCGGCAGATTGGCGAAGAAGCGGATCGTCCAGCTGAGATCGAGCACGCCGTAAATGAAGATGCCGCCGTCGAGGAAACCGGAGCCGAGGAACAGGCCCATCACCCCGTCGAGGAAATAGAGCGGACCGAAAATCCGGAAATAGGTCAGCGCCGCGTCGCGCGACCACCAGGCCGCGACCGCCGCCCACAGGCCCGAGGCGAAATGCAGGCTGTTGTCGTGGAAATCGAGCGTGAACAGGCCGAACAGGCGGCCGTCGGCATCGACGAAGGCGGGCACGAAATCGAGCGCGACGATCGCCATGAAGCCGATGAAAAAGACCCAGCCGAACACGCGCACCTTGTCCATGACCCGCTCTCCCGCCTGCCGGACGACTATGTCGCGGCGCGCGCGAAACCGCAATCGGGCTCGGCATTCGCGGAGAGGCGCAAAGCGGCGCCCCGCCCCGCCTCTGTCATGGGCGCGTCTTGCGATTCATGCTATGGGCGAGGCCGCCGATCGCGACCGGATGCGGTCCTGCGGATCCTCGCGAACGCGCACCACCCACGGGAGGAGGGCGACATGCCGACGATCACGACACGCGACGGAACCGAGATCTTCTACAAGGACTGGGGCGCGAAGGACGCGACCCCGATCGCCTTCCATCACGGCTGGCCATTGAGCGCCGACGACTGGGACAATCAGATGATGTTCTTCCTCGGCAAGGGCTTCCGGGTGATCGCCCACGACCGCCGGGGTCATGGCCGCTCCACCCAGACCGATGCCGGCAACGACATGGACTGCTATGCGGCCGACATGATCGACGTGGCCGCCGTGCTCGACCTCAGGGGCGCGATCCATGTCGGCCATTCCACCGGCGGCGGCGAAGTCGCCCATTATGTCGCCCGCGCCGAGCCGGGACGGGTCGCCAAGGCGGTGCTGATCGGCGCGGTGCCGCCGGTGCTGGTGAAGAAGGAGTCGAATCCAGGCGGGCTTCCGATCGAGGTGTTCGACGGCCTGCGCGCCGCGGTCGCCGCCAACCGCGCGCAATTCTATCGCGACTTCGCGTCGGGGCCTTTCTACGGCTTCAACCGCGAGGGGGTCCAAGCGAGCCAAAGCGTAATCGACAATTGGGTCCGCCAGGGGATGATGGGCGGGATCAAGGCTCAATATGACTGTATCAGGGCCTTCTCCGAAACCGACTTCACCGAGGACCTGAAGGCGATCGATGTGCCGGTGCTGGTGATGCACGGGACCGACGACCAGATCGTGCCTTATGCCAATTCGGCGCCGCTCTCCGTGGCGTTGCTGAAGAACGGCACGCTGAAAAGCTATGAAGGCCTGCCGCACGGCATGTGCACGACCCATGCGGATATCATCAATGCCGACCTGCTCGACTTCGTCGACGAGCCGCAGGGGGCGGAGAAGCCGTTCATCCTGGCGACGCCGACCGTCGAATGAGCCGCGGCGGCGGGCGGCCGTCTCGACATTCGGCCGCCCGCTTGCGATGAAGCCGGCGCTGGAGGGCGCGGACGGCGTGCTGAGCGCAATCGGCTGGCGCGACCTGGCCTCGGGCGCGGAGACGCGCCGCGAGGTCCGCCACCTTTTCTCCTTCATCGGCGCCGAGCCCAATACGGACTGGCTGGCCGCCTCGGGGCTCAGGCTCGACGTGCGCTGCTTCGTCTGCACCGGGGCCGATGCCGGCGACGACAGGCTGCCGCTGGGAACCAGCCGGCGCGGCGTGTTCGCGGTCGGCGACGTCCGCGCGGGCTCGGTGAAAAGGGTCGCGGCCGCGGTCGGCGACGGCGCCCAGGCGGTGGCGGCGCTACACGCCTGCTTCGCGCGCGCCGAGGCGGAACAGCGCGACGCGCGGACGGTTCAGACGGTATGAATCCAGCAAGGAGACAGGATATGGCGGGCAGGGACGATGTGCGGGAAGACATGGAAGTGATCGGCGCGGACGGCGTCCATGTCGGCACCGTCGACCGGATCGAGGGCGACCGGATCAAGCTGACCAAGGCCGCCAGCGGCCAGGGCAGCCATGAAGGCCATCATCACTACATCTCGCTCGGCCTCGTCGCCGGCGTCGAGGGCGACACGGTGCGGCTGTCCGCCAATGCCGACGTCGCGGTGACCTTCGAGGAGGAGGAAGACGCCTCCTGAACCCGAGCCGTCGCTGAGGATCGGGATTCCGTAACGAAGAAGGGGCCGGTTCCCCGGCCCCTTCCGATCTCTACCAGATTCGGACGCGCTGCTCGGGCGGCAGATACATGGCGTCGCCGGGCTGGACGTCGAACGCGCGGTACCAGGCGTCGATATTGCGCACGACGCCGTTGATCCGGAATTCGTCCGGGCTGTGCGGATCGGTCAGCACGCGCTGGCGCAGGAAGCCTTCGCGGTCCCTGCTGCGCCAGACCTGCGCCCAGGCGAGGAAGAAGCGCTGGTCGCCCGTCAGACCGTCGATCACCGGCGGCTCGCCATGCTGGGCGACGTGGCGGCGATAGGCGGCATAGGCCATTTCGAGGCCGCCGAGATCGCCGATATTCTCGCCCATGGTGAGCTGCGGATTGACGGCGAGGTCCGGCAGCGGCCGATAGGTGCCATATTGCTCGCCGAGCCGGGTCGTCCGCTCGGTGAATCGCTCCGAGGCGGCCTCGGTCCACCAGTCGCGCACCCGGCCGGTCGGATCGAAGCGGCGGCCCTGATCGTCGAAGCCGTGCCCGATCTCATGGCCGATCACCGCGCCGATTGCGCCGTAATTGACCGCCGGATCGGCATTGGGATCGAAGAAGGGCGGCTGCAGGATGCCGGCCGGGAAGGTGATCTGGTTGAGCAGCGGATTGTAGGATGCGTTGATGGTCTGCGCGTTCATGTTCCACAGGCCCCGGTCGACGGGATTGGGCAGGCGCGACAGCTGCAGGTTCCAGTTGAACTCGGCGGCGCGGACCATGTTGCCCAGCAGGTCGGCGCGGTCGACGCGATAATTGGAATAGTCGATCCAGCGTACCGGGTGGCCGATTCGCGGCTCGAACGTCTCCAGCTTGGCCAGCGCGGCGCGGCGGGTGTCGTCGTCCATCCACGCGCTCGCCTGCAGCCGCTCGGCGAAGGCGGCACGAAGATTGCCGATCAGTTCGTTCATCTGGCGCCGGCTTTCGGCCGGGAAGTGGCGCTCGACGTAGATTCGGCCGACGGCCTCGCCCATCGAACCGTTGACGAAGGTGAGGCCCCGCTTCCAGCGGTCGCGCTGCTGCTCCTGGCCGCCCAGGGTGCGGTTGAAGAAGTTGAACTTCGCCTCGTCGAACGCGCGCGGCAGATATTGGGCGTAACCGTTGATGAAGTGGAAGGCGAGATACTCCTTCCAGGTCGTGAGCGGGACCTCGTCGAGCAGCTGGCCGATGCCGGTGATCGCCGTCGTCTGGGTGGCGATCACCGAGCCGACCGAGCCGAGGCCGCGATGCCGCAGATAATCGTCCCACTCGAATTGCGGCGCCAGTGCGGCGAGCTGGGCGCGGTTCATCGGATTGTTGATCGCCTGGATGTCGCGGCTGCGCTCCGGGGTCCAGTGCGCCTCGGCGATTCGGCGTTCGAGGGCGATGATGCGGTCGGCCCGCGCCTCGGGGTCGGCGAGGCCGGCGAGGCGGTGCAGCTCGATCACATAGGCGCGATAAGCGGTGCGATAGCCGTCATATTGCGCGCCCTCGCGCAGGTAATAGTCGCGATTGGGCATGCCCAGGCCGCCCTGGCCGGCGACTGCGGTATAGCGGGTCGGATCGGCGAAATCGGGGATGATACCGATGCCGACCGGCGCCGTGAAGCCCGGCGTTGCGAACACCGCCAGCAGACCTGCGCGATCCCCGATGCCCTCGATCCGCTGGAGATAGGGGCGAAGCGGAGCCGTCCCGCGCGCCTCGATGCCGGCTTCGTCCATCCAGGCCGCGTAGAAATCGCCGACCTTGCGCTGCGCCGGATCGCGGGACGCGGCGGCCTCGGTGACGATGGCGCGCACCTGCAGCTCGATATCCTCGGAAAGCGCGGTCCACAGGCTCCAGTTCGTGCGGTCGGCCGGAATCTCGGTGCGCTGCAGCCACACGCCATTGGCGTAGCGGTTGAAGTCCGCCCCCGGCTTGACCGCCGCATCGCGGGCGGAAAGATCGACCCCGAAACTGCCATAATGGGCCTTGCCCCGGGCCGCGGGCTGGGCGCCGGCGGACTGCGCCAGGATCGGCGCGGCGCCGGCAAGCAGCAGTGCCGCCGCAAGCGCGAAACGTGACTTGATCATGTAAAAATCCCTCCAAGCAGCACGGCGCACAGAGCCGGCCGCTCCCAAAATGTCCCCAACCACCCGTCGAGGCGGCGGCGGCCTTGCGCAAGCCCTTTTTCGACGAAACGCTTGATCGATATTGCGAAAAGCGCCCCTGAAGCGCCTTCAGGCTGGCTTCAGGCGGGGGCTCGACAGCTGATCGAGGTGAAGATAGGTTTCGCTGAAGCCGGCGACCCGGCGCAGCGCCTCCCAGTCGGGGATGCCGATGAATCTCTTGGTCCGCTCGATCAGTCCGTCGCGGGCGAGCCCCATCAGCACCCGGTTGACGTGAACAGGGGTGAGCCCGGTGGCGTCGGCGAGCTGCTCCTGGGTCATCGGCAGCTCGTAGCGATATTGGGCGGCGAGCCCGACCACGTCGAGCCGCCGGGCGAATTCGCACAGCAAATGGGCGATCCGTGAGCGCGCGTCGCGGCGCCCGACATTGACCACCCATTCCCGAAACATCGAACCGTCGATCAACGTCTCGGTCCACATCGCGGTGCCGACCCTGGGGTGGGCGAGGATGAGATCCCGGATCGCCGCGCGCGGGATGCAGGCCAGTTCGCAACGGCTCAGCGCCTGGACATTGTGGTCGGCGACGTTGAGCAAGGCGCCGTCGAGATCGAGGAAATCGCCGGGAATGTGAACGCTGACGATCTGCCGCGCCCCTTCGAGCGTGACCTTATGGCGGAACGCGAAGCCGGAAAGGATCAGGCACGATCGGTCGGGCCGCTCGCCCTCGCGCACGATATAGACGGACGGCTCCACCGTCTGGAGCCGATAAGGCAGCGCCAGCAGCGCCTCGCGGTCCGATTCGTCGAGGGGCGCGCGCATTTCGAACTTGCGCAGAGTCAGCTCGAACACGCTTTGGGGGGTGGTCATCGCGCTCTCCGCAAGGGGGCGGGAGCGCGTCGCGGTCTCTCAGCCGCCGGAGCCCGGATTATCCGCCCGGCGATGAAAGAACCTTAACACAAACAAATGGATAGGTCTTATCTTATGATGGCGATCTTCACTTAATTCAGATCAGGCTCGATCGGAGTCTAGTCTAGCGGATGATTTCGATCACTTCGGAGAAGGGGATGGTGAGCAATGACCTGCCGTCCTGGTCCACGATCTCGATCCGGCCCACCATGTCGAGCCGGCCCGCGCGAACCTCTTCGGCCAGGATCGAGCGCGTCTCGTCGATCCCGACAGCGCGCGCCGTGCCGAGATCAGCGAGGTCGCGGCCTTCTTCGTCCGGGACGAAGCCGAGGCTGTTGTGGAGGTTGAAATGGTAATGCGGCATCGGCCCTCCTTCGAATCGGGGACGAGCTCTGTTCCTTGGCCGGCTGTGGTTTGTGAGCCGTCCAACCCCCTGCACTCTAATGCGACGGGCCGAGGCCTGCGTTCATCTATGTTATGTTGGAGGCGGTCGAGATGTGCCAGAAGCCGGATCGGGGCGGGATGACGGCAAGGCGCGCACGCTTATGCAATTCCGCTTCGGTCCCCAGGATCTTCACGGACTGCGCATCCTCGTCGTTGAGGACGAACCCTATCTTGCCATCGCCATCGCCGAGGCGATGCGCGCCCGCGGCGCCGAGGTGATCGGGCCGGTGGGCACGCTCGAGGAGGCGATGCGGGCGGTCGCGTCGCACTGGATCGACCGGGCCGTCATCGACATCGACCTGAGCGGCGAGATGAGCTTCGAAGTCACCGACCGGCTCGAAGCCGCGGGCATTCCTTACGTGCTCGCCACCGGCTTCAGCCCCGAGGCGCTGCCCGAGCGGCTGCGCGGCAAGCCCCGGCTCGAAAAGCCCTATCGGATCGAAGCGCTCGCCGGCCTGATCGCCGCCTGAGGCGGCCCGCTTGGGGGAGCCGCGCTAGCGCGGGACCTCGGCTATGCCCTCGCCGGTGACTGCGAACAGCCGTTGCGGATCGTCGGCGATCACGACCAGGGGGCGGCCGGTCCAGATCGCAAGGAAGGCGTGGATCTCGGTCGGCATCGGATCGAGCAAATGGGTAATGGCGAGCGGCCGCGCCCGCGCGCCGGAAGCGAGGTCGGGAACGGCCAGATCGAGGCAGGCATTGGTGTAGCCGCGGGTCGAGGCGATGCTGCCATCGGCCGCGATCTGGGTCTTGAAATGGCCGCCGACCGGATAGCGCCCGCGCGCCGCCTGCGGGCTGATCTGGTAGACGTCGATCGGCGCGTCGGCGGCGGCGGGCGGAATCACGAAATAGTTGAACTGCTCGGCGCCGCAGGGGCGATGGTCCTGGCCGGCGGCGGCGCGGCGGGCACCGGCCATGCGCGCCTGCAGGCGGCCGAGCGGAGGCCGGCTGGCGCCGAGGAAGACGTCGCGCGAAACCACCCGGCCGCCCAGGATCGAGGCGCGGTAGACGGCGCCGGGCGGCGCTTCGCCTTCGCCCTCGGCATAGAAAGTGACCGTGACGCCATTGCCCTCGGGGACCGCGATCCAGCCGGCGATGCCGGCGCTCTCGGGATCGGAAACCCGGCTGAGCATGTCGCCGGTCGCGATCTGGCCGGCGCCGGCGATGATTCCGATCAGGCGGCCGCGCTGCGCCGCCGTCTGCAATTCGGCGCGCTGGGCGCGGGTCAGCGGCTCGGGCGGACGATTGGACGGCGCCGGCGCCGGCGGCGCGGGGGGCGGCGCCTGCTCTGGAACGGGCGCGGAGGGAAGCGCTTGCTCGGGCGCCGGCTCGGGCGCCGGCGGAGGTGCTTGCTCGGGAGCCTGCTCGGGCGCGGGGGGCGGCGGTCTGAGCGCCCGTTCGGGCGGAGCGGGCTCCGTCGCGGGCTCGCTTGGCCCGGGTTCGGCTGTCGTGGGCTCGCCCGGCGCGGGCTCCGGCGTTGCGGGCTCGCCCGGCGCGCCCTCGCCCGGCGCGGGCGGCGGCGTTTCGGGAGGATCCTCGGCCGGGGCCTGCTCGTCCCGCAGC
>Ga0190265_10000445_pt1 | contig 29683 bp, 28 predicted proteins | sample Popmic124T_FD_133135 | JGI IMG/M metagenome (GOLD analysis project Ga0190265, IMG submission 133135) | Populus adjacent soil microbial communities from riparian zone of Indian Creek, Utah, USA - 124 T | ecosystem: Environmental > Terrestrial > Soil > Riparian zone | place: USA: Utah | collected...
CGATGCTCGGCGATGTCGCGCCACTTCGGGAGATGATCGCGGTTTCGAAGGCGGCCGGCGCCATGGTGCTGGTCGACGAGGCCCATTCGATGGGCTTCATGGGACCGAACGGCCGTGGCGTCGCCGAGGAGCAAGGGGTTCTCGACGACGTCGATTTCGTCATCGGGACCTTCTCCAAGAGCGTCGGCACGGTTGGCGGCTTCTGCGTCTCCAACCATCCCAAGTTCGAGATATTGCGCCTGGTCTGCCGCCCCTATGTCTTCACCGCCTCGCTGCCGCCCAGCGTCGTCGCCACCGCAGCGACCTCGATCCGCAAGCTCATGCACGGCAACAACAAGCGCGCGCATTTGTGGGAGAACAGCAAGCGCCTCCATGGCGGATTGAAGGCCCTGGGCTTCACGCTCGGCACCGGGGAGCCGCAATCGGCGATCATCGCGGTGATCATGCCCGATCTCGAAAAGGGCGCCGCGATGTGGGAGGCGCTGCTCGCCGAAGGCCTCTACGTCAACCTCGCCCGCCCCCCGGCCACTCCCGCCAACATGACACTGCTGCGCTGCTCGCTCTGCGCCGAGCATAGCGACGGGGAAGTCGGCGACATCCTCGCCATGTTCGAACGCGCCGGCAAATCGGTCGGGGTGATCGGCTGAATAACCCTTCTCGCTGAAAGCGAGCGGGCCGGGATTGTTGCACGAGTCCGCACATCCGTCAAAAGCCATGGTTAACTGCGACCAAACCCCCCTTTTCGCGCGCCGGACGCCCGCCTCCGGTCTTTCCAACCCCCGTTCCGATGCCGTAATCTCCCCGCATGGCGGAGGTGGCATCGGGCGCCGGGGCCGAGGAGAACGGACCCTCGACGGGACGTGCCTTGTGGATCAGCGCGGGCGCCCTGGTGGCGACTCTTGCCCTGATCGCGCTCATCTTCATGATCACCTATTCGAACCGCGCCCGGGACGACGCGCTCGGCTGGGAAAGGCACACTTATGAAGTGATGCTGCTGACCCGCAACATCGACGCCACCATCGCCCGCTCGGAGGCCGCCTTGGGCCGCTACGTGATCGACGAGGATATCGACACCGGCACAGCTTATTATAACGACTGGCGGGCCGCCGCCTTCCAGGTCGGCCAGCTCCAGCGGCAGGTTCGCGAGGATCCGGCCCAGACTGCGCGCATCGGCGAGCTGCGCGCCCTGTTCGACCGGCGCAACGCCGAAATCGCGCCGGCCGCGACCTTCGCCCAGCGCGGCGAGGGCACCGGCGGGCTCAACACATTGTTCGCCGCGAGCCGGACGCAAACTCTCAACCAGCTCAGGCGCAAGCTCGACGAGATCGCCGCGGCCGAGCGCGCCAACCTCAATCGGCGGATGGAGGAGACGCAGGGCTTCGTCGCCCGCGCCGACGCCTATACCGAGTGGCTGGGCTGGCTGGCGATGCTGATCGGCCTCGGCGCGATGGCGCTCGCCATCCTCGCCTGGCGCGCCTTCGTCGAAGGGATGCAGGCGCGGCGCGAGGCCGAGGCCCAGTCGCTGCGCGCGCTCGACCTCGAGGAGGCGGTCCAGGCGCGCACCTCCCAGCTCTCCGACGCCAATGCGCGGCTCAAGGCCGAGGTGATCGAACGCGCCGCCGCCGAGGCGCAGCTCCGCCAGGTCCAGAAGATGGAGGCGGTCGGCCAGCTCACCGGCGGCATCGCCCACGATTTCAACAATATGCTGGCGGTCGTCGTCGGCGGCCTCGACCTCGCCCGGCGCAAGCTCCACGGCTCGCGCCGCGAGGTCGAATTCCACCTCGACAATGCGATGGAGGGCGCCACTCGCGCCGCCGCCTTGACCCGCCGCCTGCTCGCTTTCGCCCGCGCCGAGCCCCTTCTGCCCGAAGCGGTCGCGCCGGCCGAGCTGGTCGAGAACATGCTCGAGCTGATCGACCGGGCGATCGGCGAGCGGATCGCCGTCCACACCCGCTTCGCCGATCCGCTCTGGCACGTCTGGGCCGATCCGACCCAGCTCGAAAACGCCGTGCTCAACCTCGCCGTCAACGCCCGCGACGCGATGGACGGCAGCGGCGACCTGCAGATCCAGGTCGACAACGTTACCCTGGCCGAGGCCGAGGTCGAGAATCTCCCCGCCGGCGATTATGTCCGGGTCCGCGTCGCCGATTCCGGCCGCGGTATCGCGCCCGAGCATCTCGACCGGGTGTTCGAGCCCTTCTTCACCACCAAGGAGGTCGGCAAGGGCACCGGCCTCGGCCTCAGTCAGATTTTCGGCTTCGCGCGCCAGTCGGGCGGCGAGGTTTCGATCGCCTCCGCGCTTGGCCAGGGCACCACCGTCTCCTTGTTCCTGCCGCGCTCGGCCGCCGCCGCCGAGCAGGCGGCGGAGCGTCCGCCGACGATCGCCCGCCGCGACGCCCCGGCGCCGCGAAGCGGCAGGGGCGCGGCCATCCTCGTCGTCGAGGACGATCCCAGGGTCAGCCGATCGACCGTCGCCGCCCTCGAGGAGCTCGGCTACCGCCCGCACCCCTGCGCCGGCGGCCGCGAGGCGCTCGACGCGCTCCAGCGCGATCCGAGCTTCGGCCTCGTCCTCACCGACGTGATGATGCCCGAAATGACCGGCACCGAGCTCGCCCTGCAGGTCAAGCGGCTCTATCCGGCGCTTCGAGTCCTCTTCGTCACCGGCTATGTCGGCGAGGCGGGCGACGGCCACGAGCTCAGCGGCCACGAGGTGCTGCGCAAGCCGTTCACCGTCAACGCGCTCGCGCTGGCCGTCTCCGCCGCGCTCGCCGCGCCGGTCAACGGATCGCACCCCGCCTCAACAGAAAAGGCAGCAGAGTAAGCGCGCCCAATATCGGCCAGCGCCGCTGCCACGGCTTCACCGCGATCCGCGTGCCGGCGTGGCGATTGATCTTCCAGGCGATATAATCGACGCCGCCGGCGAAGGTCGTGGTCGCCTTGGCCAGCCGAACCAGGCTCATGATCTTGCCTTTCCGCCGGAACCGCCGCCAGACCCGCTCGGCCCGCTCGGCCGGCCGCGCCAGCGGCAGCGCCGCCGCCCCGAAACGCCGGTAGCGCTCGCCATCGCCGTCGACGATCGATCCCGACTTGGTGCTTCGCTCCGCCCGCAATTCGCTGTCATAGGTGAGTTCGAATCCGCGCCGCCACACCGCCAGCGGATCGTCGCTCGACGGGGTCATCGGCAGCGCGAAGCCGAGCAGCGTCGGCGCCGCTTGCGCCACGGCGGTAATCGCCTCCCCGCGCGCCGCCCCGTCGGCGGCCCAGACCAGCCGCGAAGGCTGCGCGAACCGAGCCCAGACCGACACCGTCCCCGCCCCCGGCCCGGCCTCGCGCGCGAAGTCCGTCTCGCTCAGCACCGCATATTTCGCGGCCAGCCCGTCATGTTCGAACGGGAACACGTTGGGCGGCACCAATGTATTGGCGACGATCAGCCATTTGCTCCGATAGGCGTCGCGATAGTCCGAGACGATCAGGTAGAAATCGAGCATGAGGCCGTCGAGCGCGCGCTCGCGCAGGCACGATCCGTAGAACAGGACGGCCCGGGCCGCGCCCGGATAGTCCGCCGCGATCGCCGCCGCCATCGCCGCGACGCGCGGGTCCACCGGCTCGGCAAGCTCGGCGGCGACAAGGGCGTGGAGACTGGTCACTGCACCTCCTTATCCTCCCGGTCCTGTCGTGGGGAGAGGGGCCGGGCGGCCTACGCGGAAGGGCGGCGTACAGGCTGCGCCCGGGTCATGCACGGAAAGGGAGAACCTGTTGCGAACGATCGGCAGTCTCTGCCGGCACTTGGGCGCGTCAGACCGCCAGCCGCAGGAACGGCACCGGCGCGGTCGGCCTCAGCACGATCGGCCTGCCGGTGTCCGCCTCGAACGTCTCGCCGTCGAGAATGACGTTGGAGCGCTTGCCCTCGATGCGGATCTCGTCGCCGCGCTCGAGATGGACTCCGCGGATGCTGCGCAGGCCGAGCCTGCCGCGGACCGCCGCGATCAGGGCGCCCAGGATCGAGAACAGATTGCGCTCGATGACCAGCAATTGCATCGCCCCCGGCCGGGTGCCGGCGCTGGTCATGCTGCTGTTGAGCAGCAGCCGCTCGAGCGTCGTCACCATCAGGAAGGCGAACTTGCCCTGCATCTCGCCGCGCCGGACGATGCTGATCTTGATCGGCGCCCATTTCGCCGGCAGCAGCCGCGAGCTCCGGCCGACCAGAACCGAGATCAGGCCGAGCAGGAAGGTAAGCCCGTGCGCGAGCCAGTTGGGCAGGCCGAGAGGATAGATTTTGTGACGGCAATAGAGGATCGTGTCGGCCAGGCCGGCGCCGCCGAGGAACATGCCGAGCACCGCGCGATTGCCTTCGGCGCCCTCCGCTCCGGCGGTGAGCGCGATCAGCTCGCGCGAGACGATATGCGGCACCATGTCCGTGCGGACCAGGTCGAGCACCCGCTCCAGAGCCGCGATCGGGTCACCGTCGGCGCCGAGATCATGGGCGATGAGGTTGGTCTTGCCGTTGGGCAGCACCGCGACGGGGGGCGGATTGGGGCCGAAATGGCCGCCATGGTGGAGCTCGGTCAACGCCGCCTGGACGGTGCCGTCGCCGCCGTTGATCACCAGCACCTTGGGCCGGACCAGCGCGATCGTCTTCAGCGCTTGGCCGATCTGGTCGAAATCCTCGACTTCGTAGTGGAAGATGTCCTTGTGGCCGGCGCAAAAGCTCCTGACCCGCGGCAAGAGCGACAGATTGCCCGTCGAGCGCGGGTTGGAGAGAAGCGCGACCAGGGCCATCTTATGCCCGGACCGGGCGGATTGAGAGGCCGAAGCGGTAGTTCAGCACCACCCGCACCCGGGTGACGCCACGGCCAGCCTGGATGGCGACGCTGTCGTAGCTCGGCCGAAGGCTGGTCAGCGACAGGCGCGGATTGCGCGAGAAGCCGCCGCCGTCGCTCCAGCCCGAACGGCCGTTGCCGTCGGCGTCGTGGCGGACCGCGACCGCGTAGCGGCCCGGCCGCGGCACCCGGACGCAGATCCCCATGATCCCGCCCGGAGTGACCCGGACGTCGATCTTGCGCAGGGTCTGGCCGCGCTCCAGGAACTTGCTCGCGTCGGACCCGTAAAGGGCGACTCGGATCGTACCGGTGCGGGCCTTGAAGCCTTCGACGTTGACGAGGATGCCGCTGCCGCCCGGCCGGCAATGGGCTGCGTCGGGGCCGAGCTGTGCTGCCGCCGGAGTCGCCGCGAGGGCGAAAGCGAGTGCCGCTCCCGGAGCCAGAAATTTCCACATGACCGCTCTTCCTTCGAAAGTCTCGCCGGCCCCCATTGCATGCCCCATCGCCGCCGCATGCGGCCAAAATGTGTTCAATGCGCGACCAAAGGAGGGAATTGGCGGTCCTGGCACGCGGACGGCAAATGCGCGCGAAGGACGATCCGGCCTCTCGATCGCGAAGCCCTTCTCCCCCTCATTTCCCCCGTCTATACCCTCCATCGGCCGCAACCGGCGCCGGGCAGTGAGGCAGGCTTGAAGTTCCCGACCCAGATCGATCGTTATATCGCGAAGCTCATCTTCGTGCCGCTGCTCGGCACGCTCGCGCTGGCGGCTATGCTGCTGATCCTCGATCGCATGCTCCGCCTGTTCGACTTCGTGGTCAGCGCCGGCGGGCCGGTCAGCGTCGTGTGGCGGATGCTGGCCAATCTCATTCCCGAATATCTGGGCCTCGCCATTCCGGTCGGGCTGACGCTGGGCGTCCTGCTCGCCTTCCGCAAGCTCGCTTTGTCCTCGGAGCTCGATTCGCTGCGCGCGGCCGGGCTCGGCTACGGCCGGCTGCTCGCCGTTCCCTATCTCTACGCTTTGGCCCTGCTCGCGGCCAATTTCGCGATCGTGTCCTACGTCCAGCCGATCGCCTATTACGAATATCAGAGCCTGCGCTTCGATTTGCGCTCGGGCGCGCTCGGCGCGTCGATCAAGGTCGGCGAGTTCACCGACATGGGCCGGCGCGTCACCATGCGGGTCGAGCGCAGCGAGAACGGCGGCACCGACCTTCACGGCGTGTTCGTGCGCCTGTCCACTCGCGACGGCCGCAGCCTGGCGGTGACCGCCGATCGCGGCACCTTCCTGTCGACCGACGATCCCGACACCATCCTGTTGCGGCTGACCAACGGCCGCATGGTCCACAACGCGCCGAGCTACCGCACGCCCAGGGTGTTGAGCTTCGTCCAGCACGATCTGCCGATCGAGCTGCCGACGATCGAGGCGTTTCGCGGCCGCGGCGACGGCACCAAGGAGCTGACCCTGGCCGAGCTCGCGCGGATCGGCCGCGACGATCGCGCGCCCGAGGCCAGACGCGACGCGGCGCGGGCCAATTTCCACTTCCGCATGGTCGAGGTGGCGATGATGCTGCTCGTGCCCCTGCTCGCGGTCGCGCTGGCGGTGCCGCCCAAGCGCAGCACTTCGGGGCTGGGCATCTTCGTCTCGATCGTCTTCGTCGTCACCTATCACAAGGTCAATCAATATGCCGAGCAGATGGGGGCGCTCGGCCGGGTCGACCCGCTGATCGCCTTGTGGGCCCCCTTCCTGCTTTTCGCCGGCCTGATCCTGTGGATGTACCACACCCTCGCCCACACGCCCGGCGGCCAGCCGATCGGCGCGCTCGAACGCGTCTTCGCGCGGATCGCCAAGGCCTTCGGCCGGCTCGCCCGCGGCCGGCGGCGGCGCCCTGCTGCGTCATGATCAACCTGCACTTCTTCCCGTCGCGCCGGATCGCGTTCTATATGGCGCGCCTGTTCGTGACCCGAAGCCTGGCCGTGCTCATCGCCCTGGTCGGCATCCTCGTCATCCTCGATCTTCTCGGGAATAGCGGCGAAGTGCTCGCTTATGCGGGCAATGGCGATGCCGAGCTTTGGCGCTATGCCGGCCTTCGCACGCCCCAGCTGATCGGCCGCTTCCTCCCGTTCGCCGTCCTGCTCGGCACCCTGATCACGCTGGCGAGCCTCAATCAGAATAGCGAAATCATCTCGATGAAGGCTGCGGGCATCTCGGCGCATCAGATCATCGCCCCTCTGGTCCTCGCGGCCCTGTTCATCGCGATCGCCCATTTCGTCTTCATCGAGCGGGTGGTGACCCGGGCCAACGCCTCTCTCACCGCCTGGTCCGCGGTCGAATATGGGCCGCTCCCGGACGAGACCGACATCCGCGGCAACGTGCGCTTCGCCCATGGCGACGATCTCTATTTCGTTCGCCTCGTCGCCGGTCGCGGGGAGGATGTCCGGCTTCGGGGCGTCCAGATTTACGACCGGCGCGGCGGCACGCTGGAGCGGATCCTCAGCGCCGAGCGCGGCCGCTACGTCCCCGGCGGGGGCTGGCAGCTCGAGGGTGCGAGCCTGTTCGACGTCGATACCGGGCAGCAGCGCAGGATCGGCACGACCCGGGTCGGCCGCGACGTCCGCCCCGATGAATTCACCCTCGCCGACGTCAACCCGGACGAGCAGAATTTCGTGCGCTTGCGCGAAACGATCGGGGAGCTGCGCGCCGCCGACCGCGCCACCGAGGATCTGGAGGCGAACCTCTGGCACAAGCTGGCCGGCCCGTTGTCGACGATCCTGATGCCCCTGCTCGCCGCCGTCGCCGCCTTCGGCCTTGCCCGCTCGGGCCAGCTCATGCTCCGCGCCGTGATCGGCATGGCGCTCGGCTTCGCGTATTTCGTCGCCGACAATTTCGCCCTCGCCATGGGCAATCTCGGCGCCTACCCGCCCTTCCTGGCGGCGTGGGGTCCGTTCCTCCTCTTCCTGCTGGTCGGCGAGGCGGTGCTGATCCGGACCGAAGAATAGGCCCGGGGAATACGCGCGACCTAGTTTATGTACCGACAAATATTATTGACTGGACGGAATAACGTCGGTACACAAACTTGATGGAGATCGAATTCGATCTCGACAAGGAGGCGCGGAATCGCGTCCGGTACAAAATGGGCTTCGGCGGGGCGGAGGCAATCTTCGACGGCTTCCACATCGACGATGAGGACGACCGGGAAGATTATGGCGAAACCCGCTTCGTGACGCTTGGCCGCATCGGCCGACAGGTCGTCGTGTGCGTCTGGACGCCAAGGGAGGCCAAGGCCCGGATTATCAGCCTCAGGAAGGCGGAAAAGGATGAGCGTGAAATCTACAGCCTCTATCGGCCCTGACCGCGATGATCCTCCGCGCTTCACGCGTGAGATGGCGGAGCGCGGCAGGCACATGATCGGCGGCGAGGTGATCCGCGAGGCTCGCCCCAGAGGCCGCCCACCCAAAGCGGCCGGTGAGCGCAAGGAGAAAGTCACCCTCCGCTTGTCCCCGGACGTGGTCGAACGGGCGCGAAATTCAGGTTCGGGCTGGCAGACCCGGCTGGACGATCAGATGCGCCGGATTCAGGACCTGCAGGACATGGTGCTGACCGGTAAGGAGACGCCGTCCCGCAATGAGATCGAGGCTCAGCTTCGCGAGGTGATGCGCAGGGTGTCCGAGGCGATCGGCGGAACGGGAACAAGAGCCAGGTCGGATGCAACCTCCGTCGTTATCCGGCGGGTGGCCGATCAACACGAAAAGGTCGCGACTCTTCTCGCCGAAATGATCGGAGCCGCTGCTCTGGGTCCGTCGAAGCTTCGGCGGCGCAAGCCTCCCGGCGGCACGAAAGCGGCTTGAGCTCTTCAGCGACAGTGTCCCTCACCAACCCAAAGCCTGACGCCCCGGCCGTCACCCGCGGCGAGGTCGCGCGCGGCGCGGGCCTTGCCGGCCTCTCGCGCATGGGGGCGCTGATCGAGGCGCTCGCGCAGCCGCTCTACACCTGGCTGTTCGGGATCGCGACCTACGGGCTCTATGTCGTGCTGTGGGGGGCGGTGAGCCTGCTCACCAACATCGTAGATCTTTCCATGACCAGCGCCCTGCAGCGGGTGGTGCCGACCCAGGACAGCGAAACGCGGGTGCACGGCGCGGTCAAGCTGGCGCTGCTCGTCTCCGTCACACCCGCCGCTTTGATCGCCCTCCTCATCACGCTCAACGCCGAAGCGATCGCATCGATCTTCTCCGCGGCGCCCGACGACGAGGCGCGGCTCCCCATCGCCATCGCGCTCTTCGCCTGGGCCTTGCCTTTGTGGACCTTCATCGAGGTTGCGACCTCGGCCGCCCGCGCGCGCCGCGCCTTCGGCCCCGAGATCCGCCTGCGCATCTTCTGGGAGCAGATCGCACGCATCGCCTTCGCGCTCGGTTTCTTCTTTCTGGGCTTTCACAGCATCGGGTTGATGCTCGCCCACCTCGCCTCGCTGGCGCTGACCGCCTTGCTCTGCCTCCCTTTGCTCGCCCGCTATTACGATCTTCGGCTGCTGCTCCGGGCGCCGATTCCCGTCGACCTCGCCCGCAATCTGATCGTCTCGGGAATCGGCCTGCTCCCGGCCAACCTCGCCCGGCGCCTCCTGATCGACGCGCCGCCCGTCATCCTCAACCTCGCTTTGCCTGGCGCGCGCGGCGCCGCCGCGGCGGGCCTGTTCGAGATCGCCCGCAAGCTCTCCACCGTCCCCTATATCGTGCGCCAATCCTTCCAATATGTGCTGGGTCCGCTCTCCTCGGCGCAGGCCCATGCCGATCGGTCGATGGTCGCGCCGCTCTACAATTTCGCCAGCCGGGTTTCGACCGCGCTCGTCGTGCCGCTGTCCGGCCTGCTCGTCTTCGCCGGAGTCGACATCCTCTCGGTCTATCGGCCGGAGGCGATGGCCGCGCTGCCGATGCTCTGGGTGCTGGTCGCGGCGCGCGGCATCGAAGCGATCGTCGGGCCCGCCTCGACCATCGTCGAAATGATCGGGCATCGTGCCTTGCCCCTGCTCAACGGGGCGATCGCCATCGCCTTGTGGGTCGCGATAATGGTGTGGCTGATGCCGGATTATCACGAGCTGGGCATGGCGATCGCGGTCGCCGTCGCGGTGGTCGCATCGACTTATGCGGCCACGCTCGAGCTTCGCCTCGCCGACGGCCTGTCGCCGTTCGATCGCAAGCTCTTCCAGGGCCTCGCCATCGCGCTCATCGGGGTGGGATTCATGGCGCTGGGCGAATATCTGTTCGACGGGCCGGCGCGCTTCGCCCTGGAGAGCTTGTTGTGGGCGATCACCTCCTGGCTGGCTTTGCGTTACGGCCTCACCCGCGACGACCGGCTCGCTCTGGGCGGGCTGTCGCGGGCCTTGCGGCTGGTCTGACGCGCTTGCCTTCGCGGCGAAACGAGGCTCCATAGGCGGGTCGTCCGCAAGGGAGTTGATCCGATGGCCCGCGTCGTGCGCCCGCTTCTCGCCCTCCTCGCCGGCCTGGCCGCGCTTCTGCCCGCCGGCGCCCAGCCCCAGCCCGGTCCCGCCGCGCCCGCGCTCATTCGCGAGCGCGGGCCGCTCGTCGCGATCGAGCATGTCCTCATCGTCGACGGCACCGGCGCCGCGCCGCGCGCCAACCAGACCATCCTCATCGAGAGCGGCCGCATCGCCGCGATCGGCCTCGATGGGTCGGTCGCCCTCCCCGAGGGCGTCTCGCGCATAGACGGCCGCGGCCGCACCATTATTCCGGGCCTGGTCGGCATGCACGAGCATATGTTCCGCACCGCGTCGGGCGACGGCCCCTTCAGCGTCGTCCAGGCGCCGGTCACCTTCCCTCAGCTCTATCTCGCCAGCGGAGTCACCACGGCGCGCACCGCCGGTTCGGTCGATCCGCACGGCGATCTCGGCATCCGCCGGGAGATCGAGGCGGGGCGGCTGATCGGTCCGGACCTCGACCTCACCGCGCCCTATCTCGAAGGCGCGCCGCCGGCGATCGCCCAGCTCTATCCGCTGCGCGGACCCGCCGAGGCGCGCGCCGCGGTGCGCCACTGGGCGTCGCTCGGCTTCAACTCGGTCAAGGCCTATATGAACATCTCCCCGGCCGAGCTGTCCGCCGCGATCCGGGAAGCGCGCCGCCACGGCATGCGCGTGACCGGCCATCTCTGCTCGGTCGGCTATGAGGAGGCGGCCCGGCTCGGCATCGACAATCTCGAGCACGGCCCGTTCGCCGCGCCCGACGGCGAGCTCGATCCCCAGCGCGTAGCCGGGCATTGCGGGCGCGCGGGGCCAGAGGCGGCGGCCGGCGCCGGCGCGGTGATGCTCCACGTGATCCAGAATGTCGCGGCCGACGCGCCGGAGGTCCGGCGGATGATCCGCACCCTGGTCCGGCGCCGCGTGGCGATCACCTCGACGCTTGCCGTGCTGGAAGGGGGCGACCGGCCCGATCTCGAAGCCACCCCGCATCTGCGCGCTCTCTTCCCACCCGACATCTGGGCGCGCCAGCTCAGCCGCCAGGCCGCCCAGCGTCCCGCCGCCGGCTTCTTCGCGATGATGCTGCGCAAGGAAATGGCGTTCGAGCGCGCCTTCGTCGCGGCCGGCGGCCTGCTCATGGCGGGCTGCGACCCGACCGGCGACGGGCACGTCATCGCCGGCCTTGGCGACCAGCGCAACATCGTGCTGCTCCACGAAGCGGGCTTCACCGTTCCCGAAGCGATCCGCATCGCCACCCTGAACGGCGCCATCTTCCTCGGCCGCGCCGACCGGATCGGCAGCCTGGAGGTCGGCAAGCGCGCGGATCTCGTCCTGCTGGACGGGGATCTGACCCGCGACATCAGGGCGATCGAGCGGCCGCTGATCGTGTTCAAGAACGGCATTGGCTACGATTCGGAGGCCATCTATGCGAGCCTCAGGGGTCAGGTCGGCCTGAACTGAGCGCCCCGGGGTGTCGCGCGGATCGCTGCTGGTTTAAGGATCGCGGCCATGCGCTACGCTTTCGCCGCGATCATCATGGTCTACGGGCTGCTCTGCCTGCTCTGGCCCCGCCACGTCTTCCGGGCGTTCCAGGGCGGCTTCGCGAGTACCGTCTCGCAGGGCTATGTCCGCGGCAGCGCCATCGTCATCCGGCTGCTCGGCGGCGCCATCCTGATCGGCGTCCCCGCCCTCTTCCTGCTGGGTTATGCCGAATGAGCGAGGCGAGCCCGGTCCGCGCTTATGGACGATGGCTGGCCGAAACCCCGGCCGATTGGCCCGAAGCGGCGTGGGAAGCCGCCCACCGCGCCCTCATCGACATTATCGGCGTCGCCATCCCCGGCGCCGCCGAGCCGGTGGCCCGCAAGGCGTTCGACACGGTCTCGGCGTGGGGAACAGGGCCCGCCACCGCGATCGGCATGGGCGCCGCTTTGCCCGCGCCCTGGGCGGCCCTGGTCAACGGCACCGCCGCCCATGCGCTCGACTTCGACGACAATTTCGATCCGGCCAAGGCCCACGCCACCGCCGTCCTCGCCCCTGCCATCCTCGCTCTGGCCGAGCAGGAGGGCGCGTCGGGCCGTCAGTGCCTCGACGCCTATATCGCCGGACTGCAGATCCTCGGGCGGGTCGGCCAGGGAGTGAATCCGGCCCACCGCAATCGCGGCTGGCACGCCACCGCCACGGTCGGCGCGATCGGCGCGGCCGCGGCCTGCGCGCGGCTGCTCGGGCTCGACGCGCCAAGGGCCGCCCACGCCGTCTCCATCGCCACCAGCATGGCGGCGGGCTTCATGTCGCAATTCGGCACCATGACCAAGCCCGTCCATGCCGGGCTCGCCGCCAAATCCGGCGTGCTCGCGGCCAGCCTCGCCCGCGCCGGCATCGACGCCGGACTCGCCACCCTCGACGGCCCGACCGGCATGAACCGCCTGATGGTCGGCCCCGATTACGAGCAATTGCGCGACGACCTGACCCATGTCGAGCACGGCCAGAATTTGCGCTTCGAGACCGAACGGGTCGGCGCGCCCCTGCTGCTCCTGTCGAGCGGCCTCAAGCTCAAGCGCTTTCCCAATTGCGGCAGCGCCCACCGCGCCATGGACGGCCTCGCCGCGCTCATCGACGCGCACGGCTTTTGCGCGCACGACATCGCCGCGATCCACGTCCGCGCTCCGATTACCCACCTCAACAACCTCATGTACACCGCGCCCGCGGACGCGTTGCAGGCCAAATTTTCGCTCGAATACGGCCTCGCCTGCATCGCCGTGACCGGCAATTGCACTCTCGCCGACTTCACCGCGGACGCGGCGGCGCGCCCCGCCCTCCAGGCCCTTTATGCGCGCATCCACCGCCACCCCGTCGACAAGGCCGAGGGCGAATTCCCGACGCAGGTCGAGGTCGCGCTCGGCGATGGCCGTGTCTTCCGGGCAGTCGTGCCGTGGCCGGCCGGCAGCCTGGCCATGCCCTTCACCGAGGCCCAGCTCTGGGCCAAGTTCGACGGCTGCGCCGGCCCGATCCTCGATCCCGCCGATCTCGCTTGCCTATGCGCGGCGCTTGCAGATTTGCCACAATTGCCCGGAATAAAGCCGCTTATGGCGCCGCTCGCGGGCCGCTTCCCTTCCTAAGCGCCCCGCTCGGGGCTAGAAGCCGCGTCATGGGGGAGAGGATCTACAGCGCCCTGGTGCTCGCGGCGAGCCGCGGCAATCTGGACCCTTTGGCCCAGGCCGGCGGCGTCTCCCACAAATGCTTCATCGACATCGCCGGCCAGCCGATGCTTCGCCGGGTGGTCGAGGCGGTGATGGCCAGCCCCCGGGTCGGCCGCATTGTGGTCGCCATCGAGCCGGACAGCATGGCGGAGGCCAAGCTGATCCTCGCTCCGCTGCCGGGTTCGGAGACGATCGAATATGTCGCCAGCCGCGAAACCATCGGCACCAGCGTCGCCGCCGTCGCCCACGAGGAATTGCTCCCGCTCATCATCACCACCGGCGACAATGCGCTTCATACCGAGGAGATGGTGACCTTCTTCTGCGACGCGCTCGACGGCCTCGACGAGGACGGCGCCCTCGGCCTTACCCCAGCGCAGGCGGTCCTCGACAAATATCCGGAGGGCAATCGCGCCTTCCACCGCTTCCGCGACGGCGCCTTTTCGAGCTGCAACCTCTACGCGATCCTCACCCCCCGCGGCCTCGACGGCGCCCGCGTCTTCAACAGCGGCGGCCAGTTCGGCAAGAAGCCGCGGCGGCTGATCGGGGCGTTCGGCCTGTTCGCCTTCCTGTTCTACAAGAGCCGGCTGTTCACGCTGAGGACGGTGCTTCGCACGCTCTCGCGCGGGATCGGGGTGAGGACGGCGCCGGTGGTCATGCCGTTCGCGGAAGGGCCGATCGACGTCGACCGCCAGGTCGATTGGGACCTCGCCAACCGAATCGTCGCCGCGCGCGAATCCGCCCGATAACGGCCATGATCCGCCGCGCCCGCCCAAAAACCGCCTCATTGCAAATCCATGACAGGTTCATGCCCGATTGCGCAAAGGCGCTCCCCATCGCGCGCGCGCCGCGCTACAAGCACCGCCTGGACACGAGATCGATATGAAGACCGCACAGACCTTCCGCCCCTCCTTCTGGAGACGCGAGCATCATCTCGACAAGATGAGTCTGCGCGAGCTCGTGATCGCCTATTTCCAATATCCGGCGATCCTCGCTTATCTCGCGCTCGGCCTCGCCGCAGCCGGTTTCTACGCCTGGCGCCCGGCGCCGCTCGTCCCGACCCTGCTCAGCGTCGCCGCGGCGAGCCTTGCCTATCCGCTCTTCTGGTATCTGATCCACCGCTACGTCCTTCACAGCCGCTGGATGTTCAAGGTGCCGGTCATGGCCTCGACCTGGAAGCGCATCCATTACGACCATCACCAGGATCCCAACCATCTCGAAGTGCTGTTCGGCGCGCTCCACACGACGTTGCCGACCATCGCGCTCGGCGTCTTCCCCTTGGGCTATGCGATCGGCGCGCAATGGGGCGCGGGCTTCGGCGGCGGCATGATCGCGCTTTCGGCCGGCCTCTTCACCACCTGCGTCTACGAATATGTCCATTGCGTCCAGCACCTCGCCTACAAGCCCAAATCCAGGCTGCTCGGGGAAATGAAGAAGCGCCACATGGCCCATCATTTCCACGACGAGAACGGCAATTACGGCATCACCACCTTCTTCTGGGACAAGGTCTTCAAGACCTATTACGACCGCCCCGAGCGCCCGGAGAAGAGCCCCACCGTGTTCAACCTCGGCTACACCCCGGAAATGGCGGAGCTTTATCCGAAGGTGGCGGAGCTGAGCGGCGGCGTCGCGACCGGGCATCCGCGGCAGCGGGACAGGGGCTGAGGCGCGCCACTCCATTAGCAAGTTGGAGAGGATCGGCGGGCTAGGCTCCGCCGGTGTCGAAGCACTGGACCCCAAAGCGCGGCGGCCTGGCGGGACAATGGGACCGCCACCGCTGGCCGATGCCCGGCGCAAAGCGGCGCCAGGCTCAGGCGCGGGCGCGGGCGCGGCGGATGCCCCGCTTCTCTTGGCGCGAAATCCGGCTGACCCTGCTCGCGGGCCTCATGCTCGGCCTCATCGCCTCGCAGGCCGAGTGGCGCTGGCCCGCGATTTACCCCGACCCCGCGTCGGCAACGGAGGTGCAAAGCGCTGGCCCGGTACGGGTCATCGACGGCGACACGTTCGATTACGACGGGATGCGCGTCAGGATCGCAGATATCGACACGCCGGAAATGCGCGGGCGCTGCCCCTACGAGAGCGAACTCGCCGCGCGGGCGACCCGAAGAATGCGCGCTTTGCTCGCCGCCGGCCCGTTCGAGCTTCATCGCCCAGGCAATGGCCGCGACATGGATCGCTACGGACGCCAATTGCGGATCGTCACCCGGGGTGGCCGATCGCTCGGAGACGTGCTGGTCGCGGAAGGCCTGGCGCGGACCTGGAGCGGACGGCGGGAGCCCTGGTGCGCGTAGCGGAGCGGTGGCGAACGGGCAATGGTGTTCGGCCTTCGGGTTGAAGAGCAACACATCCTTGAGCATCAAGCCTTTGGCGCCTGCCTTGATCGCCGCGATGGCGGCATCGCCGCGTCGGCGGCGGCGAGGCGGATGAGGCCTCACTCGCAGCGCATCGTGGGCCGGTAGACCTGCATGGCATTGGTCCCAGAATTGCCGCCCAGCGTGATACCGCCGCCCGGCAGGAATATCCGGCCGCCGATCACCGCGCTGCCCTTGAGGCCGTGGACGGCGATCGGAAGGTCCGGCAGCCTGGTCCAGCGATCGGCGCGGGGATCATAGCCATAAGCGGTGGGCGTCAGGCCCAGCACGTGCGTCCGCTCGCCCTCGCCGCCGAAGACGAACATACAGCCGGCATGGACCGCCCCGGTGATGCCGCCCCGGGGCGCCGGAAGCGGTGCGCCCCGGCTCCAGCGGCGGGTTGCCGGATCGTAGATTTCGACGACGTCGGTCCGCTCGGCGCTGGCGCCCGGGCCAAAGCGGCCGCCGGCGACGTAGATCTTGCCGTTCAGCGCGACCATGGCCAGGTGATTGCGCTGGGTCGGCATGTCCGGAAGCCTTTCCCATGTGTCGGTCGCCGGGTCGTAAGCCTCGAAGGCGGAGCCCCCCGGCGGGCGGCCGCCGGCCACGTAGATCTTGCCGTCGATCACGGCCTTGCCGCCGCCGCCGCGCGCGGTCGGCATCGGCGCGCGCGCCACCCACCCGCCAACCGCCGGATCGTGCATCCAGACGTTCGCCACGAAGGTTTCCGGCCGTCCCGTGCTCGCGCCTTCGATCTCGCCGCCGAGCACGAAGAGCTTGCCGCCGACGGCCGCGACATGCGTGTGGTGGATCGGCTGGGGCAGGCTCGGGCCGAGCGTCCAGCGGTTCGCGGCCGGATCATAGACCTGGACGAGGTTGGAAGGAAGCCGGCCGGGCGGATAGCCGCCGAGCACCCAGATCTTGCCGTCCAGTTCCGCGATCGCATGTTCGGAGCGGGGGAGTGGCATCGCGAGGCCCATGCTCCATCCGTCGAACTCCCGGAAGGCGGCACTCGGAGGGCCGGCGCTCACCCGCCCGTTCCAGGTTTCGACCAGTTCGTCCGCCCTGACCTGGACGGCCGAAACGGGGGGCGGCCCGCCCGCGGGGCCTGGCTGTGCCTTCTGGGGCGTCGGCTGCGCCTGCTGCGCATGGGAAACGGCCGCGACAGACAGCGCGAGCGCCGCGGCGCCGGCGAATGCTCCGGAACCCACTTCAAAAATCCTGCCCACGGTACGCTCCTCCCTTTGGATGCGGGAATGCTCCCACAGTTTGAGCCGCCTTACCATTGGCCGAAAATCCCGGTTCCGGGATGCGGCCTGCGGCATTCATTCAATTCACTGCTTGAAACAAACCTCCCGGTACCAAGCCAGATAGCTCGGATGCGGACGGTGCGCCGGGTTGGCCGGGATCGCAGCCCGCCGCGTATTGTTGACCAGCCCCCACAGGCTCTCGACGTCATTGACCTGCCGCGACACCAACACCTCCAGCTCATCCGACAGGCTGATCAGCCCTCGGTCGAACATCCAGTGGGCCGTGCCCGACAGCGCGATCCCATTGGTGATGATGTCAGGGCCGAGCGCCTCGACTGGCTTGATGTGGGCCGCTTGCACCTCGGCCCGACCGCCGCCGTTGATAAAGCGGTGGCCGGTGATCGCGCAGCGGCGATCATAAGCGTCGAGCACGATGCGACGAAACACGCGGTCGCGAATGATCCGCGAGCTGTAGATGCCGACACGCTCGCGCTCGGCGTCCATCACGAACGGCGCGTGTTCCTCCATCACCAAGCTGTCGACCGGGGCCTGTGGCGGATCTGCGCGGGGGAGCAAGGGCTCGTTTTCGGGAATGCCGAGCTCGAGGATGCGGTTGAAGTCGGCCAGGGAGACGGGCGCACGGCCCATTGCGCGTTGGGAACGTCGCGCTCGACCCGGCCGTCCGGTCCGCGAAAGGGGACGTTGCGCTCGAAATCGAGATGGAGCCCGGCTCGATCAGGGCGAGAGACATGGTTGGTGCGGCCGGATCGGGGATGATCTGCTGAACCCGGGCAATGGCGAAATAGCCGCGCCCGCCGCCACCGCGCCTCGGCTCGCAATAGATGATCCAGTCGCCAACCAGCGCTTGGGCGCGAGCGAGATATTGCTTCGGAAACTGATATTGGACCTCCGGCCGATCATCATAGATCGAGTCCGCCCGGTGCAGGAATACGCCCCTCGCCATTGCCCTTCCTTCCCGAGCACAGGTTGAAGCTGCGCGATGGAATGAGAAAAATCCAGCTCGCTTCCAGCGCAACTCCTCGCCGAAACTCCCCGCTTTCCCGAGGATTCCCTTCCGCGCGAATAGGATTCGCAAAATAGGATTTCGTCTGACAGTCGGTGGCGGTGCGATGCGTGGCCGCCTTCATTGCCCCGGGCCGGGATCCGGGGCCGCTCCCTTCCGGTCGACCCCGAGCGCGCCGACGCGGAAGAACTGCACCCCCGACCACAGTGTCACCTTTGTCAACTTCCGCACCGCTGGCCCGCCCGGTGACAGGTTCGCGGCGAGCCGCTATCCCGCCGCGATGAGCAGCGCCGCCGCCCCTCCCGTCGAGGTCCGCCAGGTCCGGACCAAGGCCGACAAGAAGGCCTTCGTCGAGCTCGCCTATCGCCTCAATCTCGCCGATCCCAATTGGGTGCCGCCGTTGAAGGACGAGGTGCGCGGGCTGATCACGGCGGGCAAGAATCCGTGGTTCGAACATGGCGAGGCGGCCTTCTTCCTCGCCTTTCGCGCCGGGCAGGACGCGCCGGCGGGGCGGATCTCGGCGCAGGTCGACCGGCTGGTGCTGGAGCATATGGGCGCGGGGCTCGGCCAGTGGGGCATGTTCGAGGCCGAGGACGAAGAGATCGCCAAGGCGCTGCTCGCGGCGGCCGAAACCTGGCTCGCGGAGCAGGGGATGACCCGATCGATGGGCCCCTTCTCGCTCGGCATCTGGGACGAGCCCGGCCTCCTCGTCGCCGGCCACGATCATCCGCCGATGGTGATGATGGGCCACGACCAGGCCGATTATCAGGGCTGGATCGAGGCCGCGGGCTATGTCGGGGCGAAGGATCTCTACACCTACGACGTGCCGTCGAGCCGCGAGTTCCCGCCGCTCATCCGGCGCATCGTCGCCGCCGGCGAGAAGAATGCGCGGATCCGAATCCGCAAGGTCGACAAGAAGCGCTTCGACGAGGAGGCGGCCCTGATCCTGGCCATTCTCAACGAGGCCTGGTCGGACAATTGGGGCTTCATTCCGCTCACCGACTCGGAAATCGCTTATGCGGGCAGGAAATTGAAGCCGATCGTGATCGAGGACCTGATCCTGGTCGCCGAATATCAGGCCGAACCCGGCCATGGCTTCGAGCCGGTCGCATTCATGATGGCGCTTCCCGACGTCAACGAATTCATCGCCGACCTCAAGGGGGAGCTGTTTCCGTTCGGCTGGGCGAAGCTGCTCTGGCGGCTGCGACGGATGCGGCCCAGGGGCGGGCGGGTGCCGCTGATGGGCGTGGTCAGGAAGCTGCACGCGTCGCGGCTGGCAAGCCAGCTCGCCTTCATGATGATCGAATATATTCGCCGCGCCGGCTACGGCCGCTACGGCATCACCCGCGCCGAGGTCGGCTGGATCCTCGACGACAATGCGCCGATGATCGGAATCGCGGACGCCATCGGGGCGCGGCGCAACCGGACCTACCGCATTTACGAAAAGCCTCTGTAAGTCCTGGCTTTTCCAAGGGCTTCCGCTGGCGCGCGGGCGGCGTTATGCTCGGCCCCGACATCCAGGCGGGGCGGCAGGGCATGAGGGCAATCGGGACCGTGGCGGCGGCGGCGGCAAGTATCGCGCTTGCCGGCTGCCAACAGCTCGGCGGCGGCGTCAGCGCCGACGGCGATTCGACCGCCAACGCCGCGACGGCCCCGGCCGCCGCGGGCAAGCCCGCCGGCGGCGGCGGCAACGTCCAGACGGCGGCCGATCCGGGCCCGGGGCTCGGCGGCAAGGACCAGGGCGGCGCGATCCGGGCAAGCGCGGGCACCGCCGGCGGCGGCGGCATCGACCGCGCCTTCATGCTCGGGCGCTGGACCGACGACGAGGACGATTGCGACCGCGCCGCCGATTTCTTCGCCGACGGCCGCTTCGTCCCCCCCGATGGCCGCGAAGGCGTCTGGAGCCTCGCCGGCGACCGGCTGACCATGACACGGGAGGGCGAAACCTTCACCGTGCAGCTGGTGCCGATCGACCGCAATTCGATGACCGTGGTCAACGCCGACGGCTCGCTCGGCCGCTCGACGCGCTGCTAGGAGGAGTTCAGGTCGGGTGGTTTCACCCGGCGGCTCGCGAAACAGGCATCGGGAAGAAATTGCCCGCTCCCGGTTCCTTCGACCGGCGGCCAGGCTGTGTCGACATTCAAAGCGCATTCCGCCGAGGGGCGATTCAGCTCGAGGGTGTCATGGGGACGCAGGGACCATCTCGCTTTTCCCGCGCGCCGCGCCGCCGGCCCCCTGAATATCGATACGACCCAGTCCAGCGCGAACACCGCCGATCACGACGGCGGCAGCGGCCCGCCGCGCGGCGGCGCCGCGCGCATGGAGCGCTCAGGACCGGCAGCCCGCCTGGCCGCGGGCTGCCGGTCCGTCGCCCCGCCGCCGACCGACCAGAGGGTGTGTCGACCGCGGCCCTGGACCGTTCGGTTCGCTAAAGAAGCGCCAAGATGGATGGACGTCTTCGAGTCAAACGCTATTCAATGGAACTATTCGTGGGGCAACTTCCCCCATTCACTGGCATTCTATACTTTGGATACTGCTTTGTCTTACTTTATTTTCACCATATCGGCGGCATTTTCCCGGGCATGACAGGACCTGCGGCGGCGGCGCGGAACGGCTTTCGCGCGCGCCCGCACTGCGCTATGTTCGCAGCCGGCGGGGAGGGAAAAGCATGAGGGCGATCAATGTCTTGGCAGCGGGCCTGCTGGCGCTGGCGAGCGCCGTTCCGGCCGCGGCCGTCGCGGCGCCGGCCACTCCGGGGGACGGCGCCCAGCTCGACGCACGGCAGGTCCGGCTGGACCGCAGCTTCATGATCGGGGTCTGGACCGACAATGAAGATTGCGAGCAGGCGGTCGATTTCCGCGGCGACGGCACCTTCTCCACGTTAGGCGGAGCAAGCGGAATCTGGTTCCTGGAAGGCGACGAGCTGACGTTGACCAGCGAGAACATCCTGACCGTACAGATCGTGCCGATCGATCACGACACGATCGGCATCGTCAATCCGGACGGCTCGCTCGGCCGCTCGACCCGCTGCGACGTGGCGACCGAGCTCCTGCTGCCCGCGCTCGATGAGACGGTCTAGGTCGTATCGACATTCACCGGGGTGCGGTCGGGTCCGACCGTCTCTTATCCTCGCTGTGAGCGAAGCTCATGGGGAGGGGACCATGCGAATCATGGTGGCGGGGCTTGCCCCGTCAGCCCCTCCACCGCCCTGCGGGTGGTTCCTCTCCCCATCGCCTTCGGCGACAGGGAGGGCCGGATGTCGATAAAGCCTGGGGCCCCGGCGCCGGGAAGCCGGCCCTCGAAATGAGCCCGACGCTCGCTTTGGCCCTGCTCATGCTGACGACGGCACCGGGCCTCGCCCCGCCGCAAGCCCGGATCCAGCCTCGGACGAAGGCGGCGCCGCCCGCCGCGGAGCGCTCCGTGCCGATCGTGCCGGTGCGCCTGGTCGGGCGATGGACCGACAGCGGCGATTGCAGCAGATATGTGATCTTCCGAAGCGACGGCACATTCCTTCGCGCCGGCGGCGGCCAGGGCAGCTGGCGCCTCGAGCGGGAACGGCTCACCCTGAGCGGCCCCGGCGGCAGCGTCGCGCTCACCATAAGCGCGTTGACCGCAACCCGGATGACCGTGGTCAATCCCGACGGCTCGGCCGGCATGTCCCGTCGCTGCTGAGGCCGGCTTTGGCCGTTCAGCCGGGGCGCAAGCGCGACCGGCCCCCTCCCCGGCGCTTAACGCGCCCTTCCCGGAATGCTATGTCCGAGTCGGCGCGCGTGACACGGTGAATCTTGCTGCCGTAGCACGGGTCCGGCCACCAGGCCGACCGAACGCATTGTGGGGAACGCAAGTCCCACCGCGCGCCACATTTCCACCGCTCCGCCGCTTTGCTATTCCAGTCGCCGTTCCAGCACAGGAGGCGCGTCGTGACTCTCTCCCGCAGGCTTTTCCTGGGCGGCCTTGCCGCGACCGCCGCCGGCGCCGCCCGCGCCCAGCATGGCGATCATGGCGGTATGGTGGTCAGCCTGTCCGACCCGGATCGGACCACGCTTCCCGAAGGGCATGAGGGGCAACGCTACACCTATTCGACAGCGCCCGCGTCGGCCCGGCCGGGCCGCTGGGTGGCGCGGGCGAGATTGCCGCTGCCGCGCAGCGAGATGGCCTGGGCGACCGTGTGCCGCGAGCGGATGCATGTGATCGGCGGCTATGGCGAGCAGCGGGTCAACCGCAACTACCACCACCTCTACGATCCCGCCTCGGACCGCTGGACCGTCGCCGCGGCCCTGCCCCATCCCGCGAACCATGTCGGCGTGGCGACGATCGGCGACAGGATCTATGCGGTCGGCGGCTTCAACGAGCAGAACAGGGCGCCCCATTCGCAATGCTTCGTCTGGGACGCCGGCGCCGATGCGTGGCAGCGAATCAGGCCGCTGTCCTCCCCGCGCGGCGCGATCTCGGCGGTGGCGCTCGATGGCAGGATCCACGCGGTCGGCGGGCGCGACGCCGATTCGGTCGATGTCCACCAGGTCTACGATCCCGCTGCCGACCGCTGGGAAACGCTGGCGCCGCTGCCAGACCGGGTCGACCATATCGGCTGCGTCGAGGCGCAGGGGCGAATCCACGCAATCGGTGGCCGCAAGGATAATTTCCACTTCAACACCGGCCTCCATCAGGTCTTCGAGCCGGCCTCCGGCCGCTGGCGCCAGGCGGCACCGCTGCCGACGCCGCGTTCGGGCCAAGGCGCGGTCTGGCACAAGGGGCGCATCTTCGTGATCGGCGGCGAGGGCACATTGCGCGTGTTCGGCAACAATGAGAGCTGGATCCCGGAGCGCGACGCCTGGGAAGCGCACGCGCCGATGGCGACGCCCCGCCACGGCATGGGCGCGGCGGCGATCGGCGAGTGGATCTATGTGGCGGGCGGCGGCCCGGTCCAGGGCGGCGGCTTCCAGTCGGCCTATAACGAGGCGTTCACTTTGGGGTGATCCGCCTCTCCGTCAGTCGATCTCGACCCAGGTCGGGGCGTGGTCGCTGGCTTTCTCGCGGCCTCGATAGTCCTTGTCGACGCCGGCGTCGCGCAGGCGATCCGCCGCCTGCGCATTGAGCAGGAGATGATCGATTCGGAAGCCGGCATCGCGCTGCCAGCAGCCTGCGGTATAATCCCAGAAGGTGTAGACGGCGCCTTCGGGCCAGCGGGCGCGGATCGCGTCGGTATAGCCCAGGTTGAGGATGCGGCGCAGGCCCTGGCGGCTTTCGGGCTGCATCAGCGCGTCCGCCGCCATCGCGCGGGCCGAGAAGACGTCGTCGGGATCGTCGGTCGGGATCACGTTCCAATCGCCGGCGAGCACCGCCGGCCGCTCCTCGGCGAGCAGATCCGCGGCATGGGCGCGCAGCCGATCGAGCCAGGCGAGCTTGTAGGCGAACTTCTCGGTGCCGACCGGATTGCCGTTGGGCAGATAGATGGAGGCGATTGTGACGCCGGCGATTTCCGCCTCGATATAGCGGCTGTGGCTGTCGTCGGGATCGCCGGGCAGGCCCATGCGGCGCAGCGCGACGGGGCTGGACGCCGGCGCGAGGATGGCGACGCCGTTGAACCCCTTCTGGCCATGCCAGACGCCGTCATAGCCGGCGGCGCGGATGTCCATGATCGGAAAGGCGTCGTCGTCGCACTTGATCTCCTGCAGGCAAAGAGCGTCGGGCTTTTGCTCGTCGAGATATTCGATGAGCCGCGGAAGCCGGGCGCGAATGCCGTTGAGGTTGTAGGAGACGATCTTCATCGCGCTTCCCTAGCCCGACTATGGCGCGGGTCCAGTAGAAAACTTGGACGGGGAACAAGGGCGTTCGCAGAAGGCAGCTGCGCATCGAGCCGGCGAAGAGCCTATATCGGGCAGTCAAAATGCGTTAGTGGTCGGAAAATTCCGCGAACGAGACAGGCCATGGCCGAGCGCGATGATCATGGATTCCCGGCTTTCCTGCTGGCCTTTGTCGTCGCTGTTCTCGTATTTGTTCTGATCGTCTTGTCCTATATTTGGCCGCATGTTGCCGATTTCGAACCGCTTCGGGCGGGCTTGCGAGAGACTTTGCAGGCTGTGCTCGTTGCCGTGCTTGCCGCGGTCCTCCTCTTCCTGGCGGTGGCCTTTTACAGGACTGACTTTGGCCGCCGGAAAATCGAAGCCAGGGGAGAATCCCCTGACCCTCCAACCCAAGTCGAAGCCCTCCACCAGCCGATCGCGGCCATCCTTGCCGGGCAGGCCGAATCTCAGCGGGGGGTGCGCGCTTTTCTCGCGGGAATCGACCTCGAAAGCGTCGCAGCCATCGACATGATGGCGATTACCGGCGAGCTCCAGGTCCGACCGATATGCGAATGGCTCGAAGAGGCGAAACCCCTGCAAGATCGCGCGTTTCCTATTCGAATATTGTTGCGAGCGGATTCATCGTCCGACACACGCCGGATCCGCAAGCGCGAGGCGACCCACGAAGCGCTCGATCGAGTCAAGCAGGCGATTCCAGGGCTGGATTACGAAATCCGCCATTATTCGAGCCTGTCGCCCCTGCGCGGCATCATGCTTCAGCACAAAGACGGAAGTCATAGCGCGTTTTTGTCATTCTACGGCTGGGGGACTCCGGCGAGAATGTCGGGCCGGGAGCTGGAGGTTTCCTGGTGTTACTTGCGGGATCACGTGGCGGAAGACGACAAGCTGCTCTCGGTCTATCGATCCTGGTTCGCTCAATTCTGGGGCAAGCATCGTCTCCACACGATCCTGTTCGACTTTGACGACACGCTTTTCCAGACCACGGATATTCAGGTTCGGGCATGGATGCGCGCCCTAAGCACGGGGGTGGAAAGCGGCCTGATCGAAAAGGGGATGACAGCGCCGGATGTGCGCGATGCGTTGTCGGACGAAGATTTGCTGCACAGCGTCCTAACCACCATCCTGCTGTGGGAGCAGCAGGAATCGAACATGATCGAGCGGCTGTTTCCAGGCGGGCTCAATGTCGAACGGCTCGAAGCCTTGCGTGCCATCCGACTCAAGGCGCGCGATGGCGCGACGGTGCAGCACGCAGTGCCGTTTCACGCGCTCACCCAGCATTTGACGCGGCTTCACGAAGAATATCAGCTTGTCATCGTCTCCGCGACCGCCGAGAAGTCGATCAACAGCGTCCTGAAGAAACACGAGCTGCCCTTCTTCTCCTACGTGTTCGGCAAGGAGGCGCTGCACGACTGGAAGGACATCGAGGGCAAGACGCCAACCTTGGTGCGTGCCTCCAACATGCTCGGCGTGCCACTCGAAAGGATGGCATTCGTCGGCGATTCCGAAGCGGATTTCCGTGCTGCGCGTCAGCTCGGGCTGAAATTCATCGAAAGCCGGCTCAACGCCCGCAGCTTCGAGAAGGACAGCCTGATCCGCTCGCGCGCGCCAGGAGACGACGCGTTCATCGTGGACATTGACGCGCAAAGCTCGTTGCTGGCCGCGATAGATCAGGTCGAAAGCGCGCTCGGCGTTCCCTGAGGCCATTTGACCGGATTGCCTGATTGGCGCGATCGAGATTGAGCCTTGGGAGGCAATCCTCATCGGAACCGCTTAGGCAGCGGCGTATCAGATCGAGAAGCTGGTGCCGCAGCCGCAGCCCGAGGCCGCCTGGGGGTTGGTGACCTGGAAGGCGGCGCCGCCGAGGCTCTCGACGAAATCGACGGTGGAGCCGCGGACCAGATCGAGCGAGACCGGATCGACCACCAGGGTGACTCCGTCGGCGCTTGCGACCGCGTCGTCGGGCGCGACTGCCTCGGCGAGCTCGAACCGGTATTGGAAACCGGCGCAGCCGCCGCCGTCCACCGACAGGCGCAGGATCGGCGGCTTTGCCTGCCGCAGCGCGATCGCCGCGACTCGGGCGGCGGCGGACGGGGAAAGGGCGATGTCGCTCATCGCGCCAAGATAGGTCTTTGCCGGCCGGGAAACTAGGGCCCCGGCGCTTGCGGCGCGCGGCCCTTGGCGGCATAGGGGCGGCCATGAAGGTTCGTGTCCATGTGACGCTGAAGAACGGCGTCCTCGATCCGCAGGGCAAGGCGATCCACCACGCGCTCGAGGGGCTCGGCTTCGCCGGCGTCAACGACGTCCGCGCTGGCAAGCTGATCGAGCTCGACCTTGCCGACGCCACCAGCGACGCCGACGTCGAGGAGATGTGCCGCAAGCTGCTCGCCAATTCCGTCATCGAGAATTTCAGCATCGAGAAGAATGCGGCGTGAACAGCGCCGTCATCGTCTTCCCCGGCTCCAATTGCGATCGCGACCTGGCCGAAGCGCTGCGGCTGATCGGCGGCCGTGCCCCGGCGATGGTCTGGCACCGCGAAAGCGACTTGCCGGCGGGGCTCGATCTGATCGCGGTGCCGGGCGGCTTTTCCTATGGCGATTATCTGCGCTCGGGCGCGATGGCGGCGCGATCGCCGGTGATGCGCGCGGTCGGCGCGGCGGCGGGGCGGGGCGTCCGGGTGCTCGGGATCTGCAATGGCTTCCAGGTGCTGACCGAGGCCGGGCTGCTGCCCGGCGCGCTGATGCGCAACGCCGGAATCCGCTTCATCTGCCGCGACGTTGCGCTGACGGTCGGGAACAATCGGTCTGCTTTCACCGCGGGCTATGCGGCGGGCGAGACGATCCATCTTCCGGTCGCCCACCATGACGGCAATTACCAGGCGGACGACGACACTCTGGACCGGCTCGAGGGCGAGGGGCGGATCGCCTTCCGCTACGCCGGCGCCGTCAACGGCTCGGCGCGCGGCATCGCCGGCGTCCTCAATGATGCCGGCAACGTGCTCGGCATGATGCCGCACCCCGAGCGGATGGTTGAGGCCGCGCATGGCGGCCAGGACGGGCGGCCGCTGTTCGAGGGCCTGATCGAAGCGGTTGCCCAGCCCGCCTGATCGCGCGCGCTCCGGCGCCGTTGCGGGCAAGTAACGCTGCTCGCTTGTCCAAATCCCTGAAGGCTGTCATCTTCGCGACTCGCGATCGACTTTGCGATACATTGTCCGGGTTCTTGAGGGGGAACGAGCGATGGCGGACGAGACGCCGGCCAAGGAGAAGGCCAAGGCCGACGCGGCCAAGGCGGCGGCGCTCGGCGCGAAGCGGGGCAGCCGCGATCCGCAGGTGTTCGTGCTGCTTCGCGAGCTCAGCGAGGTCCACCTTCTGCTCGACAACGTCTCGGCCAATCCGGTCCGCACCGTCTCCGAGGAGGCTTTGGTGGCGAGGCCCGAGGATCTCGACGAGAAATGGATCGAGAAGGTCTGCCAGATCAGCTGGCCGCCGGACGGCTCGCAGGATGAGAAAGCCGAGGACGCGGCCTTGCTGATCCGGGCCAAGGACCATCTCAACCGCCTCTCATTCCCGGCGAGCGGCGCGACCATCGCCTTCACCTTGCTGGTTACCCAGGGCGGCACCAGGAAGAGCTGGTGGCGGCGGATCGGCGGCGGCGGCGAATTGTCGCCGACCCGCAGCACCTTGGCCCAGACCGCTTATCCGGATCTGGTCGCCAAGGCGATCGGCTTTCGCAAGTGGATGGTCGGGATCAGCATCGGCCTGCTGGTCGCGCTGATCATGACCTGCGGCTTCTCCTGGTACGTCGCCTACGGCAATGCGGCGCTGGCCGAACTGGCGACGGCGCGCGAGGCGCTGACCAAGGCGCAGGAGCAGGTCGACCAGGCGGAGGCGGCCGAATCGAGCCCGACCGGCGCGGGCGCGCAAGGCGCCGGCGGCGGGGCGCCGGCGGCGGTGCCGGCGACGGCGACACCCGCGGCGGCGGCGCCCGGCGTTTCGACGGCGCCCGAGCCATATAACGGCTATTGCGCGAGCAACGGCTATACCAGCCCGACCCAGGCGCAATTGTGCGGCGCCCGCACCGCCGCCCAGCAGCGGCTGAATCTCGTCGAAACCCGGCTTGCCGACTGGCTGTGCTGGGATTTGATCAGCGATTGCGACAATCAGGCCAAGGTCGCCGACGCGCCGGCGCGGGCCGCCGCTTTGGCGACGATCATGGGCACGGCGATGCTGCCCTTCCTCTACGGCCTGCTCGGCGCCGGCGCCGCCATCATCCGCGCGCTCGCGCGCAAGATCAGGACCAGCAGGCTAAGCCCGCGCGACCTGCTCCTGTCCTTCCAGCAACTCGCTCTGGGCGCGGTCGTCGGCGCCTGCATCGGCCTGTTCGTCGGCGCTCCGGGAAGCGACGCGGGCGGGGACAACTTGGTCGGACCGGTCACTCTCTCCGCCTCGGCGATCTCGTTCATCGCCGGCTTCGGCGTCGACACCGTGTTCGAAGCGCTCGAGCAGCTGATCCGGCGGATCTTCAACATCGAGCCGGCCCAGGCGGCGAACGGAACGGCCCAGCCGCGCTGAGGCGCGCGACGCTGCAATAGCCGTGTCGTCCTCCGACCTGCCGGAGCCGGTCTTCGCTAGGCGGCGTGGGCCGCGCGCACCGATTCCAGCAGTACGTCCTGGCGGTGCTGCTTCTCGACCGCCTCGGCGCCGCCGCGGGTTTCGTGGAACAGATCGAGCGCGGCGAGCTCGTTATGGCCGAGCGGCTCGATCGAAAGATCGGTGTAGGAATAGCGGCCGGGATCGTTGAGGACGCGCTTCAGCAGCCGCTTCTCGAGGCGATAGCCCCACCAGTAATTGAGCAGCTTGCGCACCGAGTCGACCGCGAATTTCGGGTAGAAGAGCAAGGCCGGCTCGCGCTTGAAGCTCGGCCGGCGCGACCGGCGGCGCTTGCGGCGGACGACGCCGCCTTCGAGCGTGTGGACGCCCTCATTGGCATAGAGCATCCGAAATTCGTTGAGATATTGCAGCGCCTTATTGGGCCTGCCGGCCTGCAGACGCGCGTGGCGCCGGGTCACCGTCTCCATATGCTCCCAGGTGAAATAGGCGGCCCAGGCGGCCTTGTAGGTTTCCTCCCATTCGGCGTCGGACATGGTGGCGTGGTGCGACACGCGGTGGTGGAGATCATATTTGTTGAGATCGGGATCCATCCATTCGCCGGCCTCGTGCATGCGCTTGTGGTCCTCCGAGCCCGGCAGCGGCGTCAGGAAGAAGAATTCGAGGATGTCGATCGGCAGCTCGCGCTTGATGATCTCGATGTCGCGCAGGATCGACTCCTTCGTGTCCGCCGGGAAGCCGAGGATGTAGCCGGCCAGGGTGAACACGCCGCGCTCGTGCCATTGCTGGATCATGTGGCGATATTCGGTGATCTTGTTCTGGCGCTTGTTGGCCGCGAGCAGATTGTCCGGATTGATGTTCTCGAGCCCGATGAACACCCGCATCACCCCGGCGCGCTTGGCCTTGTCGATGAAATTGGGGATTCGGTGGCAGAGCGTGTCGACCTGGATCGTGAAATTGGCCTTCAGCCCCTCCTCCTCGCGAAGCGCGATGAGCCGGTCGAAGAAGGCCTCCCAGTCGCGGTTGCGGGCGAGATTGTCGTCGGTGATGAAAAAGGCCTTGATCCCCTGCGCCAGATTCTCGCGGATGATCCCTTCGAGGTCGTCGGCGGTTCGGAAGCGGCTCTTGCGCCCCTGGACGTTGATGATCGTGCAGAAGCTGCACTGGAACGGGCAG
>Ga0190265_10000446_pt1 | contig 29675 bp, 33 predicted proteins | sample Popmic124T_FD_133135 | JGI IMG/M metagenome (GOLD analysis project Ga0190265, IMG submission 133135) | Populus adjacent soil microbial communities from riparian zone of Indian Creek, Utah, USA - 124 T | ecosystem: Environmental > Terrestrial > Soil > Riparian zone | place: USA: Utah | collected...
CGCCGAGCCGGTGATGATCGTCTGTGGTTCTGGTGTTGCAGGCACCAAGGCGATTCCGGTCGCCGAGGTGATGCAGAAGCGTTGCCGAGCCAGCGCGGAGGTGGTAGCGCAGGCGTCGAGTGCAAGGGACGCAGAGACGAAATGGATAGAGAACATGACGAAGACCTCCTTGAAGGTGTTTTGAATTGGAAGTGGCGTAGGAATGTCGGCAAAACGCCAGGGCCGGAAACGGCGCTTGGGTGCGCGATAGCCGCCCTGCGGCCCTACTGGGCCGCGAAGCGAAAGGAGAAGCAACAGGCGCAGCCTCGGTCGAAGCGCGAGGCGAAAGCGAAACAGTCGTGAATCGGGTTCCATGCTTAACGGAGTCACGAACCCCGAAAGTGGTCCCCCCTCCTTAACCTGCGGTTCAATTCCGAGCCTCATACCTCTCTGTCGAACGAGGCGGCGAAATCCGGCAAAAAGATTGGTCGGCCTACCCGGAAGCGGGCGGCGGAGCGAGAGGGGGGAGCAAATATCCATCTGCTCTACAGGGGGGCGAACCCCGAAAGTGGTCCCCCTTTTTCGACAAGTGTTCGCTGGGGGCGGGGCAGGACGACTGCTGCCGCTTGGACGTGAGATCCGATTTCGTGCCTCATTGCCCCTATGTCGAATGAGGTGGCGATTTGTCCCACTTCTTTCGGCGGGGAGCGGCACCGCGACGGTCCCGCTCCCCGCTCAGGTGGTGATGGCAGGCCCCTTCACCCGGTTGTCGATCAGCGCCCCTCGCAGAGCGAGTAGCCGATCTTGTGGCAATTGACGATGAAGCCCTCGGCCCCGGCTTTGCGGAGCTTGATGCGGGCGCGACTCGCGTGTGAGTCGAGAGTGCGAATCGCGCCGCCGCCTCTCCTGCCCCAAATCTCTCGCAGCAACTCCTTCTTGGTGAAGACGCGGTTGGGGTCGGTGGCGAGCATCGCGATCACTTCAAACTCATGCGCGGTAAGGCGGACCTCGGTCCCGCGAACCTCGGCCCGGCGAGCGGCCGGATCGACCGCCAGCGGGCCGACCGTGACCGGCTTCCGATTGGTCGGGGTTCCAGCCTCAAAGATGCTGCCGTCAACGTGGCCTCGACAGAGCAACCGCCAGTCCTCGTTCTCTCCTAACTTCACCTTGACCTGCCAGTTGCCGCCATCGCTCAGGCGAATCTCCACCTCGCCATCGCCGATCCCGATTGCGGCGCTGCTGAACCGCCCAGGGACCAGCATCAGCTTTCCCTCAGTAGGCGCTTGACGTAGAGCGCCGGTCGGCTCGGCTGGATCAAGAATCCGTCGCTGAAGACCAAGCCCTCGTCGTCAAGGTCGCGAAGGGCGCGGGCGAGCGCGATCCTTCCGACGAGGGTGCGGGGGTGCGCGAGCACCCGACCCGCCAGCGCCGGGAGCGTCAGCAGGATCGGGTGCTCGCGAAGCACCAGCGCCAGCACGGCGCGCTGCATGTTGAGGTCGCGCATCGACCTCACGCGCTCCCGCCCTCAAGCACGCCGAGCAGGGCGTGGAGAGCATCGTGGTTGGCGGCAACCTCTTTGTAGTTGCTCGCCGCGTCGTCGCCAGCAGTCGCGGCCGCGACGGCAGCGCGGGCGGCCTCGTCCGGCAGGGAAATGGTGCCGGTGTTCAGCGCGAGCAGCAGCCGTTCGTATGCCTGGGCCTCTTGTCGGACCTCGTCGGCTCGCTTAAGCCGCTCGGCGTCCTTCAGGTCTTCCCGCACGCCGTGCAGCCAACCGATCAAAGAGGAGCGCAGGACCGGGATGTGTTTGGCGGCGAGGTCGAGAGGCACTGGCTGCGCCCCGCCCGTAGGGTTCTCGTTAGCCATGGGGAGGTGTCTTCTCCTTGTGGTCAGGCTCCCGGTTGGCGTTAGCGCGCCGCCGGGAGCCGCTTTATGAGCAGCCAGCGTAGCAGCCTCTTTAGGGGGGTACCTAATCTCGGTCGAGAACTTCCCTGACTCGCGTCAGGTGCAACCCAGCTACTTCGCCGATCTCGCGTAGCGTCAGGCCCGCTTCTCGCGCACGCTCAAAGGCTTCCCGACGAGCGATGCGCGTTTGATCGCGCTCGCTGTCAACGCGCGCGAACTTCGACTGAGCGCGTTGCACCTCGGCGCGGGCTTTCTCTTTAGCGTCCTTCGGCACGCCGGGAGCCTATTCACACTGCTCGTCTTCAAACCACCTGCGGCACGAACTCAGAAACTCCCTCATCGCGGCTCCCTCGGCGGCGTCGGCAGTCTTGACATTCTCCCGGTCTTCGTCGGTCATCTTGTCCGTGGGAAGGTTGCGCAAGATCTCGAAGCACGCTCCGTAAGCGTTGTAGTACGCGGTGTGGCTCTGCAGATGGGGTGCTCGACCCCGAGGCGCAGGTCGAGTCGAAGGCTCTCCGACATCAGCTCGGTCGATACCTCAAACCCCTTGATCGTGGCCGCGCCGACTGCGTTCATGGCTTCTTCGTAGCCGCGAATCGCGGCATCTCTCTCGGCGTCAGACAGAGCCTCATCGTCGGCGTTCCGCCGGTACTCGTCGCGCTTCTCATCCCCCGCGAGGATCAACCCTTGGTACTCGGCCAATTGCCTCATCGCCGCGTCCAGACTGCGCACGGCGGAGTCGATGGTGTCCCGCACGTGCTGGCGGTTCCGCTGCTCTCGGTCGTATGCGAGCTGTGCCACATGAAGCTCCCGGTCATATGCGAGCTGCGCCTCTTGAAGCTCTCGGTCGTGCACGAGTTGGGCCTTTTGAAGTTCTCGGTCGTGCGAGAGCTGCTCCTGCTGTCGACGGTTGGCCGTTCGTGCGGCGATCCATGCCGCGACAATCGCCGTCGCAGCGATCAGGGCCGGTCCGATCACCTGATGCCCAGGGATACCGCCGACAAGGTGCACGTCCATTGCCATCAATTCATCATCGCTGAGCGGTACGACACGATCCCCGTACGACGCCCCCATTCCGTAGGGCTCTCAGCCGAGTTGAGCAGCACAGGCCAGGAGTTTCCGTCAGGGCTGCCGCTCGCCTGATCGGATCACTCGCTGAAGCGTTGCCCCCCCTGGGTCGTTCGATGGAGGGCCGGTACGGAAAGCGATTCGTCAGGTACGACTCTCCAGCCATCTGATGATTTCGTTGGGGGTCGCTTCCCCGGCCGCGATCTTTTCCACCATCGGAACGTCCGTATCGGCATCTTCCCCGGCGAACGGTCGGCCGTTGGCTTCAAGGAACAGCCACACGGAGAGAAAAGCGGCTCGCTTATTGCCGTCCGGCAACGGGTGGTTGCGGGCCAGATGCTCGACCAGGACCGCCGCTTTTTCTACGAGCGTGGGATATGCGTCCTGACCGCCGAAGCCCGCTTGAGGTGCGGCGAGGGCCGAGTCCGCAAGGGCAATCCTCGGCAAGCGCGCGATCTGCTCGGGAGTCGTACCGAGCAATTCAGCGGCGATTTCGCAGTAATCGCCAAGCTCCAGGTAGATCGTCAAGGGCTACTTGGCGAGGCGGCGTAGCGTCTCGCGATTGGCCTGGATCGCGGCTTTGATCCGGCCCTTACGCTCAGTGCTGCTTCCGGGCAGGCCAAAGCGCAGCTTGTCTCGCTCGGGCTTCGGGGCAGCTGGGGCTTGCGGCTTCATCGCCGACACATTGTTGCACCCAGGTCCTCCGGCACTCGGAATCCCCGCGCACTGAATCCCCGTGGGCCAGCCGTGGGCCAGTTTTACATCCAGATAATCGGCAGCAACCGGACTCAGCCGGAGAAGGAAGCGGCCTGAGAAGGCCGCACAAAGCGCTCTAGCAAGCCAAACTCCGCTCGCCAGAGCGAAAGGCGCCTACCAGAATCGAACTGGTGTAAACGGCTTTGCAGGCCGCTGCGTAGCCACTCCGCCAAGGCGCCGACGCTGGAAGCGTAGCTAGGAGAGGCGTGCTCTACGCACGAGCTCGGCTCCGCCGGCCACTGCCGCGGCGACCAGGCCGGCTGCGAGGAGGGGCTTCCAGAGGCTCTCCTCGAAGGCCGAGCCGCCGAAGTAGCCGAGCAGGGTCATGTAGGTGGCCCAGAGCGCGGCTGCGATTACGTCGATCGCGAGGAAACGGCGCCACGGCATCTTCAGCGCTCCGGCGGAGAAGGTGGTCGCGGTGCGACCGCCGGGAACGAAACGAGCGACGACGATGATCACGGCGCCGCGCTCCTGGAGCTGCCGGCGCGCCCATTCGACTCGTTCGCGCGCCTTTCCGGAGGAGAAGAACCGGCGCTCGGCGCGGCGCCCGAGGGTCGCGCCAAGACCGTAGGAAGCGTTGTCGCCAAGGCAACCGCCGACGGTTCCGGCGCAGGCGACCAGGACGGGGTTCAGGTCCCCGTTGGCCGCCAGGACCCCGGCGGTGATGACCACCGTCTCCCCCGGCGCGATCGGTAACAGCGAGTCGAAGGCGACAGCGGCGACGATCGCCGGATAGGTCCAGACCTCCCCGCCGATCGCGTTCTCAAGCCATTCGAACGCGCTGATCGCCAGGGGCGGGTCCACCCAGACTCACTACCCGGCGGTTGAAGCTAAATGCTCAGCCGGTGGCGGGGAGGGTGACCGGGGTCGCCGGCGCGGCGCCCTTCTTCAACAGCGTCGCCAGGTAGATGACGACGGGCGTCGAGCCGCGGTTGGCAGCCTGGTGGATCGCCGTGGGCTGCTCGACGATCCACTCACTCGCGCGGATGCCGGTGGTCTGGCCGGCCTTGATCGTGCGGACGACTTCGGGTTCCTGGTCCGACTCTCCCCTGCGGACGACGACCGATCCCTGCCTGACTGTGTAGGTGAGGACACCGGACTGGATACGAGCCACCTGCGTCCCCAGGTGATGGTGGAGAGCCAGCTCGGCTCCCGGCTCGACCACGACGCGACTAAGCACGAGAGTGCGGTCGGGCGCACCCTGCACCTGGCTCGTCTGCGCCAGCGCGTTCCGGATCGCGGTCGGCGCCACCTCCGACTGGCCGAGCGCCGGCAGCAAGGCCCCCAAGGCAAAGCTGCCGGCAAGCGCGAGGACGATGAGGGAAGAGCGTCGCAAGACTCGGGTCACGGCGACGGCAGGCTAGGCCGCGCCCCGGACGGTCAAGCGGCTGAAGGGATTCGAACCCTCGACCTTCTGCATGGCAACGCCGGTCTCCGAAGCCGCGCGCCGCGAATGTAGCAACCTGCAGGGCTTTCCTAATGGTGCCACAGGAGGTGCCGATCAGAGATATGCGCGGATATGCACCGATTTGGGAACTTCGGCGCAGAAGTGCCCGAAATCGGAGGTGGCGGTTTGATTTCGCTGGGGCCGCCGCAACAGGCCGACCCCCGGGTCTCAGCGGCGTCAGGCGATTCGGTCGCTCGACGGGCTTACGGCGAGCGATTCGGCACTCGTGGCGAGGCGTTAGCCGACAGCGAGTCCCGCTAGGAATCCGCCGGCAGCAACTCGAATGACCCGCCCTGAAGTGGCGCAACGGCCCGGAAATGCCGCTCGTCGAAGCTGAGCAGACGTCGGGTTTCGAAGCGCTCCGCGAGAACCGCAATCGAGCAATCGGCGAGACCGAGGCCGAGATCGGAGTAGCGGATGTCGAGCTCGGAAACCGCACGGTAGTCATCAGCTTCCAGGCACACGACGTCATAGCGGCGGGCGGCCAGATCGCTGAGGAAGGCACGCCGGGCCGCTTCGCCAAAGCGGACGCCGAGCAGGTAGTCGACCTCGGCCGCGACCGGTGCCGGCAGGACCAGCTGACCCTCCTCCTCGTCACGGATCCTCAGCAGTGCCTCGAGCTGAGGCTCCTTGGCGTCGGCCAACGCCACCAGCGGCGCCGCGTCGAGGACGAGCGTCACTCGCCGAAGCCGCGCATCAACTCGTCCTCGGGGATCTCCGAGATCGGACGAGAATCGTGATCGATGCGCTCGAAGTTGCCGGCGAGAGCGAAGTTCCGATCCCGCTTGGGCACGGGCCGGTAGCAGGAGATCGCCTCGCGGACAATCTCCGCCTGGGGTCGGCCCTCCGCACGGGCCAGACGGGCGAGGCGATCCGCCTGCTCGTCATCTAGGTAGATGCTGGTCTTGCGCATAACGAGGACAGTATAGGGCATGACGTAGGGCATCGACTTAGGCAGGCGACGTGCAGAAGTTGTCCCGCCCCTACGAAGGGGATCGCGACGGAAACCGGCCACGGCGCTGCCTCGACGAGCTCGTTACCACCGGGGGCGCCGCCACCGCCAGGGTCGCCACTCCCGCATGAGCGTCGCCTTGCCCCCGACCGCCTTTTCGAACCCGCGCCGCGCCCTCCATTCAGCGTAGCGCCGGCGGGGCGAGAACGACGGCGAGTAGACCCGGAAGTCGCGGTCGAGGTCATCCAGAACGTAGGCGCCCATCTGGTCGCGGTCGCGCCGGAAGTCAAGCTCGAGGAAGAACGAAAAGCTGGTCCCGTCCGTGAGCGTCTTGGGGAAGGGTTCGATCCACTTGGGGCGGCTTTCGTCAATCGCATAGGGATCAACGATCCGAGCGTTGATGTGTTGGCCATGGTCGCCGAGTAGGCCGCCTCGCCGGATCGTGATTGGCCGCTTCCGGTGATTGACGACCCGGACCTCCCAGAAGTCGCGCGTGAGCGCATCGCCGGTCTTGGTTTCCGGCGCGTATTCGACATTGGTCGGGGTCAGGCGCAACTTCACCCCGGGGCGATCGCGGAGCAGCTGCGAGGCGGCGAGCAGCGTCGAGACGATCGCCCCGTAGGCGCCTAGGACCAGCGTGAGTCCGCCGCCATCGGCGACCGGCAGGACGGCGGCGAGATCGGAACAGAGCACGCCTAGATTCTGGCCCCCGAGGCGGCGGTCGGTCACATCGGGCAGAACCGAGGGCGTTCGGGAACTTCTCGCCAGAACCTCGCGGTCCGCTCGTTATCGAGGCGCGGGATCTAACGCAAGGCGAAATCGGGCGAAATCGCCGCTAATCCCCGCGCATCGCCGTCATTTTGGGAACTAGCGCCCAAAACGGAGGCGATATGCGGAGGTGGTTTGATTTTCCCCCGCGAGGGCCGACCGGCCCACGTGCAGGGGATTCGAAGCGAAGCGGCTGAAGGGATTCGAACCCTCGACCTTCTGCATGGCAAGCAGACGCTCTAGCCAGCTGAGCTACAGCCGCATCGGCAGCGATTATAGGCGGGCGGCCCTGGGCCGGAGCCGGGTGGTGCAATCGGCAGCGAAAGAGCAAGAGCGTTTGCACTACTGATTTTTGGGTAAGGCATGTGCACTTTCCCAGTCACGGAGGCCCCATGAACCGGATCAAGCTCGTCGTCCTCGCCCTCGCGGCGGTCCTCGCCGCCGCGGTCCTCGCCCCCACCGCCGCTCCTGCTTGGGCACCCACCGGGCAGGCGACCGTCCACCCGGGCGTGCAGGTCTTCACCGAGGGCGCGCAGTGCACCGCCAACTTCGTCTTCACCGAAGGCGCCGACGTCTACCTGGGACAGGCGGCGCACTGCTCGGGGACCGGGGAAGCGACGGAAACGGACGGCTGCACGAGCGGCTCGCTGCCGCTCGGGACCCCGGTCGAAGTCACCGGCGCCACTCAGCCCGGCACCCTCGCCTACAGCTCCTGGCTGACGATGCAGGCCAACGGCGAGACCGACCCCGACACCTGCGCCTTCAACGACTTCGCCCTGATCAGGATCGACCCGGCCGACGTCGGCAGAGTGAACCCCTCGATCCCCCGCTTCGGCGGGCCGACCGGAACCGGCACGGTCGGTGAGCTCGGCTCGACCGTCTACTCCTACGGCAACTCCTCGCTGCGCGGCGGCATCACCCAGCTCAGCCCGAAGCAGGGCGTCCTCGTCCAGAGCCAGGGCGGCGAGTGGAGCCACGTCGTCGTCACCCTCACCCCCGGCATTCCCGGCGACTCCGGCAGCGGTTTCCTCAACGGCTCCGGTCAGGCGATCGGCGTCCTCAGCACGCTGCAGCTGGCACCGCTGCCCGCCACCAACGGCGTCGGCGACCTGGCCCAAGAGCTCGCCTACATGGGCGCCAACACCGGCTTCGGCGGGATGCAGCTGGCGGCGGGCACGGAGCCCTTCAAACCGAACCTGATCGGAGCCATCCTGGGCGGCTAAGGAGGGGTGTTCAGCTCGGCTCGGCGAGCAGATCGCGGAGGTCGAGGGGTTCGGTGACCATCGCCAGCCCCTCGCCCTCCGCGGAGCGGGGCCAGTCCTCGCGCGGACGGTCCCAGTAGAGCTCGATCCCGTTGCCGTCTGGGTCGTTCAGGTAGAGGGCCTCGCTGACGCCGTGATCGGAAGCGCCGCCGAGGGGGACGCCGGCCTCCGAGAGACGGCTCAGCGCGTCGGCCAGGGCACGGCGCGTCGGGTAGCGGATCGCGACGTGGAAGAGCCCGGTGCTGTTCGGCGGCGGTGGCGAGCCGCCGCGCGAGTGCCAGGTGTTGAGGCCGATGTGATGGTGGTAGCCACCTGCCGAGACGAAGGCCGCGTCGTCGCCGATCCGCTGCTGCAGCTCGAAGCCGAGCACGCCGCAGTAGAAGTCCAGCGCCCGGTCGAGGTCCGCGACTTTGAGGTGGACGTGGCCGATGTCGACACCGGGATCGATCGGTTGCGACGGATCAGGCATCCAGCACCTGGTTTACCAGCCGGTCGGCCTCCGCGTTCTGCTCGCGGCGCACGTGGCGGATCGACCAGCGGTCGAAGTCGCCGAGGGCGCGCTTCACCCGAGCGTGGAGCTCACGCATGGTTGCGTCCTTGACCTTGTACTTCCCTTCCACCTGGCGGACGATCAGCTCCGAGTCGCCGACCAGCTCCACCTCGCTGGCTCCGAGCGCGGCCGCCCGCTCGATCCCGAGCAGCAACGCCCGGTACTCGGCGACGTTGTTCGTCGCCTTGCCGATCCGTTCGCCGCGCTCCTCCAGCACCTCTCCGTCAGGGGCCTGGACCACAGCACCGATCGCCGCCGGACCGGGGTTCCCCCGGGCACCGCCGTCGACGTTGACGATCAGCTTCTGCACGCGCCGGCTATCCGCTCAGCCAACCGGCTCGCCGTCGCGGGCCCGGCCTGCCGGGGCGCCGAGCACCAGCCGGCCGCCCTCCGCGGCGGTCGCGTTCCACTGCCGGGCCGACCCATCGAGCTGCTCGACCTCGTCACCCCGGTCGAGATGGAAGACCGGCCGCAGCTCGTCGCCGAGGTCGACCCCCCACTGGTACCAGCAGAGCTCCCAGGCGACGGTGACGCGAACCTCGCTGGGCGACCCGGCCGCCGCGCCGATCGAGACGAAGGGGCTGCCGAGCGTCCGCATCAGCCCCGCGACCGTGCGGGCCGCATCGCTGGCGTTGAACCGGCCCACCGCCCGCTCCAGCCGGCTGCGCGGCGACTCCGCCGGCTCCGGCTCGGGATGGCGGCCGACGTTCGCCCCCGGCGCCGCCGGATCGACCCAACCGAGCCGCTCGGCGCGGTCGCGACAGAGGTCGCAGACCCGCTGCGGGCCCTCCTTCGGGCTCATGTATGTCCGGGTGCGCTCGCCGGCGAGAATCGTCCGGCGGCAGACCGCACAGGTCTCGTCGCCGCTCACGCCCCCAAACTAGCAGCGGCCTGCCGCCGCTACGCGGCAGTGGCGGTGTCCGGACGGAGGGTTGCGACGAGCTTCTCGCTCAGGTGCGCCGGCACTGGGTCGTAGCGCTCGAACTCCATCGTGAAATCCGCCCGCCCACCGCTGATCGAGCGCAGGTCGGGCGCGTAGTCGAGCACCTCCGCCATCGGCACCTCCGCCTTCACCTTGGTCGCCGAGCCCTTCGGCTCCATCCCGAGCGGGTGGCCCCGGCGCGAGTTGAGGTCGCCGATTACGTCGCCGACGACGTCCTCCGGGCAGCTGACCGTGAGGCGGACGATCGGCTCCAGCAGGACCGGGTCCGCCTCCCCCATCGCCTCCCTGAAAGCCATCGAGCCGGCGATCTTGAAGGCCATCTCCGAAGAGTCGACGTCGTGGTGCTTGCCGTCGACCAGCCGCACGCGCACGTCCTTGACCGGGTACCCGGCGACGGTCCCGTGCAGCATCGCCTCCACAATGCCTTTCTCGACCGCGGGGATGAAGCTGCCGGGGATCGCCGCGCCCTTGATCTGGTTGACGAACTCGAGGCCGGCGCCGTCATCGGCGGGCTCTATCTCGATCCGGCAGTCGGCGAACTGCCCGCGACCCCCCGACTGCTTCTTGTAGCGGTGGCGGGCTGAGGCCGGCCTGCGAATCGTCTCCTGGTAGGGAACGCGCGGCGGGTGCAGCTCGATCTCGGCGCCGAAGCGGCGCTTCATCCGCTCGACGATCACTTCGACGTGGACCTGGGTCAGACCGGCGACGATCTGCTCGCCGGTCTGCGCGTCGCGGTGGACGTCCAGGGTCGGGTCCTCCTCGCTCAGCCGCCGCACGGCGGCTGCCGCCTTCTCCTCGTCGCCCTTCGACTTCGGCTCGTAGGCGAAGGCCATCACCGGAGCCGGCAGGTCGAGTTGCGCGAAGGCGATCTCCTCCTGCCCCTCGCAGAGCACGTCACCGGCCTGAGTCTGCTTCAGCTTGGCGACCGCGCCGATCTCGCCGGCGCCCAGGTCCGTGGCGGAGGTCAGGTCCTTCCCCAGCGGGCGGCCGAGCTGGCCGACGCGCTCCTTCTCGTTCCTGGTTGCGTTGACGACGTGCGAGTCCGAGCGCAGCGTGCCGCGGTAGACGCGGAAGAGGTTGATGCGGCCGGCATAGGGATCGGCGAGCGTCTTGAAGACGTAGGCGACGAGCGGCCCGTCCTCGTCGGGCTCGACCTCGATCGGCTCGCGCTCGGCGCCGAGCGCCGCCACCGGGCCCCGCATCGCCGGCGAGGGCAGGTCCTCGACCAGCGCGTCGAGCAACCGGTCGGCGCCGAGGTTGGCGGTCGCGACACCGCAGGTGACCGGGAAGATCCGCCCCTCCGTCACGCCCTGCTTCAGCATCCTGACGATCTCCTCGTGGTCGATCTTCTCGCCCTCGAGGTAGCGCTCCATCAGCTCGTCGGAGTTCTCCGCGACCTCGTCCATCAGTTTCTCGCGGTACTCCTCGGCCCGCTCGCGCAGCTCGTCGGGAATCTCCACCTTCTCGGCGGCGCCGGGGCCCAGCCCGTCGTAGACGAAGGCCTCCATGTCGATCAGGTCGACCACACCGCGGGTCTCGTGTGCGACGCCGATCGGGATCTCGGTGGCGACGACGTGCGGCCCGAAGGCGCTCTTCAGCGAGTCGAGGACGGCGAAGAAGTCGGCTCGCTCGCGGTCGAGCATGTTGACGAAGACCAGACGGGCGAGCCCCTCCTCGTCGGCGCGGCGCCAGAGCCGCTCGGTCTGCACCTCCACCCCGGTCACTCCGTTGACGACGAGCACCGCCGCATCGGCGACCCGCAGCGCCGCGACCGCGTCGGCGACGAAGCTGGGCTCGCCCGGAGTGTCGATCAGGTTGATCTCGCGCCCGTCGTGCTCGAAGGCGGCGACGGAGGCGCCGATCGACATCTCGCGCTCCTGCTCGTCGGGCTCGTGGTCGGAGACCGTCGTCCCCTCCGCCACCGCGCCGAGGCGGCGCGTCGCCCCCGCCTCGAACAGCATCGCCTCGTGCAGACTCGTCTTGCCGCAGCCCCGGTGCCCTACCAGGGCGACGTTACGAATCCGGTCTGCGGCCTTGTGAGGCACGCAACGAGATTAGACTGCTCTCAGTCCTCCTGTAAAGCCGACTTCAGCCGCATCACGGCCTTGGTATGCAACTGCGAGACGCGCGACTCGGTTACACCAAGGACCTCGCCGATCTCACGCAGGGTGAGGTTCTCGTAGTAGTAGAGCGCGATGACGAGCTGCTCGCGCTCGGGCAGCGAGGAGATCCCCTCGGTGAGGCGGTCTTTGATCTCACTGCCGGCGAGCGACTCCTGCGGGTCGTCGGCGCGCGGGTCGGAGATCGTGTCGAGCAGCGAGACGCTGTCGCCGGAGGAGTCGGAGACCGTCCACAGCTCGTCGAGCGCGTAGACGGAGGAGTTGGCGATCTCCAGCAGCGAGGTCTGCAGTTCCTCCTCGCTCAGTCCGAGTTTGGCGGCCAGCTCCGCCTCCGTGGGTGCCCGTTGCAGCTGGTGCTCGAGTTTCGACTGCGCCGCCTCGATTTCGCGGGCGCGGGAGCGTACCGACCGCGGCACCCAGTCGAGCGAGCGCAGCTCGTCGATGATCGCGCCGCGGATCCTGGTCATCGCAAAGGTCTCGAACTTGATCCCCCGCTCGGGCTCGAAGCGCTCGATCGCTCCGATCAGGCCCATCAGTCCGTAGGAGATCAGGTCGGCGTCGTCGACGTGGGAGGGCAGGCCGGCGCCGAGCCGGCCGGCGACGAACTTCACCATCGGCGAGTAGGCCACCACGAGCCGCTCCCGGGCCGAAGCGTCGCCGTCGCTCTTGTAGCGTCGCCACAGGTCGCGCAGCTCCACCTCTTTTACGCCGGTTTCCATGAATGCGGCTCGATTCTATGGTCGCTGGGCGGTTACTTGAACTTCAGGCGCGGGGATGGGTCGCAGCGTAGGCCTCCCGCAGGCGCGCGGCGTCGACCCGAGTGTAGACCTGCGTGGTCGAGATCGAGGCGTGACCGAGCAGCTCCTGGATCGTGCGCAGGTCGGCGCCGCCTTCCAGCAGGTGAGTGGCAAAGCTGTGGCGCAACGAGTGCGGTGAGACGCCGGCGCCGAGTGCGGCCTCGCGCACCCAGAGCGCGAGGCGGCGGGTGACGTCTGAGTTGGAGAGGCGGCGACCGCTCTTGGAAAGGAACAGGGCACCCTCGCTCCGGTCGCTCACCAGCGCTCCGCGGCCGCGCTCGGAGTAGCGCCGCAACGCCCGCTGGGCCGGCTCGCCGACCGGCAGCAACCGCTCCTTCGAGCCCTTGCCGAGCACCCGCAGCTGCTCGGTCTCGAAGTCGAACGAGTCGACGTCGAGGTTGACGATCTCCTCGCAGCGCAGGCCGCAGGAGTAGGCCAGCTCCAGCATCGCCCGGTCGCGCAGCTCCAGCGGCGTGCTGGTCGGGATCCGCTCCAGCACCTCCCGCATCTGCTCGGCGCTGAGCAGCCGCGGCAGCTTGTCCTCCTTCTTCGGGCTGGAGACGAGGTCGGCGGGGTTCTGGCCCACCCGCTCGGTGCGGACCAGGAAGTCGAAGAGACCCCGGATCGCGGCCAGCTTGCGCGCAACGCTCGCCGGCGAAAGACCCTCGCTGGAGAGCCCTGCCGCGTAGCGCCGCACGTCGCGGTGGCGAATATCGCCGGGGGTCCTCTCCCCCGTCCACTCGACGAACTGACCGAGGTCGACGCCGTACGCGCGGCGGGTGCGCTCCGCCATGCTGCGCGCCCGCAGGTCGCGGTCGTAGGCGCTCAGCGCCTCATCCCAGGTCATCGGTTCAAGTTCGCCGCGCGGCGGCGGTCGCCTGCGCTAACCGATGTAGATCGGGGTGCCGACTTCGACCAGGTCGTAGAGCTCTTCCACGTCGGGAACCGCCATCCGCACGCAGCCGTGGGACGCAGCGGTGCCGAGCGAGGAGGTTTCTTCGGTGCCGTGGATTCCGGCGCCTTCGTAGATCCCCATCCAGCGCGCCTTCAGAGGATTCGACGGCCCGGGCGGGATCGACTGCCCGGCGAGGCTGCCGGCCCAATCCGATTCGGGCACGTGCCAGGTCGGTTCGACCTGCTTGTCCTGCAGGTGGTAGAGGCCTTCCGGCGTTTCCAGGCCTTCCTGCCCGACCGCGACGGTGTAGGTCTTGGCCAGCTTCAGGTTCTTCCAGAAGCGCAGCGTGTAGGTGGAGCGCTCGAGCGTCAGGTAGGTCGGGTACTCGGAGGCGACCTCGCTCTTGGTCACCTCGGGCTCGACCGAGTTGGTGCGGGCGGCGATCGTGTGGTCGGCGTTCGCGTTTAAGACCGCCGCATTCAGCTGTTTGGTCAACAGGTTGTCGCGGAGCTTGCGCCCGTTCTCCTGCTTGACCACGGCGAGCGAGCCGCCGCTCGCTTCGACAGTTGCGTCCTGGGGCTCGCGGTCGATCGCCCCGGCGACCTTGCGCACGAACCGGTTGACCGCCCGCTGGGAGTAGGTGACGTCGGCCGCGACGGCCTCGTCGACGTCGCCCCCGGTCACGTAGCGGACGACCCGGGACGGAAGGCCGCCGTCGCGGCTGACGTCGAGCGCTTCTTCTACCGCGGAGTCGAGGTCGGCCCGCACCTTCAGCTGCTTGCCGGTCAGCTGCCAGCGCTGACCGTCGTAGCCGACGCGAAGCGAGTGCCGCAGCGGCGCAAGCAGTTGCCTGCGCACCGCCCGTTCGGCCTGCTCGGCGTCCATCCCGCCGACGTCGACGCCACCGATCGTGACGCCCTCGGCGATCGTGTCGCCCTGGCTGCTGTCGTACGCGTAGGCGCCGACCGCTCCGAGCAGGATCAATGCCACACAGGTGGCAATCGCGATTTTCGTCTTACGCCCCATCGAGTTTCCCAGCTTGCCTACGGTAACCGTCGGATCGGCACCCGGAAAAGTTTAGGCATGCGGATCATTCGGTCAAAATGGCTTCTACCCTGCAAACGCAGGTGCGACGCCGGGTCCGGGCGGATATCTTTCGCCGGTGCGCTCCAAGGACGAGGTTCGCAAGGAGGTCTGGAAGGCGATGGACCGCGAGGGCGTGTCCCGCTTCCCGGGCGCCGAGGGAAGGATTCCCAATTTCGCCGGGGCGAAACTGGCCTCCGAGAAGCTGGCCAGCAACCGGCTCTGGAAGCGGGCGCGGGTGATCAAGGCCAACCCCGACTCCCCCCAGACGCACGCGAGGCGCATCGCGCTGGAAGAGGGCAAGACGGTGATCATGGCGGTGCCGCGGCTGCGTGACCCGCACCCGTTCCGCGTGCTCGAACCGAAGCGGCTCTCGAAGGAGGCGAAAAAGGAGGCGGCGACGATCAAGGGAGCGCTCAAACACGGCCGGGTCGCCGCGCTGGACGACCTGCCCGAGATCGACTTCGTCCTCTGTGGGTCGGTCGCCGTGAACCTGAGTGGGGCCCGCGTCGGCAAGGGCGGCGGCTACTCCGACCTCGAGTACGGGGTCCTGATCGACGCCGGCAAGATCGACGACCACACCACGGTCGCGACCACCGTGCACCCGATCCAGGTCCTGCGCCGCCACCTGATGGTCACCGCCCACGACCTTCCGGTCGACCTGATCGCGACGCCGCGCGCGGTGATCGAGGTGGAGCGCCAGTACGAGCGGCCGCGGGGCATCCTCTGGGACCACCTGCAGCCGCCCCAGATCCGTGAGATCCCGATCCTGGAAAGGATGGGCTATGCCTGAGGCGGTGATGAGCGGCTCGGTCAGCTTCCCCGCCTCGGACTACGGCAACGCCGACCCCGAGTGGCTGAGGATCGACTGGCGTGAGCACCTGCGCCGGGTCGAGTTGCCGGGGGCGGTCGTCAACTACGCAGAGGTCGGCGAGGGCGAGCCGATCCTCTTCGTCCACGGGCTCGGCGGCTGCTGGCGCAACTGGCTCGAGAACCTGCCTCACTTCGGCCGCACCCACCGGGCGATCGCGATCGACCTGCCTGGCTTCGGGGACAGCCCGATGCCCTCATGGCAGATCGAGATGCCGGCCTACGGCCGCCTCGTCCACGACTTCTGCGAGAAGCTCGGGATCGACCGGGTCGCGGCGCTGGTCGGCAACTCGATGGGGGGCTTCGTCGCGACCGAGGCCGCGATCGAAGGGCCGTCGCGCTTCGAGCGGCTCGCCCTCGTCTCCGCCGCCGGAATCAGCTTCGCCGAGTCCGAAGGGCGGCGGATAGACGCCCTCCTCAGCACCTTCGAGGCGACCGTGCCCTTCCTCTCGGGCGCCCGTGAGCTATGGCTGACGCGACCGCGCGCCCGCCAGGTTGCCTTCGGCAGGGTGTTCCGCTACCCAAACCGGGTGAGGCCGGAGTTACTCGCCGAGCAGCTGGAGCCGGGCATCAGGGCGCCGGGGTTCCCCGACGCGATCCGCGCCATCGGCGGTTACGACACCAGGCACCGGCTGCCGGAGATCGAGATCCCGACGCTCGTCCTCTGGGGGATGCACGATCAAGTCGTCCCGGTCGAGGCGGCGATCGGCTACCACCGCTTGATTCCGGAATCGCGACTCGAGCTATTCGAGCGCACCGGGCACGTGCCGCAGATGGAGCGTCCGGCGCGCTTCAACGCGCTGCTGGACAACTTCCTGGCCGACTAGATGGTTGATTCCGCGACCCCTGCAGGCAGGAGAGAAGCCTGGCCGGCCTCCGGTCGAATTGACACCCCAAGAGCTTCGCTCTTGGGGTGAACGACGAGCGCGGCCTACGGCCGCGCAATCACCGGATTGCATAGGCCGCTTCGCGACATTCGCCCGCAGGCCGACCAGGCTTCTCTCTCGATACGTGTCCCGGGATAACCAAGGCTGTGAGTGTGGTCCCAGGGTTCTCAAGCTTGAGAGGAAGCTTCAAGCAGAGATTTCGAAGCTAGGTGTGCTTCGGAGGGGGATGGCACCCGCCATCCCACCCCAGCCTGACGAGACACCGTGGAATCGACCGACTAGCCGGTGACCGCGCCCTGCGCGGCGGACGACACGGTGGCCGCGTACTTGGCCATGACGCCGCGATCGTAGAGCGGCTTGGGCGGCTCGTACTCGGCGATGCGTTTGGCGATCTCCTCGTCGGAGAGCGCCACGTCGAGGCGGCGGGCCTCGACGTCGAGGCTGATCTCGTCGCCCTCGCGGATCGCGGCGATCGGCCCCCCCTTGAGGGCCTCGGGGGCGACGTGGCCGACCATGAGGCCACGGGTGGCGCCTGAGAAGCGGCCGTCGGTGAGCAGTGCCACCTCCTCGCCGAGCCCCTCGCCGACGATCGCCGCAGTCACCTGCAGCATCTCCCTCATCCCCGGCCCACCGGCCGGGCCCTCGTTGCGGATCACGATGACGTCGCCGGCCTGGATCGAGCGGTCCTTGACCGCGCGGAAGCACTCCTCCTCGGACTCGAAGACGCGGGCGGGACCGACCTGCTTGGTGCGCTCGGTGCCGGCAAGCTTGACCACCGCACCCTCCGGGGCGAGGTTGCCGCGCAGAATCGCCAGGCCCCCTTCCGTCTTGAGCGGGTTCGAGAGCGGCCGCACCACTTCTTGGCCCTCCGCCTCGTTCGCCAGCGCAGCCTCTTCGCCGATCGTGCGACCGCTGACGGTGATCGCGTCGCCATGGAGGATGCCCGCCTGGGCCAGTCGCTCCAGGATCAGTGGCACGCCTCCGGCGCGGTAGAGGTCGGTGGCGACGAAGCGCCCGCCCGGCTTCAGGTCGGCGAGCAGCGGCGTCTGCCGCGAGATCCGCTCGAAGTCGTCGATGCTCAGCTCGATCCCGGCCTCCCGGGCGACCGCGAGCAGGTGCAGGACGACGTTGGTCGACCCGCCGGAGGCGCAGGCGCAGGCGATCGCGTTCTCAAGCGAGTCGCGGGTGATCACCCGGCTCGGTCGCAGGTCTTCGCTCAGCACCCGCATCACCAGCTCGCCGACCTTCTCGGCGACCGTTCCCTTCTCGTCGTCTTCAGCCGGAACCATCGCCGAGCCGCCGGGGCTGATCCCCAGCGCCTCGAAGGCACAGGCCATCGTGTTGGCGGTGTACTGCCCACCGCAAGCCCCGGCGCCGGGGCTTGCGACGCCCTCGAGCTCGTGCAGTTCCTCGTCGCTCATGTTCCCCGCCGCGTGCGCGCCGATCGCCTCGAAGACGTCCTGGATCGTCACGTCGCGGTCGTGCCAGCGGCCGGGCGCGATCGAGCCGCCGTAGAGCATCAGCGAGGGGATGTCGAGACGGGCCAGCGCCATCACGCAGCCCGGGATCGTCTTGTCGCAGGCCGAGAGCGCCACGATCGCGTCGAACTGGTAGCCGCGCGCGGTCAGCTCGATCGAGTCGGCGATCACCTCGCGGCTGACCAGCGAGGTCTTCATGCCCTGGGTGCCCATCGTGATCCCGTCGGAGATCGCCACCGTGTTGAACTCCATCGGCGTGCCGCCGGCAGCGCGAACTCCCTCTTTGATGTGCTCGGCGAGGCCGCGCAGGTGGAAGTTGCAGGGCATCGCCTCGATCCAGGTGTTGGCGATGCCGATCGTCGGCCGGCTCAAGGCGTCGTCATCGAACCCGATCCCCTTCATGTAGGCGCGCGCGGCGGCGCGCTCGGGACCGTCGAAGACGACGCTCGAGCGTGGACGGGGAAGGCCGGTCGAGGTGCTGCCGTTGCCGCTCATGCCTGGAATCTAAACGCCGCCGTCGTCCGGCCGCCGGTTGGCGAGGTCGAAAACGTCTACAGGCCCAGCCCCCCGGCCGATACTCCGCAGACCCGCTGCGACCGCGGCGGAGGTGATCTCGCGCGCCTTGCGAGCGGCCTCCAGCGGACTCTCGCCGCGGGCGAGGAACGCCGCCAGAGCCGAGGAATGGGTGCAGCCGGAGCCGTGGGAGGCCCCGTCGGGGTGGCGCTCGCCGGGGATCTTCACCAGCTGCTCACCGTCGAAGAAGACGTCGACCAGCTCCTCGCTGTGGCCGCCGGTGACGACCACCGCATTCGGCCCCAGCCCCAGGACGCCGCGCGCCAGCTCCTCTTGCGTTGCCCCCTCCCCCAACCCCGTCAGCGCGCGTGCCTCGGGGATGTTGGGGGTGGCGATCGCGCAGCGCGGCAACAGCACATCGACAAGCGCCGCCCTCGTCTCATCGTCTATCAGCGCCGCCCCGCTCTCGGCCACCATTACGGGGTCGATCACCACGGGCGCAAGCGCGACCCCGGCGTAGGTGAGCCCAACCGCGACCGCGTCGATAGTCGCCGCCGAGCCGAGCATGCCGATCTTGACCGCGTCGGCCCCCATGTCCTCGGCGATCGCAAGGATCTGGGCGAAGACCATTTCCGGCGAAACGGCCTCGACCCGCTCGACCGCACGAGTGTTCTGGGCGGTGATCGCGGTGATCGCGGTCATCCCGTGCACGCCGCAGCGCGCAAACGCCTTCAGGTCGGCCTGGATGCCGGCCCCCCCGCCCGAGTCGGAACCGGCGATCGAGAGGACGGTTGGGACGCGCGGGGGGCTCACGGCTGGGAGCCTAGATGCCCGCGGGCTGCCGGAGGGTTGTTCGCGAGTAGACGCCGACCATCGAGCAGCTGGCGTAGCCGTTCGCCTCGAGCTCGGCGAGAGCCGCGGCGACCTCTCCCCCGGCGAGCCCCAGCTCGACCGCGATCGCGTCGCAGGTCTCGGCGCCGCCCTCCAATGCCTCCAGGGCGGCGAGCGCCAGCGGCCCGAGCGGTGGACCGGTTCGCTCGATCTGCCGTACTCCGGGGCCGAGCATCGCGTCGAGCACGTCCTGGGCGTCGCGAACGAGACAGGCGCCACCGGCCAGCAGGTTGTTCGGCCCGGCCGAGAGCCTGGAGCCGACCGGCCCCGGCACCGCGCCGAGGTCCCGCCCGAGGTCCGCGGCGAGGTCCGCCGTGATCAGCGAGCCGGAGCGTGCGGCCGCCTCGACGACGACCGTCATCCCGGCGAGTGCCGCCATGATCCGGTTCCGGGCCGGGAAGGACCAGCGCCAGGCACCCTCCCCAGGCGGCAGCTCGGAGAGGACCAGGCCGTTCTCGCAGACCTGCCGCCAGAGCGAGTGGTGCGCGGCCGGGTAGGAGACGTCGGCGCCGCAACCGAGGACCGCGACGGTTCGCCCGCCTTCGAGCGCGCCGCGGTGCGCGCAGGCGTCGATCCCGAACGCCAGCCCGCTGACGACGACCAGCCCGGCGGAGGCCAGCTCGCGGCCCAGTCCACGAGCAACCTCACGGCCGTAGGTGCTCGCCCGCCGGGCGCCGACCACCGTCACCGCCCCCGTCGGCTCCAGGCTTGCCAGCAGCGCGGAGTCCCCTCGGCCGATCAGGGCCCAGGGAGCGTCATCGGCATCGCGGAGACCGTCCGGGAAGAGGGCGTCGTGCCGGCAGCAGGCCCAGCACTCCGCCGCGAGTAGGTCCTGCGCGAGGCGGCGCTCGGGAACCGCCTCCAGCCGGGCGAGAATCTGGCCCGCCACCTTTGGCGCGACGACCTCGGCGAGATCCTCATTCGAGAGCCTCAGCAGTTCCGGCGATCGCGACCCGGGCGCACCGGTCGCCACCTTCTCGATGTAGGGGGCGAGGTGGGCGAGCAGCCGCGAGCGGCGCAGGCAGTCCGGGCAGGCTCGCGGCTCGCCGCTACTCACGGTCTCTCCTCCTCAGCTGCAGCGCCTGCGCCATCTGGTCGCGCTCGATCGCCTCGGTCCCGGCCAGATCGGCGACGGTGCGGGCGAGGCGCAACACCCGGTCGTGGGCGCGCCCGCTGAGACGGCGGCGCGAGTAGGACTCGGCGAGGAGCGCCGCGGCGGCATGGTCTAGCGGGCACTCACGCACCTCGCCTGGTGTCATCTCGGCATTGCTGCGACCGGGCCCGAGGCGGCGCTCCTGCAACTCGCGCGCCGCTGCGACCCGTTCGCGAACCGCCGCCGAGGACTCCCCGGGAGGGCCGGCGATCTCCTCGGCGCTGGGCTGGCGGATCGCCGCGAGGACGTCGATGCGATCGGCCAGCGCTCCGCTCAGCCGTCCCTGGTAGCGCCGCACGTCGAGCGGCGCGCAGCTGCACTCGGGATCGGCCTCGCCGCGGCCGCACGGGCAGGGATTCGCCGCCGCGACCAGCATGAAGCGACAGGGCAGCCTGCGGCTGGCACCGGCGCGCGAGATCGACACCCACCCCGTCTCAAGCGGAGCCCGCAGCGCCTCCAGCGCGTCGCGGCGGAACTCGCAGAGCTCGTCGAGGAAGAGGACGCCACGATGGGCCAGCGTCGCCTCACCGGGGCGAGGCGGGTTCCCGCCGCCGACCAGGCCCGCCGCGCTGATGGTGTGATGGGGGACGCGGAAGGGACGTCCCCCGCCGAGACCGGCCTCGAGCCGGCCGCAGGCGCTGGCGATCCGCGCCACTTCCAGCGCCTCGCCGGGAGCCAGCGGGGGCAGGATCGAGGGCAGTCTGCTCGCCGCCAGCGACTTGCCCGCACCGGGCGGTCCGACCATCAACACGCTGTGGCCGCCGGCGGTGGCGACCTCGAGCGCGTGGCGGAGGTGCGGCTGCCCGCGCAGGTCGGCGAGGTCCGGCGCGTCTCCCTCCTGCGCCGGCGACAGCGACATCGGCTGCGGTCGCTCCGGCGCCCACTCCCCGGCCGCCAGGGCGGTGACCTGGGCGAGGCCCTCCAGGGGGATCACGTCGATCCCGCCCGCCAGCGCAGCCTCGGGCCCGTTCGCGGCCGGGACGACGATCGCCTCCACGCCCCGCTCGCGCGCCGCCTCGGCGATCGCCAGGACGCCGGGCACGGAACGTACCGATCCGTCCAGCGCCAGCTCCCCGACCATCGCCAACCGTGGCAGGGCCTCCCAGCTCAGCTGCCCCGAGGCAGTCAGCAGCGCGACCGCGATCGGCAGGTCTAAGCCGGGCCCCGCCTTGCGCAGGCTGGCCGGCGCCAGGTTGGCGACGATCCGCCGCAGCGGGAACTCGAAATCGCAGTTGGCGATCGCCGCCCGCACACGCTCCCGCGCCTCCCTGACCGCCGCATCCGGCAGGCCGACGACGGAGAAGGCCGGCAGGCCGCGATGCACGTCGACCTCGACCCGGACGGGCCGGGCCGCGATGCCGTCGAGGGTGAAGGTCCGCGCCGTGGCGAGCATTCCCCCACGCTCGCCGGCCCCGGCGCGCGTGTGGTGCGCCAAATGGAAATTGTCCGCGCCATCTCTGTGACCGAAGGCAAACGTGCAGCGAGTGCCCTAGCTTCGCCGTCGATGACCGCGACCCGCCAGCGCATCGGCAGGGCGGCCGAGGAGCTCGTCGCGACCCGACTCGCCGCCGCCGGCTGGCGGATCGTCGAGCGCAACGCCCGCACCCGCCACGGCGAGCTCGACGTCGTCGCCCTCGACGGCCGGACGCTGGTCTTCGTCGAGGTCAAGGCGGGCCGCGCCGGCTCGGCCTTCGGCCCGGAGCGCCCGATCCTCTCGGTCGACTTCCGCAAGCAGCGCCGCGTCCGACGCCTCGCCACCGCCTGGATGGCGGATCGCCGCGACCTCCCCCGCTACACCGACATCCGCTTCGACGCCGTCGGCGTCACCTACGACCGTGCCGGCCAGGTAGCCGACTACGAGCACATCGAGGGGGCGTTCTAACCGGTCAGCTCGAGCTGACTGTAGGCGACCGAGTCGAAAGACCTGCGGTGCAGGGGCGAAATCCCGATCTGCTCGATCGCTGCTCGGTGCTCGGGGGTCGAGTAGCCGACGTGCTCGTCGAAGCCCCAGCCCTCGTGCACCCGCGCCGCCTTGTGCATATAGCGGTCGCGGCTGACCTTGGCGACGACCGAGGCGGCGGCGATCGCGGCGCTGGTCCCGTCGCCTCCGACCACCGCCCGGTGCGGGACGGTGCACTCGCGCAGCGAGAAGCCGTCGACCAGGCAGGTCGCCTCCTCGCTCGGCGCCAGCCGTTCGAGAGCGTTGCTCAGCGCTTCGATGTTGGTCACGTGCAGGCCCCGGCTGTCGATTCCTCGCACGCAGCGCACCGTGACGCTGACCCGCGTCGCCGCCCGCAGCACCGCCGGATACAGCTCCTCGCGCCGCTCCGGTTTCATCTGCTTCGAGTCGTACAGGCCGGCGAGGGCGCGCCGATCGGCACGCGAGAGCGCCTCGTAGTCGATCAGAACCGCGGCGGCGACGAGCGGCCCGGCCAGGCAACCCCGCCCGGCCTCGTCCGCGCCGGCGACCAGGCGAGTGCCGAGTCCGCGGTCGAAAGCGAAGAGTCGGCGCGATCGCGCGAGCCGCCGACGGTGCGCCTTGCCCGGTTTAGAAGATGCCGACCCGGTCGGGCGGCCAGTAGGTGGCGAAGGCCTTGCCGATGATCCAGTCACGGGGGACGGGACCCCAGAAACGGCTGTCTTGGCTTGCCCCACGGTTGTCGCCCATCATGAAGTAGTGGTCGGGTGGAACGACTATCGGTTTCGGCAAATTGCAGGCGCCGCCGATCCCGCAGGGCCGCGTGTAGGGCTCGTCGGTCTTCTCCACGCCGTTGACGACCGGGTGGCCGTTGCGGATGCTCAGGGTGTCGCCGGGGCCGGCGACGATCCGCTTGATGAAGTTCTGGTCCGATCGCCCCTCGGTCGGGCGCGGGCAGGCCTGCTGCGACGGATGCGGCCTGCCGCATTCGGCACCGCGATCGGCGCCGGCGGGGGGATGGAAGACGACGATATCGCCGGTTCCGGGGTCGGTGAAGTGGTAAAGGAAGCGGTTGACGAGGACCCGCTGGCCGACGTCGAGCGTCGGCTCCATCGACTGCGAGGGGATCTGGTACGGCTTGACCAGCCAGGCCTGGATCGCAAGCGCCAGCCCGAGCGCCAGGGCGACGATGACGACCAGCTCCACGAAGCCGCCCGCCCTGCTCTGCGGCTTGGGAATCTTCGGGTTCAGGCCTTCTCGTCGCCGGAGTCGCCGGACTCGCCGGACTCCTCGGCAGCCGCCTCCGGCTCGGCATCGGACTCCGCCTCGGGCTCAGCAGCTTTCTCCTCGACCTCGGGCTCCGCAGCTTTCCCCTCAGCAGCAGGCTCCTCAGCCTGCTCCTCTGCGGCCGGGGCGTCGCTGGACTCCTCCGCCTCGTCCGTGGGTGGCGTGGGGGTGGGCTCCTCGCCCGCAGCCTGCGAGGACGAGGAGTCCTCCCCCGCGACAGGACCCGCGGGCTCCGCGCCCTCGTCCTGCGGCGTCTCCTCTGCCTCGGGCTCAGGCTCAGGGGGCGGCGGCGCCGAGATCAGATCGTCGTCAATCCCCCACCGCCGCTCGGCAACCCGAGCCGCCTTGCCGATCCTGCCCCGCAGGTAGTAGAGCTTGGCGCGCCGCACGTCGCCGCGCGCCGCGATCTCCAGTTTCTCGATCTTCGGCGAGTGCAGCGGAAAGGTTCGCTCCACCCCGACGCCAAAGGACTGCTTGCGGACGGTGAAGGTCTCGCGCGCGCCGGACCCCTGGCGCTTCAGCACGATCCCCTCGAACACCTGGGTGCGGCGGCGGTTGCCCTCGACCACCTGGAAGTGGACGCGGACGCGATCGCCTGGAGCAAAGGAGGGAAGACCCTGCCTTTGCTGGCGCCGCTCGATGCTGTCGATAACGCTGCTCATTTGGCGAGAAAAAACCGCCGGAGCCGGGGTTCGGCTGCCGCGCGGTGGCGGAATCGTACCTACTTGGAGCCCTGATCGAACTGTTCGGCTCGGGTTTGGCTCTGCTCCGCGCGCCAACGACGGACCCGGTCGTGGTCACCGGAGAGCAGCACGTCGGGAACCCCCCAACCGCGGTAGTTCGGCGGGCGCGTGTAGTGGGGGTACTCGGGAGCGCCCTCAAGCACGCGGCTGAACGACTCCTCGACGGCGCTCTGCTCGTGGCCGAGCGCGCCGGGAAGCTTGCGCATCATCACGTCGGCGAGGACCATCGCCGGCAGCTCGCCGCCGGCGAGCACGTAGCGCCCGATCGAGACCTCGTCGTCGGCGAGGTGCTCGTGGACGCGCTCGTCGAAGCCCTCGTAGCGCCCGCAGAGCAGCGTCACGTGGTGCTCCTGCGTCAGCTCGTCGGCAAGCTCGTCGTCGAGCAGCCGCCCCGTCGGCGAGAGCAGCACGACCCGTGGGTTCTCGCCGTTCGCGTAGGCGGCCTGCAACGCCGCGTCGACCACGTCGACCCGCAGCACCATCCCCGCCCCGCCCCCGTAGGGAGCGTCGTCGACCTGCCCCGCCCCCAGCGGCGTCGTCTCCCGGTAGTCGAACAACCGCAGCTCGTTGCCCTTGGCCAACGCGTTCTGCACCGAGCGCTGCGACTGAAACCAGTCGAACGCGCCAGGGAACAACGTGAAGATGTCGAGCTTCATCAGTGGACGCGGCCCGCGGCCTCAGTCAAGGATGTCAACGATTACGCGACGATCAAGGCGAACGGCTGCCGCCTTGGCAATCGTCCGGATCGCGTTGGCGACGCGCCCGTTCTTGCCGATGACGCGGCCGAGGTCCCCCTCGGCGACGCTGATCTCGTAGACGAGGGCGCCGTCCTCTTCCAGCTCCTCGACGGTGACAGCGGCAGGGTCCTCGACCAGTGCCCTGACGAGGAACTCGAGCAGTTCGGTCACGAGGGCCTTCTCAGCTACCCGAGGCGGCGATGCCCTTGGTGCGCAGCAGGTTGGCGACGGTCTCCGAGGGCTGAGCGCCGTGCTCCAGCCAGTGACGCGCGCGCTCCTCGTCGAGCTCGATCGTCGAGGGCTCCGTCTGCGGGTTGTACTGACCGATCGTCTCGATCGTCCGCCCGTCACGGGGAGAACGTTTGTCGGCGACGACGATCCGCCAGATCGGGTTCTTCTTCGAACCCACCCTTCTGAGTCTTATCCGCACAGCCATTGGGATCGAGCAGGTTAGCGCCTGCGCATCTTCGGGCGCGGACTGCCCCCCGATCCCAGCTGTTGAGCCAGCTGCTGCGGGTCGGGCATCTTGCCGGAGACCATCTGGCGCATCACCTTGCGCATCTGGTCGAACTGCTTGAGCAGCTGGCTGACCTGCTGGACTTTCGTCCCCGATCCGTTCGCGATCCGTTTGCGCCGCGAACCTTTGACGATCGACGGGTTGGCGCGCTCCATCGGCGTCATCGAGAGGATGATCGCCTCGACCCGGTCTAGCTCCCCCTCGTCGACCTCGGCGCCCTTCAACCCTTTCATCGCCCCCATGCCCGGCAGCATCCCGATCAGGCCGCTGAGCGGGCCCATCTTCCGCACCTGGCGCATCTGCTGAAGGAAGTCCTCGAGCGTGAAGCGATCGCTTTCCAGTTTCTTCTGGAGGTCCTCGGCCTGGCGCTCGTCGACCTGCTGCTCGGCTTTCTCGATCAGGCTGAGGACGTCGCCCATGCCGAGGATGCGCGAGGACATCCGGTCGGGATGGAAGCGCTCGAAGGCCTCCAGCTTCTCGCCGGTCGAGGCGAAGAGGATCGGCTTGCCGGTGACCGCCTTGACCGAGAGCGCGGCGCCACCACGGGCGTCGCCGTCGAGCTTGGTCATCACGACGCCGTCGAACTCGGCCGCCTCGGCGAACGATTCGGCGACGCCGACAGCGTCCTGGCCGGTCATCGCGTCGACCACGAGCAGCACGTCATGGGGCTTGGTCCGCTTGCGGATCTTCGCCAGCTCGTCCATCAGCTCGGCGTCGACGTGAAGGCGGCCGGCGGTGTCGACGATCAGCACGTCGCGCCCCTCCTCACGGGCGCGGTCGAGCGCCCAAGCGGCAATCTCGACCGGGTCGGCCTCGGTGCCCTGCTCGTAGACGTGGGCCCCGGCGCGCTTGCCGACGGTGACCAGCTGGTCGACCGCGGCGGGACGGTAGACGTCGCACGCGGCCAGCGCCACGTCTTTGCCCGACTCGCGAAGCTGGCGCGCCAGCTTCGCGCAGGCGGTCGTCTTGCCCGAGCCCTGCAGGCCGGCCATCAGGATCACGGTCGGCCCGCTGGACGCGAACGCCAGCTCGCGCCCGGTCCCGCCCATCAGCCCGGTCAGCTCCTCGTCGACGATCTTCACCACCTGCTGGCCGGGGTCGAGGCTCTCCAGGACGTCGGAGCCGAGGCAGCGTTCCTTCAGCGTCGCGGTGAAGGATTTGACGACCTTGAAGTTGACGTCCGCCTCGAGCAGGGCGAGGCGGATCTCGCGCATCGCAGCATCGACGTCCCCCTCGCTCAGCTTGCCGCGCGAGCGGACGTCGGAGAGCGTCGCCTGGAGGCGATCTGAGAGCTGTTCGAACATGAGGCCCCAGGCTACTCGGCGAGCAGCGCCCGGGCGAAGTCCTGCGGGTCGAACGGCCGCAGGTCCTCAAGCGACTCGCCGGTCCCGATCAGCTTCACCGGGATCCCCAGCTCGTTGGCGATCGCCAGCACGATCCCGCCCTTGGCGGTCCCGTCCAGCTTGGTCAGGACGACGCCGTCGACCTCGGCCGCTTCGGAGAAGACCTTCGCCTGCCGCAGCCCGTTCTGGCCGGTCGTCGCGTCGATCGAGATCAACGTCTCGTGCGGAGCGTCGGGCATCTGCTTGCCGATCACCCGCCGCACCTTGGCCAGCTCGTCCATCAGGTTGCCCTGGGTGTGGAGGCGGCCGGCGGTGTCGACGATCACCACGTCGGCGCCGCGCGCGCGGGCGGCTGCGATCGCGTCGAAGGCAACCGCCCCGGGGTCGCCCCCCTCCTCGGTGCGGACGAGTTCGGCTCCCGAGCGCTCCGCCCACTCGGCGAGCTGCTCGGCCGCCGCGGCGCGGTAGGTGTCGGCTGCGGCGAGGACGACCGTAAGGCCGAACTCCTTCGAGAGGTGCCAGGCGACCTTGCCGATCGTCGTCGTCTTGCCGGTCCCGTTGACCCCGACCATCAGCAGCACCGCCGGCTCGCCGCTGAGGTCGATCGGCGCCCGGCCGGCCGAGGCGACCTCGGCGATGATCTCGATCAGGCGCTCGCGGACCGCCTCGCCGTCCGCGGGCACCGCGCCCGACTCGACCTCCCGCTCGAGCCACTCGACGATCTCGGCCGTGGTCGGAGCGCCGACGTCGGCGAGGATCAGCGCCTCCTCCAGGCGCTCCCAGGTCTCCTCGTCGATCCGGTCGAAGAGACTGGCGGAGATCTCCTCGACCAGCGCCTGGCGGCTTTTCGAGAGGCTCTCGCGGAGGCGGCGGAAGACGCCGCGACTCTCGCCCTCCCCCTCGGACTCGGCCGCGACCGGCGCCGGGCTTCGCTCGCCGAGATCGAGGATCTCCTGCCAGGAGGTCGCCATCGAAGGCTAGGCAGCGGCGGCGGAGTCGCCGCTGGCGGGACGCTCGGCGACCGGCTTCTCCCCGAGCAGCCCGGGGGGCTCCTCGGGGCCCTGTCCCTCCTGCTCGGCGGCGACCCCGGCGAAGGGCGGCGGGGCGGCGGCCTCGACCCCGTCTCCCCCCTGCTCCTCCTCCTCGATTTCGCGCGGCAGTCGCCGCGAGACGACCTTGGTGATCCCGTCGCCGCCCATCGTCACGCCGTAGAGCACGTCGGCGGCATCCATCGTCCGTTTCTGGTGGGTGACGATGACGAACTGGGCGCGGTTCGAGAAGCGGCGGATCAACTGCAGGAAGCGGTCGATGTTGGCGTCGTCGAGGGCGGCCTCGACCTCGTCGAGGATGTAGAAGGGGCAGGGGCGGGCGAGGAAGACGGCGAAGACGAAGGCCAGCGCGACAAGCGACTTCTCGCCGCCCGATAGCAGCGAGAGCTTGCGCGTCGACTTGCCGGCCGGGGTGACCTCGATCTCGACCCCGAGCTCCTCGCGCTCTTCGTCCTCGGCCTCCTCGCCGTCCGACTCCTCGGCGGTGGGCTCCTCGGCGTCCCGCACCGGGTGCAGGCTGACCCGCCGCAGCCGGCCGCGCCCGCCGGGGAACAGGTGCTCGACCATCTCCTCGAAGTTCTTCGCCGTCGCCTCGAAGGTCTGCTCGAAGGCGCGCTCGATCTCGCGATCAACGTCGCGGATCAGCGCCTCCAGCTCGCGCATCCCCCGCTCGGTGTCCTCGCGCTGAGTTTGCAGGGCCTCGACGTGCTCGCGCGCCTCCTCGTACTCCTGCTCGGCGAGCGGATTGACCGGGCCGATCTGGGCGCGGCGACGCTCCAGCCGCTGCAGCCGCCGATCGATGTCGGCCCGCTCCTCGTCCTCGAGCGGCCGCTCGGCAGGCCCTACCTCCTCGCCGAGGCGCTCGGCGATCGTTGCCAGCTCCTTCGCGGCCTCGGCGCGCCGGTCGCCCAGGTGGGCGGCCTCGACCTCGGCCTCGGTCAGCTTGTCGGAGGCGGCTTTCATCTCCACCTGCAGCTCCGACTCCTGTTGCGAGCAGGCGCGCAGCTCCTCGGCGATCGCGTCGCCGTCGCCCTCCTCGCCGACGACCTTCGCTTCGATCTGCCCCACCCGGGCACGGATCCCAGCCTCCGCCGCGGTGACCGCGGAAACCGCGGCGCGGACATCGTCGAGCAGTTCCTCACCGGTCGCGACGCGCTGTCGCAGCGCCTCCCGGTGGCGCTCGCCCAGCAGTCCCTCGGCCCGGCGGGCGTGCCGCACCGCCCGCTCGGCGCCGCCCTGGACCGCCCCGAGGGCCGCCTCGCGTTCTGACTCCGATGCGTCGCCCGAACGCGCACGGGCGAGGCCCTCGACCGCGCCGGAGAGGCCCGCGTCGATCTCGGCCAGCTCCTCCTCCAGCTTGCGTGCGCGCTCGCCCGGGGCGCCGCCGCTCGCGCCCAGGTCCAGGGTCAGCGGTCCGAACTCCGCCCGCAACCCCTCCAGAGCCGTCTCCAGCGCCGCCTCGCGGTCGGCGAGACTCGCGGCCCGTACCGCGATCCGCTGCTGCTCGCCGCGCAGCTTGGTCAGCAGGCCCCAGGCCTGGGTCCGCTCGCGGTCGCGCGCCGCAAAGCGCTCCTCGGCGGCTCGTCGCCTCCCGCTCACCTCGGACAGGCGCTCCTCGATCTTCGCCCGTTCGGAGCGCGCGCCAGCGGCCCTCTGCTCCGCGGCCTTGGCCCGGTCCTCGCCGAAGCGCAGCTCCTCGGCAACCACCCGGCCCCGCAGTTCCAGTTCCTCGCGCTCGATCCGAGCCCCCAGCTCGGCCGCCTGGGC
>Ga0190265_10000447_pt1 | contig 29668 bp, 33 predicted proteins | sample Popmic124T_FD_133135 | JGI IMG/M metagenome (GOLD analysis project Ga0190265, IMG submission 133135) | Populus adjacent soil microbial communities from riparian zone of Indian Creek, Utah, USA - 124 T | ecosystem: Environmental > Terrestrial > Soil > Riparian zone | place: USA: Utah | collected...
AGGACGACTGGCGCAATTTCACCGCGCTCAACATCCCCGAAAGCCATCCGGCGCGGGCGATGCACGACACCTTCTATTTCGACGGCAAGGACGCGGAGGGCCACCCGATGCTGCTCCGCACCCACACCTCGCCGGTGCAGATCCGGACGATGCAGTCGCAGCCGCCGCCGATCTACATCATCGCGCCGGGCCGGACCTATCGCTCCGACAGCGACGCTACCCACACGCCAATGTTCCACCAGGTCGAAGGGCTGGTGATCGACAAGGGGATCACGCTCGGCCACCTCAAATGGACGCTGGAGACCTTCCTCAAGGCCTTTTTCGAGCGCGACGACATCGTCCTTCGGCTCCGCCCCTCTTATTTCCCGTTCACCGAGCCCTCGGCCGAGGTCGATGTCGGCTTTCATATGGAGAAGGGCCGCCGCGCGCTCGGCGGCAGCGACCATTGGATGGAGCTGCTCGGATCGGGCATGGTCCACCCCAGGGTGATCGCCAATTGCGGGCTCGACCCCGACGAATGGCAGGGCTTCGCCTTCGGCGTCGGCATCGACCGGCTGGCGATGCTCAAATATGGCATGGACGATCTGCGCGCCTTCTTCGACGGGGACCTCAGATGGCTGCGCCATTACGGCTTCCGCGCCCTGGACGTGCCGACGCTGAGCGGGGGCGTCGGGGCATGAAGTTCACGCGTCCCCGTACCCCGGTGAAATTGAACAGGCCCGTCATGCCCCCCGGGCATGACTGCGGAGTGCGGGGCACTCCGCGCCTGTTCAATGGGGTCCAGGCCCGCCGTCCCCTACTGATGGGTCCCGGCCTCCGCCGGGACACGGAGGGTGAATTATGAAATTCACCCTCTCGTGGCTGAAGGAGCATCTCGAGACGGAGGCGGGGCTCGACGAGATCGTCGACACGCTGACCCGGATCGGCCTCGAGGTCGAGCAGGTCGAGAATGGAGCCGACCGGCTCGCCCCCTTCGTCGTCGCCGAGGTGCTGACCGCGGCGCCGCACCCGCAGGCCGACAAGCTCCAGGTGCTGACCGTCGACGCCGGCACCGGCGAGGCGGTCCAGGTCGTCTGCGGCGCGCCCAACGCGCGGCCCGGCCTCAAGGGCGTGTTCGGCGCGCCCGGCGCCTATGTCCCGGGCAGCGACATGACCTTGAAGGTCGCTGCGATCCGCGGCGTCGAGAGCCGCGGCATGATGTGCTCGGTGCGCGAGCTCGAACTGGGCGACGAGCATGACGGGATCATCGAGCTCGCCGCGGACGCGCCGGTCGGCGCGCCCTACGCCGCTTATGCCGGGCTCGACGATCCGGTAATCGAGGTCGCGGTGACCCCCAACCGGCAGGACGCGATGGGCGTGCACGGCATCGCCCGCGATCTGGCCGCGGCGGGGCTGGGCACGCTCAAAGGCCTGGACGTTCCGGTCATCCCGGGCGACTTCCCCTGCCCGATCGAGATCCGCACCGACGATCCCGAGGGCTGCCCCGCTTTTTACGGCCGGGTGATCCGCGGCGTCCGCAACGGCGCCTCGCCGGCCTGGCTGCAGCAGCGGCTGAAGGCGATCGGCCAGCGGCCGATCAGCGCGCTCGTCGACATGACCAACTACATCATGCTGGGCTACGGCCGGCCCCTGCACGTCTACGACCTCGCCCGTCTGGACGGCGCGATCGTCGCGCGGCGGGCGGCGGAAGGCGAGGAGGTGCTCGCGCTCAACGGCAAGACCTGCCGGCTCGACCCCTCGATGACGGTGATCGCCGACGACCGGCAAGTGCACGACATCGGCGGCATCATGGGCGGCGAGCATTCGGGCGTCACCGAGGCGACCACCGACATCCTCATCGAATGCGCCTATTTCGATCCCGAGCATATCGCGCTCACCGGCCAGAAGCTCGGCCTGTTCTCCGACGCGCGCAGCCGCTTCGAGCGCGGCGTCGATCCCGCTTTCGTCGAGGACGGATTGCAGATCGCGACCGCGATGGCGATCGAGTTGGCCGGCGGCACGCCCTCCCAAATCGTGCGCGCCGGCACGCCGCCCGTCCCGCGCAAGCTGGTCGACTACGATCCGGCGCGTTGCGAGCGCCTCGCCGGCGTCGCCGTGCCGGAGGACCGGCAGGCGGAGATCTTGCAGCGCCTCGGCTTCACCGTGACCCGCGACACGCCGTGGCGAATCGCGGTGCCGTCATGGCGTCGCGACGTGGACGGCACCGCCGACATCGTCGAAGAGGTGATTCGCATCTTCGGCATCGACCAGGTGCCGTCGACGCCGCTGCCGCGCGCGCCGGGCGTCGCCCGGCCGACCGCGACGGCGGAGCAGCTGATCGAGCGCAAGGCGCGGCGGACCGCGGCCGCGCGCGGGCTCAACGAGGCGGTGACCTGGAGCTTCATCTCGGAAGCCGAGGCGGCGCGCTTCGGCGGCGCGGCCTGGACCCTCGCCAACCCGATCAGCGAGGAGATGAAGGCGATGCGGCCTTCGCTCCTCCCGGGCCTGCTCGCGGCGACCGCGCGCAACCTGGCGCGCGGCGCCGAGGACGTGCGGCTGTTCGAAGCCGGGCGGCGCTATCTCGGCGATAGCGAGCATGCCACGGTCGGCCTCGTTCTCGCCGGCAAGCCCGGCCGGCACTGGCGGTCGGGCAAGGCCGGCGGCTATGACGCGTTCGACGCCAAATCCGAGGCGCTGGCGATCCTCGCCGCCGCCGGCGCTCCGGTCGACAACCTGCAAGTGCTGGCGCCGGCGTCGGAGGCCTATCATCCCGGCCAGTCCGGCCGCCTCTGCCTCGGCGCCGGGGCCGTGCTGGCCGAATTCGGGGCGCTGCATCCGCGCATCGCGAGAGCGTTCGACATCGACGGCGCCGCCGTCGCGGCGGAGATCTTCCTCGACGCGATCCCGCGCAAGCGCGGCGCGACGGGCCATATGCGCAGCGCCTATGCGCCGCCGCCGCTGCAGGCGGTGACGCGCGACTTCGCCTTCCTCGTCCCTGCCACTTTGCCCGCCGACCAGCTGCTCCGCGCCGTCCGCGGCGCCGACAAGGCGGCGATCGCCGGCGCAAGCCTGTTCGACGTCTTCGCCGGCCAGGGCGTGGCCGAGGGTCACAAGTCGCTGGCGATCGAGGTCACCCTGCAGCCGGCCGAGAAGAGCTTCGGCGAGGAGCAATTGAAGGCGATCTCCGAGCGAATCATCGCCGCCGCGGCCAAGCTCGGCGCTACGCTCAGGGCGTGACGTGACGAGCGAAGCCATTGTCAGGGCTTCGTTCCGAACTCAGGCCGATTGGTGCGGCCGCCTCGGCTCTCCTTTCACGTCTCGCCTGTGCGAAACCCTGGCCGGGACGCTCGATGGGAACACGCCCGTCGGCGCGCGCGTGCTGGGCTGGGCCGGCGATCCGGCGCCCGGCGCCGACGCATTGGCGCTCCGCCTGTGCGGCGCGCTGCACGCTTTGGCCCGCAGCGGCGATGCCGAGCTGGCCGCGCTCTATCCGCCCGCGCCCCTGCCGGACGGCGACGCGTTGCGGCGCGCGCTGGCGCCGGTGCTGGAGTCGGACAGGCTGGTGCCGTGGCTCGACCGTGCGCCGCAGACCAACGAGGTCGGCCGCTCGGCGGTGCTGATGGCCGGGCTTGCCGCGGTCGCGGCGCGATTCGGCCAGCCGATCGCGCTCTACGAGCTCGGCGCCAGCGCGGGGCTCAATCTCCAACTCGATCTTTACGCCTTTGACCTCGGCGGCCTTCGCGGCGGCGATCGCGATTCGCCGGTGCGCCTCGGCCCGGAATGGTCGGGGCCGCCGCCGCCCGCCGCCGCGGTCCGGATCGCCGACCGGCAGGGAGTCGACCTCAACCCGCTCGACGTGCGCCGCGACCGGGAGCGGCTGCTCGCTTATATCTGGCCGGATCAGGAGCGTCGCCTCGCTCTGGCGGAGGCGGCGCTCGACATCGCGGCCGCCGATCCGCCGCCGGTGGACGCGGGCGACGCGGCCGACTGGATCGAAAGTCGGCTTGCCCCGGCCGGCCCGGCAGGGACGACTCGAGTCGTCATGCACAGCGTCGCCTTCCAATATTTCCCGGCGGCCGCGCAGGCGCGCGTGACTCGCCATATCGAACGGGTCGGCGCCGCCGCCGACGCTCGCTCGCCGCTCGCCTGGCTCAGATTCGAAAAGCTGCCGGACGACGATCGCTTCAGCCTCCGGCTCCGAACCTGGCCGGGCGAGGAGGCGCTGCTCGGCTGGGCCCATCCGCACGCGAGCCATGTGCGATGGCTCGGGGATCCGCCGAGATAATCATTCCGATTGGCGGCCTATTGGGTCTGGACGAGCCCGTCCGTCACGTTCCAATATCCGTCGAGCCAGGCGACGATCTCGTTCGCGGCCGGGTGGCCGAACGATGCGTAGCGGTCGCGCAGCACCGCGCGGCGCTCACCAAGGCGGTCAAGGCCGCGGTCCTGCAAGGCCAGCAGATCGCGGCCGACGCGCTCCGCCAATTCCTCACCCAGGACCACCCGGGCGGCGCGCGCGAAGGCCGCGCCATATTGATAGGCATCGCCCTCGGCATAGCTTTCGGCCAGGGTCAGCGCCGGGATTCGGCTCAGCACCGGCTGCGAGGCGGGATTGACGCCGTGGCCGGCGATCTGGCCGGCGATCGCGGCGGGACGGCCGGTGACGGCGCGCAAATGGAGGTGCTGGGCCATGCGGGCGCCGTCATTGACCGGATAATTGTCCCAGAGCGTCGGCTTGCGGCGCAGCTGTCCGGCGACGCGGGCGAGGTGACCGGGGGTGAATTCGCGCGAGCATACTTCCTCGCCGGTCCAGAAGATCCGGATTGCGGGATCGAGCAGACGGCCGAGCTGCTCGAGATAGAAAGGCGGGCGAGCGCCGAACGCGGCGTCGAGGATCGGATCGTCCGAATAATAAGACGGGCAGCAGAAGACGCGCTCGGCGAGGCCGCGCTCGGCGGCGAAATGGACGATCGCCGCCTGGCGCTCGGCGAGATCGGGGACGTCGCCGCGCATGTCGTCGAACAATAAAGCGAGATCGTCGGGCTTGAGCGGCGCCAGGAGCGCGAGCTTGGCGGCGAGCCGGCCCTGCCAGCCGCGCTCGGCATGGAGGTGGAGCTCGAACGGGCTGAGGCCGATGCCGAAGCGCACGCCCGCGGCGCGGCACAGGTCGCGCAAAGCGGCGAGCTCGGCCAGCTCGGCTTCGGGATGCGGCTCCTGCCAGCGGCGGCGCAGGAAAGCGTCGGCCTTGGGCGCGTAGAGATAGGAGCGATAGCCGTGGAGCGCGAGGAAGCGGACGGCGTCGGCGCGTGCCGACCACGACCATGGCCGGCCGAAAAAACCCTCGATCAGCCCGAGCTCAGGCGTCAAGCTGCCGGCTCCAGGGCGTTGATCGCGACGTGGACGGTGGCTTCGATCTCGCCGCGCGGCAGGCCGGGCGGGATCGGCTCGGCGAAGCGGAAAGTGACGATTCCGGGCTTCTTGACGAAGGAGCGGCGCGGCCACAACCGGCCGCTGTCGAGCGCGACGGGCACGACCGGCAGCTTCAGGGCGCGATAAAGGCCGGCGAAGCCCGACTGGAGCGGCGGCCGCTCGCCGACCGCGACGCGGGTGCCCTCGGCGAACAGGACGATCGGCCGGCCTTCCGCGATCGCCGCCTCGGCGGCGCGCATCATCCGGCGCAGCGCGGCGGCGCCGCCATCGCGGTCGACCGGGATGATGCCGTAGCGGCGCGCCACCCAACCCCAGAGCGGGATGTCGGACAATTGGCGCTTCATGATGATCGCCGGCTCGTGGAGGAGCAGCACCAGCTCCATCGTCTCGTACATCGACTGGTGCTTGGCGGCGACCAGCGCCGGACCGGCGGGCGGCACGCCCTCGACGCGGCTGGTGATGCCGAGCAGGTGGCGGGCCGCCCAGCGGTGGAGCCTCGCCCATACATGGGTGACGCCGCGCAGCGGCCGGCTGCCGAGCAGGCTTGCCGGGAAAGCGACGAGAACGCACAGCAGTGTGACCGGGTAGAAAAAGAGCGCGAACAGCAGCGAGCGCAACGCGTTCATCAGATGCCGATCAGATCGGCCGCCACGCCGAGCAGATATTTGTTATATTCGATGAAGATCTGCTCGAAGCCCGGCGCGGTCGGCACCGCATCGGCGACGAGGCGGATGTCGGGGCCGATCCGCTTGCGGACCTCGTAGCGGGCGCGGAGCATGTGCAGATCGTTGGTGACGAGCCGGATCGAGGCGAAGCGCCGCCGCTCCAGCCAGCGCGCGATCTCGTCGGCGTTGGAGCGGGTGTCGAACGATTCGCGGTCGAGAGCGACGCAGCATTGGAGCAGGCGCGGGTCGACGTCGTAGACCTCGGCCAGCTCCTCCGGCCGCACCGTGCGGGCGACGCCCGCGATCAGCATCCGCCGGCCGAGCCCGCGCCCCATCAGCTCGAAGCCGCGCTCGAGCCGGCCCGAGCCGCCGGTCAGCACGACGATCGCATCGGTGCGCTCGTCGCCGGCCGCCTTGGGCAGCATCACCGCGAAGGCGGCATAGCCGAGCGCATAAGCCAAGGCCAGGAAGGCGACGACGCGGAACAGGAAGCGGATCACAGCATCCGCCCCAACGCCCGCAAGATGGTCAGCCGCGCGACCAGCATGGCGAGCAGAACGCCGAGCACCGGCAAAGCGACCAATATTCCCCAAGCGGGCCACGGGATCGCGGCCGAGCCGAGCAGCGCCGAGCGCAGAGCTTCGACCCGCTCGCCGATGCCGATCAGCACCAGCGCGGCGAGGATGAACCCGACCAGCCCGCCGAACAAGGCGTCGAGCGCGATCCGGCGCTGGAACAGGCGGGCGACCTGGATATCGGTCGCGCCCATGAGATGCAGCACCTCGATCGTTGAGCGGTGAAGATCGAGCGCGGCACGGGCGGCGAGGACCACGGTCGCCGCGGTCGCGCCGACCATGAGCAGGACGAGGCCGGCGGCAAGCCATTTCAGCGCGCCGATCAGCGAGGCGAGAGGGGCGAGCCACTGGCCGTTGTCGTCGACCCGGGCGGCAGGCGCGGCCGCCCCGATCGCCTGCCTGAGGCCGTCGAGGTCGCGGTGCGCCTCTGGGGTGAGGTCGACGTCGATCAAGGCGGGCACCGGAATGTCGCTTTCGAGGCCGCCCGTCCCAAGCCAGGGCTCGAGCAGCCTTTCGACCTCGTTCTCGGGTACCGGCCGCACGGCGACGACGCCGGGAAGGTCTTCAATCGCCGCGGCCGCCGCCGCGGCCTGGGCGCGGCGGGAATCGGGATTGGCCTCGACGATCTGAACCGTGATCCGCGTGCCGATCTGCTCGTCGAGCCGGGAGGCGGCGCCGGCGAGGCCGAGGCCGGCGGCGGCGGCGAGCACGGTCAGGAACATCATGATCGCGATCACCCAGGGCATCGGCCCGGCGATCCGCCCCTCCGGCAGCAGGCCGCGCTCGGCCCGGCCGAACTTGCGCACCCCGCCCCTCACGGTTCCTGCCGCCGCGGCGGATGGCGGAGCGCGCCGGTCGGATCGGCGATCTGGCCGCGGTCGAGGCGCAGCATTTCAGCGCGCTGGATTCGGGCAAGAAGATGGAGATCGTGGGTCGCGACGATCACCGTCGTGCCGAGCTTGTTCAAGCTATCGAAGAGATGGAGCAGGCGCATCGCCATGTCGGGATCGACATTGCCGGTCGGCTCGTCGGCGACGAGCAATTCGGGCCGGCCGATGACGGCGCGGGCGATGGCGACGCGCTGCTGCTCGCCGCCCGACAGCGTGGCGGGGCGCGCGGTCGCGCGATCGGCGAGGCCGACCCAGGCGAGCATCTCGCGCACCGGCGTCTCGAGATCCTTGTCCTCGACTCCGGCGACACGCAGCGGCAGCGCGACATTGTCGAAGGTGGAAAGGTGCGGAACCAGCCGGAAATCCTGAAAGACGACGCCGATCCGCCGCCGGAAGCCAGGCAGCCGGCCGCGCGGCATGGTGACGATGTCCTCGCCGAACAGCCGGATCACGCCGCGGCTCGGGCGGAGCGCGAGGTAGAGCAATTTGAGCAGCGAGGTCTTGCCCGCGCCCGACGGGCCGGTGAGGAAGTAGAAGCCGCCTTCGCGCAGCGAGAAATCGAGATCGGACAGGGTTTCGGCGCCGGTGCCGTAGCGCAGCCCGACATTTTCGAACTGGACGATCGATCCGCTCGCGTTCAGCGCCCGCCTCCCCGGCCAAGATGACCCGCCAGCCATGGCATGGCCCCGGCGTTCCATTCAAGCGTTACGCCCTCGTCATATGCTTGCAACCTGGGACTCTGCCGTGCTTAGAGTCGGGCCTGCCCGTTGGAGTGCGCGTCGCCGATGATCCTCTCCTGCCCGTCCTGCAAGACCCGCTATGTGGTGCCGGACAGCGCGATCGGGCCGACCGGGCGCAAGGTGCGCTGCGCCAATTGCCGCTTCTCCTGGGTGCAGGAGCCGCCGCCGCTCGACCTCAGGGCCGCGGCGCCGCCGTCCGAGCCGCCCGAGCCGGGGCCGGCCGCGCCGCCGCCCGAGCCGCCGCCGCAATGGCGCGAGCCCGAGCCGGCCCCCGAGCCTCATGTCGGCTACGGCTACCGGCCGCGGCGCAACCCGGCCCGGCTGTGGACGATCCTCGCCATCGCCGCGGCCGCGCTTATGATCGGCGCCTTCGCCGCGATCCAGGTGTTCGGCATGCCCAGGCTCGGCCAGCGCTTCGGCATTCCGGTGCGCGCGGTCAACGCGCTCGACATCACCGGCCAGGCCGAGCGGCAGCCGCTGGCGAGCGGCAACGAGATGCTGACCGTGCGCGGCGAGATCAGCAACCAGACCGAGGAGGTCCAGCGCGTCCCGCAGATCCGGGCCGAGCTGCGCGACGCCCAGAACCGCGTGGTCTATCAATGGTCGATCGCGCCGCCGGTGCGCGAGCTCGGGCCGCGCGGCCGGGTGACGTTCGACAGCGCCGAGCGCGGCATTCCGCGCGGCGGGCGCACGCTCAATTTGAGCTTCGGGCCGATCTCCTGAGCACCCAGGCGAAGCGGCCGAACTGCAGCACGGCGCAGACCAGCATGCCGGCGCCGGCGGCATAAGCGAGCCCGTCCGCGCCCCAGCCCTGGCGGACCAGCAGCCAGCCGAGGCCGCCGGTGACGGCGAAGAAGCCGATAATGCCGTTGACGCTCGCCCAGACCTGCTCGCCGAGCGAGCGCAGCGCGGCGCCGAACACATATTGGAGGCCGTCGAAGATCAGGAAGGCGCCCATCACCGCCAGCATCGAGGCGGCGAGCGCAACCACTTCGGGATCGTCCGAGAAGGGCCACACCAGCGCGCGCGCTTCGAGCACCAGGACGAGGGAGAGCAGGCCGAGCAGGATCGCGGCGAGCGCGCCGGCGATCAGCGCGCGCGGCCAGGCTTCCTCCCGCAGCCCGGCACCGACCGCATTGCCGACGCGCACGCCGGCCGCCGAGCCGAAGCCCATCGACAGCGCGAAAGCGAGATTGTGCACCGACAGCATCGCCTGGAAGGCGCCGGCGGCGGCGTTGCCGAGCTGGGTCGAGAGCACCATCAGCCAGGCGAAGCCGGCGAGCTCGAGCGAGGCGCCGATCGCCGGCATCAGCCCGAACCAGGCGAGCGGCGGCACGCCGGCGAGCGCCCGGCGGAGCGCGGGCCGGCTGCAGTCGCGCACGCGGCGCTCCTGAGCGCGCGGCAGCGCCCAGATCAAGGCGATCATCGCCGCCGCCCCGAGCCAGGAAACGGCCGCGGTCGCATAAGCGGCGCCGACCGCGCCCAGAGCGGGCAGGCCGAGATGGCCGCCGACCCAGGCCCAGGCCAGCAGCGCGTTGAGCGGCAGCATCAGCAGATTGACCGTCATCACCCGGCGGGGGCGGCTGATCCCTTCGAGGAAATAGGAGGATGCGGCGAGCAGAAGCTGCGCCGGGAAGGCGAGCGCCATCGCCTCGGCCACCGCCGCGCCCGGCCGCTGCAGCGCCGGCTCGACGCCGACCAAAGCGAGCAGCTCGAACGCCCGGAGCCGCAGGATCAGGGCGGCGGCGAGACCGATGGCGAGCCCGAGCGCCAGCCCCGAGCGGAAGATGTCGCCGGTTTCGGCGAGCCGGCCGCCGCCGTCGGCGCGCGACGCGTGGACCAGCACGCCCGAAAGGCCGGAAAAGCCCATGACGATGGCGATGAAGGTGAGAGTCCGGCTGGCCGCCAAAGCGGCGAGCTCGTCCGTGCCGTAATGGCCGACCACCGCGACGTCGATGATGTGCATCAAGGTCCAGTTGAGGCTGGTCAGCATGATCGGCCAGGCCAGCCGCAGGATGCGCCTCGCCTCGTCGATCATGAGCAGGTCGCGACGTCCCCCGGACGTCGTGGCGCCGTGTGGGGCACGGCGCCCCTGCTCATCTGCCCGGTTGTAGCGCATCGCCGCCGCCGATAGACGGTCCCAATGCGGATCGGAATACTGACAGGTGGCGGCGACGTGCCGGGCTTGAATGCCTGCATCCGCTCGGTCGTGCTGTCGGCGGACGATCTCGGCTGGCAGGTGGTCGGCTTCCGGCGCGGCTGGGAAGGGGTGATGGCGATCGATCCGGCCGATCCCGCCAGCGTCGCCGCGCACAGCGTCGCCCTGACCCGTGAGGCGGTGCGCGGCATCGATCGCGCCGGCGGCACCATCCTCCACACCTCCAGGCGCGACCCGCGCACCGAGAAAGGCGGCGACCGCACCGGCCATGTCCTCCACGTCCTGCGGACGCTCGGCGTCGACGCCATGATCACGCTCGGCGGCGACGGCACTTTACGCTTCTCCGCCCACCTCGCCGGGCACGGCATGGCGGTGATCTCGGTGCCCAAGACGATGGACAATGACGTGTTCGGCACCGATTATTGCATCGGCTTCTCGACCGCGGTGAGCCGCTCGGTCGAGGCGATCAACGCGCTCCGCACCACGGTCGAGAGCCACGAGCGGATCGGGGTCGTCGAATTGTTCGGCCGGCGAAGCGGCGAGACCGCCCTGCTCGCCGGCTTCCTCGCCCAGGTCGACCGCACCGTGATCGCCGAGGTGCCGGCCGATCTCGACGTGCTGCTGCCCCTGCTCGCCGAGGACAAGGCTTCGAATCCCGCCGGTTACGCGATGTGCGTCATCTCCGAGGGCGCCAGCATCGCCGGCGAGGGCGGCGGCAATGGCGACATCGCCAAGCCGGCGATCGAGCGCGCGGAAGGCGGCGTCGGCCATCGGCTGGGGCGGGCGATCACGCAGCGGCTCGGCGATGGCGTCGTCATCCAGGAGCTCGCTTACCTGATGCGCTCGGGCGAGCCCGACGCGATGGACCGGATGGTCGGCTTCGCCTTCGGCGGCCTCGCCGTGCAGCTGCTCGAGCGCGGCGAGACGGCTCGGATGGTGACGCTCTCCGACGGCAATTACGCTCATGTGCCGATCGACACCCTGCTCAGGGGCAAGAAGTCGGTCGACGTCAGCGCGCTCTACGACAAAGCGAGCTACCGGGCCCGTTTGATGCGGGTCGAGGGCATGCCGATGTTCCTCTACTAGGCGGATTGCGCGCGCGAACCGGCTTTGCTAGAGGCCCCGCTCCTACCGGCCGCCGGCTCCCCGGCGGTCCTCACGTGCGGTCGTGGCGGAACTGGTAGACGCGCAGCGTTGAGGTCGCTGTGGCCGAAAGGCCGTGGAAGTTCGAGTCTTCTCGACCGCACCATTTGATTAACGCGCACGGACAGCGCATCACCCGCTGATGGCGGGGACGTCCGACGAAACGCTGATCCGGCCGAAGCGCGCCTACGGCTTTTGGATCTGCCTTGCCCTCGTCATCGGCAACATGATCGGCTCGGGATTCTTCCTGATGCCGGCGACGCTGGCGCCATTCGGCTGGAACGGGGCGATTGGCTGGGTCGTCACCACCGCCGGCGCGCTCTGCCTCGCCATCGTGTTCGGCAGCCTCGCCCGGGCGATGCCCAGGGCCGGCGGCCCCTATGCCTATTCGCGCGCCGCGTTCGGCCCGTTCGCGGCCTTTCTCGTCGCCTGGTCCTATTGGATCTCGATGTGGATCGGCAATGTCGCGATCGCCACCGGCGTGGTCGCCCCGCTGAGCACGATCTATCCGCGCATCGCCGATCATTCAGTGCCGGTCACCCTCGGCCTGGTCTGGTCGCTGACCGCGATCAACTGCGTCGGCGCCAAGGCGGTGGGATGGATCCAGCTGGGCACCACCATCCTCAAGTTCGTGCCGCTGGCGGCGGTGGTCGTGCTCGCCGCGCTCGTGCTCGGCGGCGGCGAGGCGGAGGTCGCGCCGCTCCGCGCCCAAGAGCTCGGCCTCACCGGCGCGACCGGAATCGCGGCCGCGGCGACGCTGACCTTGTGGTCCTTCCTCGGCCTCGAATCGGCGACGGTGCCGGCCGAGCGGGTCGAGAACCCTGAGCGCAACATTCCGCGCGCTACTTTGATCGGCGTCGCCGTGACCGGCGCGATCTACACCTTCGCCTGCTCTGCGGTGGCGCTGCTGATGCCGGACCAGGCTGCCGATTCGGGCGCGCCGATGGCCGATTTCATCGCCTCCCACTGGGGCGGGCCGGCGGGGACGTTGATCGCCTTGTTTGCCGCCATCGCCGCCTTCGGCACCCTCAACGGCTGGATCTTGATGCAAGGCGAACTGCCCTGGGCGATGGCCAAAGACGGCGTCTTCCCGGCCTGGTTCGCCAAGCTGTCGCGCTTCGGCACCCCGGCCCGCGCCCATGTCGCGGCGAGCGTGCCGCTGACGATCGTGCTGCTGCTCTATTCGGCGCTGTCGATGACCGATCTTTTCGGCATCCTGATCCTGCTCGCGACGACCGCTTCGCTGATCGCCTATCTGGTCTGCTCGCTGGCCGCGCTCCGGCTCGGCGTCGGCCGCCGGCTGACGCCCGTCTTCCTGCTCGGCGCCCTGTTCTCGCTCTGGGCGATCTGGGGCGCGGGCTGGGCGGCGATCCAGCTCGGCGCGGTGCTGCTCGCGACCGGCGTGCCGGTCTATCTGGCGATGCGGCTCAGCGCCCGCTCCACCCCGCCGGCGGCGGCGCATCGAGCCGCGTCTCCGGAATGATCCGCCTGAGCTTGGCCGCGAAGCTCCTCAGGCAGACTTCGCTGCGGCCGAGCGGCCCCGGCGTGTAGAGGCGCGAGCCCATGCCCTGCTGGACGCGGCGGATCAGCGCCGTGTCCTCGAGATTGACGCGTCGGTTGATCCGCCAGTTGAGATAGCGCGCCGCCTTCATCTCGCGGCGCGAGTCGGGGAGCGCGTAGCTCACTTCGCGGATCAGCGTCTCGGTCGGCCCGACGGGGACGAAATGCATGAAATCGACCTGGTCGGGATAGACGTCGATCGCGACGTTGGGCCAGAGCTTGAAATAGAGCCAGGTCCGGCCCGAGTCCGCGGGCAGGAAGGCCTGATAGGCGCGCTCGGAGATATTCTTCGACGGCCGCTCGACGAGGTCGCCCGACATCCGGTCGACATGGGCGCCCGCCTCGATTCGATAGTCGCCGCCGAACAGACGGGTGAGGCCGGGATGGGCGACCTTGATATGGAGCCCGTCCGAATAATTGTCGGCGACGTTCTTCCAGTTGACGTCGCGCGGCCTGAGCGTGATCCGGCCGATCGCCTGCAATTGCTCGAAGCGATGCGGCGCGACCTCCTCCTCATAGGGCGCCATCATCTCGGCCACGGAAGGCCCGCCCGCTTCGAGGCGGACGAACAGGAAGCCGCGCCATGCCTCCATCTCGACCGGGATCAGGCCGAGCCGCTCGGGATCGAGGCCGGGATAATCCTCTTTGGCGGGCACGCCGATCAGACGGCCGTCATCGGCGTAGGTCCAGGCATGATAGGGGCAGGTCAGCCGCTTGGCGCAGCCGCCCTCGCCGTCGACCAGCCTCGAGCCGCGGTGGCGGCAGACATTGGCGAACGCGCGCACCTTCCCGTCGCCGCCGCGGATCGCGATAACGCTTTCGCCGAGCAGCTCGAGCGTGCGCCAGTCGCCGGCGTTCGGGATGTCGTTGGCGTGGCAGACGATCTGCCAGGCGGGACGGATCAGCCGCGCCATTTCGACCCGGAAATATTCGGGATCGCGATAGACCCAGCCGGGGAGGCTCAGATCCTCCTGGGAATCGGCTTCGCGGCGCGGCAGTCGGGCGATTTCGGACATGGGGGTTGCGTAGCACGGCCACGGCGGAAAGTCGCGCCAGACGACTTCCCGTTGACCTCGGCGCTCGCGTATCCCACATCGCGCCCATGGCAAAGAAGGACCTGCCCGAAGCCGAGTGGCGCCAGCGTCTGTCCCCGGAACGCTATCATGTGCTGCGCGAGGGCGGCACCGAGCGCGCCTTCACCGGCGCCTATTGGGACAATCACGATTCGGGCAATTATCGCTGCGCGGGCTGCGGCGCGCTGCTGTTCGACAGCGGCACCAAGTTCGACAGCGGCAGCGGCTGGCCGAGCTTCACCGAGCCGGCGGCGAAGGACCACGTCACGCTGCACGACGATGTCGGCCACGGCATGGTGCGCACCGAGGTGCGCTGCGCCGCTTGCGGCGGCCATCTCGGCCACGTCTTCCCCGATGGGCCGGGACCGGAAGGGCTGCGCTACTGCATCAACTCCGCGTCGCTCGATTTCGAGAAAGCGGACGAGGCGAAGTAAGCCGCCGTTAAGGCGTCTCGCGCTTCTCCTTGCCGCCATGACTCGCCGACTCTATCCCTGACCGCCGATGGCCACCGCCCCACCGCCGACCCGTTCCCGCCTGAGGCGGGTTATCGTCACCAGCCTCAAGGTCTTCGCCTATCTACTGGTGATCAGCCTCGTCGCGCTGGGGGTGGCCGTTTCCGTCGCGGTCAGCCAGCTGCCCTCTTATGGCGAGCTGATCCGCCGCGACGATCTCGGCCAGATGGTCCGCGTCCGCGCCGCCGACGGCACCATCATCCATTCGATGGGCCCGAGCTTCGGCGAATGGCTGAGCTATGACGAAATCCCGCCGATCATGCGCGACGCCATGGTCGCCGTGGAGGACAGGCGCTTCCGCTCGCACCCGGGGATCGACCCGATCAGCACCGTGCGCGGCATCTGGGTCGGCTGGACCGAGGGCGACCGAGTCCGCGGCGTTTCCACCATCACCCAGCAGCTCGCCCGCAACATCTTCCTGACCAACGACCGCAGCTTCGTCCGCAAGGTGCGCGAAGGCATATTGGCGCTGGCGCTCGAATGGCGCTTCTCCAAGGACCAGATCCTCGAGCTCTACCTCAACCGAGTCTATTTCGGCGGCGGCGCCTATGGCATCGACGCGGCGTCGCGGCGCTTCTTCGGGCACAGCGCGACGACGCTGTCGATCCCCGAAGCCGCGATCATCGCCGGGCTGGTCAAGGCGCCGTCCAATTATTCGCCGACCGCCGACGTGCAGGCCGCGCGCGGCCGCGCCCGCGTGGTCATCGACCTGATGGTCCGCAACGGCACGATCACCCCCGCCCAGGCGGCCGCGTCCGACCCCGAGGACGTCGAGATCGCCCGCACCTCCGAGCGTCAGAACATCACCCGCTATTTCGTCGATTGGGTGCTGCCCCAGCTCGACATGATGATCGACGAGGCCGTCCAGCCGATCGACGTCTGGACGACGATCGACATCCGCATGCAGCGCGCCGGAGTCGCCGCGATCAACGCCCATGCGCCGCAAAATGCCCAGGGCGCGCTGATCTCGCTGGACCGCGACGGCGCGGTCCGGGCGATGGTCGGCGGCCGCGACTATGTCAATTCGAGCTATAACCGAGCCACCCAGGCGACCCGTCAGCCGGGCTCCTCGTTCAAATTGTTCGTCTATCTGACCGCGATCGAGGCCGGCTATCAGCCCAATAACGAGGTTCAGGACGCGCCGATCACGATCGGCGGCTGGAGCCCGCGCAACAGCAATGGCGGCTATGCCGGGCCGGTCTCGGTGCGCCAGGCCTTCGCTTTGTCGATCAACACGGTCGCGGTGCGGCTCGCCCAGGAGGTCGGCACGCGCGCCGTCGCGGACATGGCGCAGCGCTTCGGCATCACCACCCGAGTCGACACCAACCCGTCAATGGCATTGGGCTCGTCCGAAGTGCGGCTGATCGACATGGCGCGCGCTTATGCCGCGGTCGCCCGCGGCGGCGTCTCGGTAACCCCTTATGGCGTGCGCCGGGTCACCACGACCGACGGCACCCTCCTCTACCAGCACCAGAACCCCGAGCCGCGGGTGCTGGTCGCGCCCTGGGTGGCGGCGCAAATGACCGACCTTCTCCAGTCGGTGGTCGCCAACGGCACCGGCCGCTCGGCCGAGCTCGGCCGCCCCACCGCCGGCAAGACCGGCACCACCTCGTCGAACAAGGACGCCTGGTTCATCGGCTTTTCGAGCGGCCTCACCACCGGGGTGTGGATGGGCCGCGACGACAATCGGGCGCTGCCCGGCCTCGCCGGCGGCCGCGCGCCGGCCCGCGCCTTCCACGATTATATGATGCGCGCGGTCGCCAACCGGCCGGTCGAGGCGTTCGCGACCGAGGTCGCCACGCCCGACTGGCAGATGGAGGGCGACAACGAAATCTGGTTCGCTCCGCCCGAGGACGAACCGTTCGTCGACGCCGACGGCAATCCGGTCGAGCGCGAGCTGCCGCCCGCCGACGACAAATCGCGCGAGGAGGCGGCGCCGCGGGATGAGGAGGACGTCCAGCTCGAGCGGCTCGAGCGCGAGCTCGACGAGCGCCCGTTCGACCGGCCGCGGCCGCCGCGCCGTCCGCCGCCGCCGCCGCGCGAGCGCGGCGACACCTATACGACCTAGTAGGGACCGAAGCGATGGAGGGCGGCGCCCTCGCGCTTCAGCCATGTCCGCGCCGGCTTCGGGTCGGCGCCGAGCAGACGCTCGACCAGAGCATGGAAATCGGGGCCGTGGTTGAGGTGGACGAGGTGGGCGACCTCGTGCGCGACCGTCGCCCGGCGGACCTGGTCCGGCGCCAGGATCAGCCGCCAGCTGTAGCGGATCGCGCCCGAGGCGGCGCAGCTCCCCCAGCGCGAGACCGGATCGCCGACCCCGACCCGTGACGCCATGACGCCGGCCCTGGCGCCGAACTCGCGGGTCTCGCGATCGAGCAGGTCGAGCGCATGCGCCTTCAGCCAGCGCAGCAGGCGCCGCTCGAGCCCCTCGCGCGGGCCGCCGGCGACGAGCCGCCCCTCGCCGCGCTCGATCCGCCGCGGCCGCGCCGGATCCCAGTCGAGCCGGTGCGGCAGGCCGTAGAGCGGGACGAGCGCGCCGGGCGCGATCGGCGTCGGCGCCGGGATCGCGGCGAGCGCCGCCTCGATCCAGGCGCGGTGCTCCGCCGCCCACGCCAAAGCGCTGCGCCGCGACACCCGCTTCGGCACGGTGAGGGTCACCGCCCGGGTGCGCGGATCGACGCGCAGCCGCATCCGCCGCGCGCGCGGATTGACCCGCAGCGTCACCGGCGCGCCTCCGATCATCGGATCAGAGCAGGCGGTCGACGAGATGATGTTCAAGGTCGCCCGCTTCATCTTCCGAGATCGTCCAGCCGCGCACCGACATGCCCGCCTCGTGCACCGATTCGCGATCGCCGCTGATCAGATAATGCCAGTCGGCAAGCGGCTTGCCCTCGGCGCGCAGCCGGTAGGCGCAGGTCGACGGCAGCCAATCGATGCCCGCGAGGCGGCCGGCGTCGAGGCGCACGCAATCGGGCACGAACACGCGGCGCAGCTTGTAGTTGGAGCAGCGGCAGGAATGGCGGTCGAGCAGCCGGCAGGCGACGTTGGTGGCGTGGAGCGTGCCCGCTTCCTCATCCTCGAGCTTGTGCAGGCAGCATTTGCCGCAGCCGTCGCACAGCGCCTCCCATTCCTCGCGATTGAGGCTGGCGAGCGGCTCCTCCCAGAAGCGCTTCCTCATCGCACCCAGCGCTCCAGCTCGGCGGCGACGCCGTCGGGGCCGCGGTCGTGGGGCACGATCGCGACCGGCGCCCCGTCGGGGCCGTAGAGGACCGCCATCCGCGTATGATTGACGTTGTAGCCGCCGCCGGGCCCCGCTTCGCGGCGCTCGTAGAAGATTCGGTAGGCGCGCGCGACCTGGGCGATCTCCACCTCGCTGCCGGTGAGGCCGATCAGCCGCGGATGGAAGTTGGCGACGAAGGCGCGCAGCGCCTGCGGCGTGTCGCGCGCCGGATCGACGGTGATGAAGACGGGCTGGACCCGCGCCGCCCGGCCGGCGTCGGCGGCCTCGAACCGGCGCAGCCCGGCGCCGATCGCCTGCAGGTCCACCGGGCAGACGTCGGGGCAGAAGGTGAAGCCGAAATAGACCAGCCGGTACTTGCCGGCGAAGTCGGTGTCGCTGACCCGGCGGCCGTTCTGGTCGGTCAGGGTGAACCGCCCGCCCATGCTGGCGCCGGCGAGCGGCGGCGCTTCGCCCCGCTGCGCGCAGCCGGTGAGCAGCAGCGCGACGAGCAAAGCGACGAGGGCGGACTTGCCGATGCTTTCGTTCATGACAGCTCCAGCCTTGCTTTGCTAAGGCGTCGCGATCAAGCCGAATGAACCGAGGGGAATGATTACCTTGCCAGGCACGACCAAATGGCTGACGCTCGGCGCCGCAGCCGCGGCGCTGATCGCGACCCCGCTCGCGGCGCAGCAAATGAGTTATTCGGACGGCTTCACCTTCCTCAAGGCGGTGCGCGAGCGCGACGGCGCGACCGCGGAACGGATACTCGGCAATCCGGGCACGACCGCGATCAACCATCGCGACGCCTCGACCGGCGAGGCCGCGCTCCACATCCTGGTGCGCGGCCGCGACATCAACTGGCTCTCCTTCATGCTGAACCGCGGCGCGCGGCCCGACCTGCAGAGCAATGACGGCACCACGGCGCTCATCCTCGCCGCCCAGATCGGCTGGCGCGAGGGCGCCGAGCAGCTGCTCGCCCGCCGCGCCAATCCCAATCTCGCCAACCGCCGCGGCGAGACGCCGCTCATCCTCGCCGTCCAGCAGCGCGACCTGCAGATGGTGCGGCTGCTGATCAGCCAGCGCGCCAATCCCGACCAGACCGACAATGTCGCCGGCTATTCGGCGCGCGACTATGCCCGCCAGGACCGCCGCGCCGCCGCCATCCTGCGCGAGCTCGACCGGCGCTAGAGCGATTTCGAGCTGGCTGGATTCAGCCAGCGACTCGGAAATCGCGGTAAACAAAGGAAAGCTGGAGCGGAATTCGGCTCGATAGAGACGGATTTCGCTCTAGCCGAGCCCGGCGAGCCCGGGATCGAGATCCCCCGCCAGCCGCCGCGCCGCGCGGCGGGCGAATCGCAACGTCTCGGCCTTGCGCCGCGCCGCGGCGAGCGGCCGGCACGGCGCGTCCCGGATCACTTCCGCGTCATAGCGGTCGGCGACGATCAGACCGGCGCAGTCGGGGCCGAGCGTGTCGCCGTCAAACGGCTCCAGGGCGAAGCCGGCCGGCACCGCCCAGTAGAAGAGGTCGCAATAGTCGAGATAGTCGCACCATTTGGCGTCGCCAAGCAGGTCGGCGCGCGACACCTTGATCTCGACGATGACGAGGCGGCCCTGCGCGTCGAGCGCGACCATGTCGGCGCGGCGGCCGTTGGGCAGCGGCACCTCGCAGATCGCGAACATGTCGGCGCGGAAGAACAAGCGGGCGACGCCGCGCGCGACATCCCGCGCGGCCATCGGCGCGTCGGCGAAGCAGGCGTTCGAATCGGGCAGGCCGGCCATCGGACCAGCCTAGAATGAAAGGTGAACGCGGAAAAGCCGGTTAGCGATAGAAAACGTGGTTGCCCACCGTCGCCACCCGGGTCAGCCGCCAGCCCGGCCGGGCGTGGCGGGCGTGGAAGAAAAGGGCGCGCGGCGCGGCGCCGTCGGCCAGGTCCTGGCGGGCGATCTGGGCGATCGCCACTGCGGTCCGCCAATCGCGTGAAGCCTGAGGCGGCTGCGGGATATGGCCGCCGCGGACGAAGGAGAACTGCCCGCGCTGGCGCACGACGCCGCAAATGGTCGAGGCGAAGCGGCCCGATTCGGAGCGGTTGATGATCACTTCGGCGACGGTGAGCTGACCGTGCAGCGGCTCGCCCTTCGATTCCCAATAGACCGCTCGGGCGAGACACTCGGTCTCCTCGTCGGCGGTCGCGGTGCCAGAATAGTCGCCGACCAGGTCGGCGAGCGAGCGCGTTTCGGCTTCGGGCTCGTCCTCGAAAATGTCCTGCGGCGCGGCGGGGGCGATGGCGTGCGTGGCGACCGGCGCGGCGACGTCGCCGAACGGGGCCGGGTCCTGGAGGTCGTTGAGGCCGAGGGCCTCGGCGCTGAGCGCGCTGGCCGCGTGCTCGGTAAAGGCGCTGGCCGGAGCGGCGTCGCCCTGCGCGGCGACGGAGGGGCCGGCAAGGCCGCCGGCGGTCACGAAGGCGATGGCAACCGCGGACAAGGCCGCGGCGCGGAGAGTGCGTCGCATTGAAACTCAATATTTGGCGGTCGGCCGATCGAATAAGGGATGAAGAAGGATCCCCCGATAGCCTCCCGACTCGCGTCGCCGCCGCACCTTTCGGCTTATCTGGCGGCACCCGCTCCTGCGCTGAAGTGCTGCCTCAGGCCTTGGAGCGGGCCCGGAAGAGCGTCAACCTGCGGCATTCATTTCAGCGGCGAACCGTTCGGCGGACGGGATATCCAGTTCCAAAATCCAGATATCGGGATCGAATTTCCGGCGCCGCTCCAGGAACTTTTTGAATTGTTCTTCGTTTTCAACCTCTTGTCCCGATTCCCGCCAGGCATAGCTGCCGTCGGGCTGGAGCAACCTCTCCAAAAGGCACGCTTTTCTGCCCCTTTCGAGGAGAATCACCGCGATCGCGCCCGCCGTCGGATCGCCCTTGGCGAGCACCGCGGCGAATCCGCCTTCATTCTGGGCGCGGCGCGCGAGCGCGGAGACGAGCACCGAGCTGGCGAGCCGCGGCGCGGTCACGAGCTGCGATAGCCTTCGAGACTGGAAAGCGGGATGTGCGAGCGCATGAACGTGCCGGTGCCGCGCGCCGCCTCCTCGCCGTCGGGCAGGATCAGCCGCGCCTCGCCGACGAAGACTCGGCGCTTGCCCGAGACCCAGCGCCCCTCGGCGATCACCGGCCCGGCCTTGAGCGGCCGGGTGAAGACGAGGTTGAAGGCGGTGGTCAGCAGGAAGCGATCGCTGACCATGGAATTGCAGGCGTAGAAAGCGGCGTCGTCCATCATCTTGAAATAGAGCGTGCCGTGGGCGGCGCCGGCGGCATGATGGGTCGCCGGATCGACCGCGAAGCGGATTCGGGCGAGGCCCGGCTCGGCGATCTCGATCTCGGACTCGAACAGCCGGTTGATCGCCGCGGCGCGGTAGAGCGATTCGAGCGCCCGGAAATGAGCCGCCTGGCCGGCGGCGAACGGGGCCGGCTCAGGCGGCATCGCGCGCGTCCGCGCCGACGAGCAAGGCGAACAAGGCGTCCTTCGAGCGCGCGCCGCGCAGCTTGGCCGCGGTCTGGCGGTCGCGGAAGATGCGGCTGACCGTCGCCAGCGCCTTGAGATGGTCGGCGCCCGCGTCGGGCGGCGACAGCAGCAGGAAGACGAGGTCGACCGGCAGGCCGTCGATCGCCTGGAAATCGACTGGCTGGGCGAGGCGCGCGAAATAGCCGAAGACGTGGGGCAGGCCGTCCATCTTGCCGTGCGGGATGGCGATGCCGCCGCCGAATCCGGTCGAGCCGATCTTCTCGCGCGCATTGAGGCAGGCGACGATGTCCCTGGCCGGCACGCCGCTGAGCCTGGCGGCGGCGGCGGCAAGCTGCTGGAACAGGCCCTTCTTGTTGGCGGCGACCATGTTGGCGTCGACCGCGGCGATCGGGAGGATGTCGAAAAGGTCGCTCATCTTGTGCACCGGTTGGGAGCCGTTTGGCGCCCTTGATCTCGAGGAGGAGGAATATCGAAAAAGCGGGGGCTCAGCCGCGTTGCGGCTCGACCCAGCCGATCGTCCCGTCGCCTCGTCGGTAGACCATGTTGAAGGCGCCGCTGCCGCTGTTGCGGAACAGCAGCGCGTTGGTGTTGCGAAGATCGAGCAGCATCACCGCGTCGGAAACGGTGGCGGTTGGAATGTCGACCTTGGTCTCGGCGACCACCGGCGGGTTGTCGACCGGCTCCTCCTCGTCGGGCGGCGGCGCGAACACCGTATAGCCGGCCTCCGCCGCCGCCTCGGCGTGGGCGGCCTGACTGTGGCGGTCCTTGAGCCGGCGCTTGTAGCGGCGCAGCTGCTTCTCGATCCGGTCGGCGGCGAGCTCGAACGCGGCCGGGGCGAGCGTGGCGGCGCCCGATCCCTTCAGCACGACGCCCTGCGGCACATGAGCGACGATGTCGCAGGTGAAGCTGTGATCGTAAGGGCCCCTGCCGAAGGTCACCTGGGCGGAAACGGCGCGCGAGAAATATTTGTCGGCGATGGCGTGGAGCCGCTCGTCGACCTGGCCGCGCAGCGCTTCGCCGGTATCGATCTGATGACCCGAGACCCGGATGTCCATCACCGTCTCCAATGAATGCCCGGCGCGCATTTGGGCGCGCCCGGGGCCGAGGTCAACTGGGACGACGCTTGCTAGAGGCGGTTCCAGATCGGATCGGCGATGCCGGCCATGAAAGCGGCGTGGCGGACCAGCTCCTCCTCGCTCGGCGCGTGCGGCCGGGGCGGGCGGACGGTGACGGCGACCGGCGCCGCGACGGCGCCCGGCGCCGCGGCGCGCCCGCCCCCGACCAGCTCGGCGACCAGGGTGAGGCCGATCTGGCGGCCGCCGGTGAGCTCGACATAGACCTGGGCGAGCAATTGCGCGTCGAGCAGCGCGCCGTGCTTGATCCGCTGCGAGCGGTCGACGCCGAAGCGGGTGCAGAGCGCGTCGAGGCTGTGCTTGGCGCCCGGGAATTTCTGGCGGGCGAGAGTCAGCGTGCAGACCATCCGCGACATGCACACCGGCGGCCGGCCGCACGATCCGAGCTCATGGTTGATGAAGCCGAAATCGAAGGCCGCATTGTGCGCGACGAGCGGGGAATCGCCGATGAAGGTGAGCAATTCCTCGCAGCGATCGTGGAAATTCGGCTTGTCGGAAAGGAAGCGGTCGGACAGGCCGTGCACCTCTTCCGCCTCGCTCGGCATCGGCCGGCCGGGATTGAAATAGGAGTGGAAGGTGCGCCCGGTCTCGACCCGGTTGAACATCTCGACGCAGCCGATCTCGACCATCCGGTCGCCGCCGGCCGGGCTGAGGCCGGTGGTCTCGGTATCGAAAACGATCTCCCGCATCCGACTTCTATGAATCGGGCGCGGCGCCGAGGCAAGCCAGGATATGCCGCACGGAAGCCCTCGTTTCACCGAGCGGACTATCGGTCGGGATGACGAAGTCGGCGCGCGCGCGCTTGTCGGCGTCCGGCATCTGGTGGGAAAGGATGCGGAGGAACTTCTCGGGGGTCATGCCGGGCCGGGCCATGGTGCGCAGGCGCTGGATCTCGGGGTCGGCCGAGACCACCGCGACCTTGTCGACGCTGCCGGCGAGGCCTTTCTCGAACAGCAGGGGGATGTCGAGCACGACGACTGGCGCCCCGGCGTTGGCGGCGAGGAAGGCCTCGCGCTCGCGCGCTACCGCCGGGTGGATCAGCGCCTCGAGCCGGGCCAGCTCCGCCGGCGCGCCCAGCACCCGCTCGGCGAGGCTGTCGCGGTCGACGCCCGAGACGCCCGTCGTGCCCGGGAAATGCGCCTCGATCTCGGCGACCAGCGCGCCCTCGGCGCCCTGCAGCCGGTGCACCGCCGAGTCGGCGTCGAACACCGGCACGCCTTCGTCGGCGAACATTCGCGCCACCGTGGATTTGCCCATGCCGATCGAGCCGGTGAGGCCGAGGACGATCATCGGGTCAGTACCTTCCGTAGCTCTCGGTCCGTTTCCCTCGGCGGCTGGACGCCGAAAAAATGGCCGAAAGCGGCCGCCGCCTGGCCAATCAGCATCGTCAGCCCGTCGATCGCTTCGATCCGCGCCGATTCGGCGGCGCGAAGGAACTCGGTCCGAAGCGGCGTATAGACCATGTCTATCGCAAATGCCCGCCGTCGCCGCATGCCCTCGAACCCCCGCAGAACCGAGCCGGGCATGGCCGGGAATCCGGTCATGCCGAGCGGCGTAGCGTTGATGACGCCGATCGAACCCGCGACCGCCGCTTCGGCCTCGTGGAAATCGAAGATTTGGCCCATGCCGTAATGATCGAGCAGCGCCCGAGCCTTGGTCCGATTGCGAGCGACGATGTGCCATTGGAAGACCGCCGCGATGTCGAGCGAGGCGAGCGTCACCCGCGCCGCGCCGCCGGAGCCGAGCAGGCAGATTGGCCAGCTCGTATCGACATGCTTCGGGGTGGCTTCGCCGAACCCATCGAGATCGGTGTTGCGGCCGACCAGCCGTCCTTCCTCGGGCACGATGCAATTGACGGCGCCGATGTCGAAATCCTCCACGTCGTCGAGCAGAGCGAGAACGCGCTCCTTGTGCGGAAGGGTGACGTTGCAGCCAAGCCAGGCCGGATCTTTCCGGCGCGCCCGGAAATAGTCGGTCAGCTCCGCCGCCGCGACCCTCGTCGCGCGATAATCGCCGGCTAGGCCCAGCTTCTCCAGCCAGAATTTGTGAACCAGCGGCGATTTCGAATGGGCGATCGGGTCGCCGATCACCTCGGCAAAGGGAACGCCCATCAGCTTTCGAGCAGACCGCGCTCGCGCAAATAAGCGAGCAAAGGCAGGAGCGGCAGGCCGAGCACGGCGAAGTGGCTGCCGGCGATCTCCTCGAAAAGCTGCGCGCCCATGCCCTCGACGCGGTAGCCGCCGACGTTCCGGCGCACGGCCTCATATTCGGCGTCGAGATAGGCTTGCAGAAAATCCTCGCCGAGCCTGCGGACGTCCATCGCCACGGTCTCGGTCTCGCCCCAGACGCGCTCGCCATTCTCGACCGCCACGGCAGCGGAATGGAGATAATGGGTCTGGCCGCTCAGCGTCCGCAGCTGCTCCAGCGCCTCCTCGCGCGAGCCGGGCTTGCTCAGCATCGCGCCGTCGTCGAGCTCGAGAACCTGGTCGGCGCCGATCACCAGCGCATCGGGAGCCGCGACGCTCTTCGCCTTCATCTCGGCCAGCATCTCGGCCAGGTCGCGCGGCTCGAATCCCGCGGCGAGCAGGCCGGCCTTGGCCTCCTCCTCGTCGAGTTCCGCGGGCACCGTCTCGAAGGCTAGGCCGGCCGCTTCGAGCATGCGCCGCCGCGTCGCGCTCTGCGAGGCGAGCAGCAGCCTCATCCCGCCGCCGCCTCCATCCGCTCGGCGAACAGCTTGACGATGGCGAGCGCGCTTTCCTCGATCGAGCGGCGGGTGACGTCGATCACCGGCCAGCCATTGTCGGCGAACAGCCGCCGGGCGAAGGCGAGCTCGGCATTGACCGCCTCGACGTCGACATAATCCGTCTCGGGCGCCTGGTTCAGCGACAGCAGCCGGTTGCGGCGGATCTGGATCAGCCGTTCGATATTGGTCGTCAGGCCGACGATCATCGGGTGCCTGAGGCCGAACAGGGCCGCGGGCGGCGGCGCTTCCGGGACGAGCGGGATGTTGGCGACCTTGTAGCCGCGATTGGCGAGATAGATGCTGGTCGGCGTCTTCGAGGTGCGCGAGACGCCGGCGAGCAGGATATCGGCCTCTTCCCAATTCTCCGCCCCGACGCCGTCGTCATGGGCGATCGTGAACTGGATCGCGTCTACCCGAGCGAAATAAGCCGCGTCGAGAACGTGCTGGCGGCCCGCACGCCCCTTCGCCTGCTCGCCGCTCAACGCCGCCAGCGCGTCGATCACCGGATCGAGCACCGGCACGGCGTGGAGCTTGCGCTGGCGGCACTTGCGCTCGAGCTCGCGGCGGATGGCCGGGTTGACGACCGTGTAGAGGACGAGGCCGGGGCGTTTTTCGACATCGTCCAGGACGCGGTCGAGATGCCCCTCCGAGCGGACCATCGGCCAGAGATGACGCAACGCTTCGACCGTGTCGAACTGGGCGAGGCAGGCGCTGGCCACCATGTCCAGCGTTTCTCCGGTCGAATCCGAGAGGAGGTGGAGGTGGAGCTGCTTCAATGGAGCGCTTTCAGCAAAAGTGGGTTTCCGGTTTTGCGGTTCGAAAGCACGACTGCCGACGACTCTCGTGCCTGTGGAAAAAGATGGGGAAATCGCTAGCGGAAGCCTCGGGGCAAACTCAAGGATAGGATTCGCCCCCGGCTGCCCCGGCTTCATCCACAGCGGCGCGAACAAGGGAAAAAATCCGCCCCCAGACTGTGAAAGCTGGGGATGGGCCCGGCGAATCCGCGCAAAGCGGCGAGTCGCCGGGAGTCAAGCTGTTGGCAAAATTTGTGCGAACCAATAAACCCCGCTCCGCCAGCCCCTACTAACCTCAACAGACTCTCTTATAAGATTCTATAAAGGATAAGAGAGCGGAGACGCTTCGCCCGATGCCCGGTTCCTCCAAGCCCTTGCTGAGCGTCCTAAGTGGTGGAAATCCGGGCGTTACTCCGATCTGGCTGATGCGCCAGGCCGGCCGCTATCTGCCCGAATATCGCGAATTGCGGGCGCGCAAGGGCGGCTTTCTCGAGCTCGTCTACGATGCCGAGGCCGCAGCCGAGATCACCCTCCAGCCGATCCGCCGTTTCGGTTTCGACGGGGCGATCCTTTTCTCCGACATCCTGATCGTGCCGCACGCCTTGGGCCAGGATCTGCGCTTCGAGGCCGGCGAAGGGCCGCGGCTGACGCCGCCGCTCGTCGATGCCTCGCTCGCCGCGCTGGAGCGCGTTCCGGCGCGGCTCGAGCCGATTTATCGCACTGTGGAGAAAGTGGCGGCGCGATTGCCCGGCGAAACGACTTTGCTGGGATTTGCGGGCAGCCCCTGGACGGTCGCGACCTATATGGTGGCGGGCCAGGGCAGCCGCGAGCAGGCCGAGGCGCGGCGCTTCGCTTATGCCGATCCGGATGCTTTCGCGGCCATCATCGACGCCATTTCCGAGCTGACCGTCGATTATCTCTCGGGCCAGATCGCGGCCGGGGTCGAGGCGGTGCAATTGTTCGATTCCTGGTCGGGGAGCCTGTCGCCGGACCAGTTCCGGCGCTGGGTGATCGCGCCGACCGCGCGGATCGTCGCCAAGCTGAAAGCGCGCCATCCCGGCACGCCGGTGATCGGCTTCCCCAAAGGCGCCGGCGCCAGGCTCGAAGCCTATGCGCGCGAGACCGGGGTCGACGCGCTCGGCCTCGACGAGACGATCGACCCGGACTGGGCGGTGCGCGTGCTGCCCGAAAACCTGCCGCTCCAGGGCAATCTCGATCCGCTCGCCCTGCTCGCCGGCGGGGCGGCGCTTGAAACCGCGGTGGGGCGCATCCTATCTAGCTTCCAGGGGAGGCCGCACATCTTCAATCTCGGCCACGGCATCATCAAGGAGACGCCGATCGCCCATGTCGAGCGGCTGCTCGAACTGGTGCGGCGGTGAATCATGATTTCGGATCGGCGCTGATCTTGCTCTACGCCTGGCTCAAGGCTGGACACGTCATCTTCGTGATCTTCTGGATCGCGGGACTGTTCATGCTGCCGCGCTATTATGTTTATCATCAGGAATCGGCGCCCGGCTCCGACGAGGAGAAACGTTGGATCGAGCGCGAGGCGAAGCTGCGCAATATCATCATCACTCCGGCGATGGCCCTCGTCTGGGGCTTCGGCCTGCTGCTCGCTTATGTGACCGGCGCCTGGGCCGAGGGCTGGTTCATCGCCAAGCTCGCCATCGTCGTTGCGCTTTCCGGCTATCACGGCTGGATGGTCGGCTACGGGCGCAAGCTCGCCGCCGGCCAGCGCCCGGTCAGCGGCAGGGCGCTGCGCCTCATGAACGAGATTCCCGGCATCGCCGTGGCGCTGATCGTCGTGCTGGTGATCGTGAAGCCGTTCTGACGGCCGAGCCGTCACTCCGGCGAAGGGTCTCGCCGAGACCCGCCGAGACTTTCTTGTCCTAAGATCCCGGCCTGCGCCGGGATGACGGGCGGCGGGTCGGCTTGACACTCTCCGAGGCGGAGCATAACGGCGGCTTAGTCGTTGGCCTGCCGTCCGTGCGGGTGTTCAAGCACCACATCCTTTCACGTTCCGAGCTCCGCGCCCGGAATCCGTATCTTTCAAGAGTTTCACAAAATGCATCTCAATGACCTCAAGCAGAAAACCCCCGCCGAACTGGTGGCGATGGCCGAGGAGCTCGGCATCGAAGGCGCGTCGACCCTGCGCAAGCAGGAGCTGATGTTCTCGATCCTCAAGGTCCGCGCCGATCAGGGTGGCGAGATCATGGGCCAGGGCACGATCGAAGTGCTCCAGGACGGCTTCGGCTTCCTGCGCTCGGCCGATTCCAACTATCTGGCCGGTCCCGACGACATCTACGTCTCGCCCAACCAGGTCCGCAAGTTCGGCCTCCGCACCGGCGACACCGTCGAAGGCGAGATCCGCGGCCCCAAGGAGGGCGAGCGCTATTTCAGCCTGGTGCGCGTCTCCCAGGTCAATTTCGACGATCCCGACGCCGTCCGCCACCGCGTCAATTTCGACAATCTGACGCCGCTCTATCCCGACGAGAAGCTGACCCTCGACAGCGCCGACCCCACCGTCAAGGACAAGTCGGCGCGGGTGATCGACATCATCTCGCCGCAGGGCAAGGGCCAGCGCGCCCTGATCGTCTCGCCGCCGCGCGTCGGCAAGACCGTGCTGCTCCAGAACATCGCCCGGGCGATCACCGACAACCACCCCGAGGTCTTCCTGATCGTCCTGCTCATCGACGAACGGCCCGAGGAAGTGACCGACATGCAGCGCTCGGTGAAGGGCGAGGTCATCTCCTCGACCTTCGACGAGCCGGCGTCGCGCCACGTCCAGGTCGCCGAGATGGTGATCGAGAAGGCCAAGCGGCTGGTCGAGCACAAGAAGGACGTCGTCATCCTGCTCGATTCGGTGACCCGCCTCGGCCGCGCCTACAACACCGTCGTGCCGTCGTCGGGCAAGGTGCTGACCGGCGGCGTCGACGCCAACGCGCTGCAGCGCCCCAAGCGCTTCTTCGGCGCCGCCCGCAACATCGAGGAGGGCGGCTCGCTGTCGATCATCGCCACCGCCCTGATCGACACCGGCTCCAAGATGGACGAGGTGATCTTCGAGGAGTTCAAGGGCACCGGCAATAGCGAGATCGTCCTCGACCGCAAGGTCGCCGACAAGCGTATCTTCCCGGCGCTCGATGTCGGCAAGTCCGGCACCCGCAAGGAGGAGCTGCTGGTCGATGCGGCCAAGCTCTCCAAAATGTGGGTGCTGCGCCGCATCCTGATGCAGATGGGCACGGTCGATGCGATGCAGTTCCTGCTCGACAAGATGAAGGACTCGAAGACCAACGAGGACTTCTTCGCTTCGATGAACCAGTAAGCGGCAGAGGTTTCGCAGGCGATGCTCGATTTCCTTCAGACCATCGGTGCCGCGGCCGGCGGCCTCGCCGGCATCTGGCATTCGATCGTCCACGATTTCTCGAACCTCGGCAGCCCGGCGGCGCTGGCCGCCTTCGGCCAGGTGCTGATGATCGACATCATGCTCGCCGGCGACAATGCCATCGTCGTCGGCGCGCTCGCCGCCGGCCT